>Ga0163150_10009160_pt1 | contig 11032 bp, 7 predicted proteins | sample OliLakLV19P2IB_FD_148628 | JGI IMG/M metagenome (GOLD analysis project Ga0163150, IMG submission 148628) | Freshwater microbial mat bacterial communities from Lake Vanda, McMurdo Dry Valleys, Antarctica - Oligotrophic Lake LV.19.P2.IB | ecosystem: Environmental > Aquatic > Freshwater > Lake >...
CTCTTGCGGCGGCCCGCAAATACTCCGGCGTGTCGCCTACTTCGGCATTGGGCAAAGGCTGTTCAGGTATTCTTCCAGGTTCGTATAGCCGTCCTGGTTTCGATCGCCATTGCGGTCGGTCGGGTCTGCTGGATTCAGCCCGTGGGCGCGCTCCCATTCGTCGGGCATCCCGTCCTGGTCCGTGTCTTTCGCGACCGGCTCGCTGGTGAGCCGCGGCCAGCCGCCGATTTCATCCTGCGAATCGATCAGCCGATTGGTCTGGTCTCGAACGCCTTGCACGAGCCGCGTGTCCACGGCATCGCGCCGTTTCGAAGCACCGGCAAACTGCAACACGCGGTCGTAGGCGGTGCCGGCGGATTCGGTGTGAGGCTCCGCCGCGCCAACATCGAATGGCTCCGCCGCGCGGACCTTCTCAAGCGACGTTTGCAGGTAGTTGCCCTTGGTCCAGCGGTCGAAGTCGATGGCGCGGTAATTGTCAGTAGTGAACGCCGGGCGCTCATCGAAGATGTTCCCGATGAGGAACACGCGCAGCGATCCTTCGTTTTCGAATTTCGTCGCCAGCGGCTTCGATTCCTTGGGAGTATTGGGGCCTGGGCGATAGTCGTTGTTGATGACGTTGATCCGGCAGTTGCCCAGGTTGGTGGCGCCGGTCACATTGTAAATGACGTTGTTGCGAAAATCGGCGATGGCTTCGGGCTTCGTGCGTGGGCTGCCGCCCAGCGTTGGATGCCGGTCGCGGCTGCTGGCAAATAAATTGTGATGGAGCGAAATACTGGCGGTGAGATCGCGAAACGAGGCCAGCATCGCGTGAGAGCCTTTTTCGTGCAGGCTGCGATTCAATGCCTCGCTGTAGATCGACCACTGCAACGTAAAGTTTCCGCCGCGCCTGAGATCGTGATTACCATCGATGCCCCACGACGCCGAGACGTGGTCGAAGATGACCTGATCCACGTCGTCCGTGTTCAGGCAATCCGGTGCCGTGGTAGGCGGCTTGTTCTTGTCGCCCAATCGGACCCGCAGATAGCGCACGATCAGATGCGACGCTTTCTTAATTTGGAACGTCTGATCCTTCAGACAAATGCCATCGCCTGGCGCGGTCTGTCCGGCAATGGTGAGAAACGATTTGTCCACCAACAGCGGCTTTTTCAGCTCGATCGTGCCGGAAATATCGAAGACGATCGTTCGCGGGCCTGATGCGGTAACAACTCCCTGGCGAAACGACCCCGGGCCGTCGTCGTTCAGATTGGTGACGTGATAGACGTCGCCGCCGCGGCCCCCTTTGGCAAACCGCCCGAATCCCTCGGCACTTGGAAATGCAATTTGCGCGACGGCGGCTTTCGTCTCTTTGGCCAAGACGGCCGCGGGATCGAAATGGCCCCAAGCAATGAGAGCGAGACAACCGCCCCAGCAAAGCCATCGCGTCGTCGTCCGGCGCGAGAGCACTAAAGTCGCTGATGAACTTTCACAAGACGTGGTAGTCATCGAAAGCACAGCAGCGGCCATTCGATTCTCCTGGAAGCAATTCTTCGAAATATGCACACGCGAGGACGAGCTACGTGCTTTAATCGCTACAAGTCAAAGCGACGATCCATAATAGCTATTTCGTGGTCCCAGCGTTCAATAACCGTGAAAAGTGCGGTGAATCTGGCTGCACGGAGGTCGCCGGCGCGAAGAATCGGCGTCGGCGTGTGGCGAAAACCTGTTGACGGGCTGTTGATGCGCGGCTGGGCAAGCACGGAAAACTTCAACGATTTTGTTGCAAGTGAGATCGTTGTCGGGTATCTAAGCACATGCGTTAAAGACGGTGCCGAGCTCCTGACGACGTTGCTTACGGATGCAACGGACACGGACTTAGCCACTGTCACCGATTGAGTTCCACTTGCTTCGCCCCGGACGTGCAGAACACGCCCGAGGCACGGAAGCCGCTACGCGAGCCAGGCTGGCTAAACGTTTACCTCCTTCCAGCCTGTATTGCGTTAGGTGACTATGGCCTCTCAATTGGCGCCCTCTCGATTGCCCGTGCAGACCCTTCCAAGCCCCGTCCAAGCGAGCGCGGCGCGCCGGCTGATGATGCCGGAAAGCGTCGACCGCAACAGCATCCTCTGGCCCTATCTCGTTGGCGTTACGCTGTTTCATCTGATGCTGCCGCTGGCCTTCGTGCCCTGGCTTTTCAGTTGGACAGGCCTCGTCATGGTTCCGCTGGGCAACTACGTGTTTTGCTCAATGGGCATTGGGGCGGGCTACCATCGGCTGCTAACGCACCGCGGATTTTGTTGCCCACCGTGGCTCGAGCATACGCTGGCGATCTTGGGCGTCTGCTGCCTGCAAGACTCGCCGGCTCGCTGGGTCGCCATTCATCGCATGCATCATCAGTATTCCGATGAACAGCCGGATCCTCATAGCCCCTTGGTCAGTTTGTTCTGGGGACACATGGGATGGCTGCTCGTGCAAAACCGCACGCTCAGCCAGTTGTCGACCTACGAGCGCTATGCACGCGACGTCTTGCAAGATCGCTTCTATTTGCGCCTGGAACGCAGTTATTTATGGGTGTGGGTTTACGTGGCCCACGCACTCGCGATTGCGCTCGTGGGCCTGGCGATCGGCTGGTGGAGCACCGGCACCTATCTGGGTGGCGTGCAGTTCGGATTGAGTCTGTTGCTATGGGGCGTCATCTTTCGCACGATTTACACCTGGCACGTGACCTGGGGTATCAACTCGGTCTCGCACCTGTGGGGATATCGCACGTTCGATACCAGCGACAACAGCCGCAACAACTGGCTGTTTGGCCTGCTCACCAACGGCGAGGGCTGGCACAACAATCACCACGGCGACGCGCGCAGCGCCGCACACGGAATGCGGTGGTGGGAGTTGGACGTCACCTACATGACGATTTGCGTGTTGGAAAAGCTCGGTCTCGTGACCAACGTCATCCGGCCTCGCCGCGCGATCGATCGCTCGCAACCCGTCGAGTGAGTTAGTTGGGTGAGCTTCGTTCGGCAAAGCGTCACTTCTTGCATCTACGCGTCCAGATAGCAGATGCGCTTGTTGATGTCGACGTTCACCGAATGGAACGGCTCGGTGAGATTGCTGCGGCGAAACAGGGTTTGTCGAACGCACTCCAGGTCTTCGGCTCCGATCGCGTTGTTGAAGATGGGGTCGAGATAGTCGACGCCGATACGCGAGAGACCCAGCCGTTCGTTATCGAAAAACGACGGATGAAGCCGCCGCGCATGGATGATGCCCCAGCGGTCGCGAAAATCATTGCCATTGATGCCGGCCACGTGAAAACCTTTGTCGTGGTCATATTGCAGAATCGCGACGCCATTGACGTGACCCTCGAGCAGCAGGTCCAAGGCATGACCGCCGAGCTGAGCGGCGTAGTAGCGGTCAAAAAAGACCGGCCGGCCGCCGCGCTGGGTATGCCCCACTTTACGAATGAAGATTGCCGAGCTAGCCGATTCGTTGCGCCGCTTGGTGGTGAAGTAGCTGTCGCCTAAGCGCTGGATCAACAGGTGGCGCAGCGCCTCGGCCGCACCGGTCAGAATCTTGTTTCCGGCGGGATCCGTGGAGTTTTGCACGGCACCAAGTTCGCGCCCTTTCTCATCGACGATGCCTTCGGCACAAACGATCACTACGTTCTTTTGCAGCTCATAGATATCGATCACGCGATCGACCAGCCGATCGACGTTTAACGGCGCCTCGGGAATGAGCACCAGGTCGGGCTGGCCATAAGCGGCTCCCAGCGCCAAATATCCGGAATGGCGCCCCATGACCTCGACGATGGCGATCCGCCGATGACTTTCGGCCGTGGTTCGAATGCGTTCCACGCCCGACGCCGACACAAAAACTGCCGTCGCATAGCCGGGCGTCACGTAGTTAATGAGCTGATCCAACTCGAATCGGTTGGGCGAGGGTCCGCGGACATAGCGAAAGCCCGAGGGACTGTCGCACGGCTCGCGCTGCCACTCGTCGGGTTCATGTCGATAGTTGAGCCCCAGGTCGTTATCGATCGTCTTAGGCGCTAGTACCGTCGGCAGATGCTCGGCAAAGGCTTGCATGCCGCTAAGCGTGCCGTCGCCACCGACACAGATCAACCCCTCGATTTTCAACCGTCGCAATCGATCGGTCACTTCGTGAACCGTCGCCAGATCGTTGGGATCGACATAGTCACGCGAGGCACCTACGACCGTGCCGCCCCGGGTGGGGTCCAGGTCAGGGATGGTCGTGAACAGCGGATTGAGCCGAACGTGCGGCACCCGCGGATTCAACAAACTGCTGAATCCCTTGATGAAGCCAATCACCTCGACCTTACACTGATTGGCTCGGGTCACCACGCCTTGCATCGTGGCGTTCAGCGCGGGGGTGTCTCCACCAGCCGTCAGGACTCCAACACGTTTCATGGGTGCTCGACCAGAGTTTGTGACAAAAAAACAACCCACTTAAGCAAAGCTTGTACCGTGCCAACTTCAAGCGCGGCTGCTGAATGAAGGCAGCGCAGCGTAATGTCTGATCTGGCTAAAGGTTCCGCGCGAAACCCGCCATGAGCGCGCGAGCCACGAGACGCCTGATAAGACAGGTATTGAGTGGGCAGGGACGTAGAAACAGGCCCCGCGTGCCTAATGCCTCAGCAGCAGCCAGCGAGCACCGGGTTAGCACGGGTGGCGTGCCAGACGATTTATTGACCACTAAAATGTCACGGCACGCGGTATGCTAAAGGGGCTGACAGGGCGGTCCACCCTGTAATTCGTACTTTTCTGTATCGTAGGTGACCAAAGCCATGCGAACGTATCGTTGCCAATGTGGCAATTCGCTCTTTTTCGACAACAGCTTGTGCCTGGCGTGCGAACGCGAAGTGGGCTTCTGTCCGGCGTGCCATACCATCACGACACTACTGCCGGACGACGACGGTCAATTACATTGCGGCAATCCAGAGTGCGGCGCGGTACTGGCGAAGTGCATCAATTACTCCCAGCATGCGGTCTGCAATCGTTGCCTGGCATTGCCTTTGGCGGAGCCCGAGGGGTTCTGTGATTGCTGCCGATTCAATCAGACCATTCCGGATCTGAGTGTTCCGGGCAATTTGCAAAAATGGTACCGCCTGGAAGCGGCGAAACGCCGGCTGTTTTACGACCTGAGCCAGTTGGGATTGCCCTACGGGACCGCTGCCGACGGCATCGAGCCGGCCTTGGCGTTCGATTTCAAGGCAGATGTGATTCCCAAGACCGGGCTGTGGCGAAACGGGGCGAATACCGAGCAAGTCTACACAGGACACGAGGCCGGGTTGATCACGATCAACATTCGCGAGGCCGACGACGTCGAACGCGAAAAGCTGCGCGTCGACATGGGCGAGGGAAAACGCACGCTGATCGGGCACTTTCGACACGAGATCGGCCATTTCTATTGGGATGTGCTGGTCAAGAATCGACGCGAGGAGTCATTCACAGAGCTTTTCGGCGATCCAAACGACCCAACTTATGCCGAGGCCTTGGAGCTCCACTATAAGCAGGGCCCTCCGGCCGATTGGGCTGAGCATTTCATTAGCGCCTACGCGTCGATGCACCCGTGGGAGGACTTTGCTGAAACGTGGGCGACCTATCTCTCGATGATCAGCGCCCTGGATACCGCCGACCACGTCGGCTTCGGCGGCGAGACCGATCCGATCCACGCGGATCTTTCGGCCATGATTGCCCGTTATCAGCAGTTAGGAATAGCGCTGAACGAGATGAATCGCAGCATGGGTCTGCTCGACCTGGTGCCCGAGGTGCTGGTCACCCCCGTGATCGACAAACTCCATTTCATCCATGCCCTGGTGCAGCAGGGCCGCATGGAAAACGGCGTACTAAAGCCTCACGCGCAAGCGCCGGCGTCACCGCCAAACCCGCCAGCGCAAGTCCAATCGCAAACACAAGCACCCGTAACGACGGCATGAGAGTGTGCCGGTCAGACGGCGGCAACGGTCACTGCCACGCGAAGCGCCGAACCGCTTCCGCCCAGGACCACACCTTTGACCGGGCTGACGTCGTGAAAGTCGCGCCCCCAGCCGAGCACGATATGCCGGTCGGCCACGATGCATCCGTTGGTGGGGTCGAAATCGACCCAGCCGTTCTGCGGGCAGAAAACGCTTACCCAGGCGTGCGAAGCGTCGGCACCCTCGAGGTGTACCTGGCCGGGTTGACTATCGGTGCGCAAATATCCACTCACATACCGGGCTGCCAGGCCCAACGATCGCAGACAGCCGATTTGCAGGTGGGCAAAGTCCTGGCAAACGCCTCGGCGGTGCTCGAGCACATCGTCGACCGAGGTATCGATCGTCGTGGCCGCGGGGTCGTAGGCGAACTCGCGGAAAATTCTGGCCGTCAGGTCGAACGTGGCTTCCAGGATCGGCCGGCCCCTGGGGAAACTCGGCGTGGCAAAGTCCCGCAACGTTGGATTGAGCCGCACGCACACCGAGTCATAAATGTATTGCAGAGCGTCAATCACCGCGTCGTCGCGATCCTGATGAAGCTGTTGACGCACCACGTTCCAGCGCGGCGACGCCGGCACCCGTGCCGAGGGCAACCGACTGATGCCAACACGACTTTCCGAAACGATCGAGAGCTTATTGTGCGGCGCCAAGATGGCGAAGCTCCGCACGCAGTTGCCAAAATAGTCCACGTAGGCGTGCAGCTTGGCGGGCACCGGTTCGACTCGCAGAGCTGTCTCGATGCAAGTCTGGCCAGGCATCGTGCGCGGATCAAGCCGCAGCATATTGTGACAAGCCTCGGCCGCCGTGGCATACAGATACTCAGTCTTGTGAACGATGCGATAGATCATCGGATCGGCCCGCCCATCGGACGCGAAGAATGCACGTGCGTCAGGTACGTGCGCGTGAGCAGGCTCGATAGCTCCTTCATCGCGCGGCACAAGCCTTTTAGACGCGCGGCCAGTTGCGTTCGCCGGCCCGGGCGGTTGGTGTGGACGATCGCATCGACGTCGAGCAGTCGGATGTCCGAAAAAGTGTTCATGACAAGGTCTAAATACGGCGCATCCTGGCGAGAGCTTTGTCCGGCGCGCAGCGTGCGGACATGCTGAAACAACGTGGACAGTTGAAACGCGATCGAGCGAGGATTGGTTTCGTCGGCCAGCAGCAAATCGAGAACTCGAGCGGCGTCAGGGCCGAAAACGTATCGCGACTGATAGGTCATCGAGCTGTTGGCAATTTCCAATAGCGCCAGCAGGCGGGTGCTCTCGCTGGCATCCGGACGAGTGAGCGAGAACAACATCAATTCCGCCAGCCCGGCCACCCGTTCCAAGCGGCGCCCAATTTCCAGGAATAGCCAGCCCGTATCGCGGGTCATACCGTCGGAAGCTTGCCCGCTGAAAGCCGAGAGTTTGCTGAGGACCGTGTCGAGGATCACCAATCGCAAGTCGTCGTCCGAAACAGCAACGGAGCTCTTGACCAGCACGAAGTCATCTCGCAATTCCGTCAGAACGCGCCAGGCGTCGACGGAGAGCCGATCTCGCACTCCCATCGCGATCCGATGCATCTTGTTGATGTCACCGGCAATACTGTCAGGGTTCTCTTCGTCAAAAACTCCCGTCTCGAGTACGTCGCCCAAGTTCACGTTCGGCTGCACCGCCCAATCGGCAGCCAGCCGCCCGTGGGAAGCCAGCAGATCGAGCAGGTGCGTTAGCTCCGCCGGTTGCCCCAATTCGGCCTCGTTCGTGATGCGACGCAGCAGGCAGCGGGCCAGGCGACAACCGAATTCGATGCGTTCAACGTAGCGGCCGAGCCAAAACAAATCGTCGGCCAAGCGCGACGGAAGAATGAAACCCGCACGGCTTAACTGCGACGAACTGGTGCGCGTCGGCAGCAGCGAAGTCGCGTCGGGCACGGTGCGGCTGAGCACCCAGGTGTCCTTGCTGCCGCCGCCCGTTTGCGCGCTCAACAGAATCGACTCGGAGGAATCGCCGGCTCGGCTCAGGCCGCCAGGCATCACGACGTAATTGTCGGGACTCAAGGCAACGGCATACAGCCGGATCATCAAATGCCGCGGTTCGAGTCGTTGGTCTTGCCAGGTGGGAGCGGTCGAAAGCGCGACGTACTCCTGGCCCAGATAAAGGTGAGGATTGGCGCGCAGCTTCGCAATCATTTCGTCGCGAGGCACTTGCCCCGGCAAATATATCTGATTGGCGTAAATGTGTTTGATCACCAGCCGGTCGAGCTGCTCGATCACAGTTTCCAGGGCTTTTTCCTGGCCGCACCACCAGGTGGCGACCGGCGGCATCAGCAACTCTTCGCCGAGCAGGCGACGGCAAAGGCTGGGAAGAAACGGCAGCAGTGCTGGTGTCTCGACCACGCCGGCCCCGATCGAATTGGCAATTACGACATTGCCCGCACGCGCCGCTTGCAGCAACCCGGGCACGCCGAGCAACGAGTCGCCTCGCAGTTCGAGCGGATCGCAAAAGTCACTGTCGACACGCCGCAAAATGACGTCGACGGGCAGCAACCCGCTGAGGGTTTTCAGAAACACTTCCTGATCGCGGACCGCGAGATCGCGGCCCTCGACCAGGTTGAAGCCCAAGTAACGTGCCAGATAGGACTGCTCGAAGTATGTAGAGTGGTAAGGGCCGGGCGTGTAGATGACGACGCGCGGCTCGCGTTCCTGGACTTTGGCGCGAGAGAGCAACCCGTCGCGCAGATGCTGAAAGAATTTGGCGAGTCGCTCGACCTTCAGGTCTCGAATCAGATCGGGATAGACACGATTCAAAACAATGCGGTTCTCCAGGGCATAGCCCGCCCCGGCCGGCGTGTCGGTGCGATCCCCCTCGACCCACCATTGGCCGTCGGGCGAACGTGCGACGTCGACGGCATACAAATGCAGATGGATACCGCCGGGAGACTCTAACGCGTGCGCGGCTCGAATGAAAGCCGGACTGCCAAACACGATTTCCGGAGGAAGGTCGTCGGTGCGCAACAGCAATCGTGGACCATAGATGTCACCCAACACCATGTTCAACAGCCTGGCACGTTGGCTGACCGCGGTGCTCAGGGCCTGCCATTCTTCGGGTGAGATCAAAACGGGCCAGGAATCGAGTTGCCACGGCCGCTCTTCTCTGAGCTCACGGTCGACCGGAGTATATGTGACGCCGGACTCGCGCAAGATTCTTCTGCAAAGATCTTGCCGCCCTTGCACGTCGGCCATGGTTTGCGTGCCCAGGGCATCGGCGAATCGCTGCCAATGGGGGCGCACCGCGCCGCTGGCAAGCACCGCCTCATCCCAATGGCCGGCCACCCCGCGATAATCCTTCAGATGATGCGCGGGTAAAAAGTGTGGCGACGGAATGGTCGATTCAGCCGAGGTCATAGACCCTCTTTAAGGTGCCGAGCGGGCAGACACCGTACTTCTCTTGGCGCGCCACGAGCGGGTGCCTGCGTCGATTCTAATTGCCAGACCTTATTTGAGGGAAGTGAAGTTGTTGGCCGCAGGCTCCTGAGCACAGCAAGTCCCAAGCCGGCGCAACGGTTGTGACGAATAGACTGCCACGTTCCCCGACAGCACGGCCCGCCAATAGGGAAATTGATCGCATCGAGTGCTTAGCCGCGGCGTAGGTCCAGGGTCGTCGGGAATTCTCCGTTCACTTCCGGCGGCGGTACTGCGCAAGACCCCGGCGTGTGACCCAGCGGAAAGAACCGGTTGGTGCGACGCGACTCGGCCTCGACGGCGTTGACAGGAAAATTCTCGTAGCTGAGGCCGCCCGGATGCGACACGTGATAGGTGCAACCTCCGATCGACCGCTCGTTCCAAGTGTCGTACAGATCGAACACCAGTGGCACGTCGACCGGAATGGTCGGATGCAAGCAACTGGCAGGCTGCCACGCCCGATAGCGGACGCCGGCCACGAATTCGCCAATTGTGTCGGTCGGCCTGAGGGGCACCCGCCGGCCATTGCACAGCACCAGGTATCGCTCGGTGATGCCCACCACCCGCACCTGCACGCGTTCGAGCGACGAATCGACAAACCGCACGGTGGCTCCGGCGCTCGGCTCTTCTCCCAGCACATGCCACGGTTCGATCGCCTGTCGCAATTCGAGCTCGATTCCACACGTGTGCAGCCGGCCGTGGACCGGAAATCGAAATTCCAGATGCGGTAAAAACCAGTCCGACTCGATCGCGTAGCCGGCGCGGTTCAATTCGCCAATCACCTCGCGAAAATCTTGCCAGACGAAGTGCGGAAGCAGAAAACGGTCGTGCAGTTGCGTGCCCCAACGAATGGGCTTGCCGCGTCCTGGCTCGCGCCAGAACCAGGCAACCAGGGTTCTCAGCAACAACTGTTGGGTCGTGCTCATCCGCGGATGAGGCGGCATTTCGAATCCTCGAAACTCGACCAGTCCCAAGCGTCCGGTTGCAGAATCCGGCGAGAATAACTTGTCGATGCAGAATTCAGCCCGGTGCGTGTTGCCCGTCAAGTCAACAAGCAAATGTCGAAAAATGCGGTCCACGATCCAGGGCGGCACCTGGCCATTGGCCGCCATCTGGCGATCGACCTCTTCAAATGCGATTTCCAATTCGTACACCGCGTCGTGCCGCGCTTCGTCGACCCGCGGAGCCTGACTTGTCGGTCCCACGAACATGCCGCTGAACATGTAGCTCAACGACGGATGGTTGAGCCAATACACCACGAGCGAGCGGAGCAGATCGGGTCGTCGTAAGAAGGGACTGTCCGCGGGCGTCGGCCCGCCCAGCACGACGTGGTTGCCACCACCAGTGCCCGAGTGTCGACCGTCGAGCATGAATTTTTCGGTGCCCAAGCGTGACTGCCTGGCGTCTTCATACAGGCCGTTATTGATTTCGTTAAGCTCTTCCCAGGATTGTGCCGGTTGCACGTTGACTTCGATGACACCCGGGTCGGGAGTTACCTTGACCCGCATTTCCCAGATGAGTTCCCGATCTTCGGTATGCGATTTGCGCTACACCCTTGAAAAACAGGGGTATTCTGCCAATTCGTGCCATGCTGACGGGGGAACCCAATGGGTGACTGCCAAAAGGGC
>Ga0163150_10009163_pt1 | contig 11027 bp, 9 predicted proteins | sample OliLakLV19P2IB_FD_148628 | JGI IMG/M metagenome (GOLD analysis project Ga0163150, IMG submission 148628) | Freshwater microbial mat bacterial communities from Lake Vanda, McMurdo Dry Valleys, Antarctica - Oligotrophic Lake LV.19.P2.IB | ecosystem: Environmental > Aquatic > Freshwater > Lake >...
GTGATACCGGAGAGGCTCGCGACGGCGGCGTGTTCGCTATCGCTCGCAGGGAGGCGAATGAAGATCTGCGGATCATCGGGTTGAACGATCACCGACCACGGGAGCAAGCGGCTGCGGATGGAGTCACCAAGATCGCCGCGACTGGAGGAAATTTCCACGGTGGTGGGCGCGAGCGCGGTGCGTTCGGCGCGGAGGATGATATTTTCCTGAAGCACGGCCTCGGCGGCGAAGGCGGCCGTGCGGGACTCAAAAACGTGTAGGCGGCGCAGCGCCATGCGCGCGAGAAAATCACGTCGGAAGGGCAGGAAGTAGGGGCCGTTGCAAAAACTACGCGGCACGATGGCCACGAGTTCGGCATCGGCTTCAAGCACACGGGCAAGCAGAGAAAGAAAGCCGCTGTAGAGGTTGGTCACCTCTATGCCGACGCCGGCAAGCTGGCGATGAGTGGGCGAGCCAACGGAGAGCTTGCGATAAGGCGGGTTGACGATGGCTGCGTTAAACGTGAGCAACGCGGGAGCAAAGAGGGCTTGGTCAAGCGCGGCAGTGGTGTGGGCGATAAAATCTTCAGTGCGAACCTCGGCAGTGAAAGCGATCTGGTGTTCGGCACAGAGTTCGGCGCAGGCATCGAGAGTGGGCCGAAGCAGGGCAAGCGCATCGGTATCCATCTCGTAGGCGGTAACGTGAAAGGAAAGCGGCCGGGGCTTCTGAGTGATGACACGGCGCACCAAGGCGTAAGTCAGCGCACCTCCGCCCGCACCGGCATCGATCACCCGCCAATGTTGCAACGGACGATAAAAAAACGAGGCGATGAAATCCGCTAGCGTCGGCGGGGTGAAGAACTGCCCGAGCTCGCGTTTTTCCGTCTCGGGCTTGAGAGGGGAAAGCGTCGCAACTTGCTCGACGAGGGCAGGCGGCATCATACACGTCAGCTTTTCGGGGACTAAGCGGATGGCAAGCCAGCGGCGGGTTCTTGGGAGGTTTGAAGGGGCAAGGAGATGAATTTGCCGCATGAGAGACTTGGGCGTGACGGCAGTAGGCGCATATCCCGCCCCGGACGATTTATTTGCCCTTTGCCCCGCCCGCGCTTTCCGTGGGCGGCATGTATCGATCCTCCGCCGACACCATTGCCGCCCTCGCCACTCCGGTGGGCACTTCCGCCATCGCAGTGGTGCGCGTGAGTGGTCCGGACTGCGCGGCTCTCGGGTTGGCAATCTTCGGTCCCACTCCCCTGCCCCCGCGAATGGCACGGCATACCGACTACCGGAACGTTCACGGTGACATTTTGGACGACGTGCTGGTGACTTTTTTCCAAGGCCCCCGGTCATATACCGGCGAAGATTCGCTGGAAATCGCCTCTCATGGAAATCCATTTATCGCCCAATCCATTCTAGGCGATCTGCTTGTGCGTGGATGTCGCATCGCTGAAGCGGGTGAGTTTACGCGACGCGCGTTTCTGGGTGGACGCATGGATCTCAGCCAAGCTGAAGCAGTTATGGATTTAATCCATGCTCGTAGCGAACGTGCACTCGCGGCGGCCAACCAGCAGCTCCGCGGTAGTTTGGGACGGCACTTGGGCGAGTTGACGGAAGGGCTTTTGCTGGTGCTCGCCCGTATCGAGGCCTACATCGATTTCCCGGATGAGGACTTACCGGTTGAGGATCGGCGCATTGTGGCCGAGGAATTGGAGCGTGTTCTACGTGGAACAGCGCGGCTGCTGGCCACTCACCACTATGGCGAACTCCTCCGTGATGGCATTAAAACGATCATCATCGGCGAACCGAACGCCGGCAAAAGCAGCCTGCTTAACCGCCTCGTGGGCCGGGATCGCGCGTTGGTGGGCCCCGAGCCTGGCACCACGCGGGACTTTATTGAGGAGCGGATTATCCTGGGTCCGCATTGTCTGCGGTTGATCGATACGGCCGGGCTTAATCCCGCGCCGGCAGCTTTGGAGCGACTTGGCATGGATAAAACCCTCGAGTGCGCCGCCGAGGCGGACCTCTTCCTGTGGGTCCTCGACGCCACGCGTCCCTGCCCTGCCCTGCCGCCCGAAGTCATGGCGCGCTTATCGCCGGCCAATACGGTGGTGCTGCTTAACAAGGCCGATCTTCTACAGGGTGAATCGCCGGCGAAGCTCCCCTCCCCTAGCCTACCGACGATTCAGATCTCCGCTTTGACCGGTGGCGGTATCATAGAGCTCACCGCGGCGGTCGTTCGCCAGGCCGATGCCTTTCGACAAGATCAAGGCGAGGAGATCATTGCCATCAACGCCCGTCATGCCGATGCCCTGCGCCGCGCTCGCGAATGCCTGGAAATCGCCCGCCAAAAAGTGTCCGTTAGCGGTGAGATCGAGCTTCTGGCCAGTGACCTTCGCGGGGCTCTCGACGCTTTTGGTGAGATTGCCGGTAAAATCGACAACGAGCGCATGCTCGATCACTTATTCAAGACGTTCTGTATTGGTAAGTAGCTTTTAATTAATGAATTACGGGTTAACCACTAATGGGCACTAATAGGCACTAATTTAAGACAAGGTCTCGAATCTAATCCGCGATTAGTGCCCTATTAGTGTTTATTAGTGGTTAATGCCCGACTCGGTTCTTCATGATTTATAACCAAACTCCCTTTGACGTGATTATCTGCGGGGCCGGTCATGCCGGTTGCGAAGCTGCATTGGCGGCCGCCCGCATGGGGGCCTCTACCCTGCTGCTCACGGGTAATATCGATACCATTGCCCAGATGAGCTGTAACCCGGCTATCGGCGGCCAGGCCAAGGGCCAGATGGTGCGTGAAATTGATGCGCTGGGTGGCGAAATGGGCATCAACACGGATCTCACGGCGATCCAGTTCCGCCTACTTAATGAATCCAAGGGTCCTGCGGTGCAGTCTCCCCGCGCCCAATGCGACAAGAAGGCCTATCAATTCCGCCTAAAGCACACGCTGGAGCTTCAGCCAAACCTTCAAGTATTTCAGGCAACCGTGACGGGGCTGGTATTCACGGGCCAGAAAGTCACCGGAGTCCGCACTAATCTCGATATTGAGTTCTCCGGCCTCACGGTGGTCGTGACCACCGGGACGTTTCTTCGTGGGCTCATGCACATTGGCCAGAACAAGAATGAAGGCGGACGACTGGGTGATTTCAGCGCGAAAACTCTCTCGGCGAGCTTTCTGGAGGCTGGAATCGAGCTGCGGCGGCTTAAAACCGGCACGCCCCCGCGCCTGCTGGGGCGTAGTCTGGACTTCTCCAAGATGGAGGAACAGCGCGGCGACGCCTCCCCGACCCGGTTTGCGTTCTACGACAGCCGTGATCCCGAGGATTTGTTCCACGTGGAACAGACCGGAGAGCAGCGCCTCGGTTGGCCGCAAGGCACTAATCAGGTCTCGTGCTGGTTGACGCACACCACCGAGGAAACCGGTCGTTTGGTGCGCGAGAATCTCCATAAATCCGCCATGTATTCCGGCGAGATCGAGGGCGTTGGGCCGCGGTATTGCCCGAGTATCGAGGATAAATTTGTCCGCTTTGCCGATAAACCACGCCATTTGCTGTTTTTGGAGCCTGAGGGGCGTTCCACCAACGAGTATTACGTGAACGGTCTGTCCACGTCGTTGCCGTTCGATGTGCAAATCCAGATGGTGCATAGTGTGCCGGGCTTGGAAAACGCCCAGCTGCTGCGTCCCGCGTATGCCGTCGAGTATGATTTTGCACCGCCGACCCAGCTCTTTGCGTCTCTGGAATCCAAGAAGGTGGAGAATCTATTTTTCGCCGGACAGATTAATGGCACGTCCGGCTACGAAGAGGCGGCTTCGCAGGGCCTGCTCGCCGGGGTGAATGCCGTCAATAAGGTGCGGGGTCAGGCTCCGCTGATCATCGGTCGTCACGAGGGTTACATGGGTGTATTGATCGACGACTTGGTCACCAAGGGCACCAATGAGCCGTATCGTATGTTTACCAGCCGGGCCGAATACCGGCTGCTGTTTAACCATGGTAGCGCTGAGTTGCGGTTGGCGCATCACGCCAAGGCGCATGGGTTGGTTTCACCCACGCGGTGGGCGCGGATGGAGGAATCCAAGCGACAAACGGAGCACTGGATTAACTTTCTGGATAGCCAGAAATCACCGGTGGGGCAGGGGACTTTCGGTGATGCTATCCGGCGGGCCACGACGGGGAGCACCAACTCCCCGCATGGCATGCCGGCCCTGCCGGCGGAGTTTAAGGATCAGCCCGAGGCGTTGCGGCAAGAGGTGCTTTATCGGGTCAGCCATCAGAGTTATCTCGCCCGCGAACTGCGGCAGATCGATAAACTCAGCGAGATCGAAAAGGTCAAAATTCCCCCGCATATCGACTTCCTGCAGGTGCGCGGACTGCGGAAGGAAAGTGCGCTTAAACTTGCGGAGATCAGGCCTTACTCTTTGGGCCAAGCCAGCCGTATCAGTGGAGTTAACCCAGCGGATATTAGTGTGTTACTGGTTCTGATTGAGTCGGGTAGGGGAGGGCGGACTGAAAAGTAGCGCAGGCTTCCAGCCTGCATGCGAGTTTGGCGTATCCGTGTGCAGGCTCTAGACTATCTCCGGAAGCAGGCTGGAAGCCTGCGCTACTTTTTAACGGTCCTGTGCCGTTGTAACATTTGTGAAACGCGACGGAAATTCACTGGGTGCCGTTGCTGGCATAAGCTAGGGTGACCGGGTTATGGTAGATATTAAACCAAAGAAGATCCTGGTGGTAGACGACGAATCCGACGTCACCACGTTGGTGGCGTATAACCTCAAGGCGAAGGGCTTTCAGGTCGAAGTCGTCAACGATCCGAACAGCAGCATTGGCACCGCGCGCACCTTCCTGCCCGATCTCATTATCTTGGATGTGATGATGCCTGACCTGAACGGTATCCAGATCTGCCGCATGATCCGGGCGGACCCTAAACTCAAAAAAGTCCCCGTCATTTTCCTTACCGCCAAGGCCGAGGAAAACGACCGGGTTCAGGGACTGGAAACCGGGGCAGATGACTACATATGTAAGCCTTTTAGCATAAAGGAGTTGCTGCTCCGTGTGCAGACTATTTTGCGTCGGCTGTCCGACGGTGCGCCGGAAGAGCCGAAACGCCTCCAGGTCGGGGAGATCGTCATCGATACCGAGCGCCATGAGGTGAAGATCCATGGAAAGCCGGTGGAGCTAACGGCGACGGAGTTTAATCTCCTGCGTATCCTTATGGAGCGGCGCGGGCGGGTGCAGACGCGGGAGCACCTGTTGCTCAACGTGTGGAACTACGAGACCGAGATTGAGACGCGCACGGTGGATACCCACGTTCGCCGTCTGCGTGAGAAGCTTGGCACCGAGTCCGACTGGGTTGAGACGATTCGCGGCGTGGGCTACCGGATGGCAGAGCGGCGGGTCCAAGAGCCGGGCACGTCCCTTCTTCGCGGTTAAACACCCAAGGACAACGTCGACGTTGCAGTGCCTGCGTGGGCACTGCTTTCTTCGCGACCCCGCACCCTCCGCATGTCCACTGCCATCACACTCCTCCTCGCCCTGGCGCTAGGTGTCGCGCTTTTTAAAATTCTGGCTCATCGGCGCGCGGTGCAGGCGCTCCAGCAGTCCATCTTCCGTAAGCAGACGCTGCTCAGTGAAGATATCCCTGGCGCCGCTGGCTCGGTCTGGGAGCAGCTCCGGCTCGCGAGTAACGAACTGATCGTCGAGGTCGGCGAGTTGCAGCAACAGCGCACCGGACAACTTGCGCAATTGGAGGCCACCTTGGGCAGCTTGCAAGAGGCGGTGCTCATCGTGGATGCCAGCAACTACATCCTGCTCGCGAACAAAGCGCTGCAGGCGATTTCGGCCAAGGCGGCCACGCAAATCATCGGGCACCGGCTGGAGCTTGTGCTGCACAGCGTGGAGTTTCTCACTTACGTTGAATCCGTTCGCCTCGGTAAAGCTCAACCGCAGCACGAGGTGGAACTCGTCGAGGCCGGGCGCACGACATGGCTTGAAGTCACCGGGACCACGGTTCAGAGCCAGGGCAGTTCACGCGGACCGTGGACGCTCTTCGTGCTCCATGACATCACCAAGCAGAAAAAGCTCGAGGCCGTCCGAAAGGATTTCGTGGCCAACGTATCTCACGAGCTGCGCACCCCGCTCAGCGTCATCAAAGGCTACGTGGAAACCCTCGTCGATGGACACCACGAGATTCCGTTCGATGACCGTGATCGTTTTCTTAAAACCATTCAGCGGCATACCGAGCGCCTGAATTCCCTGCTGGAGGAGCTCCTGGTGCTTTCGCGCCTCGAATCGATCAACCCGGGGTTGCGCCGTGAGTCGGTCGATATGCAGGCGCTGCTTGCGGCGATCATGGATGATTATCGCGGTCGACCTGCCACCTCCGGGCATGAGCTGCAGCTGACCGTCGATCCCTCGCTTCGCACCTTGTTTATCGACCCGTTGAAGATCACCCAAGTAGTCGAAAACCTCCTCGATAACGCGCTTAAATACACGCCGAAAGGCTCCATTATCCATCTGGTTACGCGCTTACAGGGCCTCGGAGAGCTCATTGTTACGCTGCGCGACAACGGCCCGGGTATTCCTGCGGATGACTTACCGCATCTCTTCGAGCGATTCTACCGCGTCGATAAAGGCCGTTCCCGCGACACGGGTGGCACGGGGCTCGGGCTGTCGATCGTGAAGCACATTGTGCAGCTCCACGGCGGCCGGGTCTGGGTCGAGAGCAAGCCAGGGCAGGGGACCGCGTTCTTCTTCAGCCTGCCGCCTCGGGCTAATAGTCAGGGCTGAGTCGGGCGGGAACGGGAGCGAGCGTGCTCGCGAGGCTGTGGCAATCGCGAGCACGCTCGCGCTCACACGGATACCCAGCTGATAAGAATAACAATGTTCGTGATTGAGCGATGCCGCGTCCCCGCATAACTCCGAGCCTCCTTCATGCCGCTGGAAATCGCCCAAGCTATCTCTGCCTCCCGTATCGCCGACCTGCGCGAGCGTCTCGCGACGCTGCTCCAGACGACGCGTCCCCTCACGCTGGAGATCGGTAGCGGCCATGGACATTACCTGACGGCCTACGCTCAGGCTCATCCGGAGCGCTTTTGTATCGGCATCGATCTGATTGGCGATCGCCTGGATCGCTCCGCCCGCAAATCCAATCGCGCCGGCCTCACCAACATTGCCTGGTTGCATGCCGATGTGCGGTTGTTTCTTGAGGCGTTGCCGGCCGACACACGCCTCGCGGAGATTTTTCTTTTGTTCTCCGATCCTTGGCCCAAGCGCCGGCATTGGAAAAACCGGGTGCTGCAGCCGGAGTTTCTCACTGCGTTGGCCACGCGGGCAGGGGAGGGCGCCCGTTTTTGTTTCCGCACCGACCACGCCCCGTATTTTTCCCAAGCACGCAACCATGTCGACGAGCACACCGATTGGACACTCGCGCCTGAGGAGCCTTGGCCCTTTGAACTCGCCACGGTTTTTCAACTGCGAGCCGACGGACACCAGTCGTTTATCGCCCGACGCTCGGCCGGGGTGACTGCGGCGCGTTAATGGCGGAATGATTGAAATAAGTTGGAGCGTGCTGGTGAGCGGTTGAGCTAATTTCACTCGAAGCCTACTGAAGCCAATCATTTCAGGAGTTGACGGCGGCAAAACCGTGCGCCTAGGTCTTCCTTTTTTCTCTTCCACGACCGCCCCACGCGAATCCATGTCCGCAGTCAAACTCATCGCACTTCCGACGCTGTTGCTGGCCACGGCCACGTCCGCACTCGCTACCCAAGAAGCGGCTCCTTCGCTTGAGAAATACGTGGGGCTTCCTATTTCCAACGCGATTCTGACCAGTGTCATCGTTACCGTGCTGGCAACGTTGGGCATTCGTTGGATGGTCGGTCGCCCAAAGCTCGTTCCCACGCGCGGGCAATCCGTTTTCGAGTCTCTTATCATCACTCTCCGCGACATGCTTGAGCCGATCATCGGCAAAAAAGCCATGCCAGGCGCGTTCCCCGTTCTGCTCTGTTTGTTCATCTTCATTCTGGTGCACAACTGGAGCGGCCTCTTCCCGTTCGTAGGCACCGCCGGCTGGGGGTTCACCGATCCCGAGACTGGAAAGTTTGTGATTCAATACCCGCTGCTTCGTCCGCACACCTCCGAGGCCAACGGCACCATCGCACTCGCGCTCTTTTCGTTCGGCGCTTGGTTTGTGCTCATCTTCAAATACGCCGGCCCGAAGATGATCTGGCACGATCTCTTCGGCAACAAGGCCGGCAAGGGGGATCTGAATCCCGCGTTGTATTACTTTCTGAGCGTTGTATTTTTCTTGGTAGGCATCATCGAACTCGTCTCGATCGGCATGCGCCCGGTGACCCTCTCGGCCCGTCTCTTCGGCAACGTGTTTGGCGGTGAAAACCTCCTCCACGCTACCGGCTTCATCTTCGTCTTCTACTTCCTGGAAATCATTGTCGGCCTTGTGCAGGCATTCGTGTTTACACTGCTGTCCGCCGTTTACATCGGCCTTATTTGTAATCACGGCGACGAGCACCCTGGCGAAACCCCTGGTCACGACGAAAGCGACAAGCAGTCCGCTCACTAAGAGCTTCCTCATCCCTTTCACGATCGGGAGCATGTATTATCACACGTGCACGATCGAGAGAACGAACAACAACATCCTAACTCCACACATCATGATCCTCGCTCAAGTCGCCGCCGGCATCACCGGCAACCTCGCCACCGGACTCGCCGTTTTCGGCGCCGCCATCGCTGTCGGTCTCATTGGCTTCCGCACCGTTGAAGCGGTCGGCCGCAACCCCCAAGCCCAGGGCAAGATCCTCCCGCTCGCCCTCGTGCTCGGCGCCTTCGCTGAAGGTCTCGGCATTCTCGCCATCTTCGTGCTCGGCAATTAAGCCGATTGTTTTTGTGCCGGGACGGTTTTCCCGTCCCGGCCTTACCTTTTATCTCCGCAATCCTTCTTGCCTCTCGCCATGCATCCCATCCTCGCCGCCGCCGCAGGTGACGCCAATCTGATTACCCGCTTTGGTATCCAGCCAGGCTACATCGCGATGCAGTTTGCCAGCTTCGCGATCCTTGCCTTCGTGCTCTACCGCTTCGCGATCAAGCCCACGCTTTTGACGATGGACGAGCGCAACGCCAAGATCGATGCCGGCCTGAAGAACGCCGAAGCCACCGCCGCCCAGCTAGCCGCCGCCCAGGTCACCGCCGCCGCCCAGCTCAAGGAGGCCCAGGTCGCCGCCAGCAAGATCATCGAGGAGGCCCGCAAGACCTCCAAGGAGCTCTCCGAGCGCGAAACCGCCGCCGCCACCGAGCGCGCCGCCGGCATCATCGCCAAGGCCCAGGAAGCTTCCGTTCTCGAGCACAAGAAGATGCTCAACGAGGCCCGCGCCGACATCGCCCGCCTCGTCATCGCCACGACCGAGCGTGTGCTCGCTAAGAAACTCACCGATGCGGATCGCGCTGGGTATAACGAAGCCGCCGCCCGCGAGCTCACCAACGCCTAATCTCCCGTCATGGCCATCGGCAAATCCCAGATCCCGCAGCTCGCCCGCCAGCTCTTCAAGCTGAGCTTCCTGGACGGCCGCCTCTCGAGCGAGCAGGTCGCCGGCGTCCTCGGTTACATTGAGAAAACCCACGGTGCCAACGCGCTCGCGATCAGCAAAGCCTACCAGCGCCTGATCGTCGCCGAAGTCGCCAAAGGCGTCGCCGTCATCGAGCACTCCGGCCCGGTCACCGAAGCGGCCCTGTCGTCGATCGCCTCCAGCCTCTCGAAGCGTTACGGACGCCCGGTCACCGCGACCGCCAAGGCGACCCCGTCCCTTCTCGCCGGCCTCCGCGTGCGCATCGGTGACGACGTCTACGAGTCGTCCGTCTCCGGCCAACTCGCCGCCCTTACTGCCAGCGTCTGATTTTCCAGCACACCCTTTTTAAAAACCAAACCCTCCCGCCTGACATGAGCACGGTTATCGAACAAATCGAACAGCAGATCGCGAAGCTTTCCAACAAAGCCGTCCGCAAGAACACCGGAGTTATCCGCACCGTGGCCGACGGCGTCGCCAAAATCGACGGCCTCTCCGACGTTGCTTACAACGAGATGATCCAGTTCCCCAACGGCGTGATCGGTATCGCGCTCAACCTCGGCACCGACGAAGTCGGCGCCGTCGTCCTCGGTGACGTCTCCCAGCTCAAGGAAGGCGACGAGGTCCACACCACGGGCAAGCTCCTCTCCGTTCCCGTTGGCAAAGCCCTCCTCGGCCGCGCCGTCGACGCCCTCGGCAACCCGGTCGATGCCAAAGGCCCGATCGACTCCAAGGAAACCTATCCCGTCGAGAAGATCGCCCCCGGCATCATGGCCCGTAAGTCGGTTTCCCAGCCGCTCTTCACCGGCATCCAAGCCATCGATTCCATGATCCCGATCGGCCGCGGCCAGCGCGAGCTGATCATCGGCGACCGCGGCACGGGCAAGACCACCATCGCGATCGACACGATCATCAACCAAGCGAAGATCAACAAGGTCGGCTTCGCCTCCGGCGATGCCAAGTTCCGCCCCGTTTACTCCATCTACGTCGCGATCGGCCAGAAGAACTCCAACATCGTCCGCACCATGGCCGCCCTCGAGGCCGCCGGCGCTCTCGAATACACGATCATCGTCGCTGCTCCCGCCGCCGACAACGCCGCCAACCAATACCTCGCGCCGTTCTCCGGTGCCGCCATGGGTGAATGGTTCATGGAAAACGGCATGGACGCCCTCATCGTATTCGATGACCTCTCCAAGCACGCCGTCGCCTACCGCCAGATCTCGCTCATCCTGAAGCGCCCCTCCGGCCGCGAAGCGTATCCCGGCGACGTGTTCTACCTGCACTCCCGCCTCCTCGAGCGCTCCGCTCGTCTCGATGGCAAAGGCTCGCTCACCGCGCTCCCCATCATCGAAACCCTCGCCGGCGACGTGTCCGCCTACATTCCGACGAACGTCATCTCCATCACCGATGGTCAGATCTTCCTCGAAACCGACCTCTTCAACCAAGGCATTCGTCCCGCCGTCTCGGTC
>Ga0163150_10009164_pt1 | contig 11026 bp, 8 predicted proteins | sample OliLakLV19P2IB_FD_148628 | JGI IMG/M metagenome (GOLD analysis project Ga0163150, IMG submission 148628) | Freshwater microbial mat bacterial communities from Lake Vanda, McMurdo Dry Valleys, Antarctica - Oligotrophic Lake LV.19.P2.IB | ecosystem: Environmental > Aquatic > Freshwater > Lake >...
TCTCAATTCCACCCCATCCTTCCCACTTGCCTTGCGCTCATCCGTGAAAACCAGCGCCCCTCCTGCCTTGCCGCCAACTGTGGATTGGACGACAGAAACTAACTATCCTCCCACACTTCTTCTTCACGGAGACCAGGACACCGATGTGCCCTTTGAGCAGTCAGCCCAGATGGCTCGGGAGTTGAAGCGAGTCGGAATTGAGCACGAGTTCATCCGGATTTCTGAGGGAGGACATGGATTTGACGGCAAAGCCGATGATCCTCAAACCCTCAGAGCGTTCGACCGTGTGATGGCGTTTCTAGACAAACACCTCAGGAAGCCGTGACTCGTGTTTCGACTGACACGCGCAGCAGGTTGGAGCTTCTCGAAAACTAGAATCCTTCAGAAATCTGTGGGTCGTAGTTATGCCTATGTGCCTGAGACCGAGCTGGACCTAACGGGCGCCTAGGGCTCAGACTGGGCCGGCCGGCTGGCGAGTCCTACGGCAGTGGATTCGACTTACCTTTTATGTGTCAAGGACGAGTCCGCGCGATCTCTCGATGTGTTCGCCGTCGAAGAGAGTCTTGCCTCCTCGAGATTTCTGCGCGCAAAAGCCAGGTGGCGATGCCCCGGCATCACGCTTTTCTCAAGGATTCGAACAGCACTCTCGAGAAGGGTAACCGCTTCCTCAGACCGTCCCGCCCTGATAAGCAGGTTGCCGAGATTGTTGCAGGTCAAAGCCACCGCGGGGCTTTCTTCCCCGAAAAGCTTCTCCTGGATGCACAGCGCCCTGCGCGAGTAACTCTCGGCCTGATCGAAATGGCAGCGGGCGGCCATGACAGCCGCCAGGTTGTGCAAGATCGAAGCAGTTTCGTAGTGCTCTGGCCCGAATACCCTCTCGAAGATCGCCAGAGCCCGGCGGTAAATCAGCTCGCTTTCTTCCTATCTTTCCAGTCCGTCGAGAATGGCCGCATACGCCGCCGCGTCGAGCATCGTTCGCGGATCATCTTCGCCCAGCGTTCGTCGAGAAATCTCCCAAGCCTTGCGCCCCGGCTCCTCGGCAGCACCCCAATCGCCTTGGGCATGCAGAATCCCGCCCATATTGTGATAGACAATGCCGCTGGCCAGAGACTCTTCGCCGTGCAGGGCACTCATTGACAGGAGCGCCTTCCGGTAAAGTTGCAGCCCCTCCTCGAAGCGGCCCCAATATTCATACAGGACACCGAGGCTACTCTGAGCCTTGGCAGCCGGTTCCGAAGCTTCTCCAAACTGTGCGCTGGCGATCGCCAGTGCCTCCTTTAGGGGGTCTTCGGCACCTGCGTAGTCGCCCAGCTGGCAGCGGATGAGGCCGAGCTGCTCCAGAGTTTTGCCCCGAATCTGCGCGGCAGTCTCGCCAGTGAAACGATCGGCCAACGCCTTCTCTATGACAAGAGCGCGCTCAGCCAGCCCCAAGGCAGTTTGAAAGTTCTGGCGCTCGTTTTCGATTTCCGCAAGATCATTGAGCAGGTTCGCCGCATCGGCCGAGTCTGGCCCCTCGGACTCCTCGATTGATCGTAAAGCCTCGCGGCCTGCGATCAGCGCTTCTTCGAGTTTTCCTTCGGCCTGCAAGCTCCAGGCCTCGTCCTGCAGTTGGAGGGCTCGCTCGACGCTCATGGGTGAGCAACCACCAGCAGCGTTTTTGCCCGCCGGATGACGCATTCCAGGCACTGGCGCAGGTTCTCGGGATCAAGCGCGGCCAGGCTCTCGTCGAGCACGACCATGTCGGCTCGCTGCAGCAGGGCGCGCGCCAGAAACACGCGGCTGCGTTCGCCCTGCGAGAGCTGCCAGCCTGTCTCCCCGACCATCTGATCGAGCCCGCCCGGCATTCGCTCGACGAGCGGTCCCAGGCCTAACTCATGACACAACTCGCGAGCCTCTTCGAGGTCCTGGGGTGAATGTGGGTAGGGGCGTCCCAGCAGGAGATTGAATCCGAGCGGCGCCGAAAAGATATGATTTTCATGATACTGCGGCGCTGCCGCGATGCGGCGGCGCCAGGCCCGCTCGCCGAGCGTCTGGCGGTCGAGTCCCCCGGCCAGAATCACGCCAGCCGACGGCCGCCGGAGACCCGTAAGCAGTGCGGCGAACGTCGATTTTCCGCTCCCCGATGCGCCAGTCCCTGACGGCAGGTGCGGTGCCGCCCTCATGCGTGAAAGTGAGATCCTGCGCCTGAAGCACTGTGCTTCGCGCAGAGGGAAGATCCACCGCCGCGTCCGCTGCCGGCGAAACGGTTGCCGCGTCGAACACTGGCTTGACGCAACGCCAGGCGATCCAGGCAGCCCCGGCGCGCGCGAGCCCGAAGCCGAGCCTTTCGAATGCGGCGCCGGTAAATAAGATGGCGCCCAGCGTGACCGCCTGCTGACCCGGTGTCGCGCTCGCGGCGAGAAACGAGGGCGCCAGCACGGCGAGAGCTGCAACCATGTAGCCGCGCGCGAGTGCTCCTTCGATCCGCGCGGTTGACCGATCGAGCACTTCGGAGACTTCAGCGTACTGACAGTTTTCGCGGTCTTCATCCCGGTGCCATTCTGATGGCGGCTGCTGTGCCAGGCGCGTCCGATGCGCGCTCATCTTTTCGACCAATCGATGCGTCAGGCGCAGGCGCAGTGTCGTCCAAACGAACCGCTGGCGCAGATTGTGAGCGATCAGGATCAGTGCGAAACCCGCCCAACCGGCGAGCAGCAGGATCTCCGCGCGGGCCGCGGCGCCCCAGGCAAGCACGAACGGAACCAGCAGCAGTTCGAGGGCGGCGAGCACCGTCTGAAGACCGCCGCTCGCCGCCAGCCGCTCGATCGCTTCTGCCTCCAGCACCTCGCTGAGCAGCTCACCAGCCCCTTTGCGGCGCATCCGGTCCGCGTCCATCCTCATCGCACCGGCGAGCAATCGTTGCTTCAGCAAACCACTGAAGCCGATGGCGACGACACCCTCCTGCCACCGGGTGGCAATGCGGAGAGGCACTGTGCTTGCCAGGCACAATGCCCAGGCCGCCAGCCAGCCCCCATCGAGGCGGCCGCTGAGCGCCCCGGATCCAAGGAAGGCCCAGCTTGCAAGCAACAATCCTGTTTCGAACCCGTGCATTCCGAGCAGCGTTCCGAAGCGCCAAATTAATCCAGTGGCACGCAGCTGCCTCCAGAACGCCACGCCGGACGAGGCCGTCCCGGCCAGGGGGTCCGTGGCCTCGTTGCCGGATCGAGATGGCAGATCCGTCAGATAGGTGGCTAGACGCGCGTCCATTGACAGACCTCCGCGTCTTCACGAAGCACGCCGCCGCTCATCTTCAGCCGGCGCCACATAGAGTGCGACCACATTTGCCGGTCGATGGCGCTTGCCTGGTCGAGCAATGCGCGATATCGCGAAGCCGGCTGCTCACGAAGTTCTCTTGGCGAACCCTGCTCCAGAATGCGGCCCTGCTCGACGACCAGAACGCGGTCAAATTCGAGCGTATCCGCGATATCGTGAGTGATCGCAAGCAGCGTCGCGGCGCCGAATTGGCGCCGGGCAGTCTGAGGAAGCTCCGGCGGGCGTCGCGGTCGAGGCCGCGTGCGGGTTCGTCGAGAATCGCCAGGCGCACACCCGAGCGCGCCAGCGCCCGGCCCATCCGGACGCGCTGGCCTTCGCCTCCCGACACGAGCGCCCCACCCTCGCCGAGCGAGGTTTGCAAACCATCCGGCAGCCGCTGGAGCACGTCTACGAGCCCAGCGTCTTCCATGGCGATGCTCATCCGTGCCGCAGCGTCGTCGCCGTTGCCGTAGGCAAGGTTGTCAAACAGCGTCGCCTGAAAGAGGTGGACCTGCGGATCAATCCAGGCGGTTTCGCAGCGCAGTTGAGCGAGCCGCGCCGCATCCAGTAGCTGGTCATCCACCCGCACACATCCCTCGGCGGCTTTGTGCCAGCCGAGCAGCAGGCCCACCAGCGACGACTTGCCCGCTCCAGACAAGCCGACGATGCCTACGTGCTCGCCCGGCCTGACGCTCAGGCTCACATCATCGAGAATCAAGTGCCCGGCCGCAATGACCGTGACGCCCTCGATCTCCAGCTTGACCCCCCGTGAGTCAGATCGCGGCAGACCTTCAGCAATCTCGTCTTCCTGCGACCCGAGCGGCTCCAGAAACCGCAGCAGTGTGTTGCGCAGCGCAGGCAGACTCCAGACGATTGACGCCAGTTGCTGTCCGGTCGACGGAATCGAAAGCGCCCAATATACCAAGAGCAACAGACCCGCCGGATCGTGCAGGTTCGCGGCCTGCCGGCAGACCAGCCCGATCACCAGCGTGAGCGTCACGACCATTTGCACTGCCTCGGCACGGACCAGCAGGGCCTGCTGGCGCAATCCGGCCTCAGCCCATCGGTCCAGCTGCCCGCACTGCCCCGCGCGCAGCGTTCGATCGGCGCCGTGCGCTTGAATCGCCCGGAGTCCCATGAGCGAGTCGAGATAGAACCGGCCCAAGGCGCCGTTGATTTCACGGAAGCGCAGATCGCGCTCGATCATGGCCGGCTGGAATAGCAATGGCACTCCCAGTGCAGCTACAACAGCCAGTGCGACCGGAACGACAGCGTCCGGATAAAGCCAGGCGACTGTCGCGACCGTCAGGATCAGGCTCGCGGCTGACCGCAGAAATTGCCCGGCCAATTCCGGCAGCTCCCGCAGCAGTTGAAGGGCGTGCGCGCGGAAGGCCATGTCCGAAATAAGCCGAGATTGAAAATAACGATCTGTCAGGCGTGGAATCTTTAGAAGGAAGCGAGTTCGAAGGCGCAGCTCCAGGTGGCGCCCCAGCCGCAAAAGCCCCAACGCGGCTGGCCATTCCAGCGCCAGCAGCCCGAGCAGAAAGACCAGGATCCCGGCAAGCGCGGCCAGGCGCTGCCCGCCCAGCTTCAGATGCCGGGTCAGATCGAACCACCCCCGGAACAAAAGAGCCTCGAACACGGTTCCTGCGCCGGCAGCGATGAGCGCCAGCGCGATGCAGCTGGTGATCGCCCATCCGCTGGACCTGACCGCCGTCCACACGGGCGCCCAGACGCGCGGAGGCGGCTCGCGCAGGACAGCGGAGAGCGAGTCTAGCAAGGGCTCGGCTGCCGTTTTCGTCCGCCGCCCTGCGGCCGTGATCAGCACCGCACCACGCATGAGCACTTCGCCGGAAGCGATCTGGCGAACGGTCCAAAACTCGGGTGGGATCTGTTCCGGATTCTGCTCGCACAGAGCGAGGAATTCCTGCGCCTCTGCGCCGCGCTTCAGACGGCCAGTCTGCAGGAGTGTGTGGGCCAGCCGTAACGAAGCATCGAGGTGCGCGCGATCGGTCCACAGGGCCAGCTTGACTCCAAGCGAGCTTGTCCGGCGCGCCAGGCCGGCCGTAAACGCCTCGCGTTGCGACCATTCCTCCCACGCTGCCAGCGGGACCCGCTGCTCGTGGATGTAGAGCGACTCGACGAACTGCCGGCGGTCGATCCAGACACGTCCGGCTGCCGGGTCCATCACCTGCACCAGCGGGCCATGCGCACGACGCCAGAGAACGACGAAGTGGGTCGCGCCGCCGGGTAAGCACACCACGACGATCGCGGGCAAACACGCCGACGTCTCCATCAGCAGCAGGGCGGGCGGCATGATAGCTTGTGCGGCGTCGAGCCTAGCTCTTGGGCGAGGACCTCCAGCGTATCGATCGAGGTGCCGTCGACGTCCGTCTGGCAAGCCTCACGCAACCGGCCGTAAGAAAGATAAATTCTGAAGCCGCCGAACAGCGCCTTCAACGACGCAGGCCCGCAATCCATGGCCGAGGTCTGAATCACCTCGGGTATCAAGAATCTGCGGTTGCCCAGGAAGCTCTTCGTGGATGAGCGGTCAGCCACTGGCCTGCTGTTCGCAGTACAAGCGACAGCGGAGTGAGGCGCTCGACCGCAACCTCAGCCGTGCCGGGCATTCCATGTTCGAGTCTGCCACGGAAACCTGAGTTGGACTCGACTGCCAGCTCGACCCGGACGGCGCCATTGCGAACCTCCTCCGCCACGCGAGCGACTGTGCCCTCCACCGAGCCGAACTCGCTCCAGGGGAACCCCTCCAGGCGCAGCCTGCCCAACTGACCCAGCCGGATGCGTCCGAAGGCCGCGCTGGCGGGAAATTGGGCGGCAATCAAAAGGCGGCCGCTGGGCACGATCGATGCGAGCTTTTCGCCTTCCTCGACGAACGCGCCCACGCGAAGAATTGCCGATTCGCCGACGCGCCCGTCCACTGGCGCGCGGACTCGCCGGCATTCCACTTCGTAGCTCAGGCGCTGTGCGCTGGCGTTCAAAGTGTGCCGTTGTGCTTCGAGTGCCGCGATTTCGGAATACACGCGCTCGCACCGAACATCCCGCTCCCGGTCACGTGTGACTTGGTCTTGCGGAACGCGGCGGGCGGCGCTCTGGAGTGTCGTCGCTGCCGCCCGGAGCCTGCGCGCCTCGGCTTCGGCCTTGTCTAAATCGCGCTGCGCCACGAGGCTTTGCCAAGCTAGCGCCTGTATGCGGCTCAGTTCGGTCTCTGCATACTGTGCCGTCGCTTCAGCTTCATGAATCCGGTTGGCGGCCTCTTCGGCGCTCAGGTTCGCGGCCCGTTGTTCCTGGGCGCGAGCGCTTTCCTCGGCGGCCACTTGCGACCGCAGCCTCGCTAGTGCGGGTTCCAGGCCCTGCGCTTGGACCTGCTCCTGGCGCAGCCGCAACTCGTCTGAGAAGGCATCCATCTCGACCAGCACCTCCCCGCTCCGAACAATCTGGCCAACGTGAAGAGTGGTCTTGACCACACGGCCGGAGATCGGCGACTGGATCGGGTAGGTGGCGGCAGCCTGCTCGATGCGGGCCGTCTGCGAGATCTCGTATAACGTCACCTGAACCCGGCCCGCCCACCAGCACCAGCCACCGAGTGCCAGGGCGCCCACGCTTAACGTCCAGGCCGTCGAGCGCCCGCGGTCAGCGAGTAACCGGGCGAACGTCAAGGAAAAGGCGGTCATCGAGGTTCCTGGTCGAGTCAGAACAGCGTTGTTTACTCCTTGTGCAAGGGCAATGTCAATTTTCGGGGGACGTGGGGAAAGGAAAAATTAGAGCTAACTCCCTCGGCCGGGTCCTGTCAAAGTCCCATCAGTCGTTGAATTGAGGAAGAGCCCTTGCTGACGCGCGGGCTACTGAGTTTTCGGTGGCCCGACCGTGAGGGAGGGCTCGGGACTTTGACGGGACAAGCATCTGCCCGATTGACTAACGAACTACGGTGTTGTGGTTTCCGGCTAGTCTGCCGGCCTTGACTTTCGTTTTAACCTTCATCGCCAATCTCCTTTCGTGGGGATCATCCGCAGAACAAACACGGATCAACCTTCTTCGTGTGAGGCAAAACGCCGAATATTTCTCGTCTTACTTGATACCTTCGGAATCCGGGCAGGAAACGGCTAGCGGGAGGAGGGATTTCTTGAGGAGTTCCTGGCCGCATGGGCTGCCAGGCGGGCGGCGAGGTCGCGGCGCTGGCGATCGTACACGCTGGACGCGCCCACCTGCTTCCAGCGTTCCCACAGTTCCAGGCTCTTCTGGTACCAGACCTGGGCCTGCTTCCAATTCGAGCGGCTGGCCGAGAGATCGCCGAAGCCCTGGTAGCAGTCGGCGACGTCCCGCAGAAGCGTGAGCTTACGCGAATTTGCCTGGTGTAACGGCTCCAGCAGGCCCAGCGACCGCTGCAGGTCGCGCTCAGCTTCGGCGGCAGAGCCGATCTCCAGCCAGTGGGCCGCCCGCGTGTGCAGAGCGACACCCAGATACTCCCGGAACCTCGTGTCGGCCGGATCCCCGTTTGCCAACTCCTCCAAACGTTCCTCCGCTTTGTGGAGCTCCGCGAGCGCCTGGCTGCGTTTACCGAGCCTTCGCAGTACCCAGGCAAAACCGACCCGGTTGAATGCCTGCCAGTACCCGACTTCCCTATCGCGCGGGTTAGAATTGAAAAAGGAACCGCTCAGCGCCAGCGAGCGCACATAGAACCGTTCGGCGCGGGCAGGGTCGGATTCCCGGAGGGCGGCAGCCAGCTCGGCCGTTGCCTCGCTGAGGTCGAAGCGGGCCCGCAGGTTGCTGGGGTCAGCCGCCAGCATCTGCTCCATATCGGCTGCCATCTTTTCGAACCAGCCAGCGGCGGATTTGCGATCGCCGAGATTGGGGTGCTGAGGGTGCCCGCTCACCCCGCCGACACGCTCCCAATGTACGGTCACCTCCCGCCTCCACACCGCATTCTCCGGCTGTTCTTTCAGAAGCTCTTCCGCGATACGGAGAGCGCCCAGAAACTGTTCGAGGGCTTGGGACAAATCGCCGGACTGCCAGAAGACCGTGCCCATACGAGCCATTGCCAGCGATAAGAAATACTTGCTTTCGGTGCTTGGTTCGGCGCCGGCCCACTCGAGAGCGATTTCCAGGGAGCGGCGGAAGGGCCCGGCGGCCGTCGCCGGGTCTCGAAATGTATCCATATCGCCCAGAAATCCGTAAGCCTCGGCGCGCAACCGATAGGCGGGCTGCCCGGTCTTCTCGGTGATGGAGTCGGCGATGCGCGTTCCCAACCGGAAGTTCTCACGGGCCTCCGCCTGAACGCCCAGCGCGCGCTCGTAAATGGAGCCGATCCTACAGTAGCTGCGTACGAGGAGCTCCAGCGCAGGCCGAGACGACCCAAGCCTCCGCGCGATGGCCAGGGCCTTGCCATAGCTCGCCAGGGAATCCCGAGGGCGCCCCAGATTTGCGAACCTGGGGTTGCCCACGTCCCCTACTTTCTCGTACGCCGCTGCGACCTCCAACTGCAGCGTGGGATCCTCATCCACTTCCGCCGCGAGGCTGTCCAGGTACTCGAGAGATGTCTTTACCAGCAATTCCTGCGCCCTGGTGGAACCTGCCAGGCTCTCGATCTCACGATTCAGATCGAACAGCACCGTATTGGCCAGCTTGCGCACCTGCCGGAAACGGTACTCGGCGCGACGTGCCTGGCGCTCGACCGCCAGCACCCCCGCGGCCACCCCGATCACGGCCAGCGCCGCCGCTGCCACGCTTTCCGGTCGCACCTCTGCTCCGCTCATTCCGGCAGGAGGCCTTCATGTTCTGACTGTCTCCGGGTTCTTCGTGCATGGATTGGACGGAAAGGTGGACGATCCGCAGACCGTCACAGCGTTCGAACGCGCGATGGCATTTCTGGAGAGAAACATCTCCCGAAGCCGCGACTCGTGTTTTCACTTCAAAGCGTGGCTGAAGATTTCTCAAATAGTTGAATCCCATAGAAATTAGAGGTTGCAGGTTGTAGCACAGACTGCTTTTCGGTGGTCTGCGGCAATCAGACCTTTGGCCAGCGTTTTGTCCCCCTTGGCAAGGGGGACTACAGGGGGTGTGTTACGAACAAGGAAGACCCCCTGCCGCGAGGAGCGCGGCGTCCCCCTTCTAAAGGGGGACCAATGTGGAAACTCCAGCCGCAGACCGCTAAAAAGCAGCGGTCTGCGCTACATGCTGGGGAATTGACTGCGCACCGCCAAGCGGTACAGCGCAGGTGCTAGCAGTCTCTACTCCGTCTGGAATTGTTGCGATTTGCCCTTCTCGCCGATTCTGACCGTGTACGACTTCCCATTCGGTGCAACCGAGGCCTTGATGAACTGTCCCTGGCAGTTTTCGTCCCAGTTGGCAATCAGTGCCTTGTCGGTGTTTTCAGCTTCACTCGTTGCGACGTTGCGGTGTAATTGGTAAGCAGCCTTGAGGCTCGGCAGACTTTTAAGGAGGGCAACACTCTCTGGAGATCCGGCCTTACGTGCGCCGTTGCACATGACGCTAACGGTCGGCTGAATGGCTTTCACCAGCACGGGGTTGTTGCTGCTGTTCATGCCATGATGCGTAGCCATGTACAGATCTACTTTACCTAAAACATTATCGGGACAAACCAATTGATGTTCGATGTTCCAGGTGAGATCACCGAGATTGAGGAACTCGAAGTCGCCATAAGAAACCAACAGCCCAATGCTCTTGGCATTGTCTGATTTGTCTTCCGGCTTCATAGGAGCGTCATTGCAAAAAGTGTTAATTCCAGCGCCAACGCCGACCGGCGCCGAAACCCCACGCCCGTCTGACACCACGCAGATCACCTTGAGGGGTATTTTCCCCGACTTCAGTGGAATGGTGTCGCCCGCCTTCAGTACCTGCCGTTTTCCCTCAGAGACCTTGAGATAGTCCGGATAAAGCTTCTTGTCGTACTCCTGGGACTCTTGCATTAATGCGTGATCGTAGAACTTGGCGACCGGAATCAGCCCGACCAACTGGCTGATGGAGCCAAAATGGTCGGTATGAAAATGACTGGTGACGTGGTGATCGATCTTTTTCAGTCCAGCAAGGCGCGTGGCGGTGTCGTGGATGCGTTTCGCGTCGCGCAAGTCATCGCGCTTCCAGCCGGAGTCGATTAGCAGAGCCTCTCCCTGGGGCGTCACGACGAGCGTTGCTGCTCCGCCTTCGACGTCGATAAAGTAGATATCGAGCCCCTTGGGTGCGGCAGGTGCTCTGACGCAAAAGACGAACGCCAGGGACAAAATGGCGGCAACCTGAAACCGGAGCGCGGTGCTGCGGAGTGTTTTGATTCGCATATATGCTTCCTTAAATGGGCTGGTCGTGTCCGCCAGGAGGCAAACCCGATGAAGCCGATTCAACCCACGCCCATCATTCCCGCCTTTGCGGGAATGACGAGATTGGACATTTATGAAGCGGCAGGAGGCCGCTTCTTCGTGCGCCTGAAAGCGCATTTGGTCAGAGAGGTGGAAGTCCTCTTCAGGCACGCCCTCTCCGGCCTATAACCGACTGCAACTGCATCCGTGCGTGAGGCGGGGTGGGGAGCAGCAGGAGGTGAACGATCAGTCCGTAGGATAACGAACGCGATTCGGCCTAAAAGCTGGCGAGCCTGCGGAGAAAAGGCGAAGCCCGGACTCACGCGAGTGAGAAGCCCGACACGCTGAGGGGTAGGGTGAGAAAGCGATGGCGGGAGCCCAAGGGTGGTTGGCGACAGAATGATCAG
>Ga0163150_10009165_pt1 | contig 11025 bp, 15 predicted proteins | sample OliLakLV19P2IB_FD_148628 | JGI IMG/M metagenome (GOLD analysis project Ga0163150, IMG submission 148628) | Freshwater microbial mat bacterial communities from Lake Vanda, McMurdo Dry Valleys, Antarctica - Oligotrophic Lake LV.19.P2.IB | ecosystem: Environmental > Aquatic > Freshwater > Lake >...
TAATTCTACTTAACTACTCCACTACCAATCACTAGCAACTAGTCCATCCTAATGTGCTATAATACCAACTGCGCTATTAACCACTTTAATTCATGAAAAATATTCAAGAAGTCTGGGTAAGGATCCAAGAAACCAAAAAAGAACAAAGGAGTATTAAAGCTATGTATAGAGATGCGTTGGAGAATTCCAAGGAGTACCAGGAACTACTGGAAAAGCTGGAAAACATAAAGCGACGTAAAAAAGAACTGGAAAATATGACCAAGGCAGAAATGGGCGACGATGGCGTAAAGCTCAGCACCATTAAACTACATCTTAAAACCGACAAGGAAATGCTTACGGACATTGCCATTTCAAACCTTATGAAAGGGGAAACGGTAAAGGTGACAGACGCCGACAACCTAGAGTACGAACCTATTTTTTCTGTTAAGTTTGTAAAAACAAACGTAATTAGCCAAAAAAACTCATAAATAATTCCATGCTAAAACATCCCGGTCTTATGACCGGGATGTTTGTTATTTAAAAGTTACTCATTTGGCGATGCCAGTCTTGTACTCCAACCTATCCACCCGCTTCTGTAAGTCTGCCAACTCAAAACGATACGACACTATCCAGGCGCATTTTAATTTCATCCTGACCCGTATCCAGTTGAACAATGCCCTTTTCAAGCTTAGTAATATTAGTTTCAAGCTTGGTAAAATCACTTTTGGTAGCCGTATTTTCAAATCCTTTTGCAACCATAACTGCTAGGGCATCGATATCCATTTTTTTACTCTTTTTATTCATGTACTCATGATAATACATCTTTTTTGCTTAGTCAAACCATTGCCAAACCCCGCGATTCCTGTTAAAATAAACGCATTATATTTATTCATGATTATAGAGCTAAGCAATGGCAAACGAAAATGTAGTAATTCGCTTTAGCGATGTTACCTTTGAATACGGGCATAACAAACCCATCCTCCTTGAGGCTAGTTTTTCGCTTCGTAATGGCAGCAAAATAGCTCTCATGGGGCAAAACGGTGCGGGCAAAAGCTCGCTTTTTAAGTTAATTACAGGAGAAAATAAGCCAAGCGAAGGGGAGCTGTATATTACCCCCAAAGACTTAAGCATCGCCATAGCAAAGCAAGTTATTCCGCAAGAAATGATGGAACTGGATGTCAGGGAATATTTTGCCACTGCTTTTACGGAAAAAAAATACAATCTCGATAAACTTATAAAAGATGTATTTGAAGTCGTTAATGTTAACTTGCCCCTGGAAAAGAAAATAAGGGAATTTTCGGGCGGACAGCAGGCTAGGCTTTTGCTTGCCTACGCGCTTATCCAAAATCCTGATATTTTACTTTTAGACGAACCTACCAACAATTTAGACCAGCAGGGGATAGAGCATCTTACGGGTTTCTTAATGATGTACGAAAAAACCTGTATTGTTATTTCCCACGATGCGGAATTTTTAAACGCCTTTACCGACGGAGTTTTATACTTGGATGTTTTTACCCATAAAATTGAGCAATATACGGGCAACTACTATGACGTGGTAGAAGAAATTGCCGCACGAATTGAACGTGAGAACCAGCAAAATGCCCGTATGGAAGCAGAAATGAAAAAGAAACGCTCCCAAGCCGAGGTCTTCGCCCATAAGGGAGGCAAACTCCGCGCTGTAGCTAAACGGATGCGTGAAGCAGTTGAAGAGGCTGAAGAAAGCATTGTGGAAGTCCGTCGCGAGGACAAAACTATTCGAGATTTTAACATTCCGGTGCAGGAATTTGATTCTTTTTTTGACGGTAAAATAGTTACCATCAGTTCAGTAACGGCTTTTAAAAATCATAAGCCTGTTCAGAAACCTTTGGAACTAGTAGTGAGAAAAAACACTCATGTATTAATTGCTGGCCCCAACGGCATTGGTAAAAGCACATTCCTTGAAAAAATAAGCAGTAACCAAGCCGAGGGAGTCAGCATTGCCAAAGAAGTAAAGGCAGGGTACTACAAACAAGATTTTTCAGATTTTAATTACGAACAGCGAGCATTCGACGCTCTCCGAGATGCCATGGAAAAATACGACGAACATATTCTTCGTGCGACCGCGGCCAGTTTTTTGTTAGATGGCAAGGCACTAGATAACGAAATTGGGGCGCTGTCAGAAGGACAAAAAGGTTTGCTAAGTTTTTGCAGGCTGGTACTCATGAGACCGGGACTTCTTATTTTAGACGAGCCCACCAACCACATTAACTTCCGCCATCTACCGATTATTGCCAAAGCCTTGGACCACTACCAGGGAACAATGCTTATGGTTTCTCACATTCCGGATTTTGTTAAGCAAATACGTTTTGATCACACAATAGATTTAAGTCAGATATAACCATTCCGAGCGAGTGCCCTCCAAAGGTGGATCGGCCTTGGGCAGACATCCGAAATAGAAACCCATTACCCATTGGGGCTTACAGGATTACCACCCACACAAGCATTCAGTCGGGCAAGCCTCATTATATTCGGAATGGAAAGGGAAGGATAGAGAGGCTTTGAGACCCTTCTAGCGAATTTGTAAATTTCATTTAGCCCATAGAGAGTAGCGGGCTTTTTTAATATTTTGTATACTTAAGACGTCTTATATTAATCCTACTCATATGAAAATGCTCATAAATTGGTTTCTTGCGGCTCTCGCAATAATTATTGCTGCCTACCTCATACCGGGAGTCACTCTCACGGGGATTTGGCCTGCTCTCATTACCGCCCTAGTACTCGGACTGATAAATGCCATCCTACGCCCTATCCTCATAATCCTGACTTTGCCCATAAACATTTTCACCTTAGGCTTATTCACCCTTGTCATAAATGCCCTGCTTATTCTTGTCACCAGCTCCATTGTTCCCGGCTTCCAGGTCAGCGGCTTTTGGTCCGCCTTTGTTTTTGGCGTAATCTTGTTCTTCATTAACATAGCGCTCGGTGGCCTCAAAGCCAAACCATCACATAAACTTTAAAAACATTGTTAAAGCTCTTGCTATACCTTTCACTCTTCTTATTTTAAGCGCAAGCTACCATATAGCCTGGAAATTGTTAGACCTGCCCGATTCAGATGCATTGATTGTAATAGTTGGGAATTTTTTTAACAATCATGGTGTATGGGTCGTGCTTGTGTGCAGTGTCCTTGAGAGCGCATTGGTTGTGGGTAACTATTTTCCCGATAGCATAGTCATTTTTTTAGGAGTAATATCCGCGGGACACAATATCTCAAGAATAATATTAGTAGTATCAGTCGTATGCGTAGGGTTTTTTATTGGCTACATACTAGATTATCTGCTGGGCAGATATGGTTGGTATAAACTATTAATAAAATTTGGCATGGCTGAACAACTGAAAAAAACCCAAACCAAAGTCGCTCACCACAGCTTTAAGGCTATTATTCTCAGTTACTGGGAAGTTAATTTGGCTTCATTAACGGCCACAGCCGCGGGGATACTTAAAATGAACTTTTATAAATTTCTCCTTGAATCTGCCATTGCACTTGTTATTTGGAATATTTTTTGGGGAATCCTCGTTGCAAGTTTAGGAAAGAGAGCTTTAGACTTAATTACCAACTGGGTATATGTCTTACCGGCCATAGCCGTCTCGGTTATAATAATAATCAACGAAAAATTAAAAAAAGAAAATATACATGAGCACATTTCTGAGTAACAAGAAAAACGTTGTTTATTGGCTGCTATACGACTTTGCAAATTCTATTGTTGTAGTAGTTTTTTTTCTTTACTTCACCCAGTGGTTGGTTATAGACCAGGGGATTTCAGATTTCTGGTATAACATGATATTTGCCGGTTCCACAATCCTCTTACTTGTGTCCGGTCCTATATGTGGAGCAATTGCAGACAAGAAACAGAACAACCTGACCTATTTGCGCTGGGCGACAGTAGTATTGTTTTTATTCACCTTATTGTCAGGGCTTACAGCGTTATTCAGCAATTCCATTCCCCACGCTGGGTTTATTGCCAGCGTCTGTTACCTGTTCACACTTTTCTTCTACCAGTTCAGCTTTACTTTCTACAATCCACTCCTTGTACATTTGGCGTCGGAAGAAAAACAAGGAAGGCTTTCCGGCTACGGACAAGCTGCCAATTGGCTTGGACAAATTGTGGGTATTCTTCTGAGCTTGCCGCTCCTAAACCATGTAACTATTTTTGGAACATCGGGACGCGTTATACCTATCATACCCGCGGCAATACTGTTTTTTTTGCTAGCACTGCCTATGCTACTATTTTTTAAAGAACCCGCAGAAGGGCGTATCTCCCAACAGCGCACATCATACAGACAGGAAATGCGCTTATATTTCCAAAATCTTAAAGCCTTATGGTTGATACCGGGAGTTGGAATGTTCTTATTGGGGTTTTTTTTCTTCAATGACGCAATACTGACCGCCGAAAACAACTTTCCCATTTATCTGGAAAAAGTTTTTTATATAAACGATTCCCAAAAATCAATACTCCTTTTGGGCATATTGGTTACCTCTGTTATTGGTTCGCTTATTGGCGGATGGGTAACAGATAAAATAGGCGGCAAAAAAGCCCTCCTCTCTGTCCTCATCAGTTGGCTTATACTATTCCCACTACTGGGACTGCAAAGTATTTTTAAAACTTTTGTGGGACTGACCATAGTCATGGGCCTCCTTTATGGCGCAACATGGAGCATTGCCCGCGCAGTGCTAGCAAGACTAATACCCAAAGACAAGCTGAACCATGGCTTTAGCTATTATACTTTAGCCGAAAGGTTTGCAAATGTGACCGGACCGCTTACGTGGGGAATTGTAAGCAGTGTGTTAATTAATCAAGGTCCTTTGGCTTTATAGAGTGGCTATTGCGAGCATGTCCATATTTATTGTTATTGGAATTATTTTTGTCAGAAAAATTCCCATTGATGCAAAATCGAAATTAATCCGGGTCGTTACCCCTCTTTGACATACATATACTTAGCCAACTTACCCATATGGAACCACTTGCCAATAAAATCCGGCCGCAGAGCTTGAAGGAATTTGTGGGTCAGGAACATTTAGTCGGCCCGGGCAAGCCTTTACGTAATGCCATAGAGCAGAAACATCTGTTCTCTTTTATACTATGGGGAACGCCGGGAGTGGGGAAGACTACGTTAGCGCGCATTTATGCTAAAGCCGTAAATGCCGAATATCATGAACTATCTGCTGTATCCGCAGGAAAAGACGACATTAGGCAGATTGTCGACAAACCTTCCATGCTCGGACAACCTAAAATATTACTTCTAGACGAAATCCACCGTTTCAACAAAGCCCAGCAGGATTATTTATTGCCTTACGTGGAATCGGGAAAATTGTGCCTCATAGGGGCAACAACAGAAAATCCTTCTTTTGAAGTAATTCCTGCCCTCCTTTCCAGGTGCCGGGTCTTTGTGCTCAATGAACTTGGCGAAAATGAGATGAAAAAAATCATTGACCAAACGGGCATTAAAGTGGACAAGAAAGCAAAGGATTGGCTTGTTGCAATGGCCAATGGCGACGCCCGCCAAGCTATAAGCATGCTAGAAAACACTGCTAAGCTCTACGACAAAGTTACCATAGATTCTCTCAAGAACACCCTTCAGTCGAAATTCCTGCGCTATGACAAGCAAGGAGAAGAACATTACAACACCATTTCCGCATTTATTAAATCCATGCGCGCGAGCCAGCCCGATGCCGCGCTATATTACCTAGCTAGAATGATAGAAGCAGGGGAGGATCCTTTATTTATTTCGAGGAGAATGGTAATATTTGCAAGTGAGGATATTGGCCTTGCCCAGCCCACAGCGCTGGTAGTTGCCAATGCGGTATTTCGGGCATGCGAAACTATTGGCTATCCCGAATGCGCCATAAATCTTGCCCATGGCGCTACCTATTTGTCTGGTTGCAAAAAAGACCGAAGTTCTAACGATGGCTATTTGGAAGCCCTAGACGATGTAAAAAAATATGGCAACTTGCCAGTACCCATGAAAATTCGCAATGCTCCCACCAAACTTATGAAAGAACTAGGCTATGGCAAAAAATATGCAAAATACACCAGCGATGACTTATTGCCAGAAAAATTAAAAGGAACAAAATATTTAAACTAAGACCACCCATGGACATTTTTTCTATTATTCTTACAGTTGTTGGTCTATGTCTTTTTGAGACTATTAGTAGGATTGACAATGCCATTATAAACGCTGAAGTTCTTTCAACCATGAAAGAAAAAGCCAGGCGCTGGTTTTTAGTCTGGGGCATGCTTTTTGCGGTTTTTGTAGTCCACGGCTTACTGCCATGGCTTATTGTCTGGCTGGCCACACCGGGCCTGGGACCTTGGCAAGCTGTTACCGCGGCTTTCAGTTCAGATCCTAACGTAATGGCAGCTGTCGAGAGATCGGCGCCCCTTTTGCTTATGGCGGGAGGAATTTTCCTAATATTCCTTTTTTTCCATTGGCTATTCCTGGAACAAAAAAACTGTGTCTTATGAGGTGAAAAATTTTTCCACGCGCAGGGAGTATGGTTTTATGATGTGGTTTCAATTTTCTTATGTTTAATGGTCTGGCTGGCACTTCGAATTAACCCCTACATAGCCTTTTCGGCTGTTATTGGATCAACGGCATTTTTTATAACCCACGGTTTTAAAGAAAATGCCGAAAAACAAGAAAGACAACTGCTCAAGGAGGGACTTTCCGACATTAGTAAAATACTGTATTTAGAAGTAATAGACACAACTTTTTCCATAGACGGAGTACTTGGAGCTTTTGTGGTCAGGGAATTTACCATTCGCAATATTGAACGGATAAAAAAATACATCTTCTTAAAGAATGGGGCCATGTATTCAATACTTTGCTTAGGCACGATTATGCTTTTGGATAGTTTTGGAATCCATATCCCGCCTTACACGGCGCCGCTATCTACTTTTGGCATAGTCGCATATTTCTATTACAAATCGGTTAAATCAATCCCAGCCTTATAAAAAAGCCACGCCCACCTCTACAGAACGCCACAGAGAGAGCTCCGGATAGGAGCATCAAAAGTGTTGGGCTGTGGATATGTTTTACCAGTATTTTTAAAGCTTATTTAAAATATACCTTTAATTAAGCCATAATAAGTTAACCAAACGGTCAAAATGAAATTAAAAAACCCGAGAGGTCTTGACATAGCCACTAAAGTGCTTGATTTTATTGGGGTTTTTGTTTACTATACTTATGGTGTTCATAATTAAAAGGAAACACACAACAATATGACAAAGTCAGAAACATTGCAGGCCTTAGCTGACAAGCTAAGCACAACCCGCAAACAAGCCGGCGAAATGATGGATGCCATCATTGAGTTGGCAGTACAAGAAACAAAGAAGAACGGTGAGTTCACATTTCCAGGACTCGGCAAACTCCAAAAGAAACACAGAGACGCCAGACAAGGCAGAAACCCTGCAACAGGCGCGACCATCCAAATCCCGGCTAAGACTGTGTTAAAATTCCGCGTAGCAAAGCAGGCAAAAGACGCGATTCTTTAAACACAAGATTATTTTAAAACCCCGCTCTCATAATTTGAGACGGGGTTTTAAAATGACCTCATATATGTTATAGTTAGAGCATATTTAAAAAAGTTATTGAAAAATAAATTTCCAATTTTCATGAAAAATGCTTTAAAAAAACTCCAACTGGAAACCAAAAAACAATTTGAAATAATAGACATTAGTGAACAGATAAAAAAAGTGGTAGCGGAATCGGGAATAACCACTGGCATTGCGGTAATATTTTGCCCCCATACCACAGCCGCAATCCGTTTAAACCATAACGAAAACCTGCTCATGCAGGACGTTATGAAGGCCCTTTACCGGCTCGTGCCCTTGGACATTAGCTATAGCCATGACTTGTTTGAAGTTAGGCAAAATATAGCCCCTAACGAACGGTCCAATGGCCATGCTCATGTTAAGGCATTTTTGCTTGGCTCGTCGGAAAATCTTATTGTTGAAAATGGTCTGTTACTATTGGGCGGCAAACAGAGCGTATTTTTTGTGGAGCTAGATGGAGGAAGGAGTAGGGAAGTTATGGTGAAAATAATAGGAGAGTAACTCAATTAATATGGTTAGTATGCTGAAAGTCTTTCATGGCCTAACCTCTATAAAAGTGGCGATGTGCCAATATAAAAGATTAATGAACCACCCCGCAAAAAGCTGAGGAGTATCAACTGCAAACTTCCATCGCCTCTCCCTAGCCATCCCCATGAAGGGGAGGGAATACTGCAAGAAAACCGCAGTAAGCTGAAGAGTACTAAACCCTAAACTACAATAAATAAAATCGGAATGATTAGAAAATTTCTTTACTTCTTTATATTGTTCTTATTCCTAGTTGGCGGCTTGGGTTTGTATATTGCTTCCACCTACCGCAGTTCTTCCAAAGAAAATGCACCTAGCTCTGTCACTCCCGATACTAAAATAACTTTTATTGAAGGTTGGAGTATAGGAGACATTGCCGAATATTTGGACAATAACACGCGCCATGACCCGGCCCATATAGTTGGCAAAAAAGAATTTATTGAGGCCCAAGAGAACTTTAATGCCAGCCTCTATCCGTTATTGGCTTCCCGGCCAAAAAATGCCGATCTAGAAGGTTTTGTATTCCCTGACACCTACCTCATTCCCCCAACCGCGCCCACTTCCACCACCATAAGCGCGATCATTTTAAAAAAAGCTTTAGATAACTTTACCAAAAAGTTTACCCCGGAAATGGAACAGCAAGCCAAGTCAGCAGGCCGTTCTGTGTACGAAATTATTACTCTAGCCTCTATTGTAGAAAAAGAAACCGGTTCAGGCATGGAGGAAAAAAAAATTGTTGCCGGGATTTTTTATAACCGCTTAAGCATTGGCATGGCTCTGGAAAGCGACGCCACGGTTAATTATGTCAGCGGGAAAAACTTGGCCAGCCCAAGCATAAAGGATACCAAACTTGATTCTCCCTACAATACATACAAATACAAAGGCTTGCCTCCGGGGCCAATTTGCAACCCTTCGCTTAATTCCATTATGGCAGTACTCTACCCAACAGAGACTGACAATATGTATTTTTTACATGACCAAAAAAACGGCAAAGCCTACTACAGCGTAACTTACGAAGGCCATTTAAGCAACAAACAAAAGTATTTAGGTAAATAAATTCATTAAAACTTTGCAGTTTTTTCAACAAGCCATCACTCTCTATAAACAAAATACTCCGTGCGACTCGCACGGAGTATTTTATGAAATAAAAATTTAAAACTCATCCAGGAAAGGTAATAGGGCTTCAGATTTAGCCATTCCGAATCCAATGAGGCCTGCCCGACTAAATAGACGTGCGGGCGAGAATCCCTTTATCTGAAAGAAATAACAACTCCTCAGATGCTCTCTAAATTGCACAGAAAGATTTCAACTGTTTTGAGACAATTTCTTCTCATTCCAGACGACTGCCAATAAACTCTTTGTAGCCATTTAAAAAATCCAAAATTCCGGTTTCTGTTTTGCCTTCAAGCTGTAGAGAATTTATTTGCAAAAAAGTATTTTGCCCGCAAACAACAAGACATCCTTCCATAACTGTTCCGGATAAAGAGGGGTCAGACTGTCCGCTAAAACTTAAATCCCCAAGGGAACAGCCAGTAATTTTTAACATTTTGCCGTTCCACATTGTCCACATACCCGGCCATGGGTAGAAAGCTCGGAACTGGTTAGAAAGTTCTACCGATGTCTTATTCCAATCAATTTTCCCATCCTGCTTAGTAATTATGTTTGTGTGGCTGGCCTCGGAATCTTCTTGGGGGGTGGCCGGAATTTTTCCCTCGACGAAATTAGGCAAAGTGTTTAACAATAACTTTGCCGATATTCTGGCTAAACGGTCACCGAGAGTAATAAAGTTATCGTCCGGTTCAATGACCACGCTCTCCTGAGCCAAAATTGGGCCATGGTCCACTTGCTGGTCTAATAGGAAAATGGTAATTCCTGTTTGCGCGTCGCCATTAAGCAAAGCGGCCTGAATAGGAGACGAGCCACGATATTTTGGAAGCAGGGAAAAATGGAGGTTTACCGTGCCGTAACGAGGCATGGAAATAATATCCATAGGCAATATTTTTCCGTAAGATACTACAACAAAAATATCCGCTTGCATATTTTGCAATTCTAGGCGAAACAAGTCGTTCCCTTTGACCGACTCTGGTTTTAAGAGCTTCAACTCCATTTCCGTGGCCAGGACTCCTACCGGACTTTCGGCTAATTCTTGTTTTCGGCCGGACTTGGCGTCTGGCATGGTGACTACCGCGGCTATGTCATGGTGCTGATGAAGCAGTTCCAATACGGGAAGCGCTACGTTTGACGTGCCAAAAAATATTATTTTCATACTATAATAACTCCTTAACTACTTTTCTCAATATTTCAGCTTCAATCCTGCAGTCTTCCAATGCGTCGTGCCGATGTTCGGATTTTATTTTAAAATGCTTCATAAAATCATCCAAAGTAAAACCGGTAAATTTTGTATTGTTGGACAACTTTCCCCGCAGGGCAAAATAAGTGTAAAAAAGGGCCCAAATGTTAAAGTAATGGTAGTCAAATAAAAACTTTTTCCCTATCTTTTTATAAGCCGCTCGTAAGAAGTCTGTGTCTACCGGCCCGCCGTAGTGGGCCAACACAACATTAATCCCAAATAGTTTTTCAAAATCATCCATAACTTTTTTTAAGGAAGGAGCGTCTTTTACCTGGTCCCAGATTATCTTGTTTATAGCCATAGACTGGCGGTTGCGCTTAGCCCACGAAATGGGCCTGACATAAGTGTTGAAACTTTCTTTTTCCAGTAGTGTTTTTTTGTCCAGTAATACAGCGGCCAACTGGATAATTTCATGCGTGTCGGCATTAAGCCCCGTTGTTTCCAAATCCACCAAAAGAATGTCTTTTTTAAAATTCATAAGTGTTTCAATCTATTTAGGACTTAGCGCTAACAGTCATTCCGAGCCGAATGAGTGCATCCGAATGAGGGGAGGGCCCCTTAAACCCCTAAATGTAAGGGATT
>Ga0163150_10009174_pt1 | contig 11012 bp, 8 predicted proteins | sample OliLakLV19P2IB_FD_148628 | JGI IMG/M metagenome (GOLD analysis project Ga0163150, IMG submission 148628) | Freshwater microbial mat bacterial communities from Lake Vanda, McMurdo Dry Valleys, Antarctica - Oligotrophic Lake LV.19.P2.IB | ecosystem: Environmental > Aquatic > Freshwater > Lake >...
GCCGCAGGGTCTGCCGCAGGTCAAGAACGTGATCGCGGTGGGGGCCGGCAAGGGTGGCGTGGGCAAGAGCACCATCGCCGTCAACCTCGCCCTGGGCCTCGCGCAGAGCGGCGCCAAGGTGGGCCTGCTCGACGCCGATGTCTACGGCCCCTCGATCCCCACCATGCTCGGGAGCCACGACCGACCGCGCGTGGTGGGCGAGAACAAGGTCGAGCCCAACCGGGTCCAGGGCATCGTGATGATGTCGGTGGGTCTGGTGCTCGACCCCAACAAGCCCATGGTGGTGCGCGGGCCCATCGTGCACGGCGTGGTGCGCCAGTTCCTCTCCGACGTGGTCTGGGGTGAGCTCGACTACCTGATCGTGGACCTGCCCCCGGGCACGGGCGACGTCGGTCTGACCCTGGCCCAGACCGTGCCGGTGACGGGGGCCGTGGTGGTGAGCACGCCCCAGGACGTCTCGCTGATCGACGTCCAGAAGGCCGTGGGCATGTTCCAGAGCCTCAAGATCCCGATCCTGGGGCTGGTCGAGAACATGTCTTGGTACCTCTGCCCGCAGTGCGGGCATCGCGACGAGATCTTCGGGCACAAGGGTGCCGAAGCCTGGGCGCAGGAGCGCCGCCTGCCGTTCCTGGGCGCCGTGCCGCTGCACGGCAGCGTGCGCGCCGGCGGTGACGAGGGACTGCCCGCCTTGGCCGATCCCGCGGCTCCAGCGGAGGTCCGCGACGCACTCATGCATGTCGTGCGCGAGGTCGCGCGGCAGGCGGCCATACGCGTCGCGCAGACGCCCAAGGCGCCGTTGATCCAGATCCAAGGCGTCTCCTGAGGGCGCCACAGGCGCCTTGAGAGGACGCCATAGGGGGGCGGGGGGGGCGGCCGGCGAAACCCCGCTGGCGTAGCGCGGTACGTCCGCCTGTCCTCCCTTGGAGCAGCACCATGAGCGTTTCGACCTGGCTTCCCTGGGTCGCCTGCCTGGGCGTCGGCGCCGTAGGGTTCACGCTGGCCGCGCAGAACCGCGAGCTTGCCCGGCGCATCGAGGCGCTGGAGACCGTCCCGACAGGCGCGGCTGCGCGCTCCTCCTCCATGGCGGGCACGGAGTCCGCGGGCCCCTCCCTGGTGGTGGGAGGCGGGCCCGTGAGCAAGGTGGAGCTCGAGGCGCTCAAGCGCGAGCTGGCCCTGTTGAACGAGCGCATGGGCGCAGTCGCCAAGGCAGGAACCGCAGCGGGTGGCGCCTCGGCCGGCTCGAGCGCCTTCGAGCAGGGCGTGCGCGACGTGCTGGCGCGCGTGAGCGACGAGCCCGAGTTCAAACAGAAGGTGGCCGCGGCCGCCACCTCCGGTGTGCTGGCCCACAAGCCCACCTTCGCCGCCCTGGCGGAGCACCTGGCGCTCGACGCCAACCAGGAGAATGACTTCCGCCACGACCTGGAAGACATGCAGGGCTCGCTCTTCGCGCTGCTCTCCGAACGTCGGCCCGACGGGCGCGTGCTGCTCGAGGAGATCGGGTCCGCCGACCAGCTCCCCGAGGGCGATCCCAAGCGCACGCAGGTCTTCCTCGACCTCTTCCAGCTCAAGATCCCCGGCACCGAAGAGACGTACGTGGCGCGCGCCATCCAGCTGGCCGGCGACTTTCGCAAGCGCACCGACGCCTACCTCAAGCCCGAGCAGCGCAGCCGCTTCGGCGGCCTCGACGTGGATCTCTTCGGCGTCAAGTTCAACTGAACCGAGGAACGGGCCGCGGCGGGGTCGGAAGGCGCAACGGAGCCCGTGGCGCGGCCCTCGTTCCTCGAGCTAGAGGAAGCCGGGACGCGCCGTAGGCTGGGACGCATGCAACGCGCCTGGCTCGACGTCCTCGCCTGCCCCGCGTGTGGAGGCGGCTACGAGCTTGACGCCACCCGCGAGGCGGGCCCCGAGATCGTCGAGGCCTTCCTGGTCTGTCAGGGCTGCCTCGAGGTGCGCTTCGTGGCGGGCGGGAGCGCGATCCTGCCCAGGAACCTGGGCCACCATCTGCGCGCCCAGGGAAGCGTCTACCGGCGTACGCCCCTGGCCGATCCGCGCATCGTGCGCTACGTGCTGGCAGGCCTGGGCTCGGGCGTGGACATGGTGCCCTTCGAGGAAGTGACGCTTCACTACGGCGATCTGGCGTGCGAGGCCGAGGCACGTCGTGCCCGCGCCCCCGAAGACGAGGCGCTCGCGACGCTGGTCGCGAGCGCGGCGCTGCGTGGGCCCCTGCGCCGCGCGCTCGACCTGGGCACGGGCGTGGGGCGTGGGGCGTTCATCCTCGCGGAGCACGGAGCCTGCGTGCTGGGCCTGGATCGCAGCGCCGCGCGCGTGCGGCGCGCGCGTAATCTGGCCGTGACGGAGGACGGCTTTCGCCTGCCCTGGCCGGGGGAGGCGCGGCGCGAAGTCGACCTCGAGCTCGGGCGTCTGACACGTCGGGGCGTGGACTTCGCCGTGGCTGATCCCGAGCACCTGCCGCTGGCGGCGGGCGCCTTCGACCTGGTCGTGGACCGCGGTGGCGACGGGCATGGGCCCTGGGGCGATGCGCCGCGCGCGCGGGCTGAGGCGCTGCGCGTGCTGGCGCCCGGCGGGCTGCTGGTGTGCGTGGAGGCCGGGTCGGCGACGGAGGTGGGCCTGCTGGCGCGGCACGCCGGCTGGTCGCTCGTCGAGGTGCCATGAGCACGATCGCGCCCACGCACGGCTGGCTGCGGCCCGTGGTGCACGCGGCCATGGGCCTCGCCGCCCTGCTGCTCGGCGTGCTGCCGCGCTGGGGAGCGGTGGGCATGGCGCTGGGAGCGATCGTCTTGAACTGGGTCGTGCTGCCGCGCCTCGCGCTTGGGCGCCGGCTCGAGCGGCCCGGCGAGCCGTTCCTCTCGGGCCTCAAGACCTACCCCGTGGCCGTGCTGGGCCTGGTGCTGCTGCTGCCTGCAGCCGAGGCAGCCGCGGCCTGGGCCGTCCTGGCCTTCGGCGACGCCGCCGCTGCGTTGGTGGGGCAGCTCGTCCCCGCGCCGACCCTGTTCGGACACCGCAAGGCGACCTGGTCGGGCACGCCCGCCTTCTTCGTGGTCGGGACGCTGGCAGCCTTCGGCCTGGGGCAGGCCGTGGCGGCCCTGGCGGTGGGGTGCCCCTGGGTGGAGGCGGGCGAGGCGCCTTCCCTCGCGCGCGCCGCCTGTGCCGCCGGCGCGGCGACACTGCTCGACCTCGTGCGCATCCCCCCCGACGACAACCTGCCCTGCGCGGCCGCCTCCGGCACGCTGCTGTTTGCCCTGCGTGGCCTGCTCTAATAGGGTGCGTCGGGAGTTCGCTTGCGGTCACGTGCGGCACGCTGGGCTGGGGGCGCTCAGGGCCACGAGTCGTCCTCATGGCCGCAGAGGCCACGTCGTCCTCCTCATGGCCCTTCCGCTCCCCATCCAGCGTGCCGGTGCGTAGCGAGTCGGCATCCCTGCGGAGAAACTCTCGGCGGGTGCCATCCATCGTGCGGGCTCGGGACGTGAGGCGCTCCTAGGCGGGAGCAGGAGCAATCCATGCGCGAAGTCTGCAGACTCCTGACGCAGACGGGCCTGCTGCTCTCGGCGCTGAGCGTGGGCGGGACCACGGCGCGTGCCGAAGATGCGCCGCCCGCAGGCCAGCCGCTGCAAGCCGTGCCTCACGCGGAGGGTCTCACGCTCGACGGCCGCCCCGACGAAGCGGCGTGGAAGGACGCTCTGCGTCTGCCGGCGGACAGCTTCGAGGCGCCCCCCCCGCCCCCCGGCACGAAGCGCGTCACGCTCACGCCCGACGTGCGCGTGCTTGAGACGGGCGGTCGGCTGTGGCTGGCGGTGAGCGTGGCCGAGGACCCCGGCATGGGCATGGGCCTGCGGGTCATGGCAGGCCCCGAAACGCTCGCGAGCGCCGCTGACGCGGTCTCGGTGGGCTACGCGCCCCAGGAGATGCGTGCGGCGCGCTACAGCGTGCGCGGTCCGCGCGGCGTGGCACGCGCCGACGGCTACGCCGTGGAGGGGGCGGCGGACTGGTCGCGGCTGGGCACCTGGTCGCTCGAGCTTGCGTTGCCGATCGAGGCGTTCGACCTAGGAGCGCCTGCGGCGCCGCTGCGGCTGGCGCTCGCCGTCACGAGCCGTACACCCAACCTGGTGGCGGCCGTGCCGGTGGGTGGTCTGTTCTCGGCGCCGGCGGCCTGGCTGCGGCTCGCGCCTGCGGCTGGGGCCTGGAGCACGGGCCCCGCTCCCGATCGGGCGGCTATGGCGGTCGCCGACGCGCTGGACGAGCAACGGCTTGAGGCCTGGCGCGAGTTTCAGCGCGCCAGCCACGAGGGGGCACCTGCGACCTCGCCCGAGGAGCAGGCACGCGCCCTGGCCGGGCGGCTCCTGGGGCCGCTCGAGCAGATCGGCCGCTTGCGCCCCGATCTCAGCGCCTGGATCGGCTGGATCCGCGGCGACGTGGCCCAACGGCTGGGGCTGGGGGATCTGGCTGAGCGCTCCTACCGCGAGGCGCTCGTGGCCATGCCCGGCTGCCGCGAGGCGGCCTTTCAGCTGCACGTCAAGCTGCGCAGCCAGGCCTTGGTCGAGGCGCTGCCCGGCGAACCGACCGACTTCGTGAAGGCCCTCGCGCGCGTGGCCGCCGAGTTGCCCGCCGCCGACCAGCCCTACGTGCGCGAGGGCGCGGCGCTGGCGCGCGCGCTGCTGCTCTACAAGCAGGGCGCGTTCGCCGGTGCTGCCGAGCTCTTCGAGCCCCTGGCCGCACGCTATCCGTCCGAGACGCTCATCACCCTGCATCTCGAGCGGGCGCGCGGCGCGGTGGAGGACTGGTCGCGCGAGCTGCAGCGTCGTGCAGCCGAGGACGCCAAAGGCGACCTGCCGCGCGTCACGCTGAGCACCTCGAAGGGCGAGGTCACGCTCGAGCTCTTCGAAGACGACGCACCCAACGCGGTGAAGAACCTGGTGTGGCTCGTCGAGCACGGGTTCTACGACGGCACGGCCTTCCACCGAAACGTCCCGTTCTTCGTGCTCCAGGGGGGCGACCCCTTCACGAAGGAGGGGGCCGAGGCACGCTGGATCGGGGGCGGCGGACCGGGCTACGCCATCCCCACCGAGGCCTCGGCGCGGCGTGCGTACCGCGGGAGCGTGGCGTTCATCGGCGCCGGGAAGGACGCCGAGGGCAGCCAGTTCCTCCTGGTTTCGGGCAGCGCGCTGCACCTCCAGGGCAGCGTCAGCGTGGTGGGGCGCATCGTCGCGGGCCAGGCGGCCGCCGACGCTCTGGTGGAGGGCGAGCGCCTCGTGAAGGCGGCCGTGACGCGTCGCCGTCCCGGCACCAGCTACCGCCCGCTCACGCTGGCCGGCGAGCCGGCGCCGGCCCCAATCGCTACGCCTCCTCCCCGCTGACTTTCGCCGCGCTGGACTGCCGCCCTGCTTGGCGAGCCGCGGCAAGCGCGGCTCGCAGCTCGGGCCCCCGCGTCGTCCTCATGCAGCCAGACTGCACGTCGTCCTCCGCGGCGGCCCTCCACGGCGCCACGCTTGCGTGGCGCCCTGGCCCACTGGCCCAGCCAGCGCGGCGAGGGCTCGGGATGGCGTCTCGAGCACCTTCGGGGCTTGAAACTGGAGCAGCAGACGCGACCTCTGTCGGCGGCCAGGGGATCACGGACGGCGATCCAGACAGCGCCGAGAGTGCCCCCTTGCGCTGGAAGGCGCTGCCATCTTTCCTCTTAGCGTGCGCGTCAGCAGCGATGCTGGGGCGCTCGGCGTGCCGGAGCGCGCCTTCTCCGGAGCACGCCACATGACGTTCACGGTGCGCGACGCGGTCCGTCTCTACGGCATCGATGGCTGGGGCAACGGCTACTTCGACGTCAACGCGCGCGGCCATCTCGTGGTGCGTCCCAACCGCGACGACGTGGCCGTGGACCTGATGCAGCTGGTCCCGCGGCTCAAGGCCAAGAAGGCGCGCTTCCCCGTGCTGGTACGCTTCCCGCAGATCCTGGCCAACCGCGTGCACGAGATCTTCGGCGCCTTCGGCAAGGCCATCCTGGAGTTCGGCTACTCCGGCGCCTACCGCGGCGTGTTCCCCATCAAGGTCAACCAGCAGAGCGAGGTGCTCGAGCCGCTGATCGCGGCCGGGCGTCCCCTGGGGATGGGCCTCGAGGCGGGCAGCAAGGCCGAGCTCGCCATCGCGCTGGCCAACGAGCTCTCCGACGACGCCGTGATCATCTGCAACGGCTACAAGGACGCGGCCTACGTGCGGCTGGCGCTGCGCGGCGTGGCGCTGGGGAAGAAGGTCTTCCTGATCGTCGAGAAGCCCCAGGAGATCGGCCTGATCCAGCGCGTCTCGGAGGAGGCCGGCGTCAAGCCCCTGATCGGCGTGCGCATCCGTCTGCGTGCACGTGGCAGCGGCAAGTGGGAGAAGTCCGGTGGCACCGAGGCGAAGTTCGGCCTGACCACGCAGGAGCTGATCGACGCCGTGGACCAGCTCAAGGGCACCGGCATGCTCGACTGCTTCCGCCTGCTGCACTTCCACGTGGGCAGCCAGATCCCCGAGATCAAGCGCATCAAGGCCGCCGTGAAGGAGGGCGCGCGCGTCTACGCCAAGCTGCGCGCCGAGGGCTGCCCCGTGGACCACCTCGACGTGGGCGGCGGCCTGGGCGTGGACTACGACGGCAGCAACACCTCCTACGACGCCAGCATGAACTACTCCGTGCAGGAGTACGCCAACGACGTGGTCTACTTCGTCAAGGAGACCTGCCAGGCCGAGAACGTGCCCGTGCCCACGCTGGTGAGCGAGTCGGGTCGCGCGCTGGTGGCCTACCACTCGCTGCTCATCTGCGAGGTCAGCGGACAGAACAGCAACGGCGAGGGCGAGGAGCTCATCGTGCCCGCCGACGCGCACGAGGGCTTGAAGGGCCTGTTCGAGATCTACAACACCATGTCGCGCAAGAACCACCGTGAGTACTGGCACGACGCGGAGGAGAAGCGCGAGGTGCTCATGGGGCACTTCGATCTGGGCTACCTGAGCTTGCGCGACCGCGCGCTCACCGAGCGACTGCTCACGCTCATCGGCCGCCGGGCGCTGCAGTTCGCCAAGGAGGACCGCTTCCTCCCCGAGGAGTTCGAGCAGCTCGAGAAGCGCCTGATCACGAAGTACATCGCCAACTTCAGCGTCTTCCAGACCATCCCCGATTCGTGGGCGCTCGACCAGCTCTTCCCCATCCTGCCGGTGCACCGGCTCGACGAGCGCCCGATCGTGCACGCCACGCTCTGCGACGTCACCTGCGACAGCGACGGCGAGGTGGACCGCTTCGTCGACCTGCGCGACGTGAAGGACAGCCTCGAGCTGCACCCGCTCACGCCCGACAAGCCCTACTATGTGGCCATCTGCCTGATCGGCGCCTACCAGGACGTGATGGGCGATTACCACAACCTCTTCGGCCGCGTGGACGAGGCGCATGTCGTGGCCGGCAAGGGCGGAGGCGCCCGCATCACGCGCGTGGTCCCCGGCGACAACGCCGACGACGTGCTCAAGATCTTCGGCCACGATGCAGAGAAGATGGTGGACGCCATCGAGGACATGGCCAAGGCCGCCATGCGCGCGAAGAAGCTCACCCGCTCCGGGGCCAACGAGATCCTGGCCGAGTACCGCGAGGCCATCGAGGGCTACACCTACCTGGACGTGAACGGCTGAGGCTTCGCCGCAAGCCACCGGGCGGCCGGGGGTCAGGCGCGCCGTGCCGCCGGGCCCCGGCTGAACCTGCGGCCCCCCCGCGGCGTCCCAGGGAGCAATGTCCTCCTGCCCCCTATCCCGTGAACCCGGCTCCCGTGAGCACCGCGCTCTCGAGAGCGCTGCCTCGACGGCCGCGGCCCGGGCTCTCGGCCGCCGGACCATCCACGATCTGCTCGAGGAGGCGCGGGCCCGCCTCAGGCGCGTGACGGCCTCCGAGGCCTACCGAGCCGTCCAAGCGGGTCGCGCCGTCCTCGTGGACACCCGTTCCGCCGACGAGCGCGCCGACCAGGGCTGCCTCGAGCTGGCGCGCCACCACGCCCTCTCCGTGCTCGAGTGGCGCATGGACGCGGCCAGCGGCTACGCCGACCCCGACATCACCCTCGACACCTGGGTGATCCTCATCTGCCGCGAGGGCTACTCCTCGAGCCTGGCGGCGGCGCGGCTCCAGAGCCTGGGCTTCTTGCGCGCCACCGATGTCATCGACGGAGTGGACGGCTGGCGGGCCGCAGGCCTGCCCATCGAGCCCACGCCGACCTGACGCCCCGTCGTCGAGCCCGGGCGTCGCCCGGGCCAGCGCCGACGCCCCGCTCCGGGTCTCAGGCCTGTTTGGGCACGGAGAGCTTGAGCAGGTGGCCGAGCTTCTCGGCCTTGACGCGCAGGTAGTCCGCGGTCGTGGCCGTAGGCGCGATCTCGAGCGGTTCGCGCTCGACGATGTCGAGTCCATAGCCCTTGAGCGCGCGGTACTTGGTCGGGTTGTTGGTGAGCAGGCGCATGCGTCGCACGCCGAGGTCGTAGAGCATCTGGGCGCCCACGCCGTAGTCGCGGTGGTCGGCCTTGAAGCCCAGGCGCTCGTTGGCCTCGACTGTATCGAGGCCGTGCTCGTCCTGCAGCGCATAGGCGCGGATCTTGTTGATCAGGCCGATGCCCCGGCCCTCCTGGCGCATGTAGAGCACCACGCCGCGCCCGACCGCAGCGATGCGCGCCATGGCCGCCTGCAGCTGGGCGCCGCAGTCGCAGCGTGCGGAGCCGAACACGTCGCCGGTCAAGCACTCGCTGTGTGCGCGCACCAGCACGGGTTCCTCGATGGGCGGGTTGGGGTGCTCCTCGCTGGGACGCGGCAGGCCGAGCGTGAGGGCCAGATGCGGTTCCGGGTCGGCGCGCGCCGTGTAGCAATGCAGCGTGAAGGCGCCGAGCTCGGTGGGCAGCTCGGCCTGGGCCTGGAGCGTGATCAGGCGCTCCGTGCGCCGGCGCCACTCGATCACGTCGCGCACGGAGCAGAGCTTGAGGCCGTGCTGCTGCGCGAAGATCTCCAGCTGGGGCACGCGTGCCATCGTGCCGTCGGGGTTCATCACCTCGGCGATCACGCTGGTGGGCTGCAGGCCGGCGAGGCGGCAGAGGTCGGTGGAGCCCTCGGTCTGGCCGCTGCGGCGCAGCACGCCGTCCTCGGCCGCGCGGATCGGGTAGACGTGCCCGGGGCGCGCGAGGTCGTCGGGCCGGCAGTCGCGCCGCGCCAGCGTGCGGATGGTGGTCGCGCGGTCGGCGGCGCTCACGCCCGTGGTCACGCCTTGCTTGGCCTCGACGCTGACCGTGAACTGCGTGCCGAAACGCGAGGAGTTCGTGCCGGCGCTGACCTGCAGCGGCAGGTGCAGGGCATCCGCCTTCTCATGCAGCATGGGCACGCAGATGATGCCGCTGGTGTGCCGCAGCATGAACGCCACGTGTTCGGGCGTCACCAGCTCGGCGGCCATCATCAGATCGCCCTCGTTCTCGCGGTCCGGGTCGTCCACCAGGATGACCATCTTCCCGGCGCGCAGGTCCTCGAAGATCTCGGGCAGAGGGGCGAAGGGCATGGGGCAAGTATGGATGTAGCCGACGGATCGGACGCGGTTGGGCCGAGTGGGAGGGGCGCGCTCTAGGCCTGGGTGCGCCTGCGGGCCGCAGCGCGCCCGAGCCGTCGTTCTGCGCATAGAATCGCGGCGTGGACGTGCGTTCCTCCCTTCCCCGCCTCGGGCTGTCTGCGCTCGGCTGTGCCGCGTTCCTCGGCATGTGCGCCTCAGAGGTGCGGGCCGAGACGGTGCGCCTCAAGTCCGGGGCGGCCTACGAGGCCGCCTCGGTGGAGGTGAAGGGCGAGTCGCTGGTGCTGCGGCTCTCCCTGGGCTTGGGGACGGGCACGGCGAGCTTTCCCTTCGCGAGCATCCAGGCCGGCGATCTCGCGCGCATCCTGGCGGCGCGCCTCGCGCCCGATGACGCGCCTGGCCAGCTGCGCATCGCCCGCCTGGCCCTCGAGGCAGGGCGCTACGCCGAGGCTGCCGAGCGAGCGCAGCGCGCCGCCCTGCTCGACCCCATCCTGGGTGCGGGCAGCACGGAGGTGCTGGGCGGTATTCGCGCCGCGCAGGCTGGCGAGGCGTTGGTGGAGATCGAGCTCGACCTGCGCCTGAGGCATCCGCTCGCCGCACGCGAGCGCGCGCGTGCGTTGCTCGAGGCCGGCGTGCCGGTGGTGCCGCCCGAGCTGGAGGCCGCCAAGGCCCGCCTGCTGCTCGGACTCGCCGAGGCGGCGCTGGTGCCCCCGGCGCCGGCTGTCGCGCCGCCGCCGATCGCCGCTCCTCCCCCGGGGATCGCCGCGCCCGCGAGCGCGTGGAGCGACGCGGTCGCTTTGCAGGGGCGTGCGCTCGCGGCGCGCATGCAGGCCGCCGACCCGGCGCTCGCCGCGCCCCAGCGCGAGACCCTGCTCGCCGCTGCGGCCATCGATCTCCTGGACGCGCGCCGTCTGCTGCTGGCGCTGCCGACGAACGCCGCGCCCGACCTCGGGGCGCGGCTCGAGCGCTTGCGCGAGCTGCTCGTCGCCACCTGGCTCGATCTGGCCGATCTGGCGCGCGGGGCGGGCCAGCCCGCCGTGGCCCTCGATCGCGTCCAAGCGGCGTTGGTGCTGGAGCCGGAGCACGCTCGTGCCTGGGAGCTGCGCCGTTGGATCGAGGGCGACCTGTCGGGCGCATTCGCCTTCGCGCCCCCCGAGCCCCCTGTGTGGTTCAGCCCAGGCTACTTTTTCCCGGGGCGCAGCTTCGGCTGCTGCCGGCCGGCCTTCGCCGGCCCCTACGCCTCCGGGTTTCGCCTGCACTCCCATGGCCACTCGCACGGCCAGCCGCATGGCCACAGCGGCGGCGGCGCAGGGGGCGCGTCGCACCACGTCGGCCGCCGCCGCTGACGCCAGCCGCCGCACCCGGGGGTTTGGGTCCACGGGCCCGCCTGACGGTGTCGTAGGATCTGCGCGGGGGGCCCATGACCTCGGTAGAGCTTTCCGGCACTCCGGCGCGCGA
>Ga0163150_10009175_pt1 | contig 11011 bp, 9 predicted proteins | sample OliLakLV19P2IB_FD_148628 | JGI IMG/M metagenome (GOLD analysis project Ga0163150, IMG submission 148628) | Freshwater microbial mat bacterial communities from Lake Vanda, McMurdo Dry Valleys, Antarctica - Oligotrophic Lake LV.19.P2.IB | ecosystem: Environmental > Aquatic > Freshwater > Lake >...
TGACAAGGTATTGCGTTTCTTCGGTAAGACCATCGCTCAGGTCCAGCCAGTTTTCTCCGGCGTTGATATTGCCGGTAATCCTGTTGCCTTTCGCGAGCGCCGGTTCGTCGTTCAGCAGCGTCTTCAGTTCCGGATACCGATCCGTATACGGGGGCTGATCGCCGTTCACGTCCTTCATGCGGTCGAACAGGGTCGGCGTCTCGCCATTGAAATAGTTCTTCGCCCAACCGAGCCCGCGCTGATCGATGTGTACGCCGGTGCCGCAATCAATGAAGTAATTGCTCTCGATAACGTTGTCGCGGCCCCCGCCCACGAGCACGCCCCGCCGCGCGCCCTGGCAGATGTTGCCGTACACGAGCACGCCGCTTGTCCAATCATCGAGATAAACTGCCTGCACGTCGCCGTGGCCCATCTGGTGCATGAAATTGTAGCGCACGATGTTGCCGCGTTGCGTCCAGTCGCGGCCCATATAGAATGCGCCCGCGTCGTGCGTTTCCATGCAGACGTGGTGTACTTCGTTGTACTCGATGAGATGGTCGTTGCCGCTAAGGCCAATGGCCATGTGTGGCGCGTTGTAGATAAGGTTGTGCGTGACCGAATTGCCGGCGCCGCCCACACTCACCGCCGGCACATATGTGCGGATGCGCCGGCCAAAGTCGTGAATCTCGTTGTTGTCCGCGTACAGCCGCGCGGGCGTCAGCGTCATGCGGTCGCCGCCGGAGATCGAGACACCGCCCTCGCCGAGGTTGTACATCACACAGTCCGACGCGCCACTGTCCGTGCCGCCGGAAAAGTTAATCGCGCCTGTGCCAAGATTCGCGAACGTACAGCCTTCGAATCGAACATGATCGCCGTTATTCACGACGGCGCCTTGCCCGCGCGTGTATTCGAGCGTAACGCCCCGTACCGCGATATGGCTTGCGCCATCGATCACAATGAGCGGCTGCTCGATCACCGAAACGCGTAAATCCCCTGCGCCGTCCGGCGGCCAGAAGTACAACATGCCCGTGCCGCGGTCAACGTAGTATTCGCCGGGTTGATCGATCTCCTCGAATACATTCAGGACATAGTATCGCGCGCCTTCCTTGTAGCCGTAGACACCGTGCGGCGGTACGGTCGCAATCTCTTTCGATTCGGAATTGATTGATCGAACTTTCTCGAACGAGTCCGCCCAATCCCAGGTCCAATACCCGTGTACCCAGATGTCATCATGGAATTTCCAAAGTTTTGGTCTATCGCCATCGTAGGTGAACTTGCCGCCGTCTTTTCCAGCAGGCACGGCCGCGATTCGCGCCCAATCGTTATTTGGCCAGCGCGCGAGCGTCATCGGTTTACCATCAATGAAAAGTTCCAGCGCGGCAGTTGGCCCGGCCATGCCGAAGCCAAGGCGCTTCAATGTGCCGAACTCGGCAATTCCAGCGGACTTGAGATCGATCTGCTGTACATGCGCGCGCGCTTCGTCGGAGATCAAACGCTGCGCCATACCCGTTGCCACAGGTTGACCGGCAGGAATAGCGCGGCCACCGGTCAATATCGCCGGAGCCGATCCGATGCCAGTGTAAATGACGGGTGATTCCTTCGACCCGCCGTCCTGCGTGTCGAGCGTAAACGGCGCCACGCGCTCATACGTGCCGCCCGCGATGCGCACCTCAATGGCGCCCGGTTTCAATCGTGCGCGAGGACGAATGTCGCGCAGCAGGTCTCTCGCGCGCTCGAAGGTAGCGACGGGACCATCAGTTTTATCCGGGTTTGGTTGATCGAGCACACCGGACCACGAGTCATTGCCATCCGGAGCAACGTACACGACGAGCGCGGGCTCGTCCGCGCCCCAGGCCGCGCAAAGGGATAAGATGGCAACTACTACAAACCGCACGTTTATACGTCCACCAGTTCGTAACCTTTGCGGTATTCGCGCGTGAACAGTTTGTTTGCTTCGTCATCGTTGATGCACTGCATTTTCCCCGCATCGAGTTGCAGCCTGCGCCCGACGCGCGTTGCGATGTTGCCGAGGTGGCAGAGTTGAGACGAGAAAGCCCCCTCCGAAATTGGAGCATTGAGTTTTGACGGATCGCCCGCCTTGACGCAATCCAGAAAGTTGCGCACGTTTCCGTTCAGGTCGGGTCCCGTTCCGAATTGCCGCGTCTCGCCTTTCAACGGCGTAACGGTCGTGCCATTGCGGCCGACTTCCACGGTGCCGTTGTCACCGTAATAAATGACGCCATTGTCGTGGCCGTCCATTGGGTAGTTCGTCCACAATCGCATCTCGAAAATGAGATAGCACTCGTCGTACTCGAACGTGACCAACTGCGTGTCCGGAGTTTCATGATCATCGTCGTAGAACAACTGCCCGCCCGACGCGCTCACGGCATTCGGTAGGCCCACGCCAAGGCCCCACCGCGCAACATCAACCTGGTGTACGCCGTCATTTCCGATGTCGCCCGTTCCATAGTCCCAATGCCAATGCCAGTTGTAGTGAAACCGGTTTTGCGAGAACGGTCGCGCCGGCGCGGGGCCGAGCCACATGTCATAGTTCACGCCCGGAGGCGGATCGCTATCCGGTGTCCGGCCGATTGATGGCCGAAACTGATGGTTGATGGCTTTCGCGGCGCGCACCTTGCCGATAACGCCATCGCGCAAGAGTTTCACCGCTTCCTGGGTGGAAGCGGTGCTGCGGTACTGCGTGCCGTGTTGCACGCACAGGCCGGTCTTTTTCTGCGCTTCGACGAGCAACACGCCTTCGCGCATGTTATGACAGCACGGTTTTTCGACGTAGACATGTTTGCCGGCTTTAAGCGCGGCCAGCGCCACCGGCGTGTGCCAATGATCGGGTGTTGCAATACTGACGCTGTCTATCTCCCGGTCATTGAGCAAATCGCGGAAATCTTCGTACTGCTTCACCTGATCGCTATTGGGCAACGCGCCCGCAATCTGTTCGCGCCGGCCCGCCTCGACATCGCATATGGCCACGACATCGCAGTCTTCCATCGAGGAGAACACCTTGGCGTGCGAACCGCCCTGCCCGCCCGTACCGATAACGGCATGGCGCACCCGGTCCCCGGCAGCCGCATGCGCGCCCAACAAAAATGTATGTGCAGCGGTAGCCGCTCCCGTCGCCTGAATGAACGCGCGTCGTGAAATCGCCTGCATGACACAGTGCTCCTTACCCTTGGGGTTTGCCCGTGAATCAGCCTGAATTCACTATACGGCAACCGGCATTCGCAACGCCATTGCCGCACCATCGCGAGTAGCGCCCGGCTTCCATGCCGGGCGGGATTCAGACGGGAGTCGCGGTATGGGAAAACCTGCGGGCACCGCGTTAGGTCCGGCGTGCGAAAAAATAGTTGGCAACTGCATACCCCCAGTTGTTACTATTAAGTACATTCGCTTGAATGAATCAACTTTCATAATCGGCGGAATTACTAACAGCGGAGGAAATTACAAACATGCCACGTGGAAAACAGACAAAAACTCGCAGTAAACGGCGCAGCCGGGACGAGGTCCAGGAACTTATGCGGCAGCTCGACACCATGGTGAGCAACGGCGAACCTTTGATGAAGTCAATTGATAAACTCGGCATTTCATACAGCAACTACAACTATTGGCAAAAGAAACGCGGCGTAAAATCATCCCGCAAGAAACGCGGCCCGGCGGCGGCGGCGGCGACGGCGACGAGCAGCGGACGCGGCGTGTTGGGTGTGCTCGACGATATGAAGGCGAATCGCGCGAGCCGGAGCGAACATGAAAAGGCTATTCACGCGTTGGATGCAAAATTCAATCAGTTGAAAGCAAAACTCGGACGGGGTTAGTTTCACAATAGTTTTTGGGCGTCCGGTTTAACGGGCGGCCGGGGTTGCGCGCGCCGATGCCACTATCGTGCGCGCGCGGCGTTTTAACTGCGAGAGTTTCACGCGTTGCAGCCAGGCGTCGAAAGGTTCTGTGTCCGGAATCATTGCGCGAAGAAACGGCGCGAGATGTTCGTCGCCGCAACGATCTAGAAATGAATCGTAGAGCTGCACGTGCGCGGCGAAACGGCGCTGGAGTGTGTATGCGGCGCCCAATAGAATCCCGTCCAAATCGATAAAATAGAACGTGCGCCCGTCCCTCGTGAGAATGTTCTTCCCCGCGAGGTCCGTGTGAATCGCCCCGGCGCTGATGAGCTGGTTGATCGAAGCGGCCAGCGTCGCGAGATACACGTGGAGCATTTCCGGGCCATTGCTTTCCGCGAGGATACGGTCTGCGAAGTGTTCGACGTCCATGCAGTCCGGCAAGAACTCGAGGATTGTCGCGTGTTTCGTGACGATTCCCAACGCGCCCCATTCAACGTGCGCGACAGGCCGTGGCGCCGGCACGCCGTGGGCGGCAAGATGCAAAGCCGCGCGCCAGCCCTGCTGGTACCTCGAACGTCTGAGCGTATGCCGCGCAAGTTCGCGCAGGAAACTTCCCTGGCTCGTTTTCACGACAACCGGGCCTACGCGCCGGGTTATATTTTTTTGTCCCTCCTTGAGCACGACACCGTCCTGGTGCAGCACGGCGCGCACGTCGGCAACGGGAACGTCGCGCCGCCGCCAAATGCGCAGGACCCCGCTGCGCTCGCGGACGATGTCAGGCCGGTCAGAGGACATGTTTGCCGGAGTGCCGGTGCAAAACGTCCGAGGCCGAACCTTTCGCGCCATAAGCCCACTCGAGCCAGGAAGGCATCGCCAGCGGGCCATACGCGCGGCGAATACGTTCGAAGTCGGTGAGCCGCAGGCCGCGCTTGACGAAAGAGCGTTGCAGCCGCAACAGATTGCGCGCGCATTGCAAAGGTGTAATCGCACCCGAACGTGCGCGATCAAAATCGATGATAAAGACGCGGTCCACCGTCCGCGAAACCAGGATGTTACCCACGTGCAGGTCCGCGTGATACACGCCCAGGTCGTGCATTCTGCGAATGGCCGTACCGGTCAATTCTAAAATCGAAGCGTATTCGCTCGAAGAGGGTGCATCTGTCGAAAGGTAACTGAGAAGGTCGGTTGCGTTTAATTCCCGAGTTGCGATTGCGCCATACACCAAGCCTATTCGCCGCCGCCATAAAACTCCGAGCGGTTCAGGTACTGGAAAATCGGCCTCGTACAACCGGTGGAGCACTTCCCACTCTTGCAACGGGCGATTGCGAATCGAACCTTCCGGGAGTAGACGCTGTATCGCGCCTCCGCGGCGGTATTCGCGCAGGATTGCCGTTCCGGCTTTTAGCGGAAACCGGTGCAACGCGCCGCGGCCCATTGCCGTGACCGGTTCGCAATTGGCGCGGTCCAGAAGCGCGGCAACGATCCGCGCTTGGTCCGTACGCGCGGCAAACCCGCGTTGTCCATTGCGCTCGAACGAGCAATAGTTGTCGTTGTCGTCATCACCCATCGGTTCCCGATCACGCGCCCATGGCCGGGGCTGGTTCTGGTCGCGGCGGCATCGGCGGGCGCAACGAACCGCTGAATACGCGGACCGCTTCGAGCAAGACGAGGCCGGCGAGTCCCACAAGCAACAACGCCACCCACGGCACAGGGCCGACGAGCAGGCCTTTGAACGTCCAATCCGGCATGAAGAAACCCGCGCGCGCGAACCGCAACAGCGCCCAAGTGCTCATGATGTACATGAATACGGTCGGAATTCCCGCAACCCACCAAACCCATTGCGCGCGGTAGGTGCGCCACAGCCAAACCGTAACGCCGAGCAATGTCAACGCCGCGAGAAGCTGGTTGCTCGCGCCAAACAGGTTCCAGAACAACCGCCATGCGGGAATGGTCTTGCCCGTTGCGTCAGTAGTGGTTTGAACGACAAAAATGAGTGGGGCGCCCGCGGTGGCCGTCGTGGCGATCCACCGGCCCGCATTGCCCGTCCAGCCGGTGAGCTCCTGGATAATATAGCGGCCAAGGCGCGTGCAAACATCGAGCGTGTCGTACACGAAAGTGGTGAACGCCAGGAGGCCGAATGAAATCGCGAACGTCCGCGGAATGCCTATCGTGCCGAGAAATGATCCAATCCCCTGCGCGTAAATGTAGTTTGGTTTGCCTTGCAGACCCTGCGCGGCTTCGCGCGTCAAAATCATCACGCAGCACAACGATACGACCGCGACCATCGCCTCGAGCAACATCGCGCCATAGCCGATGACCTTTGCATCGGTTTCTTTGCGCAACTGTTTCGACGTTGTGCCGGACGCTATGATCGCGTGAAACCCGGAGCACGCGCCGCACGCGATGGTGATGAAAAGAATTGGCGCAATGGGATCGCCGTTGGCTGCCGTCCAACTGATGTACGCGGGGTATTCCGTCTTTGCGCCGCTCAGCGCGAGTCCAAGCAATCCACCACCGAGCGCGACATACAGGAAATAACCGCCGAGATGACCCCGCGGCTGCAACAGCATCCACACCGGCACGATGCTCGCCACGAAACAGTAGCCAAGGAGCACCACGCCCCAAATCCGCTGCGCCCCCGAATCGCTGGTTCCGAGGACCTGCGCCAAATCGAACGGCAAATATTGGCCTATCCAGATCGATACACCAACCAGCGGCAGGAAAATAATGGTCGCCATGTTTAACGAAAGCTTGGTGAATCTCAAAAGGCATCCCATCACGATCGGCAGCGCGAGGTACATCAACGAGGACGTCGCCACGCCGCCTCCCGTCACGACCAAGCCATTACCAAGTTCCTGCCTGCCCACAAACGAACCCGCGACGATGTCCGTGAACGCGACGATGATGTACACCAGCGCGATCCAGATGAACAATAGAAACAGCACATACGAACGATGCGACATGTGTACGCGCACGACTTCCGCAATGGACCGCGCCTTGTGCCGGATGGACGCCGTCAGCGCAGTGATGTCATGCACACCGCCTATGAAGATGCTGCCGATGAGAATCCAGATAAGCGCCGGTAGCCAGCCAAACATCACGCCGGCAAGTATGGGGCCAACAATGGGCCCCGCGGCCGCTATCGCCGAAAAGTGTTGGCTCATCAGGAATTTGGGTTCGATAGGCGCGTAATCGACGTCGTCGCGCATTTCCACCGCGGGGGTGATGGCATTGGAATCAAGCTCGAGCAGACGCGCCAGCAGGTTCCCGTAGACGCGGTACGCGACGACAAGACAAAGCGCGGAAATGGCAATGATCACCAGTAAATACATAACACTCGCTCAAAAAGCCCCGACTTTACGAATACTATAACACCCGCGCATTGGCGCTCCAATCTGCGGACTTGTAGCAATCAAGGTGGCATTTGGCCGGTCGCGACGGGCAATGTCGGCCAAAGCGCGATCGTGCAAAACTGGTGTCCAATCCGGTCCTGAATCGGAATGTGGCGCACGTGACGGAAGCCGACTATGACGTCCTTCGCGGCCATGGCCGCTTCGAACAGATCGAGGTCTTTCTTCACTATTTCGAGTGACTGCGTGAATACGATCATCGCGACACCCGCGTGACGGACGAGTGGGTCCGCTTCGATCTTGCGCACGTCCTCCGCGACACGCAATCGCCATTGCCCGCCGTATGTCCGGCTTCGCAGGCCGCCTTCGCGGAACTGCCACGCGATCTTGATCTCAAGCCACAGTGGTTCGTCCGCTATTGATCGTGATGCGATGACAAGGTCGCACCGGAACCGTTGACTCAGCTTACGCCCTGCGCTGGATGGATATGGGACTTCTCGCGTTACCAGATAGTGAGCACCCAAACCTTCCGCAAGGATCGACTGGATGGTCCGTTCGTTGCCCATATCGAGGCCATATACGGCCTGATCGAGACGGTGCGTCGCTTCCGCCTCGCGCAGAACTGTCTCGAACTGATCGGCAAGCAATGCCAGGTTCCACATTTCGATGGTGTTTTCCTCGTCAGAACAAACGCGACAGGGCGTGGCGAAAATCCTTACGGACGCGCGCGGGCGGTTCCGATAGCGTCACACTGCGGAAACCGGGCAAACTAACGGAAATGAAGAATACAAACGTCAAAACGATCCGCGGCAGACGCCGGACCTCGCTCTTGCTGGTGGACGTGATCAATGCGTTCGACTTTAACGGCGCGTCAAAGTTGCTCCGGCATGCGAAACCCATGGCGCTACGGCTTGCTCACCTCCGCGCGTGATCGCTGTAGGGTCTTACGAAGGCGAATCCCCGAGGTTGCCGTCCGTGACGCTGGCCAGGGCGCGCTCGAACATCCTTGCTCGCAAGGGAAGGTATCACGTCCACTTCTCCGCCGCGGCACACGTTTAATTGAACCGGCGTTACCAACACAACAGCGCGGTTTGACCGTTCCAACGCACGTTTGATAGCATACGCATTCATCGGTGGGCGGCTAGCTCAGGTGGTTAGAGCGCCGTCTTCACACGGCGGAGGTCACAGGTTCGAGCCCTGTGCCGCCCACCAATTTCCACTCCAAATACGTCATTCCAGACCTTCGGTGCCAGAGAGTTGCGCTATTGCGCGGCGATATTTTTCCACCCGTTCAAAGTCCTTCTGCGTTGGATGCGCGATCCGGCTCAAATCCGAGTTGTCCGCGAGGTCTGCGAGTTTCACTCGCCGCCCGATAGTGTTTCGACCCGCCCGGCCGACGAAGTCTCCGTAAGCTTCGTTTTCCCGTTTTGTGACGGAATCAATTGCGTCCACAATTTCGGCGGAGAAACCTTCGGCGCGCAACTGATCGAATGTCCAGCCCGTGTCTTCGACCACGTCGTGCAGCACCGCCACGATGCGATCCGTTTCGGTGTTCATGCGAAGCATGACCCGCAACGGGTGAAGGATGTAGGGGCCGTCGTCCTTCGAAGGTTGGCCGGTGTGCGCTTCCGCGGCGATCGAAATCGCGCGTTCGAGCGTGCTCATGTCTTTTTGCTCCTAACTTATTTGATGCCTTCGGGTAAATTATTGTCCGCAATTCGTAGTGGTGCATTTTCGAATGGTACAAGCAAATGTATTAGCCCCGCACTCATTAACAATGTTGGTATTCGTTCTACTTCTTCTTTGCTTGATTTGACTTAAGAGTTCATGCGAATCGTGCCTTTACTCGAGATTCCGGACAGAATCCACATCGATCTCCATAAAGGATTTGTCAGAGATGACTAAAGTCTGATTTGCAACGGATTGACGCATCAGGTAAACCATTGACATGTAGATTCGCAAAAGCCCATGCGTGCAAAACTACGTAACGTACTACCCGTAAAGAAGTTACAATTTTTGCGGAATACTGCGCAGTGCTGGTGGAAAAACTGCTTTCACGAAGGATTCGCCGATGGCACGCACTTTGCTCACTAGCCATTGCTGCTGTAGCAAATTTTTCAAAATCGAACGACGTTAAGTGGAATGGAGGAATTTAGAATGTTTACCCGGAAAGCCGTTGTAATTCTCGCCGCAATGGTGCTTATTACGGTGGCCAATGCCACTGTAGTCGATCTGACTGCCGTAGGCAGTAGCGGCACAATCGATGGGGCGCTCTTTTTTCAGTGGGACGGTGGATCTACCGGCACGGGAAATATCGACTCGTTTGTCGAAATCGGTGCGAACACAGACATAACGCAGGCGTATAACACGACTGTAAACGGTACACTCGATAATGGCGCGGCAGACCCTTTTAATCACGAGTTGTTGCTGACCGCCGTACCGATTGTGAATATCGGCGGTGTTGACTATCGGGAATTTCTCCTGGACATCAACCAGAGTGGTTCGGATTCACTGCTTTCCCTCGACGCTATCCAGTTGTTCACTTCCGACACCGCGAATCAAAGCGTCGAGACGTTCGACGGAAGCGGTATTCTGGAATTGGCGGATGCAAGCTTGGTCTACGACCTCGACGGGCTTGAGGACTCGCACGTCCTGATGGATTACATCCTGAACGGCGGAAGTGGAAACGGCGACGTCCTGTTCTATGTACCCAACAGCGTATTCGCGACGGGCGATGCGTATGTGTATCTCTACTCGCGGTTCGGCGAAACTGAGAATGCGAACGCCGGATTCGAAGAATGGGCGGTCCAGGAAGGTGGCGCCGGCGTTATTCCCGAGCCCACGACGGTCGTGCTTCTTGGCCTTGGTCTGGCGGCCACCGCGGTTCGCCGGCGCTTCCACAAGTCGTAAATCCCTTCTAGAAATTCATAGAGTGGCGCGGTCATTGGCCGCGCCACTCGTTTTTTTGTATGTATTTGAACGCCGCCACCCATTGACAACCGTGCATCCGGGTGATATTGTATACATATAAACTAATTGGGGCGGGTATGGCGCTCAAAGATGAATTGGGATTGCGCAACGATTTCAAGGCCCGCGCGCACGAGTCGCTTCTGCACATCTATTACACGGCGGCGAAAGCGCAGAAAAAGGCCGACGAGTTTTTTCGCGCGCACGGACTCACCGACGTACAGTTCAACGTGATGATGCTGCTGCTCAACCAAAGCGGCGAAAGCGGCGGCCTGACACAGGTCGAGTTGAGCAGGATGATGCTCGTGAACCGGGCGAATATCACAACGCTTATCGATCGCATGGAGAAAGCGAGACTCGTCGTTCGCGTGGCCGATCCCGATGACCGGCGGTACAATATAGTAAAAATTACCGCTCATGGCGAGAAGCTGTACCGGAAAGCCGCCGCGGTGTACCACCAGAAAGTGACCGCGATCATGAGCGCGCTGAAAGAGCCCGAACAGCGTGTGCTGACATCGCTGCTGACACGCGTCCGGGAAAAGATCGACTCCATCCCCATTGTGTAACACCTGGAACAAAAATCGTTCTCGTGATTGTATAGTTCGTATATATACACTCTATATGTGTCTCAATTCTGCCCACAAAAGGCCAAGGAGAAAATGACATGTTCGAAATTGCCATCCGGAACAAAGCCAACACCATTCATGTAAACGACACGCATTCAAAGCTCAATCCGTCCTGGGTGCGTGAGATTGCGCGCCCAACATCGGCTGAAGACGTACAGCGGCTCGTCTTGTGTGCCCGTAACGCGGGCCTCTCCATCTCCATCGCCGGCGCGCGCCACGCGATGGGTGGCCAGCAATTTGG
>Ga0163150_10009176_pt1 | contig 11009 bp, 9 predicted proteins | sample OliLakLV19P2IB_FD_148628 | JGI IMG/M metagenome (GOLD analysis project Ga0163150, IMG submission 148628) | Freshwater microbial mat bacterial communities from Lake Vanda, McMurdo Dry Valleys, Antarctica - Oligotrophic Lake LV.19.P2.IB | ecosystem: Environmental > Aquatic > Freshwater > Lake >...
ACCTTGGTTTTTGCAATCACTCAGTTTCGTGTTTTTCATGGATTTCACGGCTAAAATCGATTGCGGATCACGAAAACCACCCACAGTTTCTGCGGAAGAGCCGAAAAGAAGAAGATCGATCGACCCAAAGGTTCGTTGTTCAGTCAACAGGATTCGTGTGATTAAAAAACCGCTAAGTACGAAAAATATTGATACACCTGCACGTAACCGTTCACGGGGCGGGGTAGATTTTTGGAAACTGACGTAGACACGGAGGCATCGTTTGGGACACGACATAGCTTATCGTGTCCGATTCAAAACCTCTTTCACTGATCATACCTCCCGAAGTCGATGCCGAGTTGACTCCGTTGACTCGCGCATTTGTGCTGATGCTTTTTGTTCAAATTCGTCAGCTTGAATCTCGAATCGAAATCCTCGAATCACGGTCCAATAAACCAACTCCGCAGAATTCCTCAATTCCTCCAAGCACAGTTCATACACACGGCAAGCCGAAACCGAAGAAGCCTAAGAGCAAAAAGAAACGCGGGGGCCAACCAGGACACAAACGGACTCTACGAGTGTTAGTGCCATCAGAACAATGCTGTAAGGTAATCCCATTGATACCGACCAACTGCCGAAAGTGCGATCGCATTCTGGAAGGGGTCGACCCATCGCCAATCCGTCATCAAGTCTGCGATATTCCACCGATTGTTCCTGACTTCACCGAATACCAAAGGCATCGATTGTATTGCTGCCATTGCGGTGTAACGACATGTGCCGAGCTTCCCCAAGGTGTTCCGCATGGGCAAACCGGCGCGCGATTGATGGCCTTGACCGCGATGCTCATGGGACATTTTAGACAAAGCAAACGCATGGCCTCTGAGTTCTTGCGAGACTTACTCAATCTTCCTTGCTGTCCTTCGTTGACCGTCAAGATTCAGAAGCAAGTTTCTCAATCGCTGGCTGCTCCGCATGAAGAACTCAAAAAGGCTCTCGCTTTCGAATCGAACCTCCATATGGACGAAACGCCGACCAAACAGGCCGACATAAAGGCATGGCTCTGGACGGCAGTCGCCAAAAGTTTTGTTGTCTTTGCCGTGTTTTCCTCGCGTGCCGCCCAAGCCATTACCGAACTGTTGGGTGAAAACTTTCAAGGCATTGTCAACTGTGATCGCGCCAAAATGTATTTTCAACTACCTCATCTTCAATGGTGTTGGGCACATCTAGCCAGAGACATCCAAGCTATGATCGACTCGAAAGTCCCCGATCGAGTAGAGATGGGTGAAAAACTTTCCAAGCAATTGAAAGTGATCTTCGAACGCTGGCATCAATTCAAAGCTGGCGAAATTTCGTGGGACGAATTTCGATTCCGTGCCGTCTTCGATGCTCAAAAATTCAACGGATTGCTTTATGAAGGAACCGGTAGCCATGATTCGAGGCTGCGAAATCAGTGTAAGTCACTGCACACGCACAGCGAACATCTTTGGCGGTTTATTACGACCCACGGAGTTGAACCGACCAACAACACGGCAGAGCGCGCTCTTCGACCGGCGGTGATTTATCGAAAACTTTCCTTTGGCACGCAGTCGGAGAGTGGCAGCCGCTTCGTCGAACGGATCTTCAGCGTGATGGGCACATGCCGGCTACAGAAACGAAACGCATTCGAATACCTTGTTCAAGCCATCCAAGCAAAGCTCTCAAACCAACCCGCTCCTCAAATTCTCCCCGCCCCGTGAACGGTTACTGGAGCAGCCGATACAGTTACGGACGTATTAGTCGGTTCCTTCTTCAAAATCCAAACGGCCTGGGTATCGATCATCGCTGGCCTGAAGACCGGTTGGAACAATTTTTTGTTTGCATCCAAAGCCACGATCACCGAGATGGTTTCATTATTCAAGAAAGCCTGGGCTTACGTTACGGCGCTCTGGGATCCTAGTGCTCTGGAAGGGAAGCTCGCGAAGATCGAGAAAGAGCGAACCGATGCTCACATTGCCAACCAGGAAAAGCAAACGGGATCACGCTTACAAAACAAATCAGATTTGGAATCGCAACTTGCCGAGATCCAATCGAACCGCAGCCAGATGGCTGGCATTCTCAAGGAAGATCGAACGCGGCGTGATCAAGAACTTGCGAAACCGAGTCAAGGATTGACCGACGCTCAAAGCTCGTTGGCTGCATCGAAGGAAAAGCTCAAAGCGATCTCGGAAGAACAGAAGGCTGCAACCGCTACTAAAAAAGCAGCCGAGGAAGCCAAGAAGACCAAGCCACCAACGCCCGACACAAGCGGCGGTGCTGGCAACGGTGGCTTAGTCAATGATGCGGTGAGCTCGTTAAAAGTATCTGCCAGCGGGATTTTTTCGGGTTTCGCTGTTCGCTCGTTGGGTGGCGACATTGGCGGTGGTTCGCCAGCCGAACGGACTGCTCGCGCGACCGAAAAAACCGCCAAGAACACTGACGCGATCCGAAAGCAGGGAGTCGAGTTCACAACATGACCACGACTGTCATCGAAAGTTACGAATCGCAAGAGATCAGCCGCAACTATGACGAAGCGGTTCTTGAGATCAAAGCTCACATCACCGGCAGTGAAGATACGGCCGTGGTCGAGCAGGACTTTTTTAGTTGGCTTAGCACGCATCCGGCGACCGTCGGAGCTGGCCTCAAACAAACCAACGTCAAACATCTTGGCGGCGGCGTCCACGAAGCGACGGCAACCTATGTGGAAACTGCGGCCGAAATCGTTAAGACGGTTCGCTATCGAACGACGGGGCAAACAGCTCGCATCATCCAAGGCTATGGAACGGTTTATTCCGCCGCTCTCACCGGTTCGCCACCGAATTTTAATGGGCTCATCGGCGTGACTCGCGACGGAGTGGAAGGGGTCGACGTCCCGATCCCGAGCTTTTCGTTCTCGATCGATTACCGTTTTAGTGCCGTCTCACAAGCCTACCTTTATCTATGCCATCAATTGACCGGCTGCGTGAACAATGCACCCTATCTTGGCTTTGCGATCGGCGAGCTGCTCTTTAACGGCATCGATGGCGAAGTCGGTATGACGGCCGGTGGTGCGATTGTCTTATCATCGTCGCCGATCAGCTTTAATTTCGAAGCTTCGCCAAATCTTTCGGGACTGCAAGTTGGACCGTTTACGATCCCCTTTAAATTTGGCTGGGACTATCTGTGGCCAAGAACGGTCGAAGAAACCAGTAACGACGCGGTCATCCGCAAGACGACCTCTGTCCACATCGATCGCGTTTTGCGTTGGGCCGATCTCTCCGCTCTTGGAGTATGAGCCATGCGACAACGCAAGCGAGCTGGCCAGCGACTGGGTCTCTCGGCATCCGATTGGAATGCGATGCTCGAAGCAACCGACATGCTTCTTGGTGGCAAGATGAATGGTCGCGACAATACTCTTTCTGTTGCCCGTGGCAATCAAGATGTACTCGGCAAGAACACGACCGGTCAAACGTTGCCTGCATTTTCGATTGTGGGTCTGAGCAACACTGTCGCACCGACTCCTTCCGCCAATCTTCTAGAGTGGAAGCAACAAAACCATCAGTTCAACTTAGTCATACCTGCGGTCCCCGGTCACGTGGGCAAATGGGGAGTTTTACAGGAACCGCTCGCTAACAACGCCGTCGGACGAGTCCGCATTGCTGGGATCGCAATCGCTCATGTAACAGGTGATCCGCCCGACGACGGTTTTTCGTATTGCGTCGAGTGCAGCGACAATGATACCGCGACTCTCGAAATTCAGTATCGCGGCACAGCCCAAGTCCTGTGGAAAGATGACGGCTCCGATTGGTCGATCATCCGCATCGGCAACGCCTGGCGTCCGCATGCTATTCGAGCGACGCTCACAGATGGCAACGACTTCGAAGATGAAACAGCCAGCGATCCGCACAATGGTGGTGACATCGTCGGTATCGACGCGATCTGGCACGGCGATTCGACCGTCGAACTTTTCAATCCGATGAAAATCAAATTGTGGAATGGCTGTGACATTACGGCTCATTGGAACGTTACGGATGAGCAATGGGAAATCAACTCCGCGACCAGTGACAAGGTCGTACATGGCATCCAACGAAACGTCGCACGATGTCGCTTTGAAAAACTCGATGGAGCCGCCGGCTGGAACGATTGGGATCGCAACGCCAATATTCCGTTTATTAAGGACGTATTCATGGAAGGGTGCGAACTGGTTTACAAGACCGCATGCAACGACATTATCCCCATTACCACTTTGGATTTTGTTAAATCGGTCAAGGTTGGTTCGGGTGCCAACGCGTGCCAGTTGGTTTATACGACTTGTGAAACTTCGTGTGGCGAATGCACCTGGGAAGCATCATTGATCGATCCTCCACCGACGCCGGGAACTGGACTACCTCAGCTTGAGTGGCTCAAGACAGGCGATTGTTCGGGCGACTGTACTTGCTCGCCGCCACCTAATCCGCCTGAAAGTTTGAACGAAACGGCGACGACTAATTGTTCGGGCGGCACCGGTACTCCGACCGAGCATTCGATTGTGAACATCGATTGGGTAACGGGCGTTGCGATCAGCGGTTGCGACTTGACGGTTACGAAACGATGCAGTAGCCCAGTTGTGACGAGTCCGTTAAGCAATTTTGTGGTCGCCGTGGGGGCAAATGCATCGGCATTATATTACCAGCAATGCAACGGAACGATCGTTCCGATTATCGACATGGGGCCATGTCCAACGCCGGTTGTATGTGGAGAATGCCAGTGGGAATATCAGCAGGTGCAAGGACAAGGTACCGGAATCGGGCAATGGGTCAAAACGTCTGATTGCTCCAACGAAGTCTGCACGTGTGAAGTACCGAGCGGAACGCCGTCGATCGGCACGACGGCAACGACGACTTGTTCGGAGCCGCCCGCATAATGGCACCGCGTTTGCAAACCTACGATGGAAAGCTACTCTATCTCGACGGTAAGCTGATATACGATGACGGATGTTGCTGCGACAACGCTTGTGATAGCTGTCCAGTATTCGAATCGATATGCACGGCGACACTCCAGACGCCGTTCGGTAATATCGAATTTAAGACCGATTTTCCAACGCAGCCGCGAGTCCGTTGGAATACGGAAATTCGAAGCGGGGTCTGCTGGAAGGTCTACGACGAGACACTCTACCAAGATGGCTGCGTCGGGAACTGTGAAGAATCATTCACACCCGATGAGCCGGATACGATTCTGATTTGTGATTTTCAGTATGAGCCGCCCGCCGATCCAGATGAAGACTGTCCGAGCTGTCCCTATTGCCCCGATCCGCCTGAAAGCGGATTTATCGGCACGAAAACGTTCGAGTACTTCGGCCAGATGGCTCACGTCTTTCGGCAGTTAGCTTCGTTCGGTCTGCTTCGCGTGCAGTATGAATATAATTGCGAAACGCAAATCTTGTATCGCAAGTGGTATTTTGAATACATCTATTCACAGGATCTTTCCGGTTACTTCCGCGGTGACCTTATCTATCGAGTCGACGTCGACTATCCAACAGAGACGCCCCCTTGTGTCATTCACACCGAAGAAATTCTCACCGTATTTAATAAGCACTTCGATGGCTGTGACTATTTTCCGTTGATGCCCAATCGGCCTGGTTATCCCGTAATGGTGGATCAAGAAACGTGGCAAGGCGTCGGTTCGATTCAAGGCGGTCTCGATTATGGCATCTGCGGCAAGGTCATATATGACGAAGATTGGACCGTCGTTTCCACGCCACCCTTTCAGGTCGATATTAACCTAACCCCGAAAGTAACTGACATCCCACCTGATTTTCTGGGGATTCATGACTGCCCTGTTGTTATCGGTGAAAACCCGGCAATCGAAGTCGAGTACAAATGCGATGCCGATCATCGACGTGCCTTTATCGAATACGACGCACCAGAGGATTTTAGTTGTTGGATATGCGGACCACCCGAAGTCCCCTTCAAGCTAATCGACGGCGGTTGCACTTATCCGCCTGACGGCGTGATCTTCGTGCTGGATGAACCCGTACCCACCCAACCAGCCAACTTGGAAGACGAGCCCGATTTCACACCGTACAGTTTTCAGCACGAGCTATCATTCACGACCAAGCCATACGACGAGGACTGTCCTTCGCCATGAGCCACGATCATTGCCTGGGTCACTCGCAGTATAAGCAAGCCTGTTACGCATGCCAGCGGATCAAGCAGATCCGCGAAGAAACTCGAGCCGCCAACCGACATCTTGACCATCCGGATAATGCTCAGCAATCATCCACCTTGGCAGGTACACAACTTGCATCAATTGAAGTTGTTCAAGCAGCAACATCGTCACCCAAGCCCAAGCAACGTCGAAAGATAATCCCATGCATCCATCGCGGCGACTACGTTGGCGAGTTAGGCTGTTCCTGTGACGGCACCCGAGAAACCTATCGCTGTACAAAGCTCGATCGACCTGAACATCTAGGAGAAAAAGCTTTTTGCATCCAAGTTTTAGCCAGCAAGCCCTATTCGCGAATCGTCGATCCGAAAACAAAGCAGACCCTGCATCGCGTCAAGAACGGCGAAGTAATTCTCTGCAAGGAACTGTACACTGTGGCCATGAACGGAAGCGAGCAAATAATAGGGTGTCGTATGTACGATCCGTTTGAAAGCTGAAAAAGCGAACAACGTGGGCTACCGCCTGAGCCATTTTTGAGAATTGCGTCACTTGCAATCTGCTCAGGGTTTACTTAATATTTTAACTAAGAGCACTTGGGACCTGCCCCGTCTCGGGCTCACGTGCCCCGTTGGACTTCCTGCCCCAGTCTGACGGGGTTTTTTGTTTTAGAGGATTCTGCATGTCGGAGGTTCGCACTTTCGCAAGGGATTTGTCAACCGCGCCGCGTCTCGCCATAACATTAAACGATTTCGAAACGACACACAAAAAATCTAGCGTCGTATCACGTGGTCGTAGGCGTCTTCTAGTTCTTTCGTGAAGCTCGTGGCGTTGCCGAGTGTCGATTGTGCGAACCGATCACGCATCGAGTTACGGAGGTCGATCAACTTCGAATGGTCGGCAGCTAAGTCCTTGGCAATCGCTACAAACTTGTCATGCGTATGGGCGACGAGACTATCGAGCCCGATTTGATGCGATAAGCTAGCACCCATACGAGAAGCCGGACGATCTCCTTTTAAGGTGACGACGGGAACGCCCATCCAGAGCCCTTCGCAAAGCGTCGTTGTTCCATTGTAGGGAAATGTATCGAGGACGATATCGACGTCTCGATAGAGGGCTAGGTGGTCTAGCGTCTCAGCAACTGTCGGCTCAAAACGCAATCGATCAATCGAGACGCCAGCCGCCGCAAACATCGACGTCATACGATCGCGGATAAATCGGTCGGCCAATTGTCGGGCCTTGAGCAACATTCGTGAATTCGGAACTTCCTTCAATACGGCTGCCCATGTACCAACCATCGCCGGAGTCACCTTGGCCAAACTGGCGAACGAGCCGAAGGTCACATACCCGTTGACTAACATGGGAGGTGGCGCAACGCCGGGGCAGCCGGCTGGTGCCTCGTAACAATGGCAGCCACCGGGGAGCCGCAACGGCTGCTCGCTAGCGTATCTCGTTCCGTCTGACTCGTCCCAAGCGATGGCGTCGGTGATCTTGTAGTCGATCGTCGCAAGCCCTGTCGTTTCCGGATAGCCCAACCAAGTGATCTGAATCGGGGCAGGACGACGCGCAAAAACCGCTAATCGATTCCCCATCGTGTGGCCAGCAAGATCGACGAGAATATCAATCCGATCGTTCGCGATTTGCGAGCAAACTTGTTCGGTATTCTGACGAGTAACATCGAACCAGCCGTCAGCCAGGTCTCGCAATCGGGCCGTCATTGCATCGGGGCGAACTACGTCGCTGTAGCAGATTACTTCGACGCGATTCCTGTCGTGCGCCGCTAGCACCGGGGCGAGAAAGTAGCTGACCGAATGCTGTCGCAGGTCAGGTGAAATATAGCCGACCCGCAACCGATGCCCTGAGGCTTTCTTCGATCGAAGCGACGGTTGCTCGTTTCCGCCATGGACTTCCGCCCATAGTAGGTGTTCACGCCATAGTTGTTCGCGGGAGATACTCTCCAACCCACAAAGTGCGTACAGTAGATTGCTGCGGACATGCGGCTGATCGGGATCGACATCGAGGCTACGCCGATAAACTTGAACGGCTTCCTCGGTCCGGCCTACTTCCGATAGCGTCGCGCCGAGCGTCTGAAACGCCAGCGTAAAGTTGGGGCGAAGTTGCAGGCTACGTTCCACTGCGATGAGGGATTCGGTCACACGGTTGGTGTATTTCAGCATGACCGCCAAAGCTTGATGCGCTTCGGCATAGTCAGGCCGCTGTCGGATGGCCTCTGCATAAGCGTCGGCAGCATCATACCAGCGGCCTTGATCGGAAAGCACCGTCCCGAGGCAAAACAGGGCTTGATGATGATTTGGTGCGAGCTGGACTACGCGTCGAAAAACAGCTTCGGATTCTGGCAAGCAGTGCGCATCGGCAAATAGCATCCCCCGCTGATGCAACGCACCGACATGGTTTGGTAATTTTTTAAGAACTTTGTCAACGACAGCAACAGCCTCGTCGTAACGAGTCAGCGAACGCAAGGATGCGGCTAGGTTCACTCTCGCATCGATCAAGTCAGGTGCGGTGACCAATGCGCGGCGATAGATCTCGACTGCTTCCTCCGACCGACCTTGCATCTGCACGGCGTTGGCCAAGTTATTGAGTGCCAGCGGATGATCCGGCGCGGCGGCGAGCAATTCTCGCAGCACGGGCTCGGCCGCTCGCCACTTTCCACCTTCGTTCAACGCAATGCCATAGTTCAACCGGTACTCGATCGACCTTGGCTGCGATGAGATAGCTGTTTCCAAAAGCCGATAGCCTTCGTCAAATCGCCGTCCGCGACATGCAATGACGCCCAGCAAATGTATCGCCGAATGGTGCTGTGGCGCTACCTGCAAGATCTGCCTACACGCGGCCTCCGCCTCCGCAAGCTTCCCTGAGCCATAGAGTCGCTGTGCAGTCAAACTCAACTCTTCGATTGGCACGGACGTCATCCTTCATTCTTTTTGTCCTGGTTCTTCCGGGAATTTCGTGGCCACGCGAGAAAGATCAACAGATCGTTTATACTCGATGGATTGAAAACGTAACGAAATCCTATAAAGTACTTGTGCCTTTTCCTAGGTATTTCGCTGTGTTTATCGTAATTACGTTTGCAAATGAAGGCGTTTGCGATAACCTTAACCCTATCATTTTCGGCTTATCCTCGAAGGGAAGCTAGGTTTTCTTTTACCAACTAGTTTTATTTTACGGCAGGATTCTAAATGAGTCGACTTGGTAAATTGCCTCGGCGTGCGAAGATCATCACCAGTTGTGATTTGCGATGCGATCCCTTCTGAAAGGTGTCTCGATTGTCATTTCGTCGTCATTTTTCCGGTCGCAATCTCAACTCGGAAGCACGTTGCGAGCGAATCCGTAACAGGAACATTCGACGGCTGGAACGTTCTCGCCAACGCGAGCTCGTGATTCAACAACGCCGTGCCGCACGCATCGCTTGGTGGCAGCGAACATTTCGATCACCGCTCGTCGCAAGCAATTGGATCTTCACGCGAGCCACTAGTCTCTGGTCGGCATTTCTCTATTTGCTCGGCCTTCAGCCAAAGACTGTCAAACTTTTTAGCCGTTCCGCCGACCACCGAAGCAACCAACTCCACCGCGTAAGCCATCGCGTCATCCTTCGAGCTCTCTTCTGCGAACCGCTGGAAGCTCGACAGTTGCTGGCGGTCGATTCGATACAGGCAACCTTGGACGGTTCAGGCAATGTAACGATCGTTGACGTTTTTCCGAGTGGAGCGATTAACAATCTCGCCGTCTCGCAATCGGGCGCAAATCTGGTCATCACCGATGCGAGCGAACAATTTATAGCGCCAACCACCGTTGGAACGCTCAGCAACGGCAACAAGACGCTGACGATTCCAATGTCGAGTGTCACTGGCAAGTTGATTCTTAACATGGGTCTGGGCAGCGACGTAGTTACTGTCGACTTCAGCGGCGGGACGCCGATTCCGGCTGGCGGTCTTGATTTTAACGGTGGCGAGAACAGCGGCGATGATGACCAACTGCGATTGGTCGGTTATTCACTCACCACCGCCGACGGCGTCGCCGATGTGAGCGTGGTGCATACCGGCCCTGAATCAGGTTCCGTCGTCCTCGCCGGACTGGGGACTGTCAACTTTACCCAGATCGAGCCGCTGACGCTCGCGGGAACGGCCGCTGATCTGTCGATCACGCTCCCGGCCGGGGCCGACAGTATTACGCTCGGCGACGACGGCGGAGCGAACGACCCCAATGGCAACACCGCCAATACCAGCGCCTTATATGACAGCACTGGTCCGGGCTACTCGTTCGAGTACACCGAGTTCACTCACCCCTCCAATTCGCTGACCGTGCTGCGTGGCAGCCCCAGCGACAACCTCACGATTCTCGATCTTGTCAGCAGCGGCTTCAGCGCCAGTTTGAAAGCGGGGACCACCACCAATCGCTTCGCTAATGCGAACATTCTCGGTGCCGTGACACTTGCGAGCAATAAAACACTTTCGCTCTATTCCGAATCGATCACTTCCTCCGGTCCAATCACCACCTCCGGTGGTTCGATTACGCTCGATGCCAACAACGGCATCACGCTCACCAAGCCGATCCTTTCCAATGGCGGCGTACAAAGCTTGCAGGCCGACGCCGACGGCGACGGGACCGGAACGCTCTCGCTGGGTCTTGCGATCGCCCATTTCATTGATCCGAATCCGGCGACTGGCAACCAATTCGGAGCGACGGTCGTGATATTAACTTCCGGGAACGTCGTCGTTACATCGCCCTTCGATGATCTTGGCGGAACGGACGCAGGGGCAGTCTATCTCTTCAACGGCCTTACCGGCGCCCTAATCAGCACCCTTCGTGGCTCGACGGCGAGCGACTTGGTGGGCTCGGTGGGCGTGACCGCCCTGAGCAACGGCAACTATGTG
>Ga0163150_10009181_pt1 | contig 11006 bp, 7 predicted proteins | sample OliLakLV19P2IB_FD_148628 | JGI IMG/M metagenome (GOLD analysis project Ga0163150, IMG submission 148628) | Freshwater microbial mat bacterial communities from Lake Vanda, McMurdo Dry Valleys, Antarctica - Oligotrophic Lake LV.19.P2.IB | ecosystem: Environmental > Aquatic > Freshwater > Lake >...
GGGCGGAGTAGTTGCTGGCGGCGTGGGGGACGATCCGGATATCGCGCTGCTGCGGCATAGTTCGCGGACACGGGAATTAGCGGAGAAGATGGAGACGCGAGACTACGACGACATTTTGAGCGCGTTTGGGGACGTGAAACGGGCGGCGCTGCCGGGTGCGCCGGGATCGGGGAAGAGTACGACGCCGCGGAAGTTGGCGGTGAACCCGAGCGCGGCGGGCGGAAGTGGACCCGAGCGCGGCGCTGCCGGTGATGGCGGCGCTGGGCGATCGGGTGGGCGATGAATCGCCGTTTGATTTTTTGGCGGGGGGGCGGCGTAATGGTGCGTCGAGCCAATTGGCTAGACGCCGCCCAACCCACAGCCGATACTGATAGATCGGTTCGAAGCGCAGAGTGTAAAAAGGCGTTTGGGGTGGCTGCTGATGGGTCATCGTTATTTTCAGAGCTGTTTGCGGATGGACTTCAATTCCAGACGACGCTTTGCGGTGGTCGTGGGGTAAGCCATTTTGAGCTCTTGGAACGCCTCGAGGACGACTTGGGAAACAATCAACCTGGTGTTGTGTTTGTCGTCAGCTGGGACGATATACCAGGGTGCGCTGGCAGTGCTTGTGGCACCGATGCAAGACTCATAGGCCTGCATGTAGAGCGGCCAACTTTTCCTTTCGCGAAGGTCCGCGGGTCCGAATTTCCAGTTCTTCTCCGGCTCATCGATCCGCTCGCGGAAGCGCTTTGCCTGTTCGTCCTTCGACAGGTGGAGAAAGAACTTGATGATCCGGGTGCCGTTGCGGTGGAGATGGTCCTCCAGGTCCACGATGGAACGATACCGGTCCTTCCAGATGGTCGCCGCGTCAGGGAGCTCATCTGGCAGTTGCTGGCTGAGGAGAAGTTCCGGATGCACGCGCACTATGGCCACTTCCTCGTAATAGGAACGATTGAAGATGCCGATGCGCCCCCGTTCGGGAAGCCGGCGTGTCGTACGCCAGAGAAAATCGTGTTCCAACTCTTCGGCGCTGGGCTGTTTGAAACTGAACACCTGGCAGCCTTGTGGATTGACCCCGGACATGACATGCCGGATGGCGCCGTCCTTGCCGGCGGCGTCCATCCCCTGAAAAATCAACAGTAACGCGTAGCGGTTGGACGCGTAGTGAATACGTTGCAGTGAGCTCAACTCCTCAACCTGTTCTCCCAGGAGCTTCTGATACTGTTTCTTCGACTTGCAAAGGGGCTTCACATTCGTCGGCCACTTACTGAGTTGGACCTTTTCGTCGGGCTGTACCCGAAATTTCTCTGTGGCGATGCTAGTACTCATGCTTTCGCTCCATGCAGGACGGTAGTATATTCACGGCGTACCACCCGGTTGAACTCAGGTCGATGATCCAAAGCTTGCTGGGGCACTTTCACGAGAGCTTGCTCTCCCTCTGTGCGAGCTGTGGAATCTCTCCCCCCTCGTTTTCCCATCGTGCAATCGCCATCTGTTTCAAGGACCTTGTGTCGCCAGCGCCCTGGTTGAGTTCCGGGCTAAATGTTTCGTATGCGACAGAGTTCCACAAATCGATGGCAGGCTCGTCGATGCGATCATGGTTATAACAGAGGACGCTGAGCGATGCGGTTCTGAGCAACAAATGTTGCGCCTGTTCTACGGACAGCCCGATCCACCGGGCGGCGAGGACGCGGCCAAAGTGGCTGTGGGAGAAGAGTGCGACATTTCCAGCCAGCGCGCGGAGGCGGGCAATTAAGCGGTCAGCGCGGGTGGAAATTTGAGGGGGCGTTTCACCCTGGGGAGAGCCGTCGCGAAAAAGATTCCAGTCCGGTCTCGACTCGATGATTTCTGCGGTAGTGCGGCCTTCGTCGTCGCCATTGTCCCACTCCGCGAGGTCGGGTTCGATTGCGGACGTTGGCTCCAGCCCCGCCAGCGCACAGGTTTGTTGGGCCCGTTGCAGGGGGCTGGTCAGCACATAGGTAAAGGGGACACTTCGCAGGCGCTGTCCAACTTCCCGTGCCGCGTCCTCGCCGTGCGCGGTCAACGGGATGTCAGCACGGCCTGTGTATTGGCCGGAGAGTGACCACGCCGTTTCGCCGTGCCGGATGAGGTAAAGGCGCAGAGGCATAGGCTCGCTCGTTGTCATGCTCTTGTCCCTTCCATCGCGGCATGGTATTCGCCACGGCGAGCGGCCCGATTGCACCTGGCTCGATTTAGCAGGGCCTGCTGCGCTGCTTCTATATTGGCCTCTTCGCCAGACCATATTTCCAAAGCCGGTTGCTGAATGGCGCGGCCAAACGAAAACGCCAACGCCCAGGGCCGCCGCGACTTGAATCTGACATTCATGGCATTCAAACGGGCGGAGGCCAATTCCGCCGATTGGCCGCCCGACAAGAACGCAATGCCGGGAACGGCGGCGGGGACGGACCGCAAGAGACATGTCACCGTGGCGTCGGCCACTTCGTCCACACCGGCTTGTTCCGGGCAGGTCAAACCCGAAAGCACCATATTGGGCTTCAGGAGTATCCCTTCCAGCATCACCCGCTGCGTACAAAGATGGTCGAATACCGTTCGCAGGACTTCCTCCGTTACCTGGCCGCACCGCTCCAGCGTATGGTCGCCGTCCATGAGCACTTCCGGCTCGACGACGGGGACCAGTCCGGCTTCCTGGCACAGCGCGGCATAGCGAGCCAACGCATGTGTGTTGGCGTCAATGCAACCCCGGCTGGGAATGCCGTCGCCCACGGCAAACACCGCGCGCCACTTGGCGAAACGGGCACCCATTTGAAAATATTCCTTCAATCGATCCCGCAAGCCGTCCAGGCCTTCGGTTATTTTCTCTCCGGCATGCCCTGCCATGTCCTTGGCGCCGGTATCAACCTTGATGCCCGGAATGATACCCGCGCCGGTGAGGAGTTTGATGAAGGGCGTGCGATCTTTCTTCTGTTGTCGAATGGTCTCGTCGTAGAGGATCGCGCCACTGATGCTTTCACCAAGATCCGGCGTTGTGACAATCAACTCCCGATAAGCGCGCCGGGCCTCCTCGGTCTGGGGAATCCCCAGCTTGGCAAAGCGCTTATTGCAGGTTGGAGTACTTTCATCCATCGCCAGCAGGCCTTTGTCGTCGGCGACCAGCTTTCTCGCCGTGTCTATAAGCTCTGGCCCATTCATTTGGAGTTGCTCCATTTCCAGTTGCGGATTTCCGGCAGGTCCTGGCCATTCTTGTCAATGTATTGCTTGTGCTCGATCAGCTTGTCCTTGAGCTGCCGCTTCACGTAGATGCCCTTGTCGCCGGTCTGCGGCAGGCGGTCGATGGTGTCCATCACGAGGTGAAAGCGGTCCAGATCGTTCAGCACCGTCATGTCGAAAGCCGTAGTGATAGTGCCCTCTTCTTTGTAGCCGCGGACGTGGATGTTGTCGTGGTTGGTGCGGCGGTAGGTCAGCCGGTGGATCAACCACGGGTAGGCATGGAAGGCGAAGATGACCGGCTTGTCCTTGGTGAAGATCTCGTCGAAATCCGTGTCGCTCAACCCATGCGGGTGCTCGGTTTGCGGCTGCAGCTTCATGAGGTCAATGACGTTCACCACCCGAATTCTCAGGCCGGGCAGATGCTCACGCATGATCGATACGGCGGCGAGCGTCTCCAGCGTGGGTACGTCGCCACAGCAGGCCATCACCACATCGGGCGCAACGCCCTGGTCGTTGCTGGCCCACTGCCAGATGCCGATACCCTCGGCGCAATGCTTGACGGCGGCGTCCATCGTCAGCCACTGCGGCGCCGGGTGTTTTCCCGCAATCACGACGTTGACGTAATGGCGGCTGCGCAGGCAGTGATCCATCACCGAGAGCAGGCAGTTGGCATCCGGTGGAAGGTAAACCCGCACGACCGCGGCCTTCTTGTTCATGACGTGGTCGATAAATCCCGGATCCTGGTGCGTGAAGCCGTTGTGATCCTGCCGCCAGACATGCGAGGCCAGCAGGTAGTTCAGCGAGGCGATCTTTCGCCGCCACGGCAGGTGCGACGTCACCTCCAACCACTTGGCGTGCTGGTTGTACATCGAATCGATGATGTGGATGAACGCCTCGTAGCAGTTGAAGAGTCCATGCCGTCCGGTAAGGAGGTAGCCTTCGAGCCAGCCTTCGCATTGGTGTTCGCTGAGCATCGAGTCCAGCACGCGTCCGGCGGGCGCGAGATATTGGTCGTTCGGCATGGTCGCGGCGTCCCATTGGCGGCCGGTCGTTTCAAAGAGGGCCTCCAGGCCGTTCGAAATCGTCTCGTCGGGACCGAAGACCCGGAAATTGCGTTGCTCGCTGTTTAGCTTCGCCACATCGCGCAAAAAGGGTCCGAGCACGCGGGTGTCGCCAATGCCGCGAACGCCCGGCGACGGAACGTCCGCCGCATAGTCGCGGAAATCGGGCATCCGCAGGTCACGCAGTAGTATGCCGCCGTTGGCGTGGGGATTCGCGCCCATGCGTCGTTCGCCCGTGGGCGCCAAGTCGGCCAGTTCCGGCTTCAAGCGGCCCGCTTCGTCGAAGAGTTCCTCCGGCCGGTAGCTTCTCATCCACTCCTCCAACAGCGTGAGGTGTTCGGGATGGGCATCCGGGTGCAGCGGCACCTGGTGCGACCGGAAGGTGCCTTCCACCTGCAGGCCGTCCACCACCTTCGGCCCCGTCCAGCCTTTCGGTGAATTGAGGACGATCATCGGCCAGCGGGGACGCGCAAGGTTCCCGCCGACGCGGGCATCCTGCTGGATTTTCTTGATCTCCTCCACCACCGTATCGAGCGTTGCGGCCATGGCCTCGTGCATCAACTCGGGCTCGTGACCCTCGACGAAGTAGGGCGTCCACCCGTAACCGCGGAGTAGCTGTTCCAATTCCTCTCGGGTGATGCGGGCGAGAATCGTCGGGTTGGCAATCTTGTAGCCGTTCAGATGCAGGATGGGCAGCACAGCGCCGTCGGTGGCTGGATTCAAAAATTTGTTGGAATGCCATGCGGTGGCCAGCGGTCCGGTCTCCGCCTCGCCATCGCCGACGACGCAGGAGACGATGAGATCGGGATTATCAAACACCGCTCCGAACGAATGGCTGAGCGAATAGCCCAACTCGCCGCCTTCGTGGATTGAGCCGGGTGTCTCCGGCGAGGCGTGGCTGGGAATTCCGCCAGGAAAAGAAAACTGAAGAAAGAGCTTTTGCAGTCCAGCCTCGTCTTGGCTGATGTTCGGATAGATCTCGCTGTAGGTGCCTTCGAGATAAGTGTTGCCCACGACGGCTGGGCCGCCGTGCCCGGGGCCGGAGACGTAAATCATGTCGAGGTCGTACTTCTTGATGACCCGGTTCAGATGCACGTAGATGAAGTTTTGTCCCGGGGTTGTGCCCCAGTGTCCCAGCAGCATGTGCTTGATGTCCGTGAGCTCGAGCGGTCGCTTCAGCAACGGATTGTCGAAGAGATAAATCTGCCCGACCGAGAGGTAGTTCGCGGCGCGCCAATAGGCGTCCATCTGCAGTATCAATTCCGGAGTCAGTGTCTTTGTATTTGTGTTCACGGTTCAATCCTTCGTTTTCGCGTCAAGGCCAAGAATGCGACAGACGGCTCCAGCGATCATCAGAGCTTCGTCGGTGCGAATGACGTAAACCGTGACCCGGCTGGCGTCCGTGGAAATCACCATTGCGGTCTCCGCATTGCGCGACTGATTCAGTTCAATGCCAAGGAAGCCCAACCCCTCACAGATGCGCGCGCGGACGACCGGGGCATTTTCGCCGATGCCTCCAGCGAAGACCAAAGTGTCTAGTCCATCGAGCACAGCAGAATAAGCTCCGATCCACTTCTTCGCCTGATAGCAGAACAGTGTCACCGCTTCAGCCGCGCGGACGTCTTCGCTTTCACGCGCGAGTAAGACCCGCATGTCGGAGCTAGTCTCCGATACTCCCAGAAGCCCCGACTCGTGATTCACCATTTGATCAAATTGCGATGCGGTCATCTTTTCGCTGCGCGCCAAAAAGGAAACCAGGCCAGGATCCACGTCACCGCAACGGGTGCCCATCACCAGACCAGCGGCGGGCGTCAACGCCATCGTCGTGTCCATGCTGCGTCCGCGAAGAACTGCAGCCATGCTCGCGCCGTTGCCTAGATGAGCGAGGATGACCCGCCCGTTCGCCGCTTTTGTGCCCGCGATTCGTCCGAGTTCCTGCATCAAGTATGCGTAGGACAAACCGTGAAAACCGAAACGTTGAACTCCCTTCGTATCGTATCGGCGGGGGATTGGCAACAGACGCGCCGCGCGTGGCATGTCGTGATGAAACGCCGTGTCGAAGCAAGCGATCTGCGTCAGGTCCGGGAACTTGCGATGAAAGGCCTCGGCCAACAGGATCTCTTCCGGCAAATGCTCGGGATCAAACGGACTGAGCTGACGCAAATCCTCGATCATCTCCGGCGTGATCCGCCGCGGTTCCCAATACTTCGGTCCGCCATGCACCACGCGATGCCCGACTGCGGCCAACGCACCGCGTTCGATTCGCTCCTGAATCCAATCCATCAGCACGCCCACGGCCGCGGCGTGGTCCGCCACCGCCACAGCCCGCGAGAAGTTATCGGCATGGTTCAAGCCTTTTACCGTGAAGGTACCTTGCGGAAGGCCCAACCCTTCGATCTGTCCGTCCAGTGTCCGCAGCAACGACTCGTCTGATTCAAACAAGGCAAACTTGATGCTTGACGAGCCGGCATTAATTGTCAGGATGCATGGTCTGGCTGACTTCACAAATGGTCCCTCCCGGAGGGAGTCATAACCAGCCCCCGCCAAAACCCGCTCGCCGCAAACCTCTGGCGATGTACGGGCAGTTCCGCATCAATCGCCACAAAGAGCCGGAACGATAGTTCTCGATCATCAACACAATCGGCCCTTGATTTAGCCCGTAGTGCCACGGAGATACCCACCAGCCATACGGATTACCGGGCGCTCCGGGATGGGTCGGGTTAAAGGACGCTTTGAAGCCGTAGGAATTGAACTGAGTCAACTTGGCTTGATGAACACAGTAGTCAAGGGCGACCAGCACGATCTCGGGTGCGAACGGGAGCGATGCCACCAACGCCCACGGCGCGAGGGTGCCGTCGTCGGGACCGTATGGCACGCCTCGCCCTACATAATCGAAAAACTGTCGCTCGACGCCGTCTACCTTGACGGTACTTGGACCGGGTCCTTCGCTTGCCGTGATGCCCCAACAGCTGGAAGCATAGCCCGCGAATTTGTTAGGATTGTCAATCACATATTGTTGCTGCACATACGTCGCGCGGCGGCTGTTCTCGAAGTAGTCGATGCCTTTATCGCGCATGAACGCATCTTGAATGCCGCGAAAGTCGATCCAGACGTGCGAGAGTTGGTGGATGAACAGCGGCCCGGCGTAGAGATACTCATATCCGTAACATTGTTTCCACTGATAGGTAGAAGCCCACGCGCGGTAGCTGCTCTCAGGCAGCGGATGAGCCGGTGAGCCCAGACCCAATACATAGAGCAGCAGCGCCTCGTCATAGCCCTCCCAGCGGTATTTTAGAAATCCGCTTTCAGGCTTCCAACCATGCGTAACCGTTTGGCCTTCGTTCTGCGCCCAGTTCCAATCGGCGCGACGATAGAGTGCGTCGGCGAGCGCGCGGATTTCGTGCTCTTCAATCGTCTCCGCATCAAAATACATTCCCGCAGTCAACGCGCCCGCGAGCAGAAAGGCGCTGTCTACTGTTGACAGTTCGCATTGCCAGGCGCGTCTGCCGGTATTCATGTCGAGAAAATGGTAGTAGAAGCCGCGGTAGCCGGTCGCGTCAGGTTCGGGGCCTTGCTGACTGTTCCAGAAAAACCGAAGCGTGTTCAGTGTTCGTTCCACCGCTGCAGAACGCGTCATGAACCCGCGGTCGACAGCCACCGGATAGGCCGCCAATGCGAGACCGGTGGCCGCAATACTGGCTGGCCAGTCCGCTGCCGTCTTGTCAATCACCAGACCGTTGGCTGGATTAACCTCGTGCAAAAAGTAGTTGAACGTTTGGTGTTGAAGCTTTTCAAGGTCCGCATCGAGGGCCGGTCGCCCGCTGCTGTCGGGTTCACCCGCCTTCCGGGCCCGAGGCATCGGCGGCGGCGCGGTGGCATCGGGCGCTGTTTTTGGTTCAATCATTTTGTCCGGTGCGCTACGGCCGTATCCAAATGGTGGTTGCTGATTGTGCCGCAGCAACCCCCTTCCTCATCCACGACCGGTAAACTCGTGGCTCGATGCTCATGAAGTTTCCGGTGCGCTTCTTCAACCGGCTCATGCGTGCTGCAGCACGCGGAGGCAGGTCGCATTATCTCCTCGACGCAAACTTCCGAAGCAAGCCGGTTATCAGCCCCCACACCACAACACACGTCCCGCTCGGTAACGACGCCCACCAGTTTGAGGGTTTTTGTATCTAGAACAACTGGCGTGCAACCGCATCCAGAATCGCGCATTGCGATCGCAGCTTTGGTCACCGTGTCTTTCGGCGTGCAGCACGACGATGCTTTGATTGGTTCCATTACATCCTTACAACAACTCATTTTCTCTACTCCTTCTTTTCTGTGAGATCGAAATTTCTTGTGTTCGGCGGAATCGAACAGTGCCTTCTTAACTTTTCGGGGACTCCCACAACCTAAAGCTTGGCTGGTTCTGGGGTTGCCGCCACTGCCGGCACGCCACCTGACGCTGGGGCCGCGGTGACGCCAGGCGTCCCGGGCGCCGCGTTCTTACCGGGCTGACGGATGCCCGCCAGCTTGGTGCGCTTCAGCATCAGCGCATTGACCGCCACGATGAGGGTACTGCCGGACATTGACAGCGCTGCCACCTCCGGGCTCAGTACGAATGGGTACAAGACGCCCGCAGCGAGCGGGAACGCGATCACGTTGTAGCCCACCGCCCACCACAGATTCTGGTGCATCTTGCGCACCGTTGCACGCGATAGCTCGATTGCACCGACGATGTCGTACGGGTCGCTCTTCATCAGCACTACATCGGCGCTTTCCATAGCGACGTCCGTGCCGGCGCCAATGGCAAACCCTACGTCTGCCTGGGTGAGTGCTGGCGCGTCGTTGACCCCGTCGCCCACCATCCCGACTTTCTTACCGGTGGCCTGCAGTTCCTTCACCTTCTCGGCCTTCTGGGCCGGCAGCACGTCGGCCAACACAGTGTCGATACCGAGATCCATGGCAATGCGTTTGGCCGTGGCTGCGTTGTCGCCGGTCAACATCACCACCTCGATCTTGCGTTCGCGCAGCTTTGCCACTGCCGCTTTAGAGGTTGGCCTAATCGCATCGGCGATGGCGATGAGGCCGATCACGCGACCGGCCTGAGATACGTGGACCACGGTGCGGCCATCCCCCTGCAGCCGGGTGGCTTCGACGTCAAGGCGTCCGAGCGCGAGCTTTTGCGTATCCATCAGCAGCCGGTTGCCGAGAAACACCGTTCCGCCCGCGGTCTCGGCGCGCGCGCCCATGCCGCTCAGGCTTTCGAATCCAGTCGGAGCGGCGACAGCGAGGTTCGCCGCCCGACGCAGGACTGCCTGAGCCAGCGGATGGGCGGACCCCTGCTCGACGGCCGCGGCGGCAGTGAGCACCACGTCTTCGGTGACCCCGTCCGCCGTCACAATCTCAACGACTTCCGGCTGGCCCATGGTCAGCGTACCGGTCTTGTCGAAGACGATTACGTTGAGTTTCGTAGCGTCTTCGAGCGCCGAGGCGTTCTTGAAGAGAATGCCGTTCACCGCACCCAGGCCGGTACTCACCATGACCGCCATCGGTGTCGCGAGTCCCAACGCATCCGGGCAGGCAATCACGAAGACCGTGATGGTCAAGGTCACCGCGAACAGCAGCGACTGTCCGATCCACCAGAACCACACCCCAAAAGTTGCAAGACCGATGAGAATCGCTGCGATCACCAGCCATTGCGCGGCCTTATCCGCCAGCAGTTGCGCCGGCGCCTTTGAGTTCTGCGCCTCCTGCACGAGTTTTACGATCTGCGCCAGCGCCGTGTCGGCCCCGACCTTTGTCGCCTTGTAGCGAAAACTGCCGCTCTCGTTGATCGTCGCACCGATCACCGTAGCGCCCGGCCCCTTTTTGACTGGCATCGACTCGCCGGTGAGCATGGACTCGTCGACGAGCGACTCGCCGGTCTCGACTGTGCCGTCAACCGGAATTTTGCCGCCCGGCCGCATCACGACGATCTCGCCCGCCAGCACTTCCGCTGTCGGAACTTCAACCTCGGCGCCGTTGCGGATAACGGAGGCCTTCGCCGGTGTGAGATTCATCAGCGCTTTGATCGCGGACGACGCACCCGCACGGGCACGCATTTCCAGCCAGTGGCCAAGCAGGATAAAAACCAGAAGGACCGCCACGGCTTCAAAGAACTGCCCACCCCCTTTGAAGAAGAAGGTGCTGCCCACGCTGAAGAGATACCCAGTGCCGACGCTCAGTACGATCAGCGCCGCCATGCCCAGCGTGCCAGTCCTGAGCGCGCGCCAGGCGGAGACGAAGAACGGCCAGCTTGGATAGAGAATCGCGGCACTCGCGAAGAGGAACAGCCACAGGTTGAGCTCCAACCCGAACGGCGGCGCCGGCGCCTTGAAGAAGCCCCCCATTGGGGCATAAACAAAGATAGGCACGGTGAAGATCAAGCAGATCCAGAAACGGTTGCGCATGTCACGGACCATGGCCGGCAGGTCCTTGCCGCCATGGCCCATCTCAAACGCCATTTCCGACGACATGGCAGGCTTCGCGCCCGCTGCTGTGTGTCCCTCGTGGCCCTTGCCTGCGGGAGCCGAAGGGGCGGATGCCGGCGCAGTGGGCGCGGGGGCAGAGGCCGGCGGGGCCGGGGAAGGTTCCGGTGCGGCAGCTACCGATGGCGATGGCGCCGCGGCCGGCGCCGGCTGGGCTTGTTGTCCGTCGCCCGCAGCAGTGGCGGAGTCGGAGGCGGGTGCGGCGCCAGCGGTGGGAGGCGCGACGGGCGGAGTCTTCGGCGAAGAGGGTGCGGGCGTTGGAGGC
>Ga0163150_10009183_pt1 | contig 11002 bp, 8 predicted proteins | sample OliLakLV19P2IB_FD_148628 | JGI IMG/M metagenome (GOLD analysis project Ga0163150, IMG submission 148628) | Freshwater microbial mat bacterial communities from Lake Vanda, McMurdo Dry Valleys, Antarctica - Oligotrophic Lake LV.19.P2.IB | ecosystem: Environmental > Aquatic > Freshwater > Lake >...
GGGGGTCACGTTGGGGTCAGCCCTTAAATATTAAATATTGATCTGACTGCATTAGTGGACGGGGGGTCACGTTGGGGTCAGCCCTTAAATATTACATATTGATCTGACTGCATTAGTGGACGGACTCTCCGGCAAAAGGGGGTCACCCAATCTCGACCTGATCTCCCTGATCCCCTGATCCGGGGCGGGCAGCCAAAAAAACCTCCAATAGGCATACTCCGTAAGAACGTCAGGAAGCGCTCCTCTCCGCATCTACCCTCTCAGAGATCACGATCAGAGGTTCGGCTTAAGTTGCGATCTTTCGCGAATATTTGATCCTCGTTGCGCACCGTGCGGCCTTCGCTTATGATGCCAGCCTTTAGAGGTCGAATTTGATACTTCCTGCCTGGAGCAACCCGCTGGACTGTTGAACCACAAGGAAAGAAAGTGAGGAAACCGCTTGCGCGCTTTTGACTATGCCGCACCCAAGAGTTTGAAGGAAGCCGTCGCTCTGTTAGATCAGAGGGGAGACCGGGCCCGAGTTCTGAGCGGAGGCACTGACCTGATTGTTCAGGTCAGAGAAAAGCGACGCGATCTGGATTTGATGGTCGACGTAAAACGCATTCCCGAGTTGTTGGAGATTCGTTACGACGCAACTACCGGCCTCACCCTCGGCGCTTCGGTGGCTTGCAATCGAATCTATGAGCATCCCGTCGTCAGCCGTACCTACCCTGGGCTGGTGGATGCCGCCTTCCTGATCGGCGGAATACAGATTCAGAACCGGGCTTCGCTGGGTGGAAATCTCTGCAACGCTTCTCCAGCGGCCGATTCCATTCCGGCGTTGATTGTTCACCGCGCGGTTTGTGTGATTGCCGGACCGAAGGGGCAGCGCGAGCTGCCCGTCGAACAGTTCTGTGTCGCGCCGGGACGGAACGCTCTCCAAACCGCCGAATTGCTGGTGTCTTTTCGCATTCCTTCTCCGCCGCCGCGTTTCGGAGCGAACTATCTTCGCTTTATTCCCCGCAATGAAATGGATATCGCCGTTGTTGGCTGTGGCGTGTCGTTGAGCCTGGAAGACGATCTGAAGACGGTGGCTGCCGCTCGAGTGTCTCTGGGAGCAGTTGCTCCGACGCCTTTGCTAGTCGCAGAGGCCGCGGCCGTCTTGTCCTCGCAGCCGTTTTCGCCCGAGATTGTCGACAAAGCGGCGGCAGCAGCGCAGGCGGCGGCCCGTCCCATTTCCGACATGCGTGGAACGGCGGAGTATCGCCGGCACCTGGTGGGTGTCCTCACCCGCCGAGCTTTGCTGAAAGCGTTCGAGCGGGCACAGGAGGTGAGCCATGACAGGTAAAGTGCGAGTGAGTGCCACAATCAACGGCGAACCAGCCGACTTCCTTTGCGAACCTCGCCAGAGCCTGTTGGAGGTGTTGCGCGACGAACTGAAGATGACGGGAACCAAAGAAGGTTGCAACAACGGAAACTGCGGCGCCTGTAATGTCGTTTTCAATGGCCTCTTGGTGAACTCCTGCATCGTGCTGGCAGTGGAAGCAGACGGCGCCACGGTTGAGACCATCGAAGGCGTCATGAGACCTGAAGGACTGCACCCGCTGCAAACTGCGTTTCTGGAAAATGCCGCGTTGCAATGCGGCATCTGCACGCCTGGTTTCATTGTTTCCGCCAAGGCTCTACTCGAGCACAAACCCAAGGCCACAGAAGCCGAGATCCGTCACTGGTGCGCCGGGAATCTATGCCGCTGCACCGGGTACGACAAGATTGTCCGCGCTATTCTGGACGCTGAAACCCGGTTGGAGGAGGCGAGATAACGTGAGCACCACTGAAACGAAACAGCAATACAAGGTGATCGGCACGCGGCCCGTCCGCCATGATGGCGTGGACAAGGTCACGGGCCGGGCGGTCTACGGCGCCGATGTGCAGCTGCCCGGCATGCTCTACGGCAAGGTGCTGCGAAGTCCGCACGCGCATGCGCGAATCAAATCCATCCGAACGGATAAAGCCCTGGCACTGGAAGGCGTGAAAGCCGTCGTCACCGCCGCAGACCTTCCCGATTCGGCAGGCCGATCCGCTAATCTGGGAGAGCTTGGTGAAGTACCTCTCCAGCACATCAGCCACAACGTTCTCGCCTCCGGCAAAGTGCTCTATCAGGGGCATGCCGTCGCCGCGGTCGCAGCCACCAGTGCGCATTTGGCCGAGGAGGCGTTGGATCTAATCGAAGTCGAATACGAAGTGCTGGCCCCCGTGCTCGAAGTGCTGCAAGCCATGCAGGAGAATGCGCCGCTGCTGCACGAGGACCTCTTCACGATGGAACTCGGCCAAAAGAGCAACCGCCCCAGCAACATCGCTTCTCATCAAACGTTCCAGCGCGGCGACCTCAAGGCCGGCTTCGCAGCGGCAGATCACATTCTGGAACGTGAGTATCGCAGCGCAACCGTTCACCAGGGATATATCGAACCGCACGCTGCAACCGCTGTGTGGAACGCCGATGGCCACTTCACCTTGTGGTGCACGACCCAAGGCGCATTCTCGATGCGGACCTGCGTCCACCAGGTTCTGGGTATCCCCGTCTCGAAGCTGAAAGTCATCCCCACCGAGATTGGCGGCGGCTTTGGTGGAAAGATTCCCGCGTACGGCGAACCTGTGGCGGCCCTGCTCGCGCGCAAGACCCGGCGCCCAGTGAAGGTGGTCATGGACCGAACTGAAGTTTTTCTGGCCACCGGACCGACCTCAGGATCCTACGTCAAGCTCAAGATGGGCGTGAAGCGTGATGGGCGCATTGTGGCGGCGGAAGCGATGCTGGCTTATGAAGGCGGCGCGTTTCCAGGCGCCATTGTCGGCGCCGGAGGACTTTGCCTGCTGGCGCCCTACAACATCGAGAATTTTGTGATCGATATGTACGACGTCGTCGTCAACAAACCAAAGACAGCGGCGTACCGCGCGCCCGGAGCACCCAACTCCGAGCATGCCACCGAAGCAATGATCGATGAGTTCTGCGATCTGCTGAAGATGGACCCGCTGGAGTTTCGTCTGAAAAATGCCGCCAAGGAAGGCGATGTCCAAGCCAACGACGTGCGCTATCCGCGGATTGGCTGTATCGAGACGCTGGAAGCGGCTCGCGCATCCGAGCACTATCGCTCCAAACTTACCGGCCCGAATCGCGGCCGCGGCGTGGCTGCGGGTTACTGGATGAATGCCGGCCTCACCTCCAGCGTCGTGGCACGGCTCAACTCTGATGGCACCGTCACTTTGGCCGAAGGTTCAACCGACATCGGCGGAACGCGAACGTCGGTTGCGATGCAACTGGCGGAGTCGCTCGGTATCCGCGCCGAAGATGTCATCCCCTCGGTTGTGGATACCGATTCTGTCGGCTACACAGAAGTCACCGGAGGGAGCCGGGTTACCTATGCCACTGGCTACGCAGCCTACGAAGCAGGACAGGCACTACGGAGCCAACTCATTGAGCAAGCCTCAAAACTCTGGAAGGTGGAAACGGAGCGCGTGCTTTTTGAAGACGGCATTTTTTGCGATCGAGAGGATGCAGCCAGAAAAATCAGCCTGCCTGAACTGGCTGAGACTCTGGCGCATCGCAGCGTCGACATTCGCGCTTGCATCACGTTAACACCGCAAAAGGCAGGCGGAGCGTTTGGAGTTCACATCGCGGATGTTGAAGTGGATCCTGAAACCGGCAAGGTCACAGTTTTGCGATACACGGCCGTGCAGGACGTGGGCAAGGCCATTCACCCCAGCTATGTTGAAGGGCAGATGCAGGGGGGCGTCGCTCAGGGCATCGGCTGGGCTTTGAACGAAGAGTACGTCTACAACGCGGAAGGCAGAATGCAGAATGCCAGTTTCCTTGACTACCGCATGCCTACTAGCCTGGATTTGCCGATGATCGAAACCATCATCGTCGAAGTCCCCAACCCCGGCCATCCCTACGGTGTGCGCGGCGTCGGCGAAGTTCCCATTGTCCCTCCTCTGGCAACCATCGCCAACGCCATCGCTCACGCCACGGGCGTCCGGCTGTACGAGTTGCCTATGTCGCCGCCGCGAGTGGTGAAGGCGATGCAGGCAAAGAAGTAGAGGGCGCACATTGCCTTCCTGGATGGCCTGCGGTGAAGGCTCGCCTTCGGCATTGGGATGCCCAATGGTGCTCCAGCAAGACGTGTAGGGCACCCGTGCGCGTGTGCGCCCTCGCCCATCCTCTGTACGCTCATCGGGACGAATCCCAGCCAGGGCAGACACTTAGGTCTGCCCCTACGACTTCCTCAAAAGGCCAGCTTGCTTCGTGAGATAGTCGCCGAGTTCTGCCGCAGAGTTGTCCATTTCCACCGTGAAAGTTTCGAGGTTGCTGCTCAGATAGTTGAACATCCATACCGCCGGTAGTGCTACGGGCAAGCCCATGGAAGCTGAGAATCCATTCATTGCTTGCTAAGCGGCCGATTTCAGAAATACGATTGAGCCCTCAACGAACGGATTGATTGGAAAACACGCGGGGCCAAGTCATCGCGTGGCCAGGATGCCTGCCGATCGAGAGGGGAAGCCGTCTGGCGAACAGGAAGCCGTTCCCACATTCAACGCCCCCAGCGTCCAGGCGAAAAACTCAGCAGGCAGGTTCTTCAACATCATCACCGCAAATTGCGAATGGCAGCAACAAGGAGACTTCTCTCATGAAACGTCGAGAATTTTTGCAGGCGAGCGCCGCGATGGCCTTTTCGCTGGCGGGTGGATACGCGCAGGAGTTCGCCGACCGCAAACCGCGAGTCGGCCTGATCGGATGCGGTTGGTATGGGAAGTGCGATTTGTTTCGCCTCATCCAGGTCGCACCGGTCGAGGTTGTCTCTCTGTGCGATGTCGACAAGCAGATGCTGGCCGGAGCGGCGGACATGGTTGCAGAGCGGCAAGGATCGAAGAAGAAGCCGCGCATATATAGTGACTATCGCGCTTTGCTGAAGGAAAAGGATCTCGACATTGTTCTGATCGCGACACCCGACCACTGGCACGCCTTGCCAATGATTGCCGCGGTCGAAGCGGGTGCAGACGTGTATGTTCAGAAACCGATTAGCGTGGACGTCGTCGAAGGCCAGGCGATGGTGGCCGCTGCCCGCAAATACAAGCGGGTGGTCCAAGTTGGCACCCAGCGGCGCAGCACGCCGCACCTGGTCGAGGCCCGCGACACCATCGTCCGGGAGGGCAAGCTGGGGAAAGTTGGCCTGGTGGAGGTCTACTGCTACTACCACATGCGCGCGAAAGAGAATCCAGCTGACAACGCGCCGCCCGAACATCTGGATTACGAGATGTGGACCGGACCTGCGCCTATGCGGCCATACAACTCGTTGGTGCATCCGCGCCGGTGGCGGGCATTTATGGAATATGGCAACGGGATCATGGGCGACATGTGCATCCACATGCTCGACATGGTTCGCTGGATGCTCGGCTTGGGCTGGCCGAAACGCATTTCATCCACGGGCGGAATTCTGGTTGAGAAGAACAGCAAGGCCAACATTGCCGACACGCAGACCGCGACTTTTGACTTCGGCGACCTGAACATGGTCTGGCAGCATCGCAGCTGGGGCCACCCGAACGATGCAAAGTATCCCTGGGGCGCGACGATTTATGGAGACAAAGGCACGTTGAAGGTAAGCGTCATGGGCTACGACTTCACTCCGCTCGGGGAAGGCCAGCCGTTGCACCGCGACGTTACTTATGAATTGGAACAGTACCCGGAAGACAAAACCGAAAAGGACCTGGAAAAGCACGTGGCGCCTGCCATTCGGCATCACATGAAGGATCTGCTGCGCAACATCGCTTCGCGCGGAAAGCCGGTCGCGGACATTGAGCAAGGACACATCTCAACGACGAGCTGCATCCTTGCCAACAACGCTCTGAAGCTCGGGCGGACGCTGACTTGGGACGCAGTGAAACAGCAGGTGGTGAACGACGACGAAGCCAACAAGCTCCTGCGCCGGCCTTACCGTAAACCCTGGCAACACCCTGAACCGAGCAACAATTAGTCTGGTAGCCACGATTGCCGCGCCTTCTGCGGCTATCGTGGGTATTGTTTTTTGGATTTAAATCAGAAAGCCCTGTTTGCAGCGATGTCGAACCTCCACCGGCTGCGCACCTCTGACAGAATTTTCTTCATCACCACCAATCTCAACCAGGGTGAGCGGCTGTTCGACGAGCCGGAATATCAGATCATCCTGGGCACAATCGACAAATCACGAAAGCGTCTTGGATTCCTCCTCTGTGTTTATGTGCTGATGCCCGACCACTGGCACGCTCTCATCTCGACGCAGCATCCGTTAACGATTTCGGATGTTCTCCAAGACATCAAGAGAGTGTCTTCACTCAAAATCAACCGGCTGCGAGAAACAAAAGGTTCCCGCTGGCAGCATCAATTCTGGGACCGGTTTGTGCGCCATCCCAAAGAGTTCGCCGAACGGTTGGAATACATGCATTACAACCCAGTGCGTCAGGGGCTAGTGGAACATGCCGAACAATGGCGCTGGTCCAGTGTGAACAACTTCTCTCTCGACAAGACCGTCGTCGCTGCCTGTCTTATTCAGATCGATTACGTTCAGTTGCCCGACGACTACCGCGTAAACCGACCCATTGTCAGGCCAAATGGTAGCCACGATTGACGCGTTGTCTGCGTTAATCGTGGGCAGGTGTGACGGTTCCCGAAAGCTGTGGTGTGAACCGGGATGATGGTCTGCCGGGGCGACGAAAAGCCCACGATAGCCGCAGAATGCGCGGCAATCGTGGCTGCCTTCTTCGCTTCGGGAATCACTTCCGCGCCAACCCGCGCTGCAATTTTTCCAGGCGGAATTCCCGGTGGAGTGCGCGAATGGCTTCGGCCGTGCGTTTTTCGTCGATGACGCAGGTGATGCGGACTTCAGAGGAACTAATGAGGTCGATGTTGATTTTCTGTTTGGCAAGAGTCTTGAACATGCGGGCAGCGACTCCAGGCGTGCTGGCGATGCCAGAACCGACAATTGAAACTTCAGCCAGTTTGTCGTGAAAGACAATGTCTTTGGCCTTCAGGCTTTTCCGTTGGCCTTCGAGAACCTCGGCGGCCTGCTTTACGAACTCGCGGCTGACAACCACGGATATGTCGTTGAGCCCGTCGGCCGCGATGCTCTGAATAATCAACCGGATGTTGATGCCTTTGCTGCCCAGAGCCGAGAAAATTTGCGCAGCTACGCCCGGCCTGTCAGGTATGCCGCGGATGGCGACCTTCGCGATGTTCTTGTTGGCGGTGACTCCGGTGATAACGACGTTCTCCAATTTCGCTGCCTCCATGACGATTGTACCCGGGGCATCCGAATAACTCGGACGCACAGCAATGGGCACTCCGAATTTCATGGCAATCTCGACCGAACGCGGGTGCAGCACCTGCGCCCCGGCGCCTGCCAGCTCCACCATTTCTTCATAAGAGATATATTGCAGCTGCTTCGCTTCGGATACCAGATTCGGATCGGCTGTGAAAACGCCGTCGACATCCGTATAGATTTCACAACAGCGTGCCCGCAAAGCCACAGCCAGAGCGGAAGCTGTCGTATCCGAACCACCGCGACCCAGCGTTGTAATCTCAAGCCCCTGGCTCACACCCTGAAACCCGGCCACGATGACCACGTGATCTCTTTCAAGCTGAGACAGAATACCATCGGTCTTCACCGACTTGATCTTGGCCATCGAGTAGTTGGCATCGGTGACAATGCCGCTCTGCAGCCCGGTCATCGAAATGGCCTTGGCGCCGCGCTCCTGAATCGCCAGTGACAACAACGCAATGGAAATCTGCTCACCGGTGGAAAGCAGCATATCCATTTCGCGCCGCGATGGCTTGCGCGTAATTGCGCGCGCGAGGTTGACCAACCGGTCCGTGGTATGTCCCATCGCAGAAACCACCACGACCATGGCCGCACCAGTGGCCTTTGTTCTGAGGATGCGGTCGGCGACCGACTTGATCTTCGGAATGCTGCCAACCGACGTGCCACCGTATTTTTGGACGATGATGTTCATGGTAAGGAAGCGGTCAGCTTTCAGCCGCTAGCGCTCAGCACAGGCCACCGGCGTCATTCCGGCGAAAGCCGGAATCCAGAACTTTACGACCAAACTGGATTCCGGTTTTCGCCGGAATGACGATGCCTGGGAGGTGAAAGCTGCGTGCAGACCGCTCTTTCTAGATTTCTTCCAGGATCCTGACCCAGGAGATTTCCGCCTCCGGGTCGAAGCTCAAGACCAAATCCAGGATTCGGAATAGCTCGGAATGGGGAATGGCTTTGGTAACCACGGCGAGCCGAAAGCCCGATTTCGGGCAAGAGCTTCTTTCCTGAATCAATTCCGAATCGATCGAGAAAACCTCATAGACCTTGCGCCGCTTTTCGGGATGCCGCGGGCAGCAACTCACGTAAAACCGATAGGACTTTGGATTCTCGATGGACGATCTGAATTGCGTGAAGGCACCCGTGCCGGGCTGAATCGGCGCGGGTTCAGGCTTGCCGGGTGACTCTGTGACTTTACGCAGATCGCTGAGCAGGGCACTAGCCGTGGGCAATTCACCGGCGCCCTTGCCGATCAGAATCTGTTTGCCAATATGCTCGCAGTCGAGGCACAGCGCGTTATACTCGTTGCGAACACTGGCAAAAACCGACTGCCGCGAGACAAAAACCGGTTCGACACCTGCGAATCCGAATCCGTCGACTTCTTCATAGGTCGCCAGCGGCTTAATCACCCATTGGCGTTCCGCCGCGAACTGGAAGTCCCAAGGCATGAGAAAATCAATGCCGCGGATGTCAATCTGTGCGGGATGGCAATGCTGGTTCTTGAGAATACTAAGGAGGATGGAGAGTTTCTGTCCGGCGTCTTTGCCGGTGATGTCAAAACTGGGGTCAGGCTCTGAAAATCCCAGTTCCTGCGCCTTCGCCAGCGCGCCATGGAAGTCTTCGCCCGATTCTGCCATGCGCGTCAGGATAAAATTCGTCGTGCCGTTCAGAATGGCGTAAACCGAATGAATTCGATCCGGGATGACGCCTTTCTTCAGTATCTCGACAATAGGGATCGAGCCGGCAACACTGGCCTCATACAGAAACGAGCAGCCGTGCGCGGCCGCCAGCTGGTGAAGGTGTTCGCCCCACTCCGAAACAACATGCTTGTTCGCCGTCACGACGTGTTTACCAGCGCGCAGCGCCCGTTCCATCAGCGTCCGTGCAGGTTCCAAACCGCCCATCGCTTCGACGATGATGTCGATCTCCGCGTCGTCGACAATCGCTTTGAGATCGCTGGTGAGCAGGTGAAGGGGAAGGGTGAGACTGCGGGTCTTGGTAAGGCTGCGGACGCCAACTTTTCTAATTTCTACGCCAGCGGGGCAATAGGTCAAACCGTCCTGGAGGAGCCGGATCAACCCTCCGCCCACGGTGCCCGCGCCTAGTATTCCGACGCCGAGCTTTCTTTGGCGCGGCGTCTCCAATTTCACGGTTCCCTCAGTAGACTGAACATCCAGCATTCTGGCCCTAAAGACGAATCTGATATTTTCGGATTTTCCGTTGCAGGGTGGGCCGCGAAATCCCAAGCAACTCGCAGACCCTGCCACGGTTGCCCCCGGCGAATTTGAGCGCGTTAAGGATATGCTCTTTTTCCACTTCGTCAAGCAATTTTATTGCTGAAGAACGTGACTGCGCGCCCGATTTCACCGTTTCCTGCATGGCCTCCTCGAGCCCATCCGCCGTCAACAAGTCACCCTGATTGTGAACCACCACCCGCCGCAGTGTGTTCTCCAATTGGCGGATATTTCCCGGCCAGTCGCAGGCCGCCAGCAGTTCCAACGCGCGCGTCTGAATGCGGCTGATCCTCTTCTGCAACTCACGGTTGAGCTTGTGCAACAGATAATCGACCAGCAAGGGAATGTCTTCAGGCCTCTCCCGCAGCGGCGGCACGACGACGTGAATCACATTCAGACGATAGTACAAGTCCTCGCGAAAGGCGCCCTGAGCCACGCGTTCCTGCAGGGGCTTATTCGTTGCGGCAATGATGCGCACGTCGGTACGGACTTTCTCTCTGCCCCCGACTCTCTCAAATTCTCGCTCCTGCATCACGCGCAGCAGCTTCACCTGCATATTCAAGGACATGTCGCCTATCTCGTCGAGCAACAAAGTCCCTGAATTGGCGAGTTCAAACTTTCCCAGCTTGCGGTAGCTGGCGCCGGTGAACGCGCCCTTTTCATGGCCAAACAGCTCGCTTTCCAAAAGGGTTTCAACGATGGCCGAGCAGTTGATGGAGATGAACGGCCGCGCGGAATCGGTGTGTTCGTGAATGGCGCGTGCAATCAACTCTTTGCCGGTGCCGCTTTCGCCTTCGATCAACACGGTCGTCTTGCTCTGCGAAACAATGCCGATCGTCTTGAAAATCTCCTTCATGGCGCGGCTTTTCCCCACCAGGCCCCGCTCTTGAAATTGGCTGGTGAGCGCAATCGAGCCGCGATCTTTTCCCCGTACCTCGGCCTTCCGCTTCAGAACCCGCCGGATGGCCGCATCCAGTTCGTCGATCTCGATGGGCTTATGGATGTACTCCACAGCGCCCAGCTTCATGGCCCTGACTGTCGTGGGCATATCGTGAAAAGCGGTGATCATGATGACACTGGCATCGGGCACCGCCGCCTTGAGCCGCCGCAAGATGTCCAGCCCATCGACATCCGAAAGAAAAATATCCAGGATGACGACGTCCCAGGCGCCCGTCCCAGCCCGCTTCAGCCCTTCCTCGCCGTTTAGGGCCGTGCCAACTTCGTAGCCCTCCTCCGCCAGATAGAGGCGCAACGATTCACAAATGGATTTGTCATCATCGATAACGAGAATCTTTCGCATCACCTTTTCACCGCGAGCTGAACAGCCAGAGGCAAATCCCCTTTTGGGAGGGGAAAGGGCCGTGAGGCCCTGGGGGGGGGCAGCTTCGAAGCGATGACCCACCCCGTCTGGCTCGCGACCGCTGTCGCGGGCGACCGCCACCTCTCCCGAAG
>Ga0163150_10009187_pt1 | contig 10999 bp, 11 predicted proteins | sample OliLakLV19P2IB_FD_148628 | JGI IMG/M metagenome (GOLD analysis project Ga0163150, IMG submission 148628) | Freshwater microbial mat bacterial communities from Lake Vanda, McMurdo Dry Valleys, Antarctica - Oligotrophic Lake LV.19.P2.IB | ecosystem: Environmental > Aquatic > Freshwater > Lake >...
CATTGGTCTCGTTCCGTGGTGGGGGCATTGGGATAAGGAGCGCGAAGATTGTCGCGTTGCAAAAACATTGTCAATCGGCCGCGCCATGTCAACCGATCGGGCGACAGGAACGTTAGGGCGGGTTAAACCGGCAACGTGCCGGCAAAAAAGGATGTCCAAATGAAAAAGTTCTTCGCCCTGCTGCTGGCCTTGGGATTGGCTTCGTTCAACGCGATGGCGGACGTCAATGTCAACTCCGCGACGCAGGCACAGCTCGAGACCCTGCACGGGATCGGCCCCGGCAAGGCCAAGGCGATCATCGACTACCGGACCAAGAACGGCCCGTTCAAGTCGCTGGCCGACATCGAGAAAGTGGACGGCATTGGCCCCGGCACGTTCAAGCATATCAAGGGCGACATCAAGCTCAGCGGCGACACGAAGGTCAAGGCCGCCGACAAGGGCGAGCACAAGGGCGCCGCCAAGGCCGCTGAAAAGAAAGCCGAGGCGAAGAAGCCCGAGCCGGCCAAAGCCGAGCCGGCCAAGCCCGCCATGAAAGCCGAACCCGCGAAACCCGCAACGCCGGCCGTTCCCGCCACGCCGGATGCCAAGGGCGCCGACAAAGGCAACAAAAAGTAAGCGTCCCGCAATTGCCCGGATAACAAACCCCGCTTCGGCGGGGTTTGTTTTTTCAGGCCGGTTTTTGCGCCATCGCCCGCTGCCGCGCGGCGATCAGGCGGCCGAGGTTTTCCTTGCGGCTGCGAACCGGGCCCGTGGTACCACCCGAATCCGCCTTGGCGGCCACGTAATCGGGGTCGCCGTATTGCGCGAGCAATTGCTGGTACGCCGCATGCATTCGCGCATCGAAAGCCCTCTCGCGCCCTTCCGCGTCGCGTGCCGGGTGCGCCGGGTACAACGTCAGGCAAGGCAGGAAGCCTGCTGGCACCGGGATGTTCGCGTCGTGCGTGCGTCCCCGCCGGATGAGCTCCGGCATCAGGTGCGTATGCGGCCCGTCGGGCGAAACGCCGCCAGGTGCCGGGATCGGGTTGCTGATCTCGATGCGCGCAAGGCGCGACTCGACCACGCGGACCGGGCCGGCATCGACGATTGCCGCGCTGAGCGCCGCGTCATCGAGGACCGAGCGTCCACGGGCCGCGCGCAGCAGACCGATGAGCGCCGGGTCGGAAGTGCGGACACAGAAATTCACGCAGCGCCGCCCGAGGCCGAGGTCGAAGAGCAACTCGTCACGCGCGCCTTCGAGGAGCGCGTCCCGGTCCCCACCGAGCTCGGTAACGCCGGCGCGCCGATCCATCGTGGCCACCGCCTCCGGCAGGCAGAACGCAATCCCGTGGTTCCAGAGCCTCGGATTCGGGCTCGGTGTCTCGTACGCGAGGACTCGGACCTCCGCGCACGGCCTCACGCGGATCGCGCCGCCCCGGGTCTTCGCGGTCATCCCCAGGCTTTCCGCTGGGGATTTAGCGTGATGAAACTCCGCCAGCACGCCGAATTCACCCACGCTCCAGCTGCTCGTGGGATCGATCAGGTGTTGCGAAAGGAGGGTCGAGATCTCGTTCAGTTCACCCCCGCCGGGCGCGAGGCGGACGAGTCGGGCCGCTCAGCCCGGCCGGATCACGCCGCAGGCAATGCGCGCGCCGGCGTTGCCGGTCGGCTGGGTCCGGTAGTCGTCGGGATCGGCGTGCACGATCAGTCCGCGGCCGACAACGCTTGCCGCCCCGGGCGCCACGGTGATCACGTCGAGCTTCGCGTCCACTTTTGCGCGCCCGTCCTTGCCGGCCTTGAGAGAGGGCAAGTCGCCTGCGTGGCGCTCGGAAGTGCCGGCATGCGCGTGCGGCTTGCCGAAGGGATTGAAGTGGCCTTGGGTGCTCATGCCGTCGCCCGAACTGCAATCGCCGACTTCATGGATGTGCAGGCCGTGCTCCTGCCCGGGCTTGAGTCCCTGGACGTAGACGACGACATGGACTTTGCCGCCCACCTCCTCGAAGGTCGCCTCGCCAATGACCTTGCTGCCCTTGGTCGGCTGCAACTGCGCGGTTGCGCGCAGCGGTTCTAGCGGCGCGGTCGCGCAGGCAGCCACCATGAATGCCGCCGATGCGGCAACTAGGCGGGTAGTTTTTCTCATGTGATTCCTCCTTTTGTGTATCAATCTACTCGCATAGGTACCGGCTTGGAAGCAGGTTTTGCATGGAAAGCGCGGAACTCATTCAATGGTGCAGTGCTGCATTCAGGAATGCTTGACGCTGCGACCATCGGTGGGATACGGTCGCCACGCAGTCTCGCACGACCACGCCATAAGAAAACTGGAGGGTGACAATGGATCGGTATCAGCAGAGACGAAGTTTAATTGTGGGCGCCGCGATCGCCGCGCTGGCTTTGGCCTGGGCAGTCCCGCAACCCGCTGCCGCACAGGACGCGCCGAAGAAGGTGGTGCTGCGCTTCGCGGCGGATTTCCCGCCGCCGCCGCATCCGGCCGGCCTCGCGATGAAGTACTTTGCCGAGCGGCTGTCGCAGGCGATTCCCGGCAGCGAGGCGCGCCTGTATTACGCCGGCGCCCTCTACACCGTTCCCGAGGCGTTCGAGGCGATGCGCCAAGGCAACCTGGAGATGACCTGGATGCAGGTCGGCAAGGCGGCGCCGGTCGATCCCTGGATGATGTCCCTCGTCGGGCCGGGGATCCTCACCACGGTCGGCGCGGTCGACAACCTCGACAAGACCAAGACCTACCAGATGCTCATCGACCGGCTGCAGAACAACCAGGCCATCCGGGTGTTCGGCGTCGGGCACATGAGCTTCGGCATGGGGGTGGGCGGCAAGAAGCGCTACACGAAGCCCTCGGACTTCAATGGCCGCAAGGTCCGCAGCATGGGGCCGGTCGAGAACGCCTCGCTCGAGTCGTGGAAGGCGAACCCGGTGGTGATGGGCTTCGGCGAAGTGCCGAGCGCGCTCGAGTCGGGTGTCATCGACGGCCTGATGACCAGCCTCGGCGGCTGGAACAGCGTGCGCGAACAGGCGCCCTACTTCACCATGGGCGGCGCCGGCGCCTTCGTCGGCGACTACTACATGATCAGTGCCAGCCGCCGCTGGTGGGATCGCCAGCCTCCCGCGACCCAGGCGGTGCTGCAGAAGCTGATCCTGGAAACCATCCAGGTGCAGAAGGAATACAACTGGTGCTTCGACAAGACGGCCTACGAAAAGTACGGCACCAAGGATCCGTCCAAGCCGGGCATCTACTGGATGAACCCGCAGGAGGTTACCGCCATGGTGAGCGCGATGGGCGATGCGACCACCCGGTACGTGAAGAGCAAGACGCCGGCGGCCGCCAACCCGTGGGTCGACACCTTTGTCAAGGAAGGCCGCGAGCTCTCGAAGCAGCACCCCGCCGGCTCGTCGTGGATCGAGAAGCTCGACTGCTCGAAGCACGCCTCGGCCCTCGCCGTAAAGTAGCCCGGCGCCGAGCACGCACCGCCGGCGCGTGGAAAAAGCGTACGTAATCTGGCGGGCCTTCCAGGAGAAGGTCCTGGGACCCGCTGCAGCACTGCTGCTGCTCGGCTGCACCCTGCTCGCCCTGCTCGAGGTGGTGCGGCGCTACGTCTTCGGCCAGTCCTTCTACTGGCAGCAGGACGCGGTCACTTACATCATCCTGAGCGCAGTGTTCCTGTATTTCGGCATCGCGCAGCGCCGTGCGTCGCATCTGAGCGTCACTGTCTTCCTGGAGATCGCCGAAGTCGCCGGGCCCCGCGCTCGCAGGGCGGCCGAGTACGTCCGGCTCCTGGGCGCGGTGTTCTCGCTCCTGTTCCTGCTGGCGGTGGTCTGGTGGGGCGTCCCCGAGGTGCTCGACAGCCAGAAATACAACACGCGCACCGAGAGCCTGCTGCTGCCGCTTGCGCCTTTCCTGTGGGCGTTGCTGATCGGCTTCGTCTTCATGGCCGTGTCGATGGTCTTCCAGGTGTATCGCGACGTGCAGAAATTGCGCGGGCTCACGGTCCTCGTAGAACCCCCCGAGGACGACAGTGAAGTTCTCCTGCACTGAAGGCCTGAACCATGCTCATCGTCGGCATCGTAGTGTTCGTCCTGCTGGTGATCGCGGTTCCGATCGGTATTGCCCTGTCCGCCAGCAGCGCGGTCTACATCCTGATCGACCCGCTGCTCGAGCCCGAGGTGATCTTCCGCGCCTTCTTCAACTTCATCGGCCGCTACTCGCTGATGGCGATCCCGCTCTTCATCTTTGCGGGCTTCCTGATGGAGCGCACCGGACTGATCTCCCAGCTGTTCAAGTTCGCCGACGCGCTGGTGGGGTGGATGCCCGGGGGCTTTGGCGTCTCGACCATCCTCGCCTGCGTGCTGTTCGCCTCGATCTCGGGCTCGAGCGTCGCCTCGGCCGCGGCGATGAGCGTGATCGCGATCCCGGAAATGAAAAAGCGCGGCTATCCGGACTGGCTGTCCTCGGGCATTGTCGCCGGCAACGGCGGCATCGCCATTTTGATCCCGCCCAGCATCATCCTGATCCTGTTCGGCATCGTCACCGAGACCTCGATCGTCAAGCTGTTCTTTGCCGGCATCATCCCCGGCCTGCTGCTGGCGCTGACCAGCATCATCGTGGTGATGGTCATCAGCTTCCGCATCAAGCTGCCGCGCGGCACGTTCTCCATGGCGCGGCTGGGCCGCGAATTCATGGGCGCGCTGGCGGGCCTGTTCATGCCGGTGATCATCCTCGGTGGACTGTACGGCGGCGTCTTCACGCCCACCGAGGCCGCCGCGGCGGCCTGCGGCTATGCCCTCATTTACGGGCTCATCAGCGCCCGGGGCGAATTCATCCGGCAGCTGATTCCGATCACCCGCCGCGCGCTCAACCTCACGGCCGTGATCCTGTTCCTCGTCGGCAGCGTGGGCGTGTTCCAGTTCCTCGCCTCCAACCTCTACTGGCCGCAGCAGATCACCGCAACGGTCACCAGCTGGGGGCTCTCCCAGCTCGGTTTCATTTTCGCCTTCATGGGCGTGCTGCTGATCCTCGGATGTTTCGTCGACGGGGTCGCCATGGTCCTGCTTACCGTGCCGGTGGTGTTCCCGATCGCCATGGCCCTCAAGATCGACCCCCTGCACCTGGGCGTCATGCTCACCCTCGCCGTCGAAATGAGCGTCATCACCCCGCCCGTCGGCCTGAACCTGTTCGCCGTGAGCGGCACCTCGAAGATCCCGCTCACCACCGTGATGAAGGGCTCCATCCCCTTCTTCTGCGCCGATCTGCTCACATTGATCATCGTCATCTTCGTTCCGGCCACCGTCACCTGGCTTCCCAGCATCCTCGTCACGAACGTCTTCAAATAGGCCCGCGCTGCTAGCGCCCGCCGGCCAGCAGGTCGATGAACGCCGAAGGCTCCGTTTCGCCTTTGCCTTCGGCGACCAGGAGCCGAAAGCGCTCCACCGCCGCCCGAGCCATCGGCAGCGGCACGCCGGATTCCTCGGCCACCGCAACGGCGTTCAGCAGGTCTTTGAGCATGACGTTGACCGTGCCGAGCGCGGGCTCGTAGGCCCGCGACGCCATGCGCGGGCCGAACACCTGCAATGGCTTCGAATCGGCAAAGCCGCCCCGCAGCGCCTCGGGAAGCCTGGAAGCATCCACGCCGGCCGCCTCGGCCAGCCGCAGCGCCTCCGCGATCACGGGGAGCAGACTCGCGACGATGACCTGGTTCGCGAGCTTGGTCACCTGGCCCGTGCCGGACCCGCCCATGCGCGTGAAGCGGCTGGCGAGCTCCGCGACCAAGGGCCTCACGAACTCGATGTCTTCGCTGCGGCCGCCGGCCATGATCGCGAGTGTGCCCTGCTCCGCGCCGACCGTGCCTCCGGAAACCGGCGCATCGATGTAGCCGATGCCCTTCTCCCAGAGCCTGGCCGCGTAATCCCGCGCGGCAGCCGGCGCGATGCTGGAGAAATCGATGACGATCTTTCCTTCCGTCGCGCCCTCCGCAACGCCGCCTGCGCCGAACAACACCTCCTTGACCGATGCCTGGTCGGTGACGCACATCATCACGATGTCGGCAAAACGTGCCACCTCGGCCGGCGAATCCTTGGCAACCGCGCCCTTGACCGTGACCGGCGCGAGTTTTTCCTTGCTGCGATTCCAGACGGACACCTTGTAGCCGGCCGCAAGCAACCGCAGCGTCATGGGCTTGCCCATGAGGCCGATGCCGATGAATCCGAGCCTGGGCAGGCTCATGCTTTCTTGCCTCCCCGATGCGTCACAGCCCCGAGATTCGCGGGGCCGACGAGCGCGGCGTACTTTTCGAGCGCGCCGGAGAGCGGCTCGCGTGCCGGGGGCCGCCAGGCTTTCCTGCGTTTCGCCATTTCCGCCTCGGAGATTTCGAGCGAGAGCCGGCCGGCTTTTGCATCGATGACGATGCCATCGCCGTTCCTGACCAGCGCCAGCGGTCCGCCGACCCCTGCTTCCGGCGAGACATAGCCGATCATCATGCCGCGGGTGGCGCCGGAGAAGCGGCCATCGGTGAGCAGCGCGACCTTCTCGCCCATGCCCTGCCCGTAGATCAGCGCGGTCACCGCAAGCATCTCGCGCATGCCCGGCCCGCCCTTGGGACCTTCGTAGCGAATCACCAGCACTTCGCCCTCCGAATACGAGCGCGCCGCAATCACGGCGGCGCAGTCTTCCTCGCAGTCGAACACGCGCGCCCGGCCGCTGAACTTCAGGTTCTCGAGCCCGGCGACCTTGATGAGCGCGCCATCGGGCGCGAGGTTGCCCTTGAGCACCACCAGTCCGCCGGTGTCCATGATCGGCGTCTTGCGCACCACCTCGCCGTCCGCGCCCGGGTGGTCGGCCAGTTCGTCCTCGAGGGTCGTGCCGAAGATCGTGAGGCACTCGCCGTGCAGCGCGCCGCGCTCCAGCAGCACGCGCAGCACGTTGTACACGCCGCCCACGGCGTGCAGGTCCTTGGCGAGAAAGCGCCCGCCGGGCTTCATGTCCGCGATCAGCGGCGTCTTCTTCGAGATCCGGGCGAGGTCATCCAGCGAGAATCGGATCCCCGCTTCATGGGCGATTGCGGGGATATGCAATCCCGCGTTGGTCGAGCCGCCGGTCGCGGCAACCGCCGCGCAGGCGTTCTCCAGACTTTTCTTCGTCACCAGGTCGCGCGGGCGCGGCCCGCCGGTGCGCAGAAGCTCCATCACCACGCGGCCTGCTTCGCGCGCGGTGGCCGCCCGTTCCTTGGCCATCGCGGGCATGGTGGCCGAGCCCGGCAGCGCGAGGCCCAGGGTCTCGGAGACCATCGCCATCGTGTTGGCGGTGAACTGGCCGGGACAGGCGCCCAGCGTCGGCAGGCACACGCGCTCGAGCTGGTCGAGCTCGGAGGGCTGCATTTCGCCGGCCATCACCGCGCCGACCGCCTCGAAGGTATCGAGCACCGTGACGTCGCGCCCCTTCCACCGGCCGGGCGAGGCCGAGCCGCCGTACATGAAGACCGACGGCAGATTGAGACGGACGATGGCCATCATCATGCCGGGCAGGGTCTTGTCGCAGCCCGCGAAAGTCACCAGCGCGTCGTAGGCGTGCCCTCGGCACACGGCTTCCACGCCATCGGCGATGATCTCGCGCGAGGCGAGAGAGAACTTCATGCCCGCGTGGCCCATCGACATCGAATCGGCCACCGCGATCGAGGCGAAGTCGAACGGCACGCCGCCCCACTCCTTGACCGCGACGCAAGCCTCGCGAGCGAGCTCGCCGAGCTTCGCATTGCAGGGCGTCACCCGGCCATCGGTGCTCGCCACGCCAACGAAAGGCTTGGCGATGTCCTCGTCGGTCAGCCCGAGGCCGCGCAGGAAGGCGCGATGCGGCGCGCGGTCCATGCCTTCGACCGTGATGCGCGAAGGCAAGTCGCCCCAGGGGGCCGGTTTAGCCGAACGCCGCGTTCTCGACGTCTTCATGACGTTCTCCCTTGAATGTATTCGTCGACGATTTCATTGATGTTTGCGCTGTGCTTGAACCCGAGCCTCGCAGCGCGCGCCGAGAACGTGGAGCGCGCAACCGAATCCATCAGGGCCTGGGCCGCGGGATCAGGGTCGAACCGCACTTGCCCGAGCGTCACGTGACCGTCCGTTTCTTTGCCAAGCGGCTTGCCGCCCGTGGCCTGCTGCACGGCAGTGAGCATTGTCTGCGCCGAGGCCGTGATGCCGGTGAGCAGGAGCGTCCGGTCGGGGCCAAGGTCATCGGCGGGAATTTCCATCGCGTGAAGCAGCGAGTCAACGACGCGCGAAACCGAAATGCAGGCCATGCGCGTATGCGGGCCCACCGGGCAGACATAGTCGCGGCCTGCAAGCGGCTCGCGGATGATCGCGCTGGACCAGCCTGAGACGGCCGTGTTCGCCGCGCCCGGACGCACCAGCACCGTCGGCAGGCGAACGCTGCGCCCGTCGACGAACCCCCGTCGTGTGTAGTCGTCGATCATGACCTCGCACATGAGCTTCTGGGCGCCGTACGAAAGGCGCGGCGAAGGCCGCGTGTCGTCGGTGACTTCGAGGTTGACGCCGCGATAGACCGCGATCGACGAGGTGAAGATGAACTTAGGGCTGTGGCCAGCGATGCGCGCTGCTTCGAGCAGGTCGCGCGTGGCATCGAAATTGACTTTCATGCCGAGCTCGAAATTCTGCTCGGCGCCACCCGAGACCAGCGACGCGAGGTGGAAGATCGCATCGACGCGGCCGTCACCGCTTTCAACCACCAACGAGCGCGCAGTGGGCGCGTAGGCGAGGTTCCCCGTCACCGGCTCGATCTTCGGGCCCTTGACCGCGGGCTCGCTCTGGTCGAACGCGACAACGCGCCCGACCTCCGGGCGTTGCGCCAGCGCTTCGACGAGCGCCGCGCCGATGAATCCGGCAGCGCCTGTGACCAGGACTTTCATGCCGGAATTATCACACTGTGCTAAAAAGCCGGGGACCAAAAGGAGGATCGCAATGAACAGGCTCGCAAAGAGCGCCGCGGGAACCCTCGTCGCGCTTGCCTGCCGCACCGGAGCCAAAGTTGATTGACTGCGTCGACTGATGCACCTGAACATCCTTAGCGCAGGCGCCGCCAAGGCCGTTGTCATCTCGGTGTGCGCCGATCTCGGCGTGGTGCCGGGCGGCGCATTCGGCGCGGTCGGCGCGATGCAGGACAAGCTGCTCGCGGGCGAGCCCTGCGACGTGATCGTGCTCACGCGGGCGATGATCGATGCGCTCGCCGAATCCGGCAAAGTGGTTGCGGAAACGCTCGCCGACCTGGGACGTGTCAAGACCGGCGTCGCAGTCAGGAAAGGCACGCCGCGACCAAACGTGTCTCGCGCGCAAACGCTTGCTTCAGCGTTGATGGGGGCGGAAGCGATCTACGTGCCGGACCTCAAGAAATCGACGGCCGGCAAGCACATCGCCAACGTGCTCGCCGAGCTTGGCATCGCGTCCGAAGTCGCCGAGCGCATCCGGGAATTCCCGAACGGGGCCGCCGCAATGCGGGCGATGGCCGATGCGCCGGGCCTCTACTCGATCGGCTGCACGCAGGTGTCCGAGATCCTCTACACCGAAGGCGCCGAGCTCGTGGGCGCGCTTCCGGACGAGTTCGAGCTTTCGACGCTTTATTCGGCCGCGGCCTGCGCGAACGCGGCCGACAGGACGGCCGCGCGCAACTTCGTGCTCTTCCTCACCGGCGATTCCACGCAACGCATGCGCAGGAAAGCCGGCTTCGAGGCGTAGGGCTGCGTTAAATCGCCAAGGAGGGCAAGGCGGAGACCAGCGTCCACCTGACGGCGCAGTCCGGCTCGATGGCAGCATATTGGCCGCTATGCCGCTACCAGAGCGGACATGGAACAGAAAATGGCAGTATTTACGCGATTTCGAAACGGCCCTGCCGTTTCATTCCATCCAGGTAGCCGTGCTTTATAGATCCCCAGGCGTCAGCCCGGTGCGTTTGGCCAGTCGGGCAAGCATCTTTGGACCGATGTCTTCGCCATCATGAAACGCGAAGACGAAATCAGGCCAGCCAATTCGCGAGAGCGTCTTGTGGGATCCGGTCTGGCGCTTCTGCGTCCAACCTATCCGGACCAGTGAGGCAAGTACGCGGCGGGCCTTGGTCGAAGGCCACGACGTCATGCGGCCGGGACGGCGATCGAAATGGACTGAGGTCCGGCACCATCGTGTTCAAGACGTTCGGCGAGCACACGCAGGGCAAGTGCTTCGACCTTGGCCATGGCCTCGTTAGCCGTAGCGCCATAGGCAAGCGCTCCCGGAATTTCGGGAACCTCGGCCAGCCAGCGGCCGTCCTCTTCGCGCTCGTGTTGGATAGTGAAGTTCATCGGCACCTCGGCATTCAACAATTCTACGCCCTCAAGCACGCACCCGCTCCGTTTCGCCGCAATCACTCCGGCGATGCACGCAACCGTCGAACGACGAATTTTCATGGCCTTCCTCCCTGCGGGATGGTACATGAGCACTGCGGCGGCCGGCTGTGAAATCAGCCTTTACTAACCCGTGCTCCGGGCGCTTAAATGTCCGCTCCTGCACCGCGCAGCACCTTCCCACAGGACGCAATGGCCCCCATCGCACTAGACCTCGATCACTGCGGCACGATCGTGCGCGACCTCGATCGCGCCCGGCAGGCTTTTGCCAGGCTTGGCTTCAACCTCACCACGCGCAGCCACCATGTCGGCGCGCCCTCCCCTGGCGCACCCATCGTGCCGCTGGGGTCGGCGAATCACTGCGCAATGCTCGAACAGGGCTACCTCGAAGTCCTGGGGCATGTGGACCCGACGACGACCAGCAATGCAGTGAAGATGGCTGAGCGCTACGAGGGCCTCCACATCGTGGCTTTCCGCCCCCAGTCGAGCGACGTAGTGCAGTCGCAGCTGATCGACCGCGGCGAGCCGATCGACCCGGTGCGCGCCCTCGAACGCATGACGCCCTGGGGTCCCGATGGCAAGGAGTCGCGACGGGTTGCGTTCAAGAATTCGCGCTTCAACACCGGCGTGTACACCGA
>Ga0163150_10009189_pt1 | contig 10996 bp, 6 predicted proteins | sample OliLakLV19P2IB_FD_148628 | JGI IMG/M metagenome (GOLD analysis project Ga0163150, IMG submission 148628) | Freshwater microbial mat bacterial communities from Lake Vanda, McMurdo Dry Valleys, Antarctica - Oligotrophic Lake LV.19.P2.IB | ecosystem: Environmental > Aquatic > Freshwater > Lake >...
CGTTACATCATTGTCGCGGTCGCGATGGTTATATTCAAGCCGTAGGGCCCAATTCTGTGACATCGTATAGCGCGATCCGACAAACCACCGAATGTCGTCGGACTGTTCTCCTAGCCCATACTTCAAATATGTGCCGGTGGCCATCAGTTTCCATTGATCGGTGATGTCGGCCAACATCCCGATCGTTCCACCACCACCGATGCGATGCCGTTCTTCATACGCACGACTGTAATTCGCCTCAGCCTCTGCAAACGCAAACAGAATTTCTCGCTTCAACAACCGAGACTCGATGGCTCCCCCGATGCCGCCATTGATGACGCCGTTGCTGCAGAGCCGACATTCGTTGTGTTTGATGGTTTGCATGCCCACATTGAGCTTCCATGAGGGCGCATGAAAGACCGAGTCAATCGGTGAGAGCGATATGACGTTGGCAAGCGTCGCCCGTTCAATTCTCGTCTGATCGACACGGTTGTAGTGACGCAAGCTGACCGAAGCGATCTCTATTTGCGCATCCGGCGTATACCCGACCTCCGGATCGAGCAGATCGTGATATCCGGCCCGCACGGTGACCTCTTCAAACGTGTCGTTGTTCCGCCAACCGGCCCCCACCGAGGCTCGGGACGTCTTGTGCCCTAACTCCGGCTGTTTCGCAAAGGGCGTCACCTTGAAGTCTTCAGATGGAATCTTGAGTTGGCTCCGAGTTGTCAGGATTGCCCGGTTGCGCTCTTTCCATTCAGGCGGCGGGGAATCAGACGTTTCGGTCCGATACCGGAGATAGTCCGACGCAAGATCGAGCAGAAATGCCTGCTTCGTCAGATCCAATTGGGCAAAAGCCGGCGAGGTAAGTTCGCCGAGATCTTGCGTGATCCGATGCGCTAGTTCCCGTTCTCCCACTGGCAACGATTCGCGCTTCCGCCGGATCACGTTGCTTCGGGAGGGCCGATAGGCGATCCCGGTCACCAGTCCCGGTTTTGATGCAATGAGCCGGACGGTGTCTGCAGGAACGGTCCACACAAGAAACTCGTCGGTGAGATGGAGAGCGGGATCGGCATATTCGAGAAGCGCCAGGAGATGATAGGAGCAGTTCTCCTTGAAGAAGAAATAATCAAAGGCGGCATTCCCCATTTCCCACGAGTGCATCAGCAACCGCCTCACTTGCTGTTCCGTGAAATTGAGGCGGTATTCCCAGATATCCCGATTCTCGATATCTCGATACTCCTGTACCTTCAAGTAGTAGGGATACGTCGAGAAGTATCCGCTGTACCCGCCGAAAATGCCACGGATCGGATAGGCTAGTCCTGCGTCAGGAGGGACATACGCCGCAAAGTTGACCGTATTCGCCAGAATTCTCGTCTGTTCGGTCTGGCCCTTCTGATCGATCCGAAGAAACGTATGGCCGAACATGGATGCGGGATTGTTCAAGAAAGCAGAAGGGAAAATGAGCGTGATCGAGCGTGCCTCGAAGTCATTGAACCAGCGGTCAAACCGTTCGCATGCCATCTTCGGCAAACGGGAATCGTCGAACTGCAACCGTTCCCGCAACCAATGATACCGGGCGATAAAAGCGCATTGAGCCGGCTGCCTCGAGCGCCCCACGAGTTCATCGGAAAAGAATTGCCTGAGCGTCGCGTCGAGTTCTGCCTGTGGGTCCGTCTTCCCATAGGGCGACATGAAAAAACCGGGGTCGTCTTGTTCGCTGGTGTATCCTCCAAGCAAATTCTTTCGGTAATGGAGCAGAAGATGCCACTCTCGCTCGCCAGCGAGCTTAGCCTGCAGACCCTTGTCGATCAGTTCGACAAGGTAGGCATTCTCGGGAGGCTCACCCGCATCAACCGGCAAGCTCGGAAAAAGAAGGAGCATGAACAGTAGCAGGGTGATGTACAAGCAGCGGGCCAGAAAGACACAGGGCTTCAACCTCATGATCGAAGCCCTGTGCTGGTGGTTAGCGAGTTGAAGCGTGGGCAAGGACTGGATGCGAGGCAATTGCGTCATTGATCGCTTTCACCATGGCGACCGGTGACGCTTCCCCCGTCTTGACCAAGGAGGTGTACCGCTCTTGAGTCATCGCAAAGAACGCGGCTTGTTGCTCGGCTGGCACACCCATCAAAGTAGCGAGCGATGCGAGATGCTCACCCTGGCCTTGCGCCATTTCCTGAGACAGGTTTTCAAAATTGAGCTGAGCGAACACCGTCGTCTTGTGCTCAGCCATGACCTTCCCATCATTCGTGCAGCCTGATGTTCCGCTGCTGATTCCGAACGTCCCACTGCCGAACGTACCGTTCGTTGTGGCCATCATCACCTGAGGCGCGATATTTTTCTGGTGCGCATAATCAGCCCAGGCGAGCTTGCCCAGCCCACAGCCAGGTCCGGTGTCTGGATTGGCCGCCATGGCCAGGCCAGCCTGCATACCAAACAGCACCGCGATCGATAGCATGATCACTTTCTTCGACATAAGTTTTCCTCCTTGTGTGAGTGGATAACTCCCTGTTGCTCACAAGATGCAACGGTCGCATTATAGCCGAAACAGAACGTCCTGGTGAGAAAAAATACCCGCCGCTTCGACGAATGGATTCTCACCCCACACACTTTTTCACCTGCCTACGCAGGAAGCCGCGGAGATCTGCCTCACCATTTCAAGAGATCACGTCCGGACAGGTTCACTAGCAGGCTGCGGAAAAACTCGGTTTATGCACAAAACACCGTGAAGTCTTCCTTACGGCGCCTCTGTCAAAATAGTCGCAGGATGCTCAAAAAGACCGGACTTCTCACCCGCTTAACCCTGGCGCGCCAAGACGCGCCATTTCCCACGCAAGTCCGCAGCGAGTGGCCCAAAGCTGATCCTTCCAAGCTTGCTCGTGCACGTTATCCGCAGGGGATGGTTCGGATGAGTCCTCCACTGCGCAGGTAGAATGGCGGCCCGTTCTAATTCTCTTTGCCTCTCTCTAGGGGAGTGGCCGAGGCTGCCTTTTACTGCGCGCATCGAACGAGCACATTCTGATCGTGCGCGTTCTGCGAGCAAGAAGGGCACTTGGCCACTCCCCTCCCCCTGCTGGCGGAATTTTTCAGCATCCTGCTAGAACCGTGACACATGAAAACGATCAAGAACCTTGTCCGAAAAATCTAACGGGTCCGCTGAATCCGCTATTAGCTCCTGTAACTGACGTATCGCATTGCCTTGTTCAGATTCTGGCACCCTCAAGGTTGCCAATAGACTCGCGAGATATTCTCCCTGCCCAACGGCCAAGTTTTGTTGAACCTCTGAATACCCTATCAACGTGAGATTCCTCGCTGTCTTGATTCGCGCAACCTGCTCTCGTTGTTCGCGGGAAGCCTTCTTCGGATTCAGCACGACGTGATAGTGATGTCGCAGGAGGAGTTTTTGGTCTTCATATCCCTCCTTCTTAAAAGTCAGGAATGTGTCGTTTGTTCGTTCGATTGCTACATCCAGAAGTGGGGTCTCGCCGAGAGATAGGGAACCCATGAGGAACACCTCTGCGCCAGGAGGATCTGAAGTAATTCTGATTTTCTGGTTCAGTTCCCCTTTGCTACCCGGGAAGACGATTTTCGTACAGCCTGTAAAGACTATTCCTATGAGAGCCAGGCACAATACGCCGACAAACCTTTTCATCATTTTTCCCCTTCCTTCTGAAGGAAGTTCAAAACTGCGTGTGTGTCTGCGGTGCACAACATTATGTATTGGGTCTCGGATTGTCAACATCCTCCCATCAACTGTGAGACTCGCTGAATCCTGTTTTTCACGCTCCTCAGGCTTTCATGAACAACAGCGTGTGCGGGACTTCACTGGAAAGGATTACGCGATGGCGACCGGAGCGATTTGCTTCAGCTGTTCGATCACGGATTAATCGCCACATTCCATCTAACCCTCGTCTTTCTCCGAGAGCCGTTCGAAAAACCGGATCGTGGCAGAAGGATCGATCTCCGCCCGCTGGAATAGTTGCATTCCCGTCAGATCGGCCTCAGTCTCCTACTCCCGGTTGAGCTTCAGCGTGAACAACTCGCTCATCACCCTCTCACGAAGCACACACCTGCTAATATTTTCATTTTATTTTGATATTGCTTTATGCGGTGTCACCATATCGCTGATGTCTCTCTCGGAGAGATACTGAATGGTCATGCCTTCAGAATAGATAGAAATGGAGACACACGGATGACGCAGCTCAAGATCATGGCAGTCCCTCTTTTGGTGCTCTGTTTTCTGACTTCTGGATGCTCAGTTTTTATGGCGGCGAGTCGTGCGAGCTACCGGGGCGATATCAATGTCATCCAATTGGATGTTCAACGTTCAGCAGTGATCGGCGAACTCGGCCCACCTGATAAATTCAGCACATTAGAAAACGGTGGTTATGATGACCGTTACAGCTTAGATCCTGATGCTCACCGTACCGGGACCAAAGTTGCGACGACCATCTTTTATCTTGCCGCTGACTTCTTCACGCTGTGTCTATGGGAGTTCATAGGCACACCGTTAGAGATCGCGGCGAAAGATAAAATTTCAGTTTACCATCTCACATACAGTCCAGAGGGAACGCTTTCTTCAATGGAAAAGATCTGATCATAAAGCGACCTCTCCACCCGTTTTGACGGCCCCTTCAAGAGGGGCTCGATTATTAGCAGGATCGACGGGACAGATTCATCGGACTATAGATGGGCTGGACTAAGACCCGAGTGACGCCTGCACCTGTTTCCAGTCAAATGTAAAAGGTTCCGGCGATTTCTTCGGCAAGGCTGCAAGCTCCGCTTTCAATCGATCGGCTCTGGCGGCGCTCATCGGGTGCGTGGAGAGCCACTCCATTCGACCCTGATCTTTCTCCGAGAGCCGTTCGAAAAATGTGATCATACCGGAGGGATTGATCTTTGCCCGCTGAAGCAATTGTAATCCTGTTAGATCGGCCTCGGTCTCCTGCTCTCTGCCGAACTTGAGGGTGAACAGCTCGACGCCGAGCTGCTTCATCATCCCGACGAGGCCCTGCTGATTACCGAACACAATGGCCGCTACCGTCATCAGCCCGAGGCTTTTCACGATCCGTTCAAGCCCATGCCGCTTCAGTACATGATTCAGTTCATGGCTCAGCACGCCTGCCACTTCTTCGCCGCTTTCTGCTTTTTTCATGAGCCCGGTGAATACCACCACGTACCCGCCAGGAAGCGCAAAGGCGTTGACGACGTCGCTCTTCACCACTGTCACTTCGAACTTGTAGGGACTATCCGGGATCTGCGCCGTCATACGTTGGGTCATCTCTCCCAGCGCTGCGACCGCGGGGCCCTCTTTCATCACTTCCTGATGGCTGAGAAAATCCCGATAGGCCGATTCGCCCAACTTTTGTTCCCACTCTACCGGAATCCGGCTTACCGCAATCTCGACGAGCAGATCGGACTGGAACCAGAGTCCCAGCACCGTGGCCAGGAGCACCCCGCCGGCTAGGCTCCAGACGAGCCGGCCCCGGTGACGCACCTGACGGACGCGTTCCGCCGCCTGTTCAAAGGAATGACTTAGCTGATCCGGCGCCGCTTGCCGGAAGGCGCGAATGATGTCAGGGTTTTTTAGATAGAGTGTTCGCTCCCCTTTTTGCCCGGCCCATTTCACGACAAGCTGGTCATGGTCGAGTCCCCCTGCCGAGACGGTGAGGCTTGAAAAAGGAACGGACTCCGATTGGTCATCGGTAGTATCGGATGCAAAAGTCACGGTGAGTCCATGCTCCTCGACTTGAACAAGACAAGGCGCACCAGCGGCAGGAAACTCATCACCGAAACAAAGGGCGTTGGGAATCATAGCGGTCATCTGGGGTTGTACGGCTGATCAAAATGACCGCGAACGAGGCCGCAGGCGAGCAGAAACCGGAAGCGTAATAGTTTCCAGCCACCCGCCCCGAGCTGCCAAGACTGCTCCTTCCACGTACGGGATACGTTGAGGATTCCCTGCGAGTCGAGGACGAAGCTTGGGCACTGGCGCGTCTTGGCGCGACGGGGTTGGGCGGGTGATAACGTAGACATTTTCAGCAGCCGTTATTCGGAAACCGGAATAAACTGTCTGATCCACGCCCCAAAACTTCCCGGGTTCCGGCTTTGAATGTAGACGAGTCCTGGCCCCCGGAACCGACAGACAAACCCTTCGCCTGACGTGAAGCTAGCAACCCAACCGGAGGTGGCTTTTTCGATGTTGTAGGAGGTCGTGGAGGACCAAGCTACAAGGTGGCTATTGTCCACAATGTATTCCTGATCGGGCTTCAACTCGATCTTGTGAATGGCCCCGAAGCTGTTCAGAACGAGTGTCCCCTTTCCGCTGATTTTCAGAATGAAGAAGCCCTCTCCACCCAGCAATCCACGGCTCAGGCCCTGCATTTTGCTTTCGATGACGATCGTATCGGCGCCCGCGAGGAAACCGTCTTTCTGCACCATGTATTCGTTCACACCATCGAGTTCTAAAATGACAATCTCGCCGGGTACCGTTGGAGCCAGCAATGCCTCACCAGGGCCTCGGCTGGCGCGCAACGTCTGGAAGAAGAACTTCTCTCCCGTCAAAAACTTTCGCGACAGGGCTCCGAGAAAGCCGCCTTCCATCTTGCTTTCAATGTCGATGGTCGGTGAGCATGCTACCATCGCACCCGACTCGGCTTTGATGTTTTCCCCTGCCGCCAAGTCCACCCGCACCATCGGAAACGCCCCTGGGTATAAGATTTCGCTTTTCATGTGGTCACGTCCTCCATTTACTCATTTCGGCTCTCCCACCACCCACCCATAGACGCGATGGCTCGGCTCCGGTCCTTCCTCTAGATAGCTCATCCTGAGTTGCCCCAGCACGTCTTGTTGTAATGCATTCCGCTTCGCTTTGACATCGACGCCAAACACCAGCGCCGCATTCAATCCAAAGATCTGTTCCTTTACCTGGCGCGTGAGCCGCTGGTACCCATGCTGCTCAATCAGCCGATCAGGAATCTGAAATCGCCGAAAGGCCTCGATCTGCCATTGTGGCGACCCATACCAAATCGAGTCAGTCCCCCAGAGCACATGATCGGAACCAAATGCGTTGATGATCTGCCCGAGCAGATGCGCACAGACCACCGGATAGGTCGTGACAAGTTGCGCAAAGGTCGAGCCAAGCTCCATATAAATGTTCTTAATTCCAGGCTGCGCCTGCCTCATACGGCAGAATTCGGTTGTCCAGGGAATTTCACCTGTTTTTGCAAACACTGTATCTGCTGTCGAAGTGCTCTTGAGCCCCGAGTGATAGACCAGGAAATCGATGTCTGGAAAGTCTCTTGCGGCTTTGATCAGATCCTTGGGGTGGTTGTAATCCGGCACCGGCCCAAGAGGAAGTCCTTTGTGAACACAGACACGCTTCACGTTGAGCTTGCGCGCTTGCTCCAGCATCGGATAGGCGATCTTCTCATCGTCCATCCACCAGCCACGATTGAATCCCTTCGGACAGGAGCCGGTGTAACACTTCCAGGCATCAACCTTGAGCATCTCCGCCTGCATCGCCATGAAATCCAGGTCGGCTGTCCCCAGCTGGGGTGTGGCCAATCCATGCGCCAGCATGCGTTGGGACTGCGCAAGGCGATTGATTTCGTCACGGATATGCGCCATCTCGTTCGGCGGCACGACCGCTTCTTGCGGATAGGGTCCCGGCGGTGTACTGATGAGGCCGATGGCGGTCTCACTGTCGAGAAACACTTCTTTCACAAAATTTTCCCACGAAAGATCGTCGATAGTGCCTCGGTCTCCCGCCAGCTTCGGATTGAGCCCGGACTCCCGTATCCATCGTCTGAGCGACAGCAGCCCCTGTTTGGATACCGCGCCCTTTCGATTGTGTTCCGTATCGGTCGGATCGAAATGCGAGCCGACGTAATGCGTCTGTACATCGAAGATAAAGTAGGGCGCGCCCTGTTGCTCGGCAAAGGCGGCCGTTTCAAACAGTTCAATTTCTCCAACCTGAAAAAACTTTCCGAAGATCGAGTTCATGGCCAGCAACGCAGCGGCCATCCCACCGGTCGTCTTGAGAAAATCTCGACGCGTCAGACCTCGTCGAGCGGCGGTTCTCTCCACAATCGTGACGACACGCGATTCAACACGGGCCTGATCTGCCGTCTGACTGAAAGGGGTGAACTCTTCGTTCGAGACGATCTGCGTCGGAACGGCAGATGGAAATGTGGCCCCTTTCTTTGCCAAGGAAGCATGTGGAAAGGGTAATGGTGAGGACGCCATGGTGCCTATTCTCGTAGTGGTATGCTGTGATTCTCTGGAATACGCTCAGCAGTGTCAAGCAACCAGAGCGGGTGAAGAAATCAGAAATCTTTGAGTACAGATAAGGAAGGGAACGGTGAATTACTTGGACCGTGGTGAAGACACGGAGCGGCTGCTCTCAAGCCCAACCCATTGAGATCTGGGAATTACGACGGCAACATCGCGCTGAGGATCGCCTTCTTGATCTTTGCCGTCTTGCCCAACACTATAAAGCACCCCCTTACGCTGATCGACCAGCATAGGAAGACCGGTGAAGGGGTCATAGAGGGTCTGTCCTGCCTTTGCGAGACGCGTGACCACATTCTCCTCTTGCGCCCCCCGTCTGATCCAGGCTTGCAAGCTCGCCAGACGAAGCCGCGCATCGGTCTCCACCGTTCGCCCAACATAGGGATCCCATGAAGGGAGTGGCTCGATTCCGATAATGTGCTCGATCGGATTCGCCACGTAGTCCACCACGCTGGCGACGGAAGTTCGAATGAAACTAGACGGTTTGGGCAAGTTGGTATAGCGCCCTTCCGCCACCGCTTTGCTCGCCTCCTCGTAGTAATCAGCATAATCGTTGGATCGCCGCTGCACAGGAAGGGGCATCGCAGCCGCTATGGCAACATACAGAGGGCGGTCGGCAGTCTTGTCGTTCTTCACGCTTTTCATCGCGGCATTCGTCCCCCACAGAAGATGGCTCTGCATCGGCCATCGGATAGACAACTCAACCTGATCCAGGGGGCGAACGATTTTGCCGAGTCGATTGATCACTGTCTCATTGAGATCCTGACGGGTCAAGAGCCCGGACACAATAGCCGCATCGTCCTGTACCGCCGTCACGGCCAACATCTTCATCATCAACGTCTTCGACTGTCCCAGCGCAGTACGCCAGGATGCCATATCGTTCTCAAGCCGCCCAAGCCCTGCGTTGATATCCTGCCCAAACCCTTCTGCCAGGTACAACCGATGAGCCAAGAGAATATGGGCACAGTTCGGGCTCAAGATTTTCCCGTAGCCCGCATCTTCAAACGGCATCGACAGCCACTGTTGGTAACGTTTGAGAGCAAGCGATTCTTGAGCCGCCCATAATCGTATCGATGCTGCCTGCGGTTTCAGTTGTGCCATTGGGTCGGCGCTGGCGAACCATGTATGGGCCACATGGGCAGGGGTTCCTGTCGTCGCGCCTTCCCCTTCATCGCCCAGCATGCAGGAGTGCGCCGCCTGAAGATCGATCTCCTCCGCATTACGCTCGTAACCCGCTCGGATCGGATTCTGTCCCCCGGGAACATCGAATCCGAGCAGCAAGAAATACCCGTTTTTTGTTGAATCGGTGAGTGCTTGTGGAGGACTTGCTGTCAGGTTCTGATAGGTCGACGACGGGGGAGCTTCCATCAGGGTCCAGGCTAATCCGACCGCCCCTATGCCGATTGCCGTCAATATTACACAGGAGAACACCAACCCCACACACAACAACACCATCGATCGCGTTGTCGAAAAACACGACCCGATAAACGACGAGATGCCGTTGCGGACCCGCGCCATTTTCCTGGAAACCCGAGGCCGCGGTCTTGGCGATGCCAGACGATCCTGCGTAAGAACCTGGCTATGCTCACCTGTTGAGTCAAAAAGTACATCCACGGCCGACGCAGCAACCGACAGGGCAGGCTCTGGTTTCGAGTGAGCAGGTTCGACACCAGGATCCTCCCGCGTCTCAGGAGACGGTGGAGGAGTGCTTACAAATGTGATCGACTCACTCGCCCGAACCCACTCCGGTCTCGTATCTTCCGGAGGAACCACTCTTTCCGGAATGGGAGCCACCGCTTCGACAGGAGGGGCCGCTTCAGAAGGAACCGACTCCCACCCACCGCTACGTGACAATTCAGTGGCTGATGCAGGCGCTGCCTCGATCACTGGCAATGAAACCGCCGAATCGAGTGGGACATCCCCCTTCTCCTTGTCCCAGTTTCGTTTCTTTTCAGACGGACGATGTGGCTGAACCTCGACCTCGCCGGTACTCCAAGGCGACGCTGTCTCCATCGATGGCGCAGCGCTTGGTGTCACGGAGGGTGGAGGATCCGAGACAACCGTAAATAGTGGGACGGACATTTCGGGGGGCTTTGCGGAAACCGGTTCAGGCGCGGGTGGCGCTTCCGGAATCACCACTGAATGTGGGAGTTCTGGAGCGGAGGCTTCCGGAAATGGCGCCACAGGCTGCGGCTGCGTAAAGTACGAGAATGAAACTGATTCAGGTTCTCGAGCGGGTTCGGTTGGCTCTGACAGAGGAGGCCCCGGAACATCCATCTTGAAGGAGCTTGGGGCATCGCTCGATAAAGTCGGTGGCTCCTCTAGCTGCACGGGTGCTTCTGAAAGAACAGCCGCAGGTGAGAATGGTAGATCAGACGCTCTGATCGCAGGTATTTCTGTAATCGAGCCACTCACTTCACTTAAGATCGAAGGGTGAGTGTCCGGCAGCGGCTCGGGATCACTGAATGAAACCAGCGGTTCTGGAGTTGAAGGACTAGAGGGGTCGGAGAATACCGAGTCTGTCACGGGTTCTGGCTGAACTAATTCTATGCCCTTCGTATCCTGTGAAGTCGTATCCGACTTGGACAATGCGGCCGGTGAATTTGGCGACAGCGTTTCTTCGGCAAACTTCCATGCGCCGTCGAATATGGTGTTCCATGAAAACGGGGCCGTGGGGGAGGGATCTGTGGCGGGCGGGGTTGAGACTTCAGGCTCTTGAGGTATATCG
>Ga0163150_10009190_pt1 | contig 10996 bp, 14 predicted proteins | sample OliLakLV19P2IB_FD_148628 | JGI IMG/M metagenome (GOLD analysis project Ga0163150, IMG submission 148628) | Freshwater microbial mat bacterial communities from Lake Vanda, McMurdo Dry Valleys, Antarctica - Oligotrophic Lake LV.19.P2.IB | ecosystem: Environmental > Aquatic > Freshwater > Lake >...
TTTCAACGTTGTCGACTACGAACAGATTCTCAAGCGGACTCCCGCCGCGCACAATGATGTCATTGCGGAAGTCATTGGACCCGACCGCCACTCCAGGCAGCGTCAGCACATATCGCGAAATATCCTGCAACGCGCCTGCCGATTTTCCGATCTCTCGCGCCTGAATCAAATAGTTCGAATTCTTAATCTCTTCAGGTGTAACGAATACTGATTCGTTCACTGTAACCGATTCGGCGATGGCTTCAACCCTGGGCATCGTGATGTCCACGCGGCCATCCAACCCGGCCCGCACGTCCACCGGGTCACTGGCAAGCGCCTTCCTGCCGGGCGCCGTGATTTCAAGAACGTACAGGCCCGAGCGTAATTCACGAAGATGAAAGCCACCCTTGTCATCGCTAACCGCGCATTTCGTCGTGCCCTGCACACACACACGGATTTCCTGTACTCCTATACCACCCTCATTGGTTACTAATCCGCTGATAGAACCCACACCCGTAGTGTCCTGGCCGAAAAGAGAAACCGAGATAACGCAACAAAGCGCTAAATATTTCTTCACAGCATACGTGATGTCTGGTGTCGGTACGTGGATTTAGAGAATTTGCAGCCACCGCGCTCTACGCAGCCGAGTTGCAACGTCTGGTTATATACCCTTGGCACGATGATCGCCGGCGTCGTGGCGGTCCGTGCGGGCCTTGCTAGCTTAGCTAAGCTAGGATGCGCGCACTTCTGTCCATAAATGATCCTGAACTGAATCAGGACGTCGATTACGCGAGGGACCGAACGTCCCCGCGGTGTTGCGGTGGAAGAGGCCCAAGCGGATCTTCGTCAATTCGATGAGCGATCTGTTTCACGACGATGTCCCGATAGCCTGCGTTCAAAACGTTTTCGACATAATGCGACGTGCGCACTGGCGCCAATATCAGGTGCTCAAAAAGCGCCCGGTTCGGCTCATGTAAAAGAGTTGCCATGGGCCCCTCAAATCTGGATGGGCGTCAGCGTGGAGAGTGCCGATTACGTCGATTCGCATCCACCATCTTCGGCGGAGCCGGGCGCAAGTCAAATTCCTTTCACTCGAGCCGCTGTTGGGCCCCCTTCCTAAACTAACGTTGCGAGCCATCGATTGGGTGATCGTCGGTGGTGAATCCGGGCCCGGCGCGAGGCCTATGAATCCGGCATGGGTCACCGAGATCCGCGATCAATGGCTCAAACCCGGCGTTTCATTCTTCTTCAAACAATGGGGTGGCGTTCAGAAGAAGAAATTCGGGCGCTCTCTTGATGGACGCACCTGGGATGAAATGCCAGCGGCACCAGAACTCGTCACACGCGGCCCGCCCACAGACTACGCGCCCTACGAAAATCTCCGCTCGGAATCCCGTGAGGATTCAATAACATGAGCGATTGGAGCCCTACCGTGTTTACAGGGACTTCCGCGCTCGGCGCACTTGCAAGGTCGGCCTCGCTTTCGTGCGATCACCGGTTTGGCCGATGCCGGAATCGGCTGGATAGTCTGCAGCGGTTCGGGTGAGACCTGGGTCAGATCAACCTTGTAGCCGAGGCGGCTTAGGCGCGAGACCATTCGAGCGACCAACTGCACCTTGTTGCGGCGATCGTAATAATCGGCGCCAACCTCGATGTATTCCTCGCCGCGTGCCCGCGTGCGGGTGCTTAACCGTTTTGGGGGCTGCGACCGGGCACCATGCTGTAGGCCTCTGCCGGGTCGAGACTGCGGCGAACGGTGATTTCCAGTTGGGCCAGAATGGACTGAGCACGGCGGGGGAGATTGGTACGGAACCGGGCACAAGCTTCCGGTAGTTGGTTGAGCGCCGCCAGAGTGTCGCGGAGCATGGCGTGGAGATCCAGTCTGCCGGGGGGCTGATCCAATGCCCAGAGAGCTTCCACATAATCGGCATCCAGCTCAAACAGTTGGCGTATCAGGCGTTGGGGGATTTCAGTCGGCGACAAATCCATCCGATCCAGCGCCCGAAACAGCGCCAGCAGATCGAGCCGGGCACCTTCCAGACGCGCTCGGACGTCGACAGGGATTTGCGCCGTGGAACGGCGAGCCATAAGCCTGAGCATGGCGCATCGCGGTGCGGCGGTCAACGGTTCAGGGCTAGAAAGTTGCGATCTGCGTCCGTGAGGGTTAAGTCAAGGAAACCATGCGCATTCGATCCAACAGCGCCCAGTCGCCGTTCAGCAACAGCAGGCGCAAGGCTAAGAGTCGTCGCGCCCCCGCCTCGCTCCAGCGCATCCCGGCTTGCCGCAGACGGGCATGGACCACCTGCTTGTGAGCGCTCTCTACAGCGCCGCTGCCGATTCCATAGCCCAACCGCAAATATTCGTCATAGCGCATGCGTCCGGCATTCTCACTGTAGTAGCCGATCAGCGATTGCAGGCTCTGGCGCAGTTCCGCGGTTTTAGGCCGCAGGCGTTGCAGGGCGGCGATGACGTCTTGCACCTTGCCGGCCCGCAGGTCTTCGGCAATCTGATGAACCCAGCGGTCGGCCTGTGCGGAATCCTCTCCGAAACGCAGTCGGGCAAAGGTCCAGGCGTGTTCCAGGGCATGCCAAAAATCGAGGATTTCACAACGACGCACGAACATCGTGGCTCGGTTCCAGATCCACTCGGCACCATCGCCTACGATCACTACGACGGTGTGGTCAGGGTCCACCCACCCCAATTCCCGCAACTGCGCGTACAAGCGGCGAAAGATCTCGTCGGCGTCTCCCAGGCAGGTGACCAGAAAGCGCCGCACCACCGACCGGCGTCCGGGCGAGGTTTCTACTCGTTCACTGGGCAGCAGCAGAACGCCGGTTTTGACCTCGCGGAAATGACCTTGCTCGACGACCGGCAAGGCGGGCAGTGGTTCAGTGCCTACCCGCCGACGACGGTGAGTGCGGACCTGCATTCCCAACGTGCAACCGTCGACTCCCAGGACCACCGCCGACGGAGCATTGTCTACCGCAGCACCTTCACTGCGGCTGTCGGCGTGATACTGGCTCAGTGCCTCGCTGTAGCTGGCCGCCGCCTGTCCCAATCGCTGTGCCACCCGCCACACACCCATGGCGCTGATCGTGACCCCAAGGACTAACTGGGCCAACTGTGACGCCAGTTCGTAGGGAGCCACGGCGGCCAGCAGTCCCAACCGACGAGCTAACGAACCACAGATGCGCCCTGGCTCCACCCCCAGGAGATCCAACAAGGGTCGACGTTCCTGTTTGCAGCGCGAGCAACGGTAGCGTACCGGAGAGACCTGGAGTTGCCCCCAGTGCGCCAGCCAGGAAACCGGACGAGCATCGTGATAAGTCATGGAACGGCCGCACTGTGGGCACTCCGGCACAGTAGCGCGGGCCTCTTCGGCCACTGTGTTGAGCTTGCCTTGCAAGGCTTCTAACATCTGGGGCCTGTACTCCAATTCCACTTCGCGCTCCAGCAGAACAAAGCGCGACGGCTGATCGGCGAGCCGGGGCCGCTGCGGTGGTTCCACCGGTTCGGTGTGAGGCAGTCGTCGCTGCGCCATGGGGTTTCTCCTTTCACTCCGACGATCGGCCGAGCGGAGCATGCCGACGCCGCTGTTGGCGGGCGAGCACGAGCAATTGAGCGTTGATGGCAAACAACTCGGAGACAGCATCCTTGAAGCCGCGGGCGGCATCGACAGCCGGGCGGACAGCGTCGATCCACTCAGCGGGAATGGACTCGACGTGCTTCTTGCCATCGACCATGAAAGTGAGTGAGCAGAACGGATGAGCGGTCCCCTCGGCGCAATGGCAGCTTGGTTTCCCGCAACGCCGATGAGAGAGCACCAGGGACCCCGGGAGACCGTCTGGAGGAATGCGGAGTCGCGTCAACAGCTTACGTTTGCGACGCTTCAAGGCAGAGGCCTCGGTACCGACAGGGGAAACCAAGTCTGCCATCTGACAGTAATTATACAATCAGAACAGAGACAAAACAAGACCCAGCCAGCATGTTTTAATGGGATCTATTCGTTTTGCCGATCAGAACGTTGCGGCGTTGATCGAGTTGCGAACCCAGCGAACCAAATCACCCTGCGCAGTATCGAAATGCTCGTAGCACCCATTCCCCCCAAAACGGTTAAGCGCCCGCCGCGTGCGAGCACGTTGTAGATGACGGTGATCATGTGGTGCGCCAGAGCGATGATCGCCTTGTGTGCGCCCTTGCGAACCTGCATCCGGCGGTAAAAGGCCGACAGAACCGTGTTGCGTGTATGGGAAGGCGCCCAGGCTGCCTGACACAACGCACGCTTCACATAGCAGTTGGCTTTACGAATGCGCCCACTCATCCGCTTGCCGCCGCTCTCTGGATTGCCAGGACACAGCCCCGCCCAACTGGCCAGGTGTCGAGCGTCGGCGAATACGCTCATATCACGCCGGCGCATGGAAGCATCGGCAACACTGAGGCCCTTGGCCTCGAACCACGATGGCGGGACAGGAGAGCGTTTCCTGTGTAACAACACTCATTTGAAGGTGAGTTGGTACAGCCGGTCCATGAGGTCCTGAACGTCCTTCTCAACACCAGGGTCCGGTTTGGCCAGCTTGGATACAATTTCGTCCCGCTGAGCGAGAGTGGTCGCTAGTCCATCCTTGAGGGCCGGGTCTGGGCCATTATTGATGGTTGCTCGGATAAGGTCGAATAGGGCACTCGCATGTTGACTTGCTATCCCATAGTTCTTGCGGGTTGTTTCAAGATACAGTAGGCTCGCCAGATCCCGCAGCCGCGAAAGCGTTGTTTGTTGCCGCAATTGTATGATTTGCTGATCGCGAGCCTGCAAATCCACTGATGCGCGAGCGTTCTTGAGATATTGGGGGACAAATCCCAACAGAAATGCTACAACCAAAAGTGCTGCGGCAAGGATCCACCTATTCCGGCGGGCGGTTTGAACTGGTAGTGTCATTCGTATTATCCCTTTCTTTTATCCGTCACCATCGTGCCCTGTTAACTCGCCGGGCCTCGCCTCCGCAATTCCGCTTGCCAGATGATTGAGTTCAATTCTCCACCCACCAGGACGGCGGCGCCGGATACGTACAACCAGATTAAAAGAACGATCAGCGCCCCGAGAGATCCGTAGGTCCTATCGAAAGAGCCGAGGGTTCGCAGGTAGAATTTGAAAATAGCGGACGCACCAAGCCAGCAGACCAAAGTCGCAATCGCTCCAGGCAAGTTCGCTTCCCAACGAGGTCGCCGGAGATTGGGCGCGAATCTAAACACAAGAGATAGCCCTAGCAGGAGAAATAGAATGCCGACGAACCACTGCACGGCCGTCGAGAGCCGGCCGATTTGTGCGAAGGCGGGAACATAGCCACCAATCGCAACCGCCATCCCGTTACCAACCAGAATCAGGAATACAGCTGCGGCAACCAGTACTCCCAGACAAACCGTCAGTGCTATCGCCACGAGTCTGCGCCTCCACCAAGCTCTAGCCTCAGGTACATCATATGCGACATTTAATCCCTCAATGATCGCTTTCATTCCTGACGAGGCGATCCAGAGGCTGACCACCAGTCCCAGTGTCGCCTTCTTCCCAACTGCCTCCTGGGTGATTTCCCGGAGCGTGCCGGAGAGCAATTCGAAAGCCGAAAGTGGCATGACGTTTTGCAGGTATGACACCATGCGGAAGTACAAGTCCCTTTCCTGGGCGAAGAGGCTTCCTACAATTGCGGACACGAAGATCAGCAATGGGAAGAGGGCCAGCAGAAAGTAATAAGAGAGTTGAGCTGCGCGGCCAGGCATGTCGTGAGCGACGATTCGTTTCACGAGCTGATAGATCAGTTCTTTCCACCCGAGGCCGCCTAAGGTGATCGCCCGGGCTGCGTAGCTTAAGGCGGTACGTCGATAGCTGTTGACGTGCATTAGTTTGAGACGATCCACATCTGCATGTTCCATCTTGAATATATCGTCCGAGGGACATGTGCCCCGGTGGCAGTGCACCTGACGAAACGAGACATTCATCTCGCGCCTGAGTTTGGCGCTCGCAGGAATTGCAGATCTACGACTCGTTTCCCCCGTAGTGCAGCCGCCTGTTCCAGGATCTTCCGGGCATACCCAGCGACAGTCCGGACTCCGGCTTCGTATTTCGCGTTCGGGTTACCTGGGCCACCATTGTATGCGCCGACTGCCGTGCCCGCGTCTCCTTGAAAGCGGTCGAGTAAATCCCGAAACAAGAGACCCGCGTATGTGGTGAGAACCCGATGGTCGAGACCGGCAATGTCCAAGTTCTTTGGAGGCCGGAGATGCTCTGGCAACAAGGCGTAGTCGCGCTTGTCTCGTAGGTAGAGCGCATGAACGTATCGGAGAGTTTCGCGGGTGATCTGCCAGACTCCGGATGACTCGTTGAGAACCAGGACCCGGTTGCCACGGCGGCGAAGAATGATGTCGTCTTTGGCGGCGCGTCTCTTCCAAACCGCGTGGCCGAGGTCCCCCTTCACGTTCATGTAGTTGTTTTCCATCGCTCCAATTCCGAGGAAGAAATCCAGAGGAAGGTCATAGAACTGGGCGATGCGGACGATATCTTCGGCTAGTTGTTGAGCTTCATCCGATGTGAGGGCATGTGGGACTGGCTCAATCCGACGGCGGATGCGCGGATCCGTGCTGGATTTGAAGCGGATGAATCGCCGCGCGTAGGCCACGACATTCTGTTGGGACAGTTGTTCCAGCTTCTTGTAGGTGGGGAAATTGTATGCGCTGACAAAGTTCTGGGTTTGGGCTCGATGACCTTGCATCACCCGGTCGTCAACAGATACCCAATTGGGTGTGAGGAACGGAAAGTCGCTCGCCAATTCATACAACTGCGGAGGGCCTGAGATGAAGTCATTCAGTAAAACCTGTTCGAGAGCGTACGTGATCCTTCCATCTCGGAGCGAATGCGTCAACAGGAACTCTCTGTGTGCCAGACTAGGCCTGGACCTTAAGTAGTCGAACATCAGGTACGCAAACAGTTCGTCTTCGTAATGCGCGAGTTCTCCCACCAGATGGCTTCCCGGAATACGGATGACGAGTGTTCCATTTTCGATAAAACTCGTGGGGGTGCGGTAAGAGAGAGAGGGAATACTTCTGAGCCGGTAATGATCGTAAAACCAAGCGGTGAAGGCACTGGATGCGGCGATCAATAGTGACACAATGGCAATTCGAGCCAACTTCGAAGATTTGAACCAGCTTTGCAAATTTGGAGCGCCTCACCCTGGAGCGAGCTAGATTCCTAGTCCAAAACCAGAGATTCAGATGGTACCTCAGGGCGTGTCTCCAGGCTGAAACAAACCAGGCAGAAGATATTGTTCAACGCGATCACGCCAGTCAATGTTTCCGTGAGGTTCCCCTGAGCGTTGCATTCGCGAATCACCATCAAGGTGGAGGCGGCTCCCGTTGACATGGAGATGGCGCCCCACAGCAAAGACGCATGCCAAGGTTGTCCCGCGAGCAGCATACCGCCAGTGACTAATGCCCCGCACAGCAGTGATTCCGCCGCGGTTACCACCAGTGCTTGTCTTCCAATCGCTCGAAACCTCGAGAACTCAAAGACCGAACCGATTGAAAACAAAATGAGCCCCAGCGCCACTTGACTAAAAACCTGCAAGGTCTCCAGATTGTCGTGGGTGATCCAGCCCAAGAAGGACGGTCCCACGGCTACGCCCGTGAGAAGGTAACCGGTCACCTCCGGCACCCGCAGGAACTTTACCAAGTGACCCGCCAGTAACGCGAAAAACAAAATGACGCCCAGCGATGCCAGTTCATTCATGCGGCACTTGCACGACACCGCGCTTTTTGCCACGCTCGTAAACAATCCGGACGGGATTCCCGCCCGGGGCCGCCAGCATCTTCGACATCGTCGAAAGAGAGGCATTTCGTTGACCAAGAATCGAAACCAAATGGTCTCCACTACGCAACCCTGCTCGTTCCGCGGCGGTTGCATGAGCGATGAGCAGTTTCGGCAGCGGAGATGGCGCCGGAACCACCGCGATGCCGGTGTCGTTGCCGGCTAACTCCACTTTCACGCGAGCGATGCCCAAGCGGCCCGGTCGTGCTGTTTTGAGTTCGGCTCCCATCGTCGTCTCCTGCAGCGTCGGCTCTTCTGTGATGATCAATCCATTTAGCCGTGGGTACAGGTCCCGCCAGTCATGTGGAAGAGGAGCCGCTCGGAAACCAAACTTTTCCACGAACACCGGTCTGAGCCGGTACTTTGGGCCAGCAGATCGGGAACACTCTCGATGGAGACAATATCGATCGATCCGTCACACGGCATCACAATGCCTGCCAAGTTTCCATCCAGGTCAAAGGCCCCGGCTCCTGCGAACGACCTATCAAGCGTCACATTCAGAACCAGTTCCTGATACGTCACGTCGTTGCAAATTGCCGTCTTCTCCACGCCTCGTATAACGGCCGTCCATAGCGGTTGGCCGTTTGATGAGCGTCCGACGATCAGCACCCAATTGTCGAGGTTCCTCTGCGAAGTTACGACCGGTACCGGCTTCACGTTCGAGGAGATATCGGCGACCACCAAGGACCGGCTCTATTAGTTCGCCCGAACCATCCAACGTCAACACTTTCGTAGGTGACCCGTAGCGAACACCGCTTGTCCCACGTGACGGAAGGAAGACCGCCTGATCCGCCAATTCAGCTGCGCGGCTCGCAAGATACCGCCCGATCCCGGCCGCCTGATCCCGCCGGACACTCTGTTGGAGTATCGCGGTCTCCGTAGGCGAGGGCGCCGTTTCCGCTTGACGCGGCCGAAAGCGCCCGCCGACAAACAGGATTCCGGCAGCCGTCAAGGCCAGAATCGCAAGATATTTTCGGCTGATCGTTTCCTTTATCCTTGAGTGCCGGTTCTTATTCTAGCCACTCTAGTGTTCGATGGGACCGGATCTCTTGCCGAAATCGGACTTACGATCAAGCGAGGATATGGCGATTCGTCGACGGTTGGAGAAGGCGCTTCGACTACATATCGAGCGCGGATACTATTGTTACGACTCGCCGCAAACCCGCGGTCGCGTAACGTTCGCTAATGTGACGGCAGGCCATCCATATATAAGCATTCGGCTCGACTTTGGGGGAAGTGAGGACCGTTCCGACGATCCAAGCAGCCTATGGCGGGATTCGATATTACCATCTCTGTGCGCGTCGTTGAACCATCCCGTCCGGCCGTCGTCAGCGTGAGGGTCGCCAGACATGAACTCTCCCTTTCCGAAAGCCATTGAATTTGATCAGGCGAAGGGCGTCAGAAAGCGTGGGTTCGGCCATTTCGGGACTCTTTCGGGACAGAGGCGCGAATGAAGATTAGATTAGTGACAACGTGCCCTCGTTGGCGCCACCGCCGGTGCCCAAGCCATGGCCCTGACTACAAGTTCACCACGCTGGTCACGCCGCCTCACAGATCATTACCATCTAATAAATATTTTCTCGCTTTAAATCAGCGTCTTACCGCCTTCAACCCCCTCCTGCATTTCGGCGGGTCCCCCTACACTCGCAGGTAGAGAAAGGATTCTACGCATGGACAACTCCACCCGCCGGCAACTCGCGCCTCACGGCAACTTCGCGCTCGATCCGCGCCGCTACGCCGAGTATGCCCAGCTCCGTGCGGATCTCATCTCCAGCCACCAGCCCGCCAACGCCGCTGAACTGCTGTTCGTCGACACGCTCGCCCGCTCTGCCTGGCGTATGCACGAAGCTCACTCCGTTCACCGCTATCTGTTCGCCGGCGGTACCGAAAACATCGGCCGCCGCGAAGGCGTCGAGAATCCCATCCCCGAGGATTACGAAGCCGCGGCCGCCGCAGTCATCTCCCGCCGCGAATACCGCGATGCCGTCAAGCTCTCGCTAACTCTGGTCCGTGATGCCGAGCGCTCCTACAACGCCGCTGCTCGTAACTTCGAAACCGCCGTCCACAAGCGCCACATCCGCGAACACCGCATCGCCGCCACCCCGGTCGCCCAACCCGCGCCGCCCCCCCGGCAGCCGGTAGTCCTGCGCTCGCTCGCGCTTCCGCTCATCGTCTTATTCGCCGCGATCTTCACCGCATCGTTACTCGTTAACCGCGGGCAAGCCGCCCATCCCCTTGGCCTGCGTCACAGCCCGGACAATCGCCCGAGCCACAACATCGGCGGCCGCCACCCCCAGCGTGTCGATGCGAGCCTTCCGATCCCCGATCGAGATCGCGAACACCGTGTCGCCGTCCGACATCATGTTCACCGGCGCAATCGCGCGCGTCACTCCGATACTCCCCAACTGCGCGAGTTTCTTCGCCTCTATCTTGTCGAGTGCGGCATTCGTTGCGATACAAACGAGGGTTGTGTTCGATCCGCGAAAACCCGCCGGACTCCCGCCCAGCACCAGCTTTTCGCTGTCCGCGAACTCGCGCCCTTCCGCCGTCTTTCGAGTACCGGCGATGATCTTCCCGGTCCGCGGATCGCGAACGTCGCCAACCGCGTTCACCGCCACCAGTGCGGCCACGATCACGCCTCCGCTCAACTCCATGCTCCACGAACCAATGCCGGATTTCATCGCGTTCTTCATACCCAGCACCTTGCCCACGGAGGCGCCGGTGCCCGCTCCGACACAGCCTTCTTCCACCGCTTTATCGGTCGCGGCGCCGCAAGCAGCTTCGCCCGATTCGCGGGTGGGACGCACCCCGCGCTTGGCGAAGGGAAGGTCGTACAACACCGCTCCCACCACGATCGGAACAATCGCCGAACCCGTGTTGAAGCCGATGCCCTTGTGCTCGAGATACCGCCGCACCCCCGACGCCGCTTCAATTCCAAAAGCGCTCCCGCCCGTGAACAGTACGCCGTGAATTCGATCCGTCACGTGCAGCGGGTCGAGCACCGCGAATTGCCCCTCCGCTGCTGAGCCTCGAACGTCGATTCCGGCCACTGCGCCCCGCTCGCACAGTATCGCCGTGCACCCCGTGCGCCCCTCGAGATCCGTGGCATGTCCCACCAGCAATCCGGCAACATCGGTGAGGCCTTTCATTCCGGTCGTATGGTAGCAT
>Ga0163150_10009191_pt1 | contig 10996 bp, 7 predicted proteins | sample OliLakLV19P2IB_FD_148628 | JGI IMG/M metagenome (GOLD analysis project Ga0163150, IMG submission 148628) | Freshwater microbial mat bacterial communities from Lake Vanda, McMurdo Dry Valleys, Antarctica - Oligotrophic Lake LV.19.P2.IB | ecosystem: Environmental > Aquatic > Freshwater > Lake >...
AGGGCGTTTTGATTTGGTTTCGATTGCTGGTGAATGGTCGGCCATCTGCGCAAGATGACACAAACTTTCCAATCGCGCAAGTCTCAAAATGAGAATTCCTGCGGCTAGCAAATCCCGGCCCGAACACTATTGAGTCCTGACCCCTTTGATTTGGTGACCCCTTTGATTTGGTCCGCCCATGACGAGACGACCCGAGCCGCAACGCAGAGCACGCGTTCCGTCAGCGACCATGCTTTGCTGAGTGTGCGACGGCGTTCGTCCAAGTCTTCGATAACGTTGAGCACATACCCGATATTCACGATGTCCGCCTGCTGAGGCGTGACATCGAGGCGGAACACGGGATCGAATCCTTCGCAGTCGACTCCATCTTCGCGGAGGCCAGCCAGGTCGTCACCGTGTCCACAACCGTAGTCGAAGAGAGTCCGGTCAGGAGTGATAAAGCGATCTCGCCAAAGGCACTTAACGGGGCGAGAATAGTCTGAGCGCTTGATCGCCGCTTTGTGTCGCTTTATTCGGGTGGTTGGCACGTGAGGCATTGGCGTGGCTTCTGAGCTTAAGATCGACGGTCTTGGAGGTTACCAAGTCCGGTTTAGCGTGGACACAGCGCTTGTCGAAGCGAGTTTTATCTGTCATTCTTGCCGAAGTGCGAAGGGTCACGAGAACTTACAGTTGCGTCCAATCTACCTCGACCATTGCTCAACAACGCCAATCGATCCGGGTGTGCTGGATGCGATGCTTCCGTTCTTGCGCGAGTCGTACGGAAACCCTGGCACTCCTCACGAGGCAGTGGGCGGAGTCGTCCAACGAGCGATTCGGGATGCTCGTGAAGCCACGGCCGCTTTGCTCAACTGCCAAGCGAATGAGCTTATTTGGACGAGCGGCGCTACGGAGTCAAACAACTTGGCGATCCTGGGCTTTGCGTCCAGCACACCGCCGGGCAAGCGGCACATCATCACCCAGGTGACGGAACATTCCGCAGTTTTGGAGCCGTGTCGGCATTTGGAAGCGAATGGTTGGGAAGTGACTTATCTTCCAGTGAACGAAGTTGGGCAAATCAGCATCGAGCAACTAAGAGCGGCTATCGTCGACGCTACATCGTTAGTATCGATTATGTGGGGCAATAACGAAATCGGGACGATTCAGCCGGTAGAGGAAATCGCGAATGTTTGTGCCGAGCGGGGGATCGTCTTCCATTGTGACGCGGCACAGGCAGCGGGCAAGGTTCAATTTGATGTTGAAGCTGTCGCGGTTTCAATGCTTACGCTTTCGGCCCACAAGTTTTACGGGCCGAAGGGCGCTGGTGCATTGTTTGTTCGCGACTTGGCCAAATGGAAACCAATCGCTCCGCGTGTCTTTGGCGGTGGCCAGGAGAACGGCCTAAGAGCTGGTACGCTGAATGTCCCGTGCATTGTTGGAATGGGTGCCGCTTGCTCGCTGGCGCTCAAGAACATGAGCCTGTGGCAACAGCACACGCGAGGGCTCAGAGATCGCTTCGAGTCTCAGCTCTTTGGCGAACTGCAAGACATCTCGGTCAACGGCGATCGAAAGAATCGGTTGCCACACATCAGCAACATCGCGTTTCACGGCACCGACAACGAAAGCCTGCTGACGATGCTGCCGGAATTGGTCGCAAGTACGGGATCAGCGTGCCACGTCGCCGATTTCGCTCCGAGTCATGTCCTGGATGCATTGCCGATTACCCGCAAAATCACGGAGTGTTCGCTTCGATTCGGATTTGGCAAGGACAATACGTTGGAAGAAATCCAGTCCGCCGCAGGATCGATCATCGACGCGGTGAGTCGGTATCGAGCGAATGCGTAGCCGTAACAAGAGCCGACGACGGCTATAGCTGACAGATAAGGCAGCCTTCTTCACGTCCCGGATCGTCTTCAAATTCGACGTCAGTCAGAATCTGCACCAGCTTTGAGGACTTCCGTTTCTTGGCCTTCTTCTCTTCCCACTGACGTTGAATCTCTTCCATTCGCTCTGGTCGCTCAAGTTGCTCTAATGGTTCGTCGCCGCACCAATAGAATGCGTTGCCATCTTCGTTGTATTTCTGCTGTGCGTATTCGTATGCTTTCGCCTGCTCAAACAGTTCTGGATAGGTTTGCTTGAGACGCACCCACTCGATCTTCTGTTGGTAGAAGCAGAAATAGCAACCGGAACGAGTACGTCCCCATTCCGTGTACTTGGGCAACCCCAACCCGGATTCTTCGAGGATGCGCATCACATCTTCGTATACGAGGCCATCTTCGCGGAAAGGGTACACCGTCTTGATATTTGGTTTCGCACTGATGTACCCGGTCCTACTTTCGTCTGCTCGCAGGCCGATGTAGTTGACAACCGGATCGTCGCCGATCCACTGTTCAAACGGTTTGAGTTTGAGATTCTTCGTACACCATCGACGCATGTTCGACGGAATCATCCCGCGATAGACCTTCAGCCAATGGTCGAACCCCTTATCAGGATTGCTCTTGTGGATCGGCTTTCCGAGGATTGCTTCCAGCCGATCAAGATACTCATACGTCTCGTCGAGTTCCTTAAACGTGTCGTGGAAAATGTATTCCATGTCAGGAACTCGATCACGCATGTAAATCGCGAGCGCAGCACTGTCCTTGCCACCGGAAAGACTCAAAATATGCCTAAGCGAGGGACTCGTCATGTCTTCTCCTCAATTCCTAGAACAGCAGCGAAATTCTGATTCCAACTCATGCTTCCACTCAAGTCAGTCGAGCAAACGATCCCGATTCCCGTGACTTCATTGCCGGTATACCCTTTGGCTGGCTTTACAGCCGACGGCTTATCTGAACTCGGCTCGCTTAGCGGAGTTTTCGAGAGCAAAGCCGCGGCTGCACGAAGACGCTGTTCGGCCTGTCGTAAAGCCTTCACGTTGCCAGAACCCTCACCATCTGGCGAGGCAAGAAGCATTTCGCATATGCGATCAATCGCGCTCGGTTTAATCACCAAAACCGAAAGTTTAGGCGTATGAAACCTTACCAAGCCACTTTCGATCACGTTTCCAGTTGAGACGAATTGTCCCGACTTGCTGACAAATATGTGAATGCGTAGCTCCTCGCAAAGTGGAGGCTGTACTTCCAATCCAATACGGGACGCTTCGTGAAACACTTGTTGCTGGAGTTCCAGTGCCCTTGCCGTTCGCAATCGAATTAGATGATCGTATCCCTTCTCCTTCAGCATCCTCTCAACTTGGCAGTGAGGAATCGCTATCAATTTGTTCCTGTCCCAAACGATGCAGCGCCACTTCTTGTTGATCTCGACCAAACCCGTTGTCAATTCATTCTTCGGACACTCTTTCAGGTCGCGTAACGCGCCAGGCAAAAGATAAACCGTCCTGGCGGGATCGGGAGAACGGGTTGAAGGAATTGCTTTCGGAACGAACTGAAGATCGCACGCCGCGTTGATCACCGCGAAGACAGGATCGGCATCCGTCTTCGAGAAGATATCCCCCAGTTGCAAGCGTAGCAGCTTGTCTTCAGAGACTTCCCAGTCAAACACCTTCAGGACGAGGATTGCGAAGTCAGGCGTTTTCATGTTTGTCCTCGGATGCTTCGCCTTGGACTTCGCTCTCTTCCCACGGATGGTAGCTCCAAGGGCTCGCAATTGTTTCAAAAATTGACGCAGCGTAAATCTCCTTAAGCGATTCAGTTGCTTCACCCGCGAACGGTAGGAATTCATCAAAACGCATCTCATCTAATACTTGTACTGCCGAGCGAACGTCCTCGTTCTCAAGCAACTTTTGCATCAGGAATGCACCGAGTAAACGAACGACATAGTCACCGAGTGGATGCCCATCGCCACGGAGTGTTAGCTCGCAAAGCATCGCATAGTCATGAAGCGCAAGCGACCGAATAGTCTTAGCAAACTCATTGAGAAGCATTGATCCTTGTTGGTTTTCGACCTCTTCCGGCTCGAGAAGCGGTCCTCCCAAAGCGAGATCAATGGCGTCAACGAAAGACTGGACGCTTTGGCAAACTCTTGCGTTCTTGGGTAGTGCATTGAGCCGCTTTTCAAGTCTCGCCATGTCTTTCAGTTCTGACTTGTGAGCAAAAGAGAAGAAACCTTTCAACAATCGACTTCTCCGTCGAAACGACTCTTCAATCGCGTCGAACTCTCCGGGATGCGGTTTATCCGACATCAAAATGATGAAAGCCCGAAATTTGGTTGCTATTTCTTGGGCGATTTGGCCTGACTCACCTTCGTCCCGAAGGTAGTAGTCGAGCAAAATCAGATTGAACGGGTCGCCTTCAAAGAGACCTTCAGCAGACGAAAACCTCGTCGGTGTGAAATCCATCTCCTCAAGCAATGAGACGATCTTCTCAACATCGCTCAGCCGTTGATCGTGTGAAAGGAATAGGAGTTCGAGGTCCTCAGTCAAGGCTTGAAGTTCACCACGCTTCTGGAACAGCCGGTTTATCGCATCATTGTCAACTTCTTCCGGCCTCGTGAACGCATTCCCCGTTAACTCCAAGAGAATCTCAGACGACGCATTATTGGCATCCACCTGAGCACAAAACTGCGATAATTCGGATTCAACTGTTTTGCGGTTTGGCCCAAAGAATACGTCATCAACTACTGCGACACGTCGGAAATCGTCGGATACAAAGCCTTTACTTTCAACGTCCTTCATTCCACGACCTTTCCGGAAGCAAAATCGAAGACAAACGTATTGAGCCGTCCGGGTGAAGTGCTTTCTTTTTCAGAAAGAATCAGCGAACCACCATGGTATTCAGCGATCTCTCTCGCGATGTAGAGTCCCAATCCTTTTCCCTTGCCTGCTGCCTTCTTTGTGTAAAACGCCCGGAACACTCGCTCTGCGTTCTCCTCTGCAATTCCAGGGCCAGAATCCCACACTTCCATGCGGCCCTTCGACCCGTCAATCGTAATTCTGATCTCAGGTTTACGATGCTTACTGCGTTTGTCACTTGCAGCCATATTCAGCCAGTACACTGAATTATCAATAAGATTTTCTAGCACCTGTATCACCATTGCCCGAACAAGCTTGACCATAACTGGACGTTGTGACTTGTTTACAACACCGTAAGAGATGCGGTGTCTTGCAAATTGGGCTTCGTGTCCTGCAAAGATCGACTCAACTTCATCTACAAGATCAAATACCGTCTTACGCTGTCGTGTGGGTGAAAGCATCGGGTCAAGATTTTGCAATCGCTTTTGCAAAGAAGTCAGCTGAAGTGTGGCGGTCCGCAATTGATCTGCGTTGCGCGATTGCGCCGTACTTCCTTTTAATGAATCCAAAGCATGTCGTGTCGCACGGTTGAGTTCGTGAGCGAGCTTTTCAATCGACAAGCCCAACGAAGCCAAGAAGAGAAGCCGTTCCCGCTCTCCTTCGGCATCTTCGACATTCTGCTGCATCGTCCCGATCACGCCGACGACAACCTTAAACGCTGCTCGCAAGTCAAATTCGATTTTGTCGAGGCCGGATTCGGGAAACTCGTCATTTGCCTCATCGAGACGTCGCAGAGAAACGTCAATCTTCTCTTCAACTTCAGCAAGGAGTTGGCTTAGGGTTCCGAAGGAAATGCGTTCTTTATCTCGCAGTTCTTCGTCGACCTCGACAATGTAACCTCGAAATTCTGTCTCCAGTACGTATTTCAATATGGCAACAAGCGTGCGTTTTTCAGGGCAGTCCCGAAGCCCTTCGCGGTTCGTCTGATCCATCAGCGCCGGATTGTCAGCAGACGATATATCGACCTTGCCGATGATTTGAGCGCGATTGACCTTGTATCCTTGTGACGACAATGCCTTCCGGTCGAGGTCCAACCAATCGTCATCTGCTCCACCGTATGGTGGTACCCTAAACCCATCACGGTATACCATCAGGCCACCCGACCACTGCTTAATTAACTTCTTCAGATCTAGCTTTTCATCGTTCACCTCGATTGACTTCAACAATCGCCGGTTGAACCAGTAGCAGCTCATGGTCAACGGCCCGAGATTCAACACGACATCTAGGGTTAAGTCCTCGTCTTTGGTTTCCTCCAGCAAAGAAAGGATTTCAGCCGTTGGGCAAGCAAATGTGTGCGTATAGCCTTTGATGGGGGCATTCGTTGTGCCTGACACAAGATAATCAATCTTCCCTGCTAGGGTGGGCTGCCACTGATCATGCTCGTCTGTTTCGTATTCGAGCCAAGCTTCAACTAAAGCATGAGCATGCTCTGGAATCAATTCGCTCATTTTTGGAACTGGTACTGCTGAGCCATTCCACTTTAGATGAATCGGAAACCGGTTCTTTTCAGCGAACGGATCTGTGAGTCGACTCAAGTCCGTGTTAGCGATCTGTTGAAGCCGATCGTGGGACCATGTACTGTTCAGATTTCGTATCGTGATCGTGGTTCCGCTTCCCGTGACGTCTTTTTTGGTGCCACGACGAGGGGTCAGCTCGACCTCCTCTACCAACTGCCCTATGTGTTCACGAAACATGCTCCAGTCGATCAACAGTTCGTTCCAGCAATCATCTTTGGCCGTCGCAGTTTTGACTTCCAGATGTTCGCCAAGTCGCATCGCGGAAAGCCTGCCGATCCCTTTTTCACCAAGGATGACTTCTTTGCTCCCGGTTTTTAGTGAGGCTTCACGTTGTTTGAATCGTTTCGGTGTTCCTACGGTCAGGTAAACCTCATCAAGATCACGAAGAGACATGCCTTCGCCACTGTCACGAAACTGAACGTAATTTGCATCCCATAAGATGGCGAATGCCTGCTTAAGGGTTGTAGCCTCGTCAAAGTCTGCTATCCAACTGTTTGATATTCTTGATGGAATCACAGAGTTGATGATGCTTTCCTTAAACGTCGGGAAAACTTTCGAAACTTCTCTTGGATTAAGTGTGTCTTCCCATTGTTCCAGCTGTTTCACTGCTGCAATCCAAACTTGAATTGGCAATCTGACGGCGACGTCAACGAAGACTTTCTTGGCCTTTGCATCGAAGGCATTCTTAATAAGTTCGTAGAATGCGATCCCATCAGAGCTAATTAACTCACCCCCGAGCTGGAGAATCGTGCGTGCAGTTACTTTGAATGGCATATGGGATTCCTTCAGTCCTGAGCGCCATCCGAGAGGTGTTTCAATATCACTTGAGAAGCAACTGCGACTGCGAGCTTGGGATCATCCGCGAAAAGACGTTCCATCTTATCTTGGAGCGACGTCACGGCTTTGCTGTTGTTCGACAGCTCTACAACGCAACTGTTTTCCACGCCTGTCGCCTGCAAGATACTCAATCGAATCGAGTGCCTATTCGAAACGCCACCCTTCGAGAACGCTAGACTCGCAGTGCGCTCGAAGCGAGAGACGAGATCAGACAACGATTCAACGAATCTCGGCTCATCGCGATCGTGCCAACGCCTTGGCGGCTTCGCCACAACGAGACTACCGATTGATTCGAGCCACGCGTCACGTGATAAACGAGAATCGGCCATCCGTAGACAAAAGGCTTTCAGCGTCGGCTCGGTGATGTGAACACTCAGGTCGTTTGACTTTCGCTCCAACGCGATTCGCAACTTCTCATGTTGGAGAGCATCTCCGAACGAATCAGCAATTGCCCGTTCAACGCGAGAAAGCAATGTGGGATAGGCACTTCTCAGCTCGCCGAGCGATCGCTTAAGCGCCCGAACGTATTTCTTCACGTCTTCGGTCGCGGAACGTTTTCGTACGGGGACGCAAGGCAGGCCACAGGCGGCGGGAAGATCCTCAAACAGCAACCTTGCTGGTTCGGTAGCATTGAGCAACGTGTCTCTCACCGCCAGGGTCGTTTTGCTCAACACAGTCGTATTGCGCGTGTAATCCGGAAGAGTTGCGGCAAACTGACAAAGTGGTTTAACAACGTCGATCAAGTCAGGAACACGGGAATCATCGACATCGGAATCAACGACATTTAGCAGTTGATTGAACACTTCGGAGCGAACGCCGCTCAGTTTGCAATACTGCAATTCGAAGGTTTCGGGTGCCTTTGATAGGCGAGCAAACTCAGCTCCGCCGATATTGTGCAAAAACACGTTGTCTTCGTACATCGCGATATGCTGCGCTTCGGCGACACAGAAAACGGCGAGCATCAGCGGTAGCAGGCCATCGCGAGCACCAATCGGTCGCTTGCGAAGTTCCCCGAAAAAGTCTGAGACACGGACACGGCTTCCCTCATTCGCGGCAAGTATCTCACGCATTCGATTGAACAGCGGAAGCAAATTGCAAGTGTCCTTATCAGGTCTTGGAATCTCGATCCTTGTGCCTTTCGGACCTGAGACGTGCAAGTTCGTTTGCTGCAATGCCGAGAGATACATCGACATCTCCGGCGGCTTCTTGGACGCGTCCATTCCCAAATATTCTTCAGTGGCGTTGTCCAGCACACGTTCAACTAGCCGCATTCGAGCGGCGGCGGCAGCAGAGCTGAGCTTGCGACGATTCAGAAGCTCGTTCCTCAACTTCGGAGATTTATCGAAGACTTGGTCGCAAATCGTGGATACAAAACTGAACAACTCTCTGGATGATGCCAGAGTGATCGGCTTCCCCTTGTGAAACCACTGCATGTTCTGGCCACCGCGGAACGAACGCACATCGAGAACGTGGTTCGTTCGGTCAAGTAACACAGCGCGGGCCGCGGCAACTTGTCGCGAGACTTCTTCTCGAGCATGCTTATCTCCCTCCAATTCCTCGACGTTTGCCTGAACCCATTCCCAACGGCGGATTTCCGCGACAAACCCAGAAAAGCCACTTAACGGCTGCGGGACCGCAATAAGAATGTCATCGCGGTGGGAAAGACGAAGTTCTCTGATTGTCTGCATAGCCGACGAACGCTCGGCCTTGGTCTGGCAGAGTGGAACAAAGACCGCTCCATCCGCGTGATTCGGCTCCCATTGCTTCACCGTCGAAGCGAAGTCTCTTTCCCTGACGTACACCAAATCGAAGTGACGCAAGTTGCCGGTTTCAACATAGTGACGACGAGCAACGATCGGTCGCTGGGCAAGGTTGTCCGCAACCGCGTCGACCACATTGTCAACATTTCTGAAGGCACGTTCGGCATCAGCGTACTTCAATTCGAGATTGACGCTTGTGTACGGCCATAGGCAGTAGCCGCCAGCGCTCCCTCTGAAGTAAAGAACGCGTTTCTTTGTTCGAAGACTTTGCAGCGTCTTCGCGAACGCGGCACTGCCGGACTCGCAGGTTTGTGAAAGGGAATTCTTCAGCGCATCTTCAGTTGCCGTCAGCTTCTGGTCGTCCAGCATGTTCAAGATTCCAACTGTCTTGAGCAAGGCCACCTCATGCTCGCTGCCGGCGAGTGAAGCATCAATCACCGATTCGATCTGGCTCCAACGGCTGCTAAGCGACCGGGTGTGGAGCCGGTGGCCGATGCTGGATCGAACAAAATCGTAGAGATGGTGGATGCCGAAGAACCCGTCTCCTGCATCACGTTCCATTGCAAAAGCACGCAGTGCATTGGCATCGCTCGAATACAGAAAGCTGAACAACGACCTTTCGTTCTGCCCAAAACGGCTGAAGAATCTGACGAGGACTGGCAGCAACATGGGTTGCAAGGGATAGATTGCGGGAGCCTGGTCAATCAGGGATTGTCGGTTTGCGACCGCGCCGAACCAGCCTAAATCGATGGCCTTCGCCATGTCGGTTTTTGCTGCGCGTTTGACGCTTTCCGGGAGCCGTTCAACTTTCACGCCAAGTGCGTGCGAGACGAGCGCAACGAGTTGCTCAAGCGGTTGATCGAAGAGCAGTTCCTCAAAGCGCCCACCGATCTTGTCCCACTCACGTTGGTCTGTCGCATCCATCCGATCTGCGTAGGCCGAGAAGCCCTGATGAAGGATTCCGAGCACGACCAGTGGCGTCGAACCGCTTCTCGAAGCTGCCTCCGCGAGTGTCTGGAGAAACGTAATGTCTTGTTCGTCGGGATTCTGCGTGGCGAATTCGAGCGACTTGCCCAGTTCGTCGAGAATCAGCAACACTCCCGCACCTTGTTTGGTGTCGCTTACGTAACGTGCCGTCGCTTCCAACAGTTCAATGGCGTATCGGTCTCGTGACGCCGGATCAGCATCCTTCAGAATTCGCTTCGCATCGCGTAAGGCGTCGGGTTTCTTTCGAGACTTTGATTCGGCGAGAGCCGCTTGCACGGCTCGAACGATCGCAGCCGAGACTGGTTCGCGGGTGCCGGTTACCAAGATCGGCAACGCACGGGCGTTTGACAGCACCTTCGAGATCGGCGAAAGCTGCTTCGGAAGCCGCGCAGTCCCGGAGTCGCAGACTCGCGCAAGCGCCAATGCAAAACAGGACTTCCCAGTGCCGTAGTCGCCGGTAATTCGCCATGCTCGCTCGGTTGATCCATCACCGAATGCTGTTGCAAACCGTCCAAACAGTTGGCCGATCCTGTCGGTGACGACATATCGATCCAAGGCCGTGGTATCGGCGAAGTCGCGTTCCAAATGAATCGACCTGGCAAAATGCGGGCTCGGTTTCAGGTATTCCGCGATTCGATTGGCGTTAGGCATGGGCCAAGTCTCCTTCATAAGCGTCGGCGAGAAGGTCCGCAAACGCGTAGTCATCGTTCCGCCGCAACTGCTCGAACATGGCCGATTCGGAATAAACAAGGATGCCGTTGCTCTGCTCTTCTATGCGAGATAGCCGCGTGCGGATGTCGTCTTCCGGGAGCTTGAACACTTGTCCTGGACTCCCTGCGCCGGTTGCCAGGTCTCTTAGCGACAGCGTCGCTTCGCTCGGTCGGCAGCGTCTCCAATAGTCTTCGATCGCGAACATGAAGACGCCTGGAGTCAGGTCCGGCTTCGGTTCACGACGAAACGCGTAGGCCGTTTCAAGCTTGTCCTCGCTGTTGACCCGTTGGCCAATTCGCTCGATCAATTCGAGTTCGACCAGAGGGCAGTCAAGATTGTCTTCGAGGACTTCGGCCTTTTGCCCCCGCGTCGGCACGTAAGTGTGCATGAAGACATCGAAGTGCTGAGCCAAAGTCGCC
>Ga0163150_10009194_pt1 | contig 10993 bp, 13 predicted proteins | sample OliLakLV19P2IB_FD_148628 | JGI IMG/M metagenome (GOLD analysis project Ga0163150, IMG submission 148628) | Freshwater microbial mat bacterial communities from Lake Vanda, McMurdo Dry Valleys, Antarctica - Oligotrophic Lake LV.19.P2.IB | ecosystem: Environmental > Aquatic > Freshwater > Lake >...
CCTCGATCGTCTCGAAGCGCAGCCCTTTGAGCGGCGTCTTTTGCGCATGGCCCACGCCGGCTTCCACTTTGCCTTTGCGATCCGGATCCCGCACACGACACGGCAGCGCCACTGACCTGCCTGGCGATTTTCGGACCAGCTGAAGCTTGAGAGAATGGCCTCCTCGGAGAAACGAGGGAGCCATGAAGAAAGCGCGATTTACTGAAGAGCAGATGGTGACGATCCTGCGGGAGGCCGATCAGCGGCCCGTCCCCGAGGTCGCGAAGAAACACGGGATCAGCGATCAAACGATCTACGGGTGGCGCAAGCGCTTCGGCACGCTGGAGCCGGCGGATGTGAAACGGCTACGACAGCTCGAGCAGGAAAACGGTCGCCTGAAAAAGATGGTGGCCGATCGCGATCTCGAGATCGACATCCTGAAGGAGATCACGCGAAAAAAATGGTAGGCGCACGCGTGCGCCGGCAGCAGGTCGCCTACGCCCAGGGGCGCGGCCTGTCGTGCCGCCGCGCGTGCGCCTTGCTGTCCGTCTCACGGTCGACGATCGGGTATGTATCCCGCCTGATCGCTCGGGATGCACCGGTGCTGGCGACGCTGCGGACCTTGGCCGGGCAATATCCGCGCTACGGCTATCGGACGATTTGCATCTTTCTCGCACGCGAGGGCCACGTGCTGGGGACGGATCGGATGTATCGCTTGTGGCGGCACGCGGGCCTGCAGGTGCCGAAGAAGCGGCCCCGCCGTCGCGTGGCGACCGGCCGGCCGCGGCCCACGCCGGCCACGGGGATGAATCACGTCTGGGCGTACGACTTCGTCTTCGATACGTGCGCGGATGGCCGCACGCTGAAGTGCCTGACCGTCATCGACGAATTCACACGGGAGTGTTTGGCGATCGACGTGGCCGGCGGGATTCGATCGGGCCGCGTGATCGAAGTGTTAGCGCAGCTCGTGAGCGTGCACGGGGCGCCGCGCTACGTGCGCTCGGATAACGGGCCCGAATTCGTGGCGACCGCGATCCTGCGCTGGCTCCACACAGCGCAGATCGAGACGGCGTTCATTGATCCGGGCAAGCCGTGGCAGAACGGCGCGGACGAATCGTTCAACGGCAAGTTCCGCGATCAGCACCTGTCGCTGCAATGGTTCCGGAATCGTGTGGATGCCAAGGTGAGCATCGAGCAATGGCGTCGGCACTACAACGAAGTGCGGCCCCATTCGAGTCTGGCGTACTTGACGCCGGCCGCGTTCAAAGCGAAACATCTAGCCGAGGTTGAAGAGGGGCGCTCGCCGGCGATGCCGGCTCACGCTGATGTCACGAAGAACGGAGTACCACTAACCAGTCCGATCAGCGCCATTCTCCAATAGCGGGCTGGTCCGAAGAAAGCCGGCAGATCACTCGCCCGTCGCTTGGCCGTTTCCCAAGCTTCCTTGAGCGAGCCGATAGGCGTCAACGGTTTCTATGAAGAAGACGGTCGAGGCTGTCTACGAGAACGGCGTGTTCCGGCCGCTCAAGTACCCGGAAGGGATTGCCGAGCACCGGCAGGTCACGCTCACCGTGACCGCGCAGGAGCAACCGTCCTCGCTCGCCGACCTCGCTGGCCGCATCTCTGCGGACGATGCCGAGGAAATGCGAGTCATCGTCGAGCGAGAATTCGAACGCGTCGACCCTCGTGAGTGGCAATAGCGTCGCGCTCGATACGAGCAGCGAGAATCTCGCCTGGTCTCGCGATGCCGCGTGCTGGAGATCACGACGGCGACGGCCGCCGTCTACGCACGGCTCCGGCTCGCGCTGAAAGAGAAGGGCAAGCCGATTCCCGAGAACGATCTCTGGATCGCCGCTCTCTGCGTCGAACATCAAGTTCCGCTCGTCACCCTGGATGGGCACTTCGATGCCGTTGAGGAGTTGGCGCGCCACGCCCGGACCGTCCACCGTCGCACGCGACCATGCCCCGGCGAGCTGCCCCAGCAGCCGATTTCCAGGACGGGAAGTTGTTCACTTAGCAGTGTTTGTTCTGCCGATCGATCTCCTTTATCTCCTTATCTGACAACAGTTGTACCGCCCATCCCGTTGGTCTATACTCAGATCACCGGATGTCCAGTTCTCCCCTGCCGAAGTTCGGTAACCCTCCCGTCGTTGAGGTTGCACTGTCGATTTTGTTTGATCCTCTCCTTGGATTTCGTTCCGCGCATGCCGGCCTTCTGTGGGAACGGATCAAGGATCAGTTTCCGGTTACCGAGGATCAGCCCGAGCTTCCGCCGGCGATTGAAGAGCCCTCCGCGTTCTCACCGCCGCAGCCGCCGCGACTTGAGATCATGGAGCGACCGCGACTGAGGACTTGGTTTCAGAATGCTGATGGCACGCAATTGTTACAGATCCAGCACAATCGCATCGCGTACAACTGGAAGAGAGGTATTAACGCTGTTCCGTATCCAAGTTACGAGACTGTTGAGCAGCGGTTTCGAGAACTGCTGCCGGTTTTCATGGAGTTCATTAATCGTCAGAGGTTGGGCGATCTCGTGCCGATACAAGCGGAGGTTACATACGTCAACCACATCCGAGAGAACCACCAGAAGATCGGAGAAGTATTTACCGTATGGCCGCTCCGGGATTCCAATGCGTTCTTGCCTCCACCTGAAGATGTTCGGATGGTTGCGCGTTATCCGATAACGAACGAGAGGCGCGAGTTCGTGGGTCGGCTGATGGCGGAGGTGCAGCCAGCCTATCTCACAAGCGATCGCACGGAGGTCATTAGTTTGAACATGATCGCCAGAGGCAAACCCGACTCGCAGACGATCGATGGTGCATTTGGGTTCCTAAATCGCGGTCACGAATGGATCGTTCGAGGATTTGTAGAACTGACAACGTCCGCTATGCATGCGAAGTGGGATCGGAAACAATGAATGCATTAACTGAGCGCGACATCGTCTTGAAGCTGGACCGCGACCCTAGACCCGTAGCGATCGAATACCTGTCCGGCTCGTCGATCACGGTCAGCGATCAACTCCCAGAAAGCGCGATCTCTCCGACTTGGCTCGGTAGAGTGAAGACTCGGCTCAAGGGGTTGAAATCATTACCGCCGGACTGGGATTCATATGGAGCTGCGCCGATCGATCCGGGAGTGGTAGATCTTGCTGAAAAGTTAGTGGAGTGGTTTGCGGTTGACGGAATGCCGTCGCCCGATGTGTTTGCGACCGCCGAAGGTGGAGTTCAGATCGAGTGGCATATTCGTCGCGCAAACATTGAAATCGCCATCAGTCCCGATGAGAAGACACCTATCTATTTCCACGATCTGAATACGGGCGAAGAGTGGACAAAGCCGGGATCATCCATAGCCCTTCAGATCGTCCGGAGGCGCTTACTCACTAACGTATGAACGGAGTCGTCTACCAAGATGATCCGTCGATTAGCGCGGGTGATCCCGTGTGGCGTCGAATCCCTTCCGGCCAGTGGACATACGATCACAACGAGGGCCGGGTGCGTCCAAGCTCTCAGAATTTTCAATATACGACGAACAAGGAGACGGGCGAGAAGGAGCCTGTTTCAATCACTCTTGGACAAGGACTCGCCCCCGAAGCAGCCCTTGACGGGCATCCAGGATTCAAGTTAGTCGGCTGGACGGCTGGCCACCTACGCTGGTTGGAATTGGGCGTCTGCCACGATGAACAACCTGATGCCGTGGCACACGGGCTGATGTTCACGTTACAAGAAGATCCGCCGGGGACGCGAAAGACCAAAATCTCTAACCCCGTTCGCGACCGACTATCAAAGACCGCAGAATGGGTTATTCCCCTGTCTGCCGAGGAGATCGAGGCTTTGCGCCTCAGCACCGCGATTCCTTAGCCCCTGTGCATCTCGTGTGCACTTATTTGGGCATGACCCGGCGTAATCGAGCACGAACCCGGCACGTCAGGCGATCAATACATCGACGCGCTCGCATCAGCGGTGACCGGTCGCCTCGGTGGCAAGGTCGGAATCGCTCCTCGCGTGTTTCTGAAGAAACTTGTGGTCGACGTGCTCGATCGGCCTTCACGCCGAAAGCGCAGACCCGCCGATCACTGTCGCCGCCTCCGTTATCGAGCAGCTTGACGAATGGTGGCATCCGCGCGCCCTGACGCACGATCCGGCCCTGAATTATCCGGATGTCAGCGTCCAGTATCGCCAACCTGCCGACGTAGAGCTCCATGATGACGGTGTCATCCGCACGACGCTACGCTCTGCCGGCCTGCCGTCCTACAGCCCGCGTGAGGTCTCGATCCGTGAGGAAATCCGCATCGAAATGAAGGCCTGGGCGCCGCAGCCGCTCAGCGTCTTCCGCGCGCGCATGCATGCCTGTCAGGATCTTCTTTCCGTCGCGGCGCTGACGCTCTGCAACGTCGAGGAGCTTCGGCTCGTGCCTCCCTATGAAGACAAGCGCAAGGCCGTCATCGGCCGCTTTTACGCCGTGCCGATCTACAAGGACCCGGCCTCGCGCGGTGCGGATTTTCTCTTCCGTTCGCCGGATGTGGAAACGCGCCTACCATCGATGTTCGGCGCGTGGTTGGAAGGGCTTTATTGCGTTCGAGCCGATGGTGGCGATCACCAATGCGCTGAATCTGGCGCACACGGGCGTCTACAAAGATCTGCAGAGCATTCCGCCCGGAGGCTCGCGGGAAGAGAGCTTCTGGATGACGACCAAAGGCTACTGACCTCCGGCGATTCAGAGGCAAAATACCCTATGACGCTACGCACCCGTTTCCGCCTGCTGCTGCCGATCCTCGCGCTGACGTCGGTGTTCAGCTTCGCCGGCGCCCAGCAGCCGGCCGCCACCATCGACCTGAAAAACGCGCCGCTGGGTCAGACCATTCCGGTCGATCCGCTGATCACGGTCGGCACGCTCCCGAACGGCCTGCGCTACTACGTTCGCGAGAACAGATTGCCGCAGGCGCGCGCCGAGCTTCGGCTCGTCGTGAAGGCCGGGTCGGTGCTCGAAGACGAAGACCAGCGCGGGCTGGCGCATTTTGTCGAGCACATGGCGTTCAACGGCACCGAGCATTTTCCGAAGCAGGAGATCGCGAGCTTCATGCAGTCGCTCGGCATGCGGTTCGGCGCGCACGTGAACGCGCACACCGGCTTCGACGAGACGGTGTACGAGCTGCAGATTCCGACCGGTAATCCGGGGGTGATGGATCAGTCCCTCACCATCCTCGAAGACTTCGCGCGCAACGTCTCGTTCGACGCGGTCGAGATCGACAAAGAGCGGGGCGTCATTCTCGAGGAGTGGCGGCTGGGGCTCGGCGCCGGCGAGCGGATACGCGACGCGCAGATGCCGGTGCTGCTGCAGGGCTCGCGCTACGCGGAACGATCGCCCATCGGCAAGCCCGAGATCATCCGCAACGCGACTGACGATCGCCTGAAGCAGTTCTACGCCGACTGGTACCGCCCCGACATGATGGCGGTCGTCGCCGTCGGCGATTTCGACAAAGCTGCTGTCGAGGCGCAAATACGATCCCGCTTTGGCGCGATTCCGGCCGCGGTGACTCGGAAGCCGAGGCCCGACTACACGGTGCCGGAACAACCCGGAACGGTCTATTCGATCATCACCGACCCCGAAGTCACGCAGACATCGATCAGCGTGTTCGCGAAGACGCCCGCGCGAGACCAATCGACGGTCGGCGCGTACCGCACGCAGATGGCCGAGCGGTTGTTCAGCGGCATGCTCTCCGCCCGTCTCGACGAGATCGCGCAACAGCCGAACGCGCCGTTTCTGGCGGCCCAGACCAGCCGCGGTATTTTCGTGCGAACGGCCGAGCTCACGTCGCTGAATGCGCTCGTCGCGCCTGGCGGCGTCGAGCGCGGGCTCACCGCGCTCTTCACCGAGATCGACCGCGTGGCGCGGTTCGGGTTCACCGCGACCGAGCTCGATCGGCAGGGACGCGGCGTCCAGCGGTTTCTGGAGAACGCGACCGTCGAGAAAAACAAGAGTCCGTCCGGCCCGCTCGCCGACGAGTTCATCAGAAACTTTTTACAGGGTGAACCGATTCCGGGCATCGTGTACGAGTACGCGCTGAACCAGCGTTTCCTGCCCGAGATCACGCTCGCCGAAATGAATGCGCTCGCGAAGCAATGGGCGCCCGATCGCAACCGCGTCGTGGCGATCATCGCGCCCGCAAGGGACAAAGCCACCTTGCCCGACGCGGCGAGAATCACGGCCGTCATCGCCGCGGCCAGCGGCCGGCCGCTGGACGCATACGTGGACACGGTCAACACGCAGCCGTTGCTGGAGCCGCTTCCATCACCGGGAACGATCGCCACCACCTCTACCGACGAGCGGCTTGGCATCACGGAGTGGCGTCTCTCCAACGGCGTACGCGTCTTCCTGAAACCGACGACGTTCAAGGAAGACGAGATTGTGTTTCGCGCCATCAGCCCCGGCGGCACATCGCTGGCGACCGACCGCGACTTCATCGCGGCGGAAACGGCCGACGCCGTCGTTGCGCAAGGTGGTCTTGGCAGGCTCCGCAGCCTCGACCTCAATAAATTTCTCGCCGGCCGGAGTGCGTCGGTGAGGGCCGAGATCGGCGAGACGGAGGAAGGACTCGGCGGCGGGTCGTCGCGCAAAGACCTCGAGACGATGTTCCAGCTCATCTATCTCACGTTCACGGCACCGCGCGCCGACCCTGTGGCATTCGGCGTGTTCAAGGAACAGTTGAAAATGGCGCTGGCGAACCAGGACGCGCTGCCGGAGACGGCGTTCGGCGATGCGCTCACCGCGGCGCTGACGCAGAACCATCTGCGCGCGCGACCGTTGAAGGCCGCGAATGTGGACGAGATGAACCTCGACCGGTCGCTGGCGTTCTACAAAGAGCGCTTTGCCGACGCCAGCGACTTCACCTTTGTGTTCGTCGGCAGCTTCGATCTCGCGGCGATGCAGCCGCTCGTGGAGCGGTACGTCGCCAGCCTTCCGGCGCTGCATCGAAACGAATCGCCGAAGGACGTCGGGATTCGTCCGCCGGCGGGCATTGTCGAGCGGGAGGTGAGAAAAGGGATCGAGCCGAAAAGCCAGGTGAGCATCGTGTTCACCGGATCCTTCCAGAACGACGAGATGCAGCGGCTCACGCTCCGCGCGATGGCCGAGATGCTGAGCGGCAGCCTGCACCGGACATTGCGCGAAGAGCTGGGCGGCACCTACGGCGTCAGCGTCGAGCCGCGCTTCACCCAGCGTCCGACCGAGGCGTACCGCATCACGATCTCGTTTGCATGCGATCCGGCGCGGACCGAAAGCCTCACCAGAACGGCCTTCGAGGTGATCGACGAGTTCAAGAAGAACGGCCCCAGCGACGCGCAGGCGGCCGACGCACGGCAGGCGCTGATGCGCGATTTTGAAACGAACAGCCAGGGGAACCGGTACCTGCTCAGCCGCCTCATGTACAGCTATCAATACGGCGAGAACATCGATGCGGTGTTCAACATCCGGCCGACGGTCGACCGCCTGACCGCTGCCCTGATTCACGAGGCCGCGCAGACGTACCTCGACACGCGCCGCTATGTGGAAGTGACGTTACTGCCCGAAAAATGAAGACTCAACCCAGGGCCTCCGTGGCCTCGGTGCTCATGGGCGATGGCGTTCACTGGCTCTTGACGAGCGAGTCGGCCAGTCGGACCTTGATGAACGCCTGTCTGGTGACGCCGCAACATGCCGGATCCAGTTCCGGTGATGGTGCTTGCGCGTTTGGCCGTCGATTCCGCCTACCAGAAACAAGGTCTTGGTTCCGCGCTTCTAAAGGACGCCCTGCTCCGCACCATCGCGGCCGCTCAAATCGCCGGCATTCGCGCGGTGCTGCTTCATGCGATGTCAGATGACGCGACGCGCTTCTATACCCGTTCCGGATTTCACGAGTGTCCAGTCGATCCAATGATGATGATGATCACGCTCGCAGAAGTTGAGAAGAACCTCAGCCCGCCCAGCGCGACCTGACGAATGAGCGAGGATCGCGATTCCGATCGCCTCTGCAGACTGCTTGAGCCGGCAAAGGCGGCCGGTCCACCATGCGATATAGTGCCCCGATTATCTTGATAGCCAAAGATGGAGCATGAGCAATATGCGCGATTTGCCGTACCAGTCGCCGGTGTTATCTGAAAAACCGAGATGCGCCGCCGCTCAGCCGCGCGCGCATAGTAAGGATCTCGTGCCCTCCAGCCATGCATGACGACCCCAACTACCTGAAAATGCTGTTCGAGCATTCGCCGACGGGTGTGATGATTGCCGACGATCACGCACGTTATGTCGACGTCAATCGAGCGGCGTGCGAGCTACTCGGGCGCGCGCGCGACGCGATCGTCGGCGAACACCTCAGCACGATTGTCGCGCCGGGGCGGCAGGCCGAGGTCGATCTGCAATGGCAAGCGTTCCTGCGTGACGGATCGCAGCACGGCATCTTCGAGGTGCTGCGAATGGACGGCACGACACGCCACGTGCAATTTCACGCGCGCGCGCATTTCGTGCCCGGCCTGCACTGTTCGTTCTTGAGCGCGGTGGGCGTGGCCCCCCTGACGGGGAAGGCCGCGGATACGCTGACGGTGTGCGCATGGAGCAAGCGCGTGTTGTTCGAGGGGCAGTGGCTCACGCTGGAGGAATATCTGTTGCTGGCGCATGGCCTGCTGGTGAGCCATGGCATTTCGCCGGAGGCTTTCCGGCAACTCAAGAAATGATCGGCCGATTGCTCGAGTCGTCTCGAGGGGAATACGTACTCACTGCTCGACACGAAGCGGCTGATCGAGTTCGGCCAAGAGGCGGAAGACGTCGCAGCTTGTCGAAGAGTGCTTTGACCAGCTGCTCGCGACTGCCGCGGCGATTGCAGATCCCTTCGAGCAGTCCTTCTTCGTGATGGTGCAGCTGCCGTATCTGCAGCCGTTTGATGCTGTCCCAAGAGGCTGGGCACTCCTCCCGCCATATCTGCTCCCGGTGGCGGCAGTCGAATGTCAGTGGCCGGCGACGGCTGCGGCACGCCCGATTCTCCGCACACCCTCTGTGATCTCTCGCTCGGTCAGCCTCGCGTAGCCAAACACGAGGCCGTGCGGGACCGGCGGGCGAGACGTGTAGCCGCTCAGCGGATACAGACGGACAGAGCGGGCGGCGCTTCGTTCGACGAGCCGCTTGATGTCGACCGACTTCGGGACCTCGGCGACGCAGTGCAGCCCCGCGGCGGCACCACGCACCTTCCAACCGGGACAGTAACGTGAGATCGCTTCCAGAAGGGCGTCGCGTCGGCTCCGGTACTGGCTCCGCATCCTGCGAAGATGCCGGTCGAGTTCCCCGGTCCGTACGAATCGCGCATACGTGACTTGTTCGATTGCGGGACATCCGTTGTCCACGCGCCGCTTCACTTCTATGGCGCGCTCCAGCGGCGCCCCGCCAAGCACCAGCCATCCGAGGCGCAGGGCCGGCGCAAGAATCTTGCTGGCGGATCCGACATAGATCACACGCTCTGGGGCCAGCCCTTGAAGGGCCCCCACCGCCGCGCGGTCGTACCGATACTCCGCGTCGTAGTCATCCTCGATCACGAACCCGGAGATTCGGGAGGCCCACGCCAGCAACTGGTGCCGGCGAGCGGGTGAGAGTACCCCGCCCATGGGATTCTGATGCGCCGGAGAGACGACGACGGCCTCCACCTGCTGGCACTGGAGGGCGTCGATGTTCAGACCGTCGTCATCGACCGGCACCGGTACCGTCGCGAGCCCCGCTTCCTCGATGATGTGTTGTATCTCCGGATGGCCGGGCGATTCCAGGGCGACCCGGTGGACTCCCCGGCCTCGGAGCACGTGCGCGGCCACACTGAGCCCCTGCGCGCATCCTGTACACACGACGACCTGATTCGCCGTGCCCACCACGCCTCGCGCGCGAGACAGATAGTCGGCCAGCGCCGAACGCAGCTGGAGGACGCCCCTCGGATCGTTGTAGCCAAGCTGCCTGGGTTCGATCGAGGCCAGCGCCTCGCGAAAGGCACGCCTCCACGCTTCCCGAGGAAGTGTACGGAGGTCGGGCTCACCGGGTCGGAAATCGAACTCGAATCGGTGTGGCTCAGGCTCCGCTGGCTCGGACACTGGAGCGCGGATGGCATCGGAGACCGTCGTGGCCCCCCGCGGCGTCGAGACCAGATAGCCCTCCGCGATGAGCTGGTCATAGGCCGGTTGATCGTCGTATCCAAGGGTGGGATAATCCCACTATGGTCGTAACCCTGGATGCCAAGCGCCGTCTGACCGTGCCGGCAGCGCTGTCGCCTGCCAAGCCCGGTGACTACTTCGACGCACATTTCGATGCCGAAGAGGACGCCATCGTCTTTCGCCGCCTTGGAGGTCGCGAGAATTGGTTGGCGGTCCTGAAGGCATGTCCCGTCAGCCCAGACGATGTTCCTCCTCGTCGGCGTGCTCCAGCCAGGCGGCGCAAGCTATGAGCTGGCTGCTCGATACGGACGTCATCTGCCAGCCTGCGAAGAAGAAGGGGGACCCGAAGGTCATCGCTTGGCTCGAGGCCGAGCAGAAGCGCTGCTACACCAGCGCCATCGTCATCGCGCAGCTGGCGTACTGGGTGCGGACGAAGGAAGGCCGGCAACGGCAGGAACTCCAGGCGTGGCTCACGCGTCTCGCTGATGCGCTTCACGGCCGGATACACGGGTTCAACGTGCCGGTCGCCCACGTGTGGGCGGACCAGGAGCGTCTGCTCGACAAGGCCGGTCAGCGTATGCCGGTCGAGGACAGCTACATCGCCGCGACGGCGCGGCGACACGGGCTCACGATTGTCACGGGGAACGACCGCGACTTCAAGCGACCCGGGCTCAATGTTTTCAATCCGTTCAAGGAATTGGAATAGCCGCCCGCCAGGTGTGCAATTCGGCACATCCGCTCGAACGCCGTGGGTCTAGAGTGAATTGGGAGAGTGTGTGGCCCGGGATTCCTCAGGCGTCGACACTCAACCCAGGAGAGAGATTGCCATGACTCGATTCGGACTCTTCGCGCAGGCG
>Ga0163150_10009203_pt1 | contig 10984 bp, 7 predicted proteins | sample OliLakLV19P2IB_FD_148628 | JGI IMG/M metagenome (GOLD analysis project Ga0163150, IMG submission 148628) | Freshwater microbial mat bacterial communities from Lake Vanda, McMurdo Dry Valleys, Antarctica - Oligotrophic Lake LV.19.P2.IB | ecosystem: Environmental > Aquatic > Freshwater > Lake >...
GCTAACAAGGATCATGTGAGCCTCCGGAGTGATGTGGCGTGAACACCTACATCGTGACGGAGGCTCGCGCTATTTTTCAAGCCTGCTAGCGTCCAAAACCGCTAGCAAAAAGTGCGAAAGTTGAACTAAGTAACGTCTAACTCAGCGCCCCCGACACGTCATTCCCGCGCAGGCGGGAATCCAGTACACGGCAAGGCGGCCCTGGACCAGATGATTTACAACCGCCCCGCACGAGTCTCTTTCGCCACCCCCCTCCCCGAGTCCCTGGATTCCCGCCTGCGCGGAAATGACTTCCCAGTAGTCAATCTTGAGGTTATTAACGGGCGTTCTTGGTCATAAAGCGTTCGCAGCCCGCGAGACAATTGTCCTGCACGTTTCGCACGGCAAAAACGGGCACGAGCCGACCGGAGACGGTGGTTGACATCCACATGGCGACTTCGGTCGTGCCGCCCTTGTCGGTCATCGAAATCGTCAATTCCTGGTCCGCCACGCGGCCGCTGACGTTGTTCACATACGTAATGCGGTAAGTCGTTCGCGAGTGGCCGTCTTTTGTCTTACCCTGCTCGCGCGACTCCTTGATGACGTACTTGCACGCGCCCACGGGCGTGTTCGTTTGCACCTTGTACTTGCCTTCCCCGAGATTTCCGAGTACCTGGCAATTCGAGGCGTTCAATACCTTGGCGCGATTAGCTTCGTACCACTGGATGCACTTGTCGTGACCTAAGGAGACGCTGAATGTGTTCGACGCCTCGGAAGTCGCGGCACGCGCGGCGAGAGGCGCGACGAGGACGAGCGCTGCGGCGGCTAACAACCGGCTCTTCATGACGGGACTCCAATTGTGAGGGGGTGATTTATTGGCGGATCCATGCCTCGCCCTTCGCCGACGCACACACCGCCGCGCTACGACTAAAGCGGCGCCCGAGAGAGTGTGGGATGCGAGAGAGAGCTTGTCTGCCACGCTCTCAAGCGGGATTCGCGGGCAAATGTGACAAAGGCCAGCTAGTTTATTGCCGGGCAGGCCGTTGAAGAATTCAGCTATGTCACGAAGCGTGTGCCACTGCCTGCACTCAAGCAGTGGCACCCAGCACGGGCTACGCCCGAGCAACCCAAGTGGTCGGTGGTCAGTGGACCGTGGGTAATACGGAGTGAATGGTGGTTAGTGGTTTGATCGTCACTTTTGTAACCGTTCACGGCCTGGGGGCGTGGTTTGGGAAGAACTGGCCTTCGCGCCGGGGATGAAATCGGCGACACCTGGGGCATGTCGCTGGACCGAATCACGGAAGCACTGATTGCTCGACAACCGCCGGAAGCCCAGGCCATCAAAGTAGTGGAGTTTGCCCCGGATCTTCTTGCACCAAACGCCGGACGGATGAGCCGTCAGGGGGAACCCGGCATATGGTTACTCTAGTTTGCCTATATTAGGCAGCATCCTCAACCTCCATCAAAACGTAGGTCCATTTGAGGGCTACGGTTGTGGAGGCTGTTTTCCGAGGCGTCCGTCTTTCGTCGTAAGTCATTACGCAGTAAGGAATGAGGCTGTTGGGGCTCGAACCCAAGACCTACGGATTAAAAGTCCGTTGCTCTACCAACTGAGCTACAGCCTCGATCATTGCGTGCTGTCTGGCGGATACTACCTCGGGCGCGAACCTGCAGACAGGATCGCCTACGTGGCCGCCGCCCTTTGCGACGGCCACCCGCGGAATACTGCCAATTCTGAACGCCCGGACGCCACCGCCGGCACGCGGAAGACACCCAAGCCTACCAAAGGGTCGCTGGGCAGCAAGGGGATGCCTTGGATCTTGCGTTCCACTGACGCAGATGCAGTGTTTTTTACCCGAACTGGAGACTGCTGGGGAAAAAAGGCCGATTGCACAAGCCTTTTGGAATCGAGGAAATCAACGGAATCGACGAGACCGGGATCCTCGGCACGTCGTCATGCTAAGCACAAACAACCGCTCTAATCCTCGGCCTTACTCCCGTCACCGCACATTTTGACGATCCTGGGATCGAAGCGGGCCACGATCTCGACCAGGTCGCGCTGCTCGGCCATGACTTGCTCGATGTTCTTGTAGACGCCCGGCACTTCGTCGGCGCCGGCCGAGAGCACGCGCACGCCGCGCTGCTCGAGTTGCTTCTGTACGGCCCGCCAACTGAACTTCTGCCGGGCCTGCGTCCGCGACATTTGCCGACCCGCGCCGTGCGACGCCGACTTCAGGCTCTCGGGATGCCCCAGTCCGCGCACGACGAACGCCGGGTCAGCCATCGAACCGGGGATCACGCCGAGCTGGCCACGGTCGGCCGGCGTTGCCCCCTTGCGATGTACGATCACTTCCTGGCCGCTATGTTCTTCCTTCCAAGCGAAGTTGTGATGGTTCTCGACGCCGGCGATCACCTCGGCGCCCAGCAACTTGGCGACGAGGCAGTGAATGACGTCGTGGTTGGCGGCCGCATAGTCTCCCATCAGATTCATGGCGGCCCAATATTCTTGCCCCTCGTGCGATTCGAGATCCAGCCACGCCAACTGCCCCAGGTCGCTATAGCGCACGGGCAGTTGAGCCCGCGCGATATTGCTGTACACCTGGCACACGGCGGCCCCCACGCCGCGGCTGCCGCTATGACTTAGCAAGGCGACGTACTGCCCCTGCTTGAGGTTCAAATCGGCACTATCCTCGCCGAGCGTCAGCAGTCCAAACTCGACGAAGTGATTGCCCGAGCCCGAGGTCCCCAATTGATTCCAGGCCTTGTCCTTGTGCTCGCGGGTGATGCGCGTGACGGTCCAGTCGCGATCCATGACCGCGTGCTGTTGCCGCTTGTCGTGCGTAGACCCGACGCCGAAGCGGGTTCCCTTTTCGAGCGCATGATCGAAGCGATCGTATTTGGGATGAACCGTCAGTTGCGTAGCCGGCATATCGAAAACCGACAGCTTCATCCGGCAGGCAATATCGACGCCCACGGCGTAGGGGCAAACCGCGTTGCTTAGCGCCAGCACGCCGCCAATGGGCAGCCCATAACCGACATGAGCGTCGGGCATGAGCGCCGCGCCCGCGGCCATCGGCAAGCGACAAGCCTGGCGCATCTGGGCATGAGTTGGTTCATCGATGGCCGCCGCGCCCCAGGTGCGGTAGCCAATCGGCTCGGTGGCCGTGAATTGGCCGACGTTCGTCAGCTCCTCGGCGAGCTCGCCAAACAATGCATCGCCACGATGTGTTTCTGGACTATTGAGGACCGCTTGGATCAGCTCCTTCATGCGCTTGCCCTCGCCAGCGGCGGCGGCGCGGTGAATTCCCACGAGCGCAGCCTTGAAGCACTCCTTGGGAACGCCGAGTTTTTCGAGCTGCCGACTGTTCATGGTTGAATTCTGCCTGATCGCGATCCGCTGCTGGTGTCGAAAGTCGGTTCGACGCGCCAGCACCGCCTTACCGAAGCGGGAACGAAATGAGAAATGAATCGATATGCCACCAAGGAATGGACGCGGAACAAGGGGGGCAGGTTCACTGTTCGGTTTCTTGCAAAGAGTAAAACCGACTATGGCATTCGTTTGAATTCCCTCGCTAGTGCTCGGGAAAAACTCAGCACCCCAACTCAACCTCCCCAACGCCGAGTCATTCCCGCGCAGGCGGGAATCCAGCGAAATGCAAGGCGGACTTCCACCACGAATGGTTCTAAACCACCGCGCATTAGTCGCTTTCGCCACCCCGATAGCCGAGTCCCTGGATTCCCGCTTGCGCGGGAATGACGGGCCGTGACGGGCCGGCAATCGGCAAGCTACTTCGCGTCGAGCGCCTTCTTCAGCGCCGTCTCCACTTCGGGCACGACGGTGTCGTTCACCGAGCGATAGCCGAAGCTGGCGGCCACCTTGCCGTGCTGGACGACGACCGCGGTCAGGCTGGCGTCGGGATTCACGCCCCAGCCGTCGGGGCCGGCCTTGTCGCCGGGAAACACCGTGAGCGCGGTCTGCTCGAGCTTCAGCGCTTTCTGCGCCTTCGGCAGGTATTCCTTGGACTGGTTCGCATCGTCGGTGAGCCACACGGCCACGACCCGCGATTCGCCACCGAGCTTGCCGAGTTTTTCATCCAAGGTTTTCAAATAGCGGGCGACGGGACGGTCCCATTTGTCGGCCAGGATGAAGACGTAGATCGTGGGCTTGTCCTTCCGCTGCGCGGCGTAGTCGAGTTCCTTGTTCTCTTGATCGCCCGTGACGGCCATGACCTTCAGCGCCGACGCCTTTTCACCCTTCGCAGGACCCGATTCCACATCGGCCCGGGCCGTAGCCGTGTTCAACAAGACCGCCAGCAGCCCCGCCAGCAAGAAGCAACCTGGTGCTGCAATAGAACGTACGAGTTTCCGCATGATGTTCCCCTTCGAGGTAAAGTTGATCGTCGGCGATCGCAGTTCGTTACGACACACGTTCATCTTCGAGAAGTTGGCGGTGCGAGTCAATGATTTTGCGAATTGACTGTCTCGCAAGACGGAGGGCATTCTTAAACGCTGGACTGTAGAATCAATCCATGCCCATTCCATCCCGCCGCCGCTGGTATCAGTTCAGCCTACGTGACGTGCTCGCCGCGACGTTCTTTGCCGCGATCGGTATGGCCTGTCTTCTGCTGTCCACCGGACTGCTCTTACATTTCACTATTATGAGCATTTTGTCTGGACTAGCGTTTGGCGTGGCTGTGGGCATAATCCTTCACCGCCCAATTCGAGGTGCGGCGTGCGGGGCCTTACTCGGACTTCTGATGGTCATAGTCGCCGTTGCCTTTTGATCGGTCTCGCAACTTGGGCAGCCCTTCAGGCGGGCAACACGCTGTTAGGACATTACCCCGCCACACCCACCCTTGCGACTCGCCTCCCCGTGTGAGAAACTGGCGTAGGCAGCGTACGCGCCATGCACGGCGCACTTCTTTCCCGATCACGTCGTCCCCGTCCTACCCATTCGACCGCCCCATGATTGCCACCCGACTTCCGCAACTGATTGACGGGCTGCGGGCTGTTGTGGGAACCGATGGCGTGCTCTCGGCCCACAGCGATCTGGTCGTGTACGAGTGCGACGGTTTCGTGATCGAGAAGAACTGTCCCGACGTGGCCGTGTTTCCGCGGACCACGGCGCACGTGCAGGCGATCGTGCGGCTGTGCAACCAGTACGACGTGCCGTTCCTCCCCCGCGGGGCGGGCACGAGCCTGGCTGGCGGCTGCTTGCCGGTCGGCGGCGGCGTGATGATCGTGTTGACCCGCATGAAGGAGATCATCGAAATCAACCACCGCGACCGCTACGCCGTCGTGCAGCCCGGAGTCGTGAACGTCTGGCTCACCAATGCGCTCAAGGGCAGCGGTTACCACTACGCCCCCGATCCTTCGAGCCAGGGCGCCTGCACCATCGGCGGCAATGTAGCCACCAATTCGGGCGGACCTCACACGCTCAAGTATGGCGTGACCGTCAATCACGTGCTGGGCGTCGAGGCCGTGATGGCCGACGGCTCGCTGATCACTTTTGGTGGCCCAACAGAAGACCCCAAAGGTTTGGATCTAACCGGCGTGATCGTCGGCAGCGAAGGGACCTTGGGTATCGTGACCAAGGTTTGGGTCCGACTCACGCGCGATCCGCAAGGTTGGCGGACGCTGTTGGGGATCTTTGAATCGGTGGGCGATGCCACGAATGCCATCAGCGCCATCGTCGCCGCGGGCATCATTCCCGCCGCGCTGGAGATGATGGATCAGGGCATTCTGGTGGCTGTCGAGCAGGCCTTTCATTTTGGCTTTCCACTCGACGCCCAGGCAATTCTGCTGATCGAAGTCGATGGGCTGGAAGCAGGGCTCGACTTGCAGCGCGACCGGATCATCGAGTTGTGCATGCAGAATAAGGCCCGCGAAGTTCGCCAGGCCCGCGACGCCAAGGAGCGGCTCTTGCTTTGGAAGTGCCGCAAGCAGGCCTTCGGCGCGGTGGGCCGGCTGAGTCCCAGCTATTGCACGCAGGATGGCGTCGTGCCGCGGACCAAACTGCCGCACATTCTGGATCGGATAAGTTCGATTGGCAGCAAGTACGGCGTACGCATCGTGAATGTGGCCCATGCCGGAGACGGAAATATCCACCCGATATTGCTCTTCGACGAACGGGATAAGGAACAAACGGCCCGCGTGCTGTTGGCTAGCGGCGAAATCCTCGACGAGTGCATTGCCTGCGGCGGCAGCGTGACGGGCGAGCACGGTATCGGCGTGGAGAAGATCGAGTTCATGCACAAGCTGTTCACGGCCGACGACTTGGAAGCCATGCGGCGCTTACGCACGGCATTCAACCCCGACGGTCGACTTAGCCCCGCCAAGATGCTGCCCACCGCCGGCGCTTGTGGATTGGAACAAAAACATCCTGCGCGGCGCGCGGCGATGTGAGCCGACTGAAGTGTCGTTTAGCCGCGAGCCAACGGCGAGCGTCCTGCCCAGTTCCGAGGACAAACGATCCTGATGCTAACATCCACCGCGACCGAAAACTTGCCGCTGACGGAAACCTTCAAACCTGCGGACCAGGCCGAGTTGGCCGACGTGGTGCGCCGGGCGCATGCGTCGCGCACGCCGATCTATCCGCTGGGTGGAGGCACAAGCCTGGGTTTTGGGCTCGTGCCCAAGTCGCCCGGTTGGGGCCTGTCGCTCGCGCGGCTCAATCGCATTGTCGACTATCCGGCCCGCGATATGACGATCACGGTCGAAGCCGGCATCACCATGAGCGCGCTGGCCGAAGTCCTCGCCAGTGAAGGACAGCGGCTGCCGATCGATGCGCCGCATGCTCTTCAAGCCACGTTAGGCGGCGTCGTGGCCACCAACACCAGCGGTCCGCGTCGTTACGGTTGCGGGACCGTGCGCGATTACGTGATTGGCATTAGCGCCGTGGATGGCCGCGGCATGCCCTTCAAAGGGGGCGGCCGCGTGGTGAAGAACGTCGCCGGTTACGATTTTTGCAAGTTGCTCACCGGTTCGCTGGGTACGCTGGCCGTCATCACGCAGGTGACCTTGAAGCTCAAGCCAGTGGCCGAGGCCGAGGCCTTCGTCGCCTGCGATGTGCCAAGCTGGGACCGGGCCGAAGCGCTGTTGGCCGCGCTAGTCAATTCGCAGACGACGCCCGCGGCAATTGAGCTGTTGGGCGGAGCGGCCTGGGCCGATGACGCCGCGCTGGGTCCAGCGGCGCCGCGCTCCATTGCCCGACTGGCGGTCGGGCTCGAAGGGACGCGACCGGAAGTGGACTGGATGGTCGAGCAGCTCACGCACGAATGGCAGGCCTTGGATGTTACGAAACCCCATGTCATTGCGGTCAAGGAACAAGTCGACGGCCTGTGGCAGCGGCTGACCGAATTTCCGGCCAGTGCGTTTCCGACAAGTGCCAGCCCGCTGGTGCTCAAAGCGAGCGTGTTGCCCAGTAAGGTGGGCGAGTTTTGCCGCCGCGTGCTAGAGATCGATCCCGGCTCTTCGATTCAATCGCATGCGGGCAATGGCATCGTGCTGGTTCGACTGGCCGAGTTCACGCCAGCCGACAGCCGACGCGTGTTGATCTCCGGGCTGCAACCGGCCGCGGCCGCGTGCGGAGGAACGGCCATTGTGCTATCGTGTGCAAATGGCGCGGAAATGACGCGGCAATCGATCTGGGGCGGCGCAGGGGCCGACACCGCGATGATGCGATCCGTCAAGCAGCAATTTGATCCCCTCGACCTGTTGAACCCCGGTCGCTTTGTTTACGCAAGCTTATGACGCCAACCGAAACCGTCACCGAACCGACCTCGACGCAACCGATTCCTACGGCCAATCACGCCGGCACACATTCAGTTGCCCCGTCCGCTTCGCTACCGATTACTTCCAGCAACGCGCCGGTTCGCAATGCCGGCTCGGGCATCGATTACCAGTTATTTCTCGATTGCGTCCATTGCGGCCTTTGCACCGCGGCCTGCCCCACGTATCTCGAGCTGGGCAATGAGAACGACAGCCCACGCGGGCGGATCTATCTGATGCGGAGTGTGACCGACGGTAGGCTCCCGTTGACGCACGACGTGCGGCGGCATCTGGAATTGTGCCTCGACTGCCGGGCCTGCGAGACAGCCTGCCCCTCGGGAGTGCAGTACGGCAAGCTGATCGAGCCTTTTCGCGTGGCCATGGAAGAGACGGCCGACGGCGAGGGAAAATCGGCTGACTGGTTCCATCGCTGGATTCTGTTTGGCGTCTTCACGCGTCCCGAGCGGATGCGAAGTTTGCTCGCGCCGGCCAGAATCGCGCAGCGACTGGGGCTGATGCGTGCGGCCGAAGCACTGGGCCTCTTCCGGCTGTTGCCGCCGCGGCTTGCGCAGTTGGTCGCCATGCTGCCACCGCCTACGAAGCGCCAGCCTCCCTTACCGCACATCTTGCCGGCAATCGGGCGTCGCCGTGCCCGGGTGGCGCTATTCACAGGTTGTGTGGCCGACGTGATGTTTCGCCACACGCACTGGGCGACGGCACGCGTGCTGCAACAGAACGGTTGCGATGTGCTCGTTCCTTCCGGACAGGGTTGCTGCGGAGCAATTCACTTTCATGCCGGCGCGAGCGAACCGGCCCGACACCTTGCCGACGCGAACCTGGCCGCGCTCGACATGGGCGAATTGGACGCAGTGATCGTCAATGTGGCCGGCTGCGGCGCGATGCTCAAGGACTACGGCCATCATTGGCACGACGAGCGCCAGGAACGTCGCCAGAAGTTCGCCGCGAAGGTGAAGGACGTAAGCGAGTTTCTCGATTCACTGGGCTTCATCCCGCCCGAGGGCGAAATTCACGCGACGGCCACGTACCACGACGCCTGCCATTTGGGTCACGCGCAGAAAATCCGCGAGGCCCCACGGCGGCTCCTGGCCCGCGTGCCGGGATTGAAGATGGTGGACTTGCCCGAGACAGAAGTCTGCTGCGGCGCGGCCGGCACGTATAACCTCACCGAGCCAGAGATGGCTTCGCGCCTTAGCCGACGGAAGCTGGAGAATATCCTCAAGACCGGCGCCGAATTGGTCGTGACGGGCAATGCCGGCTGCCTGTTGCAGATCGCCCGCGAAGCGCGGCAGCAGGGTCAGCCGCTGAAGATCGTACACCCGATGGACGTGCTCGACGCAAGTTATCGCGGTGCAAAGGCGGTCGGCGATTGACGGTGCCTGGAGCCTTTGGCAAGTTGTCGCGTACCCCTTCCAAGCGGCCGGTTGCCAACGGTTCCAGACACCGTTAGAATCTGACGCCTTTAGAATCGCCCGTTTTTGGTCACTGCACGTCACGTCATTCCCGCGTAGGCGGGAATCCAGTGAACTGCGAGACGGCCCTGCGCGATGAGAATCACTGCTCGGCTTCAAATCGGAAGAATCATTCGCGTTCATTCGCGCGTATTCGCGGTTCGAGTATTCAACCGCGAATACGCGCGAATGAACGCGAATGAACGAGCGGAGTTGCAACGCCCGTGGTCCCTGGATTCCCGCCTGCGCGGGAATGACGGAGAGGATGGCACGACGCTCCCTTCAGGCTCAAACGACAAAATTGGTGGAATCGGGTTCTGGTGGTTGAGCTTGTGCTCGACCGCCGGTTAGACCCAGGACTCCGCGAACGTCTCAATCTCCAGCGCCGCCAGCCGTGCGACCAGTTCGCTCGGCGCTTGCGGACGGCGGAGCGGTTCCTTGGCCAGCATCTGCTGCACGAGCTGCGCCACGGTGTGCGGTACGTGCGGCGCGAATTGACGAACGTCGCGCGGCATGTCGTGACGGTGCGCCTGGGCGAGCGCGGCCATGTCGTCGGCGGCGAACGGCAACTCGCCGGTCAACAGCTCGAAGAGCGTCACCCCGAGGCTAAAGATGTCGCCGCGGATGTCCGCGCGCAGGGCCGAAGTAAGCCGCTCAGGCGCCATGTAGGCGATCGTGCCCGAGAGCGCGGCGTCGGCCGAGTCGCCCGTTTCGTGCGATCGCCGCGCACATCCCAGGTCGATCAACGTGGCGTGCCCGTCACGAGAGACCATGATGTTCGCCGGCTTCACATCGGAGTGCAACCAGCCGGCGGCGTCGAGCGCCGCGAGGGCCTCGGCCGCCTGGCGAACGATCCACAGCGCAAGCGGCAGCTCTGGGCGGTTATCGGAAGCTCTGAGCGAGGCGAGCGTCACGCCCTCGATCCAGGGCATCACGACGTAATAGGGCGCTTCGTGAACGTGGGCGGCGAGGATCGGCACCAGGTGCGCGTGCGAGACCGCGCGGCCGACGCGGGCCTCGCGGCGTAGCAGCTTGATAGCCTGCGGTTCGTCGTGCCATTGCCGCTTGAGGAGCTTGACCGCGTACGGCGTGCGGAGCACGTCTTGGGCATCGGCCGCACGCGCCTGATGCACGGTGCTGAAAGCGCCCTCGGCCGCCGCACGAACCAGCGCCCACGATCCAACGCGATCGGAGATTGATTCGCGATTCGAGCCAGCCTGCGCGGCCGCATTTGGCGCGGCTAGCGACCGTTTCGAGACGACGCGCTTGGCCGCCCGGCGCTTGCTCGCTGCGAGCGCACCGGCGGCGCGGCTGGGCTGGAAACTTCGTGCCATACGGGAATGCGCGGGAGTAGACACAGGCGCGATAGGGTGGCTATCCACAGCATCGGCAAGTCGGGGCATGCGAATTGAGCCGATCGAGCGAAATTAGGATCCTCGCAAAGACAACTTGGTCAATTTGCCACGGATTGAACGCGGACGAAACACGGATGAGGTAAACCACAAAGGGCACAAAGGCCACCGAGGGAAAGTGTTCCTGTCCGTCGACTTTGTGTCCTTCGTACTACAAACGTTGAATTTGCACGTGCCTTGCGCGGATTTCAATGGACGCCGAGGGGGTCGGGACTCGTTGTCGCCGGCGCATCGCGGCCGTTCGCAGGACCGGCTTCCGACAACGACTCGCCGACCCCTTCTCGTTGGTTCCGGCTATGCCGGGCTGTGTTTAATCCGTGTTCAATCCGTGGTAAATTGAACAGATTATTTATG
>Ga0163150_10009204_pt1 | contig 10983 bp, 8 predicted proteins | sample OliLakLV19P2IB_FD_148628 | JGI IMG/M metagenome (GOLD analysis project Ga0163150, IMG submission 148628) | Freshwater microbial mat bacterial communities from Lake Vanda, McMurdo Dry Valleys, Antarctica - Oligotrophic Lake LV.19.P2.IB | ecosystem: Environmental > Aquatic > Freshwater > Lake >...
GCGGAAGCGTTGGATTGCCTCGAGAAGGACCACGAGTTCTTGCTCAAGGGTGACGTATTCACGAAAGACGTGATCGAAACGTGGATTGATTATAAACGGCAGCGGGAAGTGCTGCCGATGAGCCTTCGGCCCACGCCTTACGAATACCATCTTTACTACGACGTGTAATCGCGCGTCTGAGGCGTTAAGCGATACGGGGCGATGGCCGTTAGTGCCATCGCCCCGCCGTTCTTAAGAATCCAAGCGCAACATTCTCAGAGACCGCTTCGAATAATCTCATCCAGCCATGCTTCGCGGTGTAGATAATATTCGCACGAGCCCATTTCATTTACCATCGTCTCTTCATAGTCCTGAAATTCCGGATTTAGCCGGACGAATATGCGAACGATATTGCGCGTCGGCACCCGATGAGCATCACAGTCTGCCTCGTCACTGCGCAATGGCTCAATCCAAGTATCTAATCGATCCAGGACTATTAGCAGGGTACCCATCGCCATTTACCCCCGCGTTTGACACCGCATTAAGCGTAGGACGATGACGCCAATCTGTCAACAGGAAAATTGACGACTGGCGTGTCTGAATTCTACGCTTTGTGAGTCATCTGATTGGCCGTCGCTTGTTAACCCTGGAGTTCGCCGCATTGCCCGGGGGCTCAGGAGTTTGAAACCGATAAGGAAAGGGGAAGGTCAAAAGAGAGCAGAAAGAGAAAGCGGGAAGCGCGTTAACGCCCCCCGCTTTCCAATGGCTGATCGATTGGGTTACACGACTTCAAGCAGAATGAAGAGCGCGATGATCCAGACGATCGGGTTTAACCACCAAAACATAATAGATCTCCGTAATTGCTTTCAGCCTCGTTGAGGCTTCGTACAATCTTTCGACTATACGACTTCAAGAAGGATGAAAATCAGGATGATCCACCAGATCCACCACATACCGAACCTCCGTTCTTTCGTTTGGGCCCCTTAGGATGATCCAGCAATTGTTGACGCTGAATCAAAAGATTCGCAATAGGGAGCAGTCACTCCCCGTGCTTAGATCCGATACTACAGAACTTGGGTCAGGAGAAGGATCAAGCCAATCCACAGATAAACCCAAAAATTGAAAATCATCGTATTCCTCCGTTTCTCAGTTTTGCCCCATCTTCACGATCCAGCGCGAGTGAGGTATCTCAATGTACTATCCCACGCACGAGCCGCTGCTCGCACACGTTAGCCAAGCTTCAAAAGAAAAATTGTTTGCTTAAAGCGCCTGGTAGAGAATGACCAAAAGCAGAATCCACCAAAGTGGGTTGAAAAGCCACCACCACGCCATCTTCGGCTCGCCCTTCATCCGAACGTCCTCCTTTTGAACTCTCTACCGTAACTTTGCCACCAATCGCGTTCCGGTTGCGATCAAGGCAAAAGTAGTTCCCCGGACAAGAAAAACGATTGTAGCGGAACAGACCAGTAAATTTCAATACCCGATTATCCGCTAATCATCAGACTGTATCAGGGGGAACCCCAACCTATCGCTACAGTGGCAAGAATATACCACATATCCGGTGTGTATACAATGGTTTCTTGTATTCGTTACAGATATTATCGCGGTTACCGCGATAATTAAAAAAAGGATGGCGGGCTATTAACCCGCCATCAAAAATAATTCCTCGAAGGCGCCGGAGCTTAGGGCAGTACGTTAAGCCAACCACCCTGCGCGAAAACCACGAGGACATACCAAATCGGCCAAAACAACAACAACAATAACATTTCGTTTTCTCCTCTCGGTTTTAGAAACCGTTCTTTTCCCCTCGGAAACCCCATTCACAGTCTGTTCCGGACCGGGAGAAACAACGAAGCATTTCGTGCCTGCCTCTCCTTCCGCTTCCGAATAACTCCACTGGCGCGCCGGCGCGAAACCGGTATCGTCAATGTGGAGTCTTAAATCTGTGAAGAAACGGGAATCTTAGAAAGGATACCAGGTCGAGTACAAAAGAACCCACAGAATCCACACAATCCAGAAGAAAATGAACATACCAACAGATCCTCCTTTCCACTTTCGGTTCGTTGCTCGCCCCCCATGGAGCTTGCGGAGGAGTATATCACAAGCCTTAGTCGGATACAACGCCTTGTGCTGGCTAAATTTGGCTAACCCTTTCTAGGGGTGTTTTTCCCCATTCGAGCCGCCTAGACCCCCATTCCCAAGTTCCGGCATGATAGCCCTACCACTACATGGGAGGTTAATTCATGCCGCAGCTTCCACCAGTCCTCAGCAGGCGCGCGTTCATTGGTTCCGCCGCCGGGGTCGCAGTCGCGAGTCTCGCCCAACCCGATGCGGGCATCGCATCAAGCGGCCGCCAGCCAAACGTGCTTTTCGTCATGACCGATCAACAGCGCGCCGATGCCATTCACGGCATGGGGAATTCTGTCATTTACACGCCCAACATGGATCGCCTCGTGCAACGCGGCGCGGCCTTCTCGCGCGGTTACTCCACGTGCCCGGTTTGCGTGCCCGCCCGCTACACCATTCGCACGGGCTGCGAGCCGCACACAACCGGCATTTACCATAATGGCGCGCCAGACCTCGTTGCGGGCCAGCCGGAAGGCATGGAAGAACGCTGCGGTGATTTCCTCGCGCGGACAATGTCCCGCCTCGGCTACCGCACATTCGGCATCGGTAAGTTTCACACGACGCAGCGCAACGAGGACGTCGGTTTCGATACGCACTTGCACAGCGAAGAAATGTACGGTTCGCAGGAGGACCGCGCGCGCGACGCGTACGCGTCGTATATCGCAAACGAACACCCTCGGTTCAACTACATCGAAGATTTCATGGGCGAACGATCGGCGCACTACTATGTGCCGCAGACCAGCCTGCTCCCGCCGGAGCTGACCTGCGAGTCGTGGGCGGCGGACCGCGCAGTCGAATTGATCTCCAAACAGGACTCGCGCCCATACTTTGGCTTTGTATCATTCGTCGGGCCGCACCCGCCCATCGCGCCGCCAATCCCGTTCAACCGCATGTACAACCCCGACAAAATGCCGAATCCCGTGCGCGGAGACGCGGCAGTGGATGCAATGGACGAACAAATTACCTGGATGAACCACGCCGTCTGGGCGGAGGACATCAACGACTCGCTCGCCCGGAAAATCCGCGCGCGGTATTACGGCATGGTTAGCCACATTGATCAGTGTCTCGGTCGCATCCTCGATGCGGTCGAAGCGCGGGACGACGCGGACAACACCGTGATTGTGTTCTACTCCGATCACGGCGATCACCTCGGCGATCACGGCGGATGGCAAAAGGAAAGCTTTTTCGATGTGGCGTGTCGCGTCCCGTATCTCGTGAGCTGGCCCGCGGCTATCGCGCCAAACCAACGTCGCGACGAAATTGTGTGCCTAACCGACCTGTTCGGCATCGCCACCACCGCCGCGGGCACGCAGGACCTACGGCAGGGGAAGGACGTGCTAGGCCTGCTCGCCAGAACCGCGCAACCACGTGAACATTTGATCGGGTTGTACGGCATCCCCGGCACGCCACGCGTCAAAGTAATGGTCCGCGAGAAGGATTGGAAATACATCTATCTCGCCAACGGCGCGCGCGAGCAGTTGTTCAACCTGACCGAAGACCCGATGGAACTGCGCCAGCGGATTGCGGACTCCCCCGAGGTCGCTGCCCGTCTGAAACGAATCGCCGCGGAATACTGCAACCGCCCTAACCTTGAACGCGCGATAGAAAATAACGCGCTCCGCGCGTTTCCTTTCGAAGCGAGGCCGCTGCAACGGATTTTGCAGTTTGACCGGTCGCGGGGTGTGAAAGGATTCCCGCAACATCCGTCAGAGGTGGTGACGGGGAAATCGGTTTAACGCAAGGGTAAGGGCAAATGGGATGTTTTTTTCTCTTGGCGATGGTCTGATGCGGCAGACTTCGATTCGGCTCAATTGCCCTTTATCTCCAAATTTGAGAAGGGCACGCAACGTCCTGGAAAGCAGCCAGCGAAAACTGGAGGTTTTACTTGTGACGTGAGTGAAAGGGACAACTTATGGGAGCAATTGGAAGATGCAATTCAGTTTTTGAACAAGCACAGAGGCGACTTGGAAAGAATTTTGAAGTTACCGACGATTGAGTCATGCTATTTGGATTTCGGATATGATTGTCGCCTCGACGGAAGTACTGTAGTGGTGCAACGGGACTATTTGCCAGTGGAGTTACTTCGCCTCTGTAGCAGTCTTGGAATTGGCATTGGCCTATCTCTTTTTCCTGCCCTTCGTGTCGATTGAAAAAACCCGCGTCGCGAAAAATGCGGTGCACGTGTTCGCCGAAGTGCATATTGTTCATTGCGCGTCTGCCTGCCGCACGCCTATCAAAAGCCGTCCTGCAACAACTCCGGGGATTATGCGCGCCTTTCTTGAGAATAAACGCCGTCCTCGATCTCCGTCACAATGCGAGGCAACTCTGCAATTCTGTCGATGACGTAGTGCGCCCCCGCATTTTCCAGGCGTTTACGCGCTACGCTGCAACGGGCCGCGCGATCGGATTTGGATAACGCGGCGAACTCTTCCTGGGTTAACCCGACTTCATTTCCATGTTCTACAACGCCGATGCTCCACATTCCCGCGTTCAACCCCTCGCCAATGTCCGCGACGGTGTCCCCTAGTTTCACGCAGGCTGCCATGGGATACACGCCGAGGCGGCTTGCGGCTTCGAGCGCCATCCATGGGGCGGGGCGGCCTTCCTGCACATCGCTGACTGTGACGATGCAATCCGGTATATAGCCTGCGTTCGTGGTTATAGGCGTTAACGCAGCCATCATCTCGTCGTTGTAGCCGGTTGTACTGCCGATCTTAATTCCGCGCGCGCGCAACGCGGCGATGGTTTCGATTGCGCCTGGAATGATGTCCGCGTGCCGTTTAATCGCTTCGACCTGCAAGGGGACGAATTCGGCGAACATGCTTTCGACATCGTCTTCGGTTGGACGGCGACTGTGTTGTCTTTCCCATTGCGTGGCGACGTGTTCGAGCCGCGTCAGAATTCGGATATGATCGCGTTTGTGCATGCCCATGGGGCCGCGAGCTTGCGTTTGGGAAACTTCGATGCCTCTGCGTTTGAACACTTCAATGAATACGGCCGCGGGGGCGCAACATCCGAAATCGACTGTTGTGCCCGCCCAATCAAAAATGACCGCTTTGATTGGACCAGCGTATCGCGCATCCGGGCTACTTGCCATCCGCCCCTCCACTTTCTGACTTTGACGCAAGGATGTAATTGCACAACGCGCGGACGTTTTTCACAAATGTGGCCGAACGTATTACTTCACGAGTGGAATCTTCATCGCCGTGATAATTCAGGCGGCCCGGCTCGACCCACGCGCCGCGTATATCCAACGTCTGAATCGCCTCTGTTGCGAGTTTTTCCAACTCAGGGGTCAGAGTGGGTGGTGAAGAAGCGCCCTTTGGACTAGGACCATTGTCCTTGGCCTCTTTATATTCCGCCTCGATTGCGTCCAACGCGGACCCGACGATGAACGCGTAATGCGTAGGCATGTCGTCGCTGGAATAGGTGAGTTTATAATCCTTCGTGAAATACAGCGGCCGGTTGGTTTGAAGTTCGTAGAAACGGGCGAGCCGGCCATCGGGCAGCAATGACGACTTGTAGTAAGCGAGCGCTTTGGGAATGGGTTCGAGAAAACGCGATTCACCCGTTTCATGAAACAACGAAATCAGCGTGCGCATGACGCTTTGCGATTCGCCGCCACAGACGGATGGCGGCTCGAATTTCCGCGCCCAGACCGGTTGCATCATCGCGTCGTACTGCTGCGCCCAGCCGGGTTGGGGGTCTGGCATTTGCGCGAGGATGATGAAATCGCCCGCACGTAACGCTGTGTCGCGAAACCGCGCATCTCCATAGGCGCCACGCGCAAGCAGCATGAGATCGATCATGTCCTTGATGCCGCCGTCGTTGAAGGTATAGTCATGTTTATAGTCGCGCTGCACGTACTCGCGTGTCCACGATTCCGGATAATTGGCCTTGAGCACGGGATATTTCGCGGGATCGGGCGGAGCAGAAAACCGTTGCGGCCATGCGCCGTTTGGGTATTGCGCTTCACATAATTTCGTGAGTGCGTACGCGACGGCTTCGCCAATCTCGGGGTCGCTGTGTTCGGTCGCCGCATCGACATCGATCAAAAACGATAGCGCGGCCTGCGTGGTGTTGTCGTCCAATGTGGAAACATTGCCTTTGCCCGGCGGATTGTGCGCGCGGTACGCAAATTCGGAGCGTCTTTCGGGATCGAACTGGATGCGGTAATCCCATCCGCCGGAAACGAGCTGACCTTGAACCAGCGCGTGGGCCGTTTCCTTGGCGGCATTGAGATAGTAGGTGTCGCCAGTAGCCTCATACGCAGCAAGAAATGCTTCGCCAACGTATGGCGTGCCTGGCGGCTGCACCCAGACCTGTTTCGGAAGCGCTTTGCCTTCGCCTTCCCGCTTGGCGAGGTCGGCGCTGTGTTGCCAGACGTATCCTCCGTGGACTGCGATATCTTCGCGAAAAAAACCACAGGTTTTGCGCAACGCAGTTTGCGCGTCTTCCGGTGATAGTGCCAGCGCGCCATGCGCTAACAAGAAAATGAATGCGAAGGATCGGTACCGGGTCATGTATTCAGGACCACTTCCATGTCGCGCAATACCTCCGCAATTGCGGCCAGCAAATTGCGCACATCGTTTTCATAGATATGGCCGATGTTGCCGATCCGGAAACAATCGGCATTGCTTACTTTGCCGGGATAGATGACGTAGTCTTTTGAGCTGAGCGCGCTATAAAACGGTTCAAATTTGAAATTCGCATGCGCGGGGCATCGAAATGAGGTGATGATATATCCCTGCCGATCAGCAGGGAGATATTCCACAAAACCGAGCGCGCGCATGCCCTTTACAAGCGTGTCATAATTCTTCCGGTAACGCGCGCCGCGCCCCTCGACGCCGCCTTCCGCCTCTAGTTCGAGCAGCGCCTGGTGGAAGGCCAGTAACGTATGGGTTGGCGGGGTGAAACGGAATTGTCCCGTTTGTTCGAGACCGTTCCACTGCGCGAACAAATCCAGGCTAAGGCTTCTGGCATAGCCTTCGGTTTCGGCAATCGCATCGCGGCGGGCGATGACAAAGCCGAAACCGGGTACGCCTTCAATACACTTGTTCGCGGATGACACCAAAAAATCAATATGCGCGTCCCGAAAACTGATCGGTATCGCGCCAAAACTGCTCATCGCATCCACGAAATAGCCCGCGCCCGCGGCATGGGCGAGCACGCCGATCTCCGCGATGGGATTCACAATCCCCGTTGTCGTCTCGCAATGCACGACGGCGACCAAATCTACACGCGGTCCTTTGAGGGCCTTCCTTATATCTTCAAGGTCGGGGTGCTGGTCTTCCGGGCATTCGACAACTGTATGGTCAATTTCGAGCACGCGAAGCATCTGTACGATGCGCTTGCCGTACGCGCCATTGACAATCACAACAACTCTACCACCGACAGGAACGCATGACGACACGACCGCTTCAATCGAAAACGTCCCACTGCCCTGCATTAATACTGCGACGTAGTCATCCGGCGCGCCGGTCATCGCGGCGAGACGATGACGAATGTCTTTCACCGTTTCAATGAATTCGTTGTCGCGCGAACCCAGGTCATGAAGAAGCGCCTGTTTTACGGTCGCGCTGGTAGTTAGCGGGCCAGGCGTAAAGAGGATTTTGTCCCTGGATGCGCCGAAGGAGTCAGCAGTTGCCATTGCATTATGTCCCCATGGATTGCGCATCACTCTTGCGATGGCCCGCGTGCGCGGTGTGCAGGCGCCACATCATAACGATCATGAGCAACGTAAAGGTAATGCTCATGGTCAGGGCGAGCCAGTTGGTGTTGCGAATACCCGCCTGTTCATCGCCTCGCATGAGGTACCCGATGATTTCTTCCTGAAAGATTGGGCCGATGCTGGCAATACCATTCACCAAGCCAGCGACCGCAACGCCATTGCGCTCGCCCGCGACGGAAACCGATGCAGCTCCGGCAAGAATGGTGTCGGGTCCGTAAATCATGAATCCGACGAGCCCAAAACAGATCGCGATAGCTTGCGGGCTGGTGCCCAGGTAAATCACCGACAGGTACCCGGCGATCATCCCAAGGCCCATGACAAAACACAGCGCCGCCCAATTGCCCCTGAACACGCGATCCAAAACAAGACCGGCAACAACTGCCCCGCCGAGACCGGCCCAGTCGAATATCGCGGAAAAATAACTCGCAGTGCCGACGTCCATTCCCTGAATATTCAGGAATGCCGGAAGCCAGGAATCGAGGGCGTACCGGAGAAACTTGATGCAGAAATAACTCGTTCCCATCGCGATCACGACGGGATTCATAGCGAGCCGGAGATAAGCCTGCCAAGGAATAAGAGCGTCTTCGTTGGCGCGGATTGCACGGGTGTCCGCTTGGCGTGCGCCGACAATGGGATCAAGTCCAATATCTTCGGGTCTGTTCCGCTGCCAGAAATAGACCAGCCACCAGACAAAGAAAGTTAATAGACTTAAGCCAAAAAATGCATACCGCCAACCGTAGCTGGCAAGTAAAAGACCTCCCACAAACTTCACAGACATGTTGCCAATGAGATAACTGGTCGACCAGAAACCCATGATGGTGCCGCGTTCGGCGGGACGCAGCCATTCTGAAATGCCGCCCACCGCGCCCGGCCAACCGCTCGCCTGGGCCAATCCATTCGCGAACATGAGCAGTAGAAAGGTTTCGTATGAATTCACGAAGCCGAAGGCGGCGTTGAAACAGATCGATAGGCCAAGCCCGCCAAGCAACAGCACGCGGGGGCCGTGCCGCCGGCCCAGGAAACTGTTCGCAAACTGACCAATGGCGTAGGCAATTAGAAACGCGGTCCAAATATGCGCGACCTGGCTCAAGTCCCAATCAAATTCCTCTCCGATGGTCGTTTTGCATATCGTGAACGCCTTGCGCGTGAGATAGTAACCCGCATACGCAAAATACGTTGAAATCAGAATGCGCCAACGCCAGGATTTTTGCTCCTGGGTTAATGGTTCAAGCAATAGTCTGTCTCCCCGCTCATTGAAAAACCCCCAAGGGCGTTTGGGGGTGGCAGATATTGAAAATCAAGCCTTGACGTCATGTGAAGTTCGTCCGCGCGGATCAAATGCATCCCGAAAATTCTTCGCCGCGCACGAGCCTGAATTTCAGGTGCGGAAGCACGCCACCTTCGGTCTTGCACTTCGCGCTGGCAAAATGCACGGTCAACACGCGGCGATGTCGCGTGCTCGTGTTCGGGCCTGTGCGGTGAAGAAGGCGGGAGTGAAACAGCGCGCCGTCGCCTGGTTCGAGACTGAGTGCGACTTCGTTGGGTTGCGGCCCTTCATATCCGACCGCGCCGAACACGCCGAAATTGACGAGATCGCCGCGCGGCGTGTCGTGATCGATGAGCGCGTGCTTGTGCGATCCCGGAATCACGACGAGCGTTCCATTCTCGATATCGGTTGGGTCGAGCGCGATCCATGAACCAAGAATGAGGTCGTGCGGTCCGAACGCGAAATAAAATGAATCCTGATGGTATGGATGGTCTGCCTGAATGCCGGGGGGTTTGTAAATCATCATCGTCAGAAAGGCTTTGATGTCCCGGCCAATAATGTCCTCGACGACGTCGAGCACCGCGGGCGTTTGAGGATACGGTTCGAAAATCGGGTCATACCAATCCGGCTGAAGCAGCTTCCACATGCCGAGTTCGGGATCGTCAACCTTCACTTCTCCCTTCGCGACGCGCACGTCGCGCACGAGCATTTTTTCCGCGCCGGGAGGAATTGCCCCGGTGGCCAATTCCCGGGCGCGCTTTTTATAGCGGTCAACTTCCTCGGACGACAGAACGCCTTTGACAACCAGGTATCCGTCGTCTTCATATTGTTTGCGTTGGGCTTCGGAAAGTTTCACGATACCAGACCTCCACCAACCTGCGGTTTCCACCTCTCGATGCGCTCTGCAGCGACTGCGCAACGCTAACACAGACTGGTCCGTTCCGCAACACGATGGTCCGCGCCGGGTTTATCTCCCGCCCACGAACTGCGCGTTGGCTGACCCTGGCGCATCCACAAGTTCCACCTGAAGCGGGTTCACGGCCTGAGAAAAATCGATGAGAAAGTTCAGGTCGATTGTTCCACCCGGGACTTGCGCGACGACGGTCTCGCCAACGGTCGCTTCGTTTCCGCCTACCCAAAGCCGCAACCCTTTCGCATCGGCAATGCGCAATGTGATCGCTCCGGCATTCGCGGCTTCGAGTTGGCAGCGCGCAATACCTTTCTGTCCTTCCCACAGAGTGTGCGACAACTTTGGCACGTCGCCCAGTGGAAGACTACCGGAGGTTATGCTGTACGCGCTGGCCCACGTAAAATCGGGCGGATTCTCTGAGGCGACCTCAAACGCGGCATTTTGAAGCGCCTGGGCCGCGGGCTGTGTCGCGGCGAGCACGCGCCACGTCCGGCCGCGGCGGGTCGTGCCGATCGAATAGTCCGGGCTGCGGCCCAATTCGGACATGAACCGCACCAGATTAGTGAATTCATCGCGCAACAGCGTATCGGCGAGACCGCTGGGCATCAGCGATTGTCCGTCTCGCACCGATTCGATAGTGTCTTTCGCGATCACGAGCTCGACGGAATTCGCGTCGCGAAGCACGATGTCGTTGTCGTCTTCGCGCACCTTGATGCCACTGTGACTCTCGAGATCGTTCGTCTCTACGATGATTGAGTGAAAGCCTTCCTTGATCGCGGAATTGGGCGTGAGCATTGACGCAACGAGGTAATCTGGTTGGGCGCTGCCGCCGATACTCGAGAGGTCCGGTCCGAGCACGCCACCTGCCCCGCCGATGGCATGGCACTTGGCGCACTCCAGTTTCCGGTATTGCGCTTCGCCGGCCGCTGGGTTGCCGTGTGCTTGCGATTCCGCGGCAAGCTGCATGAT
>Ga0163150_10009205_pt1 | contig 10983 bp, 7 predicted proteins | sample OliLakLV19P2IB_FD_148628 | JGI IMG/M metagenome (GOLD analysis project Ga0163150, IMG submission 148628) | Freshwater microbial mat bacterial communities from Lake Vanda, McMurdo Dry Valleys, Antarctica - Oligotrophic Lake LV.19.P2.IB | ecosystem: Environmental > Aquatic > Freshwater > Lake >...
GCTTCGCCGCGATAGCCCGATGCGTCGTCGATCTCGATCATCGCTTTTCCCGTATCCTGCCGCGATCCCGCCGTCGACCGCCGTTGACGTCGTACGCCGGCGGCGTTGCGCCGGCGCTCCACGATCGCGACCAGTTCGTCCTCGCTCGCCGATGCGTCGTCGATCTCGATCATCGCTTTTCCCGTATCCTGCCGCGATCCCGATTTGCCCCCCTTGACCCACACCGGCGGCGGCCTCGCCGCGATAGCCGATGCGTCGTTGATTTCGATCATTGGCGTGGCAACGCGAATGCTACGTAACTCCCGCCCGATGGCGCGCCGCTCTTGCCGCCCCCTGCCGCGATCACGATGTACTGCCGGCCGTTCACCTGATACATCGCCGGCGTCGCGTTGCCCGCCGCCGGCAGCGTCGTCTCCCAAAGCAGCTTGCCAGTGAGTTTGTCGAACGCCCGGAACTTGTTGTCGAAGTTGGTGGCGCCGATGAACAGCAGTCCGCCGGAAGTGACCACGGCGCCGCCATAGTTCTCGCTGCCCGTGTTGCGGACGCCTTCCTTCACCAGCGCCGGGTACTCGCCGAACGGGATCTTCCAGGCATACTCGCCCGTGTCGAGATTGATCGCGTTCAGCGTGCCCCATGGCGGCGCGACCGCGGGATAGCCGTCGGGATCGAGGAACTTGTTGTAGCCGTCGATCACGTACTTCTGCTCGGCCGGGGAGGCCGCCTGTACGCCTACGTCCACCGAGGTGTTCTCACCCGATAGCAGGTACGCCGCGATCGCCTGGATCGCCGGCTTCAGCAAGTGCGCGAAGCCCGGCATGCGCCCAGCGCCCTTCTCGATGACCTCGGCCGCGCGCTGCGGCGTCGAACGCTTGGCCAAGTCCACCAGCGACGGGAACTCCGGCGGGTTGCCTCGGAAGTCAGCCCGATGGCACGAGGCGCAGTTGCGCGCATAGAGCGCCTGCCCGCTCATCCGCGGACTCACGCCGGCGCGGGGCACGAGCCGCAGGATCCAGGCCATCTCGTTCGAGTTCACATACAGCAGTCCGGTCTCGGGATCGAAGGCCGAGCCGCCCCACTCGCCGCCGCCATCGAAGCCGGGGAAGATCACCGTCCCCTCGAAACTTGGCGGTATGAACTGGCCTCCGCTCCGAAGCCCGCGCAGTTGTTCAAGCACTGCCTGACGAGCCTTCTCATTACGGTCGGTGGCCGTGAACGTCTGCCGCGCGAAGGGCTCGGGTTTCAGTGGCAGGGGCTGCGTCTTCGCGGTCCATTCGCCGTCGACATCCGACGGCGGGGCGGCACGTTCCTCGATCGGAAACAGCGGCGTGCCCTTCTCGCGATCGAATACGTATACGAAGCCGGACTTGGTGATCTGCGTGACCGCGTCAATCAACTTGCCGTCGCGCAGCACGGTGACGAGGCTTGGCGGCGACGGCAGGTCGCGATCCCAGATGTCGTGCCGGATGGTCTGGTAGTGCCATACGCGCTCGCCGGTGTCGGCCTTCAGCGCGATGAGCGAGTTGGCATACAAGTTATCGCCTGCGCGGTTGGCGCCGTAGAAATCGAACGACGCCGATCCTGTCGGGACGAACACCAGCCCGCGGTTCTCATCGAGGCTCATACCGGCCCACGAGTTGGCGCCGCCGGTGTAGGTCCAGGCGTCCTTGGGCCACGTCTCATAGCCGGGTTCGCCGGGTCGCGGAACGGTGTGGAAAGCCCAGCGCCGCTTGCCGGTTCGCAGGTCGTAAGCGCGAATGTCGCCGGGCGATGACGGCAGGCCCTCGGGGACGAGACTGCCGACGATCAGCAGGTCGCGGTAGACCACGCCGGGAGTGGTGAGCGTAATCACGACGCTTTTGAGATCGCGGCCGAGTCCTTCGCGCAGGTCGATCTTGCCGCCGGTTCCGAAGGTTTTGATCGGCTTGCCGGTAGCGGCATCAACGGCAAAAAGCCAGTTCTTCGCGGCGACGAAGACGCGGCCGTTCCAGTACGTCACACCCCGGCTTCGAAATCGGCCGGGGTTCGCGCCCTCGTTCGGATCGAAGCTCCACTTCAGCTTGCCGGTGGCCGCGTCGAGGGCGATCAGCCGCAGCTTCGGAGTCGTTGCGTACATGACGCCGTCGACGACGATGGGATTGCACTGGATCTCGGAGTTCTTGGACGCGTGGCCGGTCTCGTATGTCCAGGCGACCTCGAGCTTCGCAACATTACCGCGATTGATCTGATTGAGCCGTGAGTAGTGGATCTGCTCCGGACCGCCAAGGTAAGCCTTCCAGTCCTGGTAGCCGGAGGTGGGGGCTCGACGCGCATCGGCGGCGAAAGCCGGAAGTATCCATGCGGAAGACAAGACGGTCGAGATGAGGGCCGGCGCCAGCAACGCGCGAAAGGTCATGATGGCTATTGAATCACGGTACGATGATTCGCATGGGCCGCTGGTCCGCCCTGATCCTCACAACAGCCGCTGTTCTGTTCGGCGCCGACGATTGCCGCGTCCACGTGAAAGCGGGCGATGAAGCGAAGGCGCGCGACTGCTACCTCGAAGCCGCGAAGGTGGCGACTGATCCCCGTGCACAGGCCGACGCGTTGTATCAGGCGGGCCGCTCACAGTATGCGCTCGGCGATGCGACGGGCTCCATCCTCACCTATTCACGGGCGCTCGACATCCGCCGGCGTCTGGGCGATCGGCGCGAGCAGGGCTCGCTGCTCAACAATATGGCGTCGTCCTACTGGACCCTGGGCGGCTTCGCAAAAGCCCTCGAACACTACCAGCAGGCGCTGCCTTTGCGTGAGGCCGCCGGCGACAAGTTTGGCGCCGCCCTGACGCAGTTCGGCATCGCCAACGTGTATGCCGCCTGGGGCGATTCGGAAAATGCCATCCGCACCTACACTGCCTCGCTCACGGTCTTCAGGGATGTGAAGAACGAGCAGTTTCAGGCCGAGGTGCTGAACGCGGCCGGGCTCGCCTATGCCAACATCGGTGAGTTCGCGAAGGCAGTTGACCACTACACTGAAGCCCTCGTCCTGTGGCGTAAGCTCAAACTTCGGGGCAGGGAAGCGTACACGCTGAACAACCTCGGCCTGCTCGAGCTCGACCGTAAAGCGCCGAAGAAATCGCTCCCCTATTTCGAGCAGGCAGGACCGATGCTTGAGGAAGCGAAGGATAGCCGCGGCCGTTCGTACGTGCTGAACAACCAGGGCGATGCCTACGCCGCCTTGAAGGACTCGAAGCGCGCGCTCGATCTCTACGCCTTGTCGCTGACACTCAAGCGTCAGATTGGCGACCAGTTTGGCGAGGCTCGCACGCTCGAGTCGATGGGAGAGGCGCTGGCAGCCTCCGGCGATCCCACGTCGGCGCGCTCGCGGTTAGCTGAAGCCCTGGCGCTATACCGCGGCGTGGGCAGCAGGCCCGGCGAGGCGGTGACGCTCGCGGCCCTCGCAAGCGTGAAGCGCACCGCCGGCGAATTACCCGCTGCGCGCGCGGACATCGAGCAGACGCTCGAGATCATCGAGAGCCTGCGCGCCCAACTGTCGAGCCGTGACTTTCGCACCAGCTTCTTTGGAACGCAGCAGGACTACTACGCGTTTTACATCGACCTCCTGATGAGCATGAACGAACCGGCCGCCGCTCTCAAAGCCAATGAGCGAAGCCGCGCGCGCGGGCTGCTCGACATGCTCTCGGAGGCCCGGATCGATCCTTCGGAAGGAATCGCGCCCGATCTGATCGAGAAGCGGCGGAACCTCGAACGTGAGCTACGGGGGTTGGCGCAACGGGGAACTTCAAAGCGCCTGGACGATGCACTGCGGGAGTGGAACGACCTGGACGCGACGATTCGCGGGAGCAGTCCGCGCACAGCGGCACTGCTGCAACCGGCATTGGTGGACGCCGCCGAGATGAGGGCGTCGTTATTGACGAAGGGCACGGCGCTGATCGAGTACAGCGTAGGGGAGGAACGCAGCTTCGCCTGGCTGGTGACGGCTGCCGGACTGCACACAGCCACACTTCCCGGGAGAGCACGGCTGGAGTGGCTGACTCGACGAGGCTTGGCGGTGCTCGACGCGCGGAATCGAAGCGCCCCGAAGGAGACGATCGATGCGCGTGCGGCGCGAATCGCAGCCGCGGATGCGACCTTCGAGCGCGTGGCCGCGGAGTTAGGAAGGATCCTCCTTGGACCCTTCGAGCGCCAACTGGGAACCTTGAAATTGATCGTTATTCCGGACGGGCCGCTGCATTACGTACCGTTCAGCGCACTTCGGCTGCCGGCATCGAAGCAGCGGCTGATCGCCACCCACGAGATCTCGCGCGCACCATCGGCGTCGATCGTTCAAGCGTTGCGGCAGCAGAAGCGGCCGAGGGCGGAGGGCTCCGTGGTGGCCGTCGCCGATCCGGTTTACGATCGGGACGACGGTCGCTTGGGCAGACTGCGGTCGAGCAAGGACGGCTCCTTGGGGCGGTTGAGATTCTCTCGCGAGGAAGCGGAATCGATCACGCGTCTGGGTAGACCCACCAGCCGGGCCCTCATCGATTTCGCGGCGACGCGGGAGGCGGTGCTGTCGAACGCGCTGCGGAATTTCCGCATCGTTCACTTCGCCACGCACGCGGAGATCGATAACGACCATCCGGCTTTGTCGCGGATCATTCTCTCGCAGGTGGATGCACAGGGCCGGCCGAGGGATGGCGCGCTGCGGCTGTTCGAGATCTTCAATCTCAAGCTCGACGCCGATCTGGTGGTGCTGAGCGCGTGCCGGTCAGCCCTTGGGCAGAACCTTAGGGGCGAAGGTCTGATGGGACTGACGCGGGGCTTCCTCTATGCCGGAGCTTCAAGCGTGGTGGCGAGTTTGTGGGATGTGGAGGATCGTGCGACCTCGGTGTTGATGAAGGCGTTTTACGAACCGATGCTGCGGCGGGGAGCGGCGCCGATGACGGCCCTCCGGCGCGCTCAACTTAAGGTTGCATCCGACCCCCGCTGGGCGAGTCCATACTACTGGGCGGCCTTTGCGCTGCAGGGCGATTGGCGGTAGGGTGCTGATACGATAAGTCGTGTGTCTGACGTAGCGCCGCGACAGAAATGGGGGCTGACTCAGGAGGCATTCGACGGCCTCCTGGACGTGCTTGGAGACAACCGGGAGCACGCGGCCGAACGCTACGAACGAATCCGCATCAAACTGGTGAAGTTCTTCGCGTGGGAACGGTGTCAGGATCCCGAGGACCGCGCCGATGAGACGCTCAATCGGGTGGCGAAAAGGATCGGCGACGGGGAGGTAATCGGAAATCCGGACAGCTACCTTTATGGAGTCGCGAGGATGCTGCTGCGGGAATCGGTAGTTGAGGGCCGGCGGAAGGCGAAGGTGCTGGAGCAGGTGGGGCGGGAAGTGGAATCGCCGTCGGAGGCGGAAGAAGAGCCCGCGCTACACTGCCTCGAGTCATGCCTGTCGAACATGCCGGCTGAGCAGCGGGAGTTCATTCTGGAGTACTACCAGGGCGAGCGGCGAACGCGGATCGAGACTCGGCGGCGCATGGCGCTGCGGCTTCAACTGCCCTTGAACGCCGTCAGAAATCGAGCGCTGCGACTGCGGGAGAAGATGGACGGCTGCATCCGGGGATGCCTCGCCGGGAAAAATGAAACGTGATGTTTTGTTGGATGGGATCACCTCAAAGTGGAAGGGTAAACTGCGCGGAGCATGGCTGAACCGCTCGACGAGCAAACAATAAGGCGCTATCTTCTGGGCGAACTGCCGGAGGCTGAGCGAGACGCCGCGGCCGCACGGATTTTTGAGAGCGACGATTCCTTCGACAAGGCCCGTGAGCTTGAAGACGATCTGGTGGATGCGCTGGCAATCGGGGAACTGAGCGGCGCTGAAGCATCCAAAGTTCGCGCATTTCTCGCGGAGTCATCGCAGACCGATCGGCTCGCCGCGGCGCGTGTACTCGCACGCGGCCAGCGCGCTCAAGTGAAGGGCCCGGCAATGGTGAGGACCTTCATTGGCCTGGCCGCCGCAATCCTGGTGATCCTGGCGACCTCGGTGTACATGGTGCGGAACAGGGCCCCGGTGGAGATTGCGCAAGCGCCGCAACCCGCGGTTCAGGCTCCGCGGGCGACGGCAATATTCACGTTTCTGGCGCCGGCGGGCGCCACTCGAAGCAACGCCGCCGCTTTCAGCGTCCGCATACCGCCGGGCACGCAGCTGGTTCAGATTCAAGTGGAAATCGAGGCGGGCTTTCCCGCCTACGAAGTGGTTTTGCGAACAACGTCGGGGCGCGGCGTCATCACTGTGACGGCGACAAAGCCGGGGCGTTTTGAGGTACCGCTGGCGGCATCGCTGCTGCCGCAAGGAAAGTATGAGATCGAAGTAGCAGGCATGCGCGGCTGGCAACGAGAGCTGCTCCAGTATCACTACTTCAATGTTGAGTGACCCTCACATGCGATAGTAGTCCGGCCGCCAATCGCGAATCGCCTGCTTGATCTGCTTGTTGCTCAGCTTCTCCGAGAGCGTTCGCTGCACCAGGCCCGGCAGTTCGGCGTCGGGGGCAAACCGCAGTGCGACGAGTTGTGATTCGGATATCTCGCCGATGCGCGGACGAAGATTCTCGGGAAGCACCTGCTGGAAACGCATCCGCTCTTCGAGGCGAATGAGTCTGTTCTGAACATGCAGCGGGTAAGTCCGCAACCGAAACAACGCCACGAAGAAGGCGATTGCCAGCACCGTCGCCCATGCGGTGTCAAATCCGGGCGCCCGAACCAGGCGGACCACGGAGACGATCAGTGTAACCAGGGCGATTGGCGCCAGGATGAAGTGGAAGGGCTCGTCGAACTTGGCGTGGTTACGGAGGTTTTGGGGTTTGCGTTCCATTCCAGTTATTCTATCCGGTCGCCCATTGCAGGCCCTTGTCGAACAGTGCGCGAATTGCGGGGGCCTTCAGAGGTTCGCCGAAAAGGTGGCCTTGGACCCGATCGCATCCGATGGCGCGCAGTAGAGCGAGTTGCTCTTCAGTTTCGACGCCTTCGGCCACCACCGACAGCCCCATATTGTGCGCGAGCACGACAATGGTCTGGATCAGCGGCAGGGAGGTGGAGGACGACGCCATCTCGGCGACGAACGATCGATCGATCTTGAGCGAGTCGACCGGCAGGCGCCGAAGATAGCTGAGGGACGAATAACCGGTCCCGAAATCGTCGATGGAGATGCTGACGCCGAGTTCGCGGAGACGCTCCATGCGACGCGCCGATTCTTCAATATCCCGCATGACGAGGCTTTCAGTGAGTTCCAGTTCGAGACACTTTGGAGGCATGCCGGTCTCTCGAAGCACCTCGGCCACCATGTCGACAAAGTCGGTGCGGGCGAACTGGAGGGCTGAGACATTGACGGCGAGCCGTAAGAGCGGATACCCCGCCGCTTGCCACGACATGTTCTGGATGCATGCCTGGTGGAGCACCCAGCGGCCGATGGAGATGATCATGCCGCTCTCTTCAGCGATCGGGATAAAGCGCGAGGGGCCGATGCGTCCCAGCTTCGGATTGTCCCACGCGAGCAGCACCTCGAGACTATCGACGCCATTGTCAATGTTGAGAATCGGCTGAAAGCGTATCTCGAGTTCGTGATTCTCGATGGCGCGATGAAGCTGCGTTTCGAGTTCGAGGGCATTCATCGTCAAAGCGGCCATATCCGATGTAAAGAAGCGAAAATCGTCCTTGCCGTTTCTCTTGGCGCGATACATTGCGACGTCGGCGCGCTGTAGCAGCGTGTCAGGATCATCACCGTCGCGGGGACTGACGCTGATGCCGACACTGGCCGTGACGAAAAGCTCGTAGTCGTTCACGGTGAAGGGCGCACGGATGGCCGCAAGCACATCGCGCGAGATCTGGGCGAGCTCGTCGTCGCTCGGTCTGTTCACAACCGCCAACGTGAACTCGTCGCCTCCCGGACGGGCCACAAATCCGCACCGCGGACAGCACTGTTTCAACCGGGCGCCCACCTGGCGGAGCAGCTCATCTCCGGCGGAGTGTCCCAACGTGTCGTTGATCTGTTTGAATCGATCCAGATCGATGAAGAGCAGCCCGATCTCACGTTCGCTTTGCAGGGGATTACTCAACGCATTCTCGAGCAGCTCGGAGAGCCCGAGTCTGTTGGCCAAGCCTGTGAGGGGGTCGTGCCGAAGCTGCCGCTCAAGGCTTCGATTCAATTCGGCCCGGTGCTGCTGCATCTCGTCGACGTGCAACGCGTGGCCCAGAGCTTGCGCCATCAGCTCGATGACATCTTCGTCACCGGGAGGCGGAGGCGGCGCATTCCGGAAGGTGCCGAAGGAGAGGGCGCCCCATCGTTCTCCAGCCACGGTGACGGGCGCGGAGACGGCCACCTGAAACGTGCCGGATAGAGGGCCACTAACCGCGATGCGTGTACCGTCCCGGTCCTCGACAGTTCCAAGCGGAAGCTGAAACATCCGGCAGCCCGTTTGAACGTACAGAAGACATAGTTCGACAACACCGGCGTGCTGCACGACGCTGAGACTCTGCAGTTGGCGGAGTTGATGACTGAAGCGTTCGAGCTGCCGCGTCTTGACGTCGAGGTGGAACTCCGCCTCACGGCGAAGGGTGTCGATTTCATGAGCCGTGGTTATGCTGCGGCCTCGGCCCTCTATCCCAACAGGCTGGCCTTCTTCGAAGATGAGGCGTGTGCGGAGCGTTAGGCGCACGGGGTCGCCCTGACGAATGTTCATCGATACTTCGAAGCTTTGCGATGCGCCGCCGAGCTGGGCGAGCAGGCGTTCCCGGATCTCCGGTACGGACTCGGGCGGGACGATGTCGAGTATGCTCGAGTCCACCAAATCGGTGCGAAACCGGTTGAAGCGCGAGTCTGTAGAAGTGACGCCGATGATGCGGCCACCGAGGTCGAGCGTGAAGACCAGATCGTCGGGACCCGGGCTGGGTTGATCTTCCGAGCTCGTGAGAGCCTCGGCGACGAACCGGCAGAGTTCCTGAAGGAGTTCGCGTTCGTGCGGGTTCAAGGATCGCGGCTGGTGGTCGAGGACGGCGAGAACTCCCTCTGGATTACCTTTGAATGAAATCGCGGCGAGGAAGCGAACGTGATCGATCGGTGATCGATCGGGCGGGAACGTTCTCTCCAGGACAGCGGAGCTTTCCAGGGCGAGCTCGAGCTCAGGCCACAGGGTGGGGAGGCATTCAGGCAGGACGTTAGCGCCGACTCCGGTCCATACGCCGTCGGCGCCGCGCAGCCCGGCAATCGCGAACGGAGCATTGAGGAGCGCGGCGGCAAGCTCCACCAGCAGTTGGAGCGCGACAGCCGCGGATGTCCCCGGCAAGGCGCCGGGTTGGGGAGTTGAGCGGGAGCCCGTCATCGCTACAGGCGAATGCTGGGGCCCGCCCGGTTCAACGACAGGGTCGGCATTCCGCTCAAGAGATCACCGCCGACGGCAACGCCGACCGGATGTTGGACGCGCATGGATTCCACCATTGTCGCCAAACGGCTCCTTATCGTGGCGCCGATGCACTCAGCGCCACAGTTAGTATCACACGCCGGGCAAGACCGGCCAAAGAACTCTCCATTGTCGGAGATTAGTAAACCGGCTGAGCAATTAAGGCTGGGGCGTTCCGGACGATACTGGTTTGGCGCCCCGGTTCGCCAGACTCGAAGCCGAAATCGACAAACGCATTCAGCACACCAGGCTGGTCGCCTGAAACTTGACTCAATTATATGGAATCTTGAAATTCAAAAATTCTAGTACGCTCATCTTGGGACCTTACCGTACGGCGCGGATGATTTCGATGATCGACATTGAGAACCGGGAGTCGCTCGAGCGATACCTTCGGGCTAGCCAACGCATCGGCGCGGGCGAGGTCATCGAGTGGAGGGTGCTTGCGGGCGGCGTCTCGAACCGCACGGTGCTGGTGAAGCGCCAGTCTGGGGAGAGCTGGGTTCTGAAGCAGGCGCTCGAAAAGCTGCGCGTGCCGGTGGACTGGTTCTGTGCGCCGGAGCGCATCGTGCGCGAAGCCGAAGGCATGCGGGCGCTGGAACGGTTGGCGCCGAAGGGCTCGATCACGCCACTGATCTTCTGCGATCCCGCGGAATACGTGCTGGCGATGGAGGCAGTGCCTGAGCCTCACGCGAACTGGAAGACGTTGCTGCTCAGCGGCGCCGCTGAGCTCGATCATTTCCGGCAGTTCGGACGACTGCTCGACTGTCTTCAACGGTCGCCTTACGTCGCGGGGTTCGAGGACCGGTCGTACTTCGAGGCACTTCGGCTCGAACCCTACTACACCTATGCGGCAACGCAGGCGCCCGAAGCGGCGGCGTTTCTTACAGGGCTCGTTGAGCGGACGCGGGCGACGCGGACCTCGCTGGTGCACGGCGACTATAGCCCCAAGAACGTGCTCATTCACGAAGGGCGGCTGGTGCTGCTCGATCACGAAGTGATTCACTGGGGCGATCCAGCCTTCGACGTTGGATTCGCGATGGCGCACTTTCTGAGCAAGGCTCGGCATCTGCCGGAGACCCGGTTGCGATTGCTTCAAGGCGCGAAGGCGTTTGCGGGTGAACTGAGCCGGTTAAGAAAGATCGACGCCGAGGCCGTCGATCATACGCTGGCGTGTCTGTTGGCGCGGGTGGCGGGGCGATCGCAGCTCGAGTATCTTGACGCCGATGAAAAGTGGTCGCAGCGGGAGCGCTTGCTGGAGTTCATAGCGAAGAGGCCGAGGAGTATGGCCGAACTGATCGACGCATGGTAATCCCGACCGGCTACAGCATTCGCACGCGAGCCGCGCCAGATCGTTTGATCTCGAGTCCGGCGCGGGTCACCTTTTGCGGTGGTCGTGGACTGTCATGAAACTGTTCCACTCGCCGCCGTCGCCAAGCGTACGCGAAGTTAGCCCGTATATCTCACAGTCCGGCTAACCAAAGGCCGCTCGCTGACGCCTAAACATATGTATGAAGACATGTTTCGGTAAGAAAGAGAGCGGCCCTTGCTATGAC
>Ga0163150_10009213_pt1 | contig 10977 bp, 16 predicted proteins | sample OliLakLV19P2IB_FD_148628 | JGI IMG/M metagenome (GOLD analysis project Ga0163150, IMG submission 148628) | Freshwater microbial mat bacterial communities from Lake Vanda, McMurdo Dry Valleys, Antarctica - Oligotrophic Lake LV.19.P2.IB | ecosystem: Environmental > Aquatic > Freshwater > Lake >...
TGTATGATATTAAGATTCTGCTCAATGACCGAGGGAATCCTTGCAGTGGGTATACCCTGCTAACCTGGCATTTCAGCGCCAATAATTGCGGCTGAGCGTATACGCAATACACCGTTGAGGTAAGGTGGCAAAAGCTGAGAGCTGCAACGATTCCCTGGGCTATTAAGCGTATTTTTTTTGTTTTGGTAGGTTAAGGTACTCAGACAAGACACTGAAGCAAGTGAAATAGGTGCCTAATGGGCGATAAAGACAAGACAAATCCAGGCAAATTTGATGTACAGCGCGAACGGCAGGACGAAGTCGATAAGATTAACAAGACTCGTCGTTAACTAATGACGACTTGATAGCCTAGTAATCTGGTGGCCTTAACCACACTTCGTTATGGAGACATTTGTCTCTCCCTTTTTTTTGCCTGACCATACCTCATGACTCTTCGAATTAGATGTAACCTCTTCCCGAATAATAACCGAATGAATAATAGTGTGACAAGTTTGAGTAAAGTTGATATACTTTAGCCTAGGATTAGGAAACATGACTAGACCAGTCTTTTAAGTTTAGTTTCATTAAGTACATGCCGAGATAGCCAAGGTGGTCACGGCGGGCGCCTGAAGAGCGTCAGATGTTGGTTCGACTCCATCTCTCGGCACATTGAAGACGTTGTTTAGTGGTAGTGAACACTTACCACTAAACTTTTGTCAAAGTGAATAGGCGGCTATAGTTCAGTGGTAGAACGAGTCGTTGCCAACGACTAGGAGCGGGTTCGATTCCCGCTAGCCGCTCCAAAGAACCCTCCGCCCACTCGTCCCTGTAGCTCATCTGGATAGAGCGACTCCCTTCTAAGGAGTAGGTAGTTGGTTCGAGTCCAACCAGGGACACATACGTATCCGTAGCTCAGTGGTAGAGCAGTCGCCTCTTAAGCGATTGGCCGTGGGTTCGAACCCCACCGGATACACACTATTTTTTAATAAATTCAGCTTCAATTTTTTGAAATATAAGTTTCTTGTCACTAAGGGCGGCATCTTGCCGAACACCACAGTCGTATTGCCTAAAAAACTGTGAATACCCACGTGAATTCATATAGTAATCTCCTTTTGACTGATACTGCTCGATATCTGTGCGAAACTCTTCCATGTAATTGGTTAGAAGCTGTTTGATATGAGATCCGGTTAGTGCCGCTAACTTCCGAGAGAATGACACCAGGTTGGGGTACGTGCGACCGTAGACATTAATGGGCACAGTGTGAATTGAATGAACGTCAACGGAGTGCCTATTCCATCGAGGGTAGCTGTCTCCAAAGACAGCTGACATTTCATTCGTAAATATTCTATTAGAAACGTCGTGTAACTCAGGCGTTAAAAAGTTTCCCATGCCTCGACCTGTAAATCCTTTATTAAGTACCTTTGACATCGCAAACCATGCGAGTGCAAGCTTTTTATCGATACTTCGAAGTTGAGAATTTGTGACAATCCATTCAGGGTCAAGCAATTGTTTGCCTTCTGGGGTCTTAATGTAATCAGATGAACTTTTTGAAAGCGACTGCGCGCGGTGATATGCCGATAAGGCTGTTGCGAGAAGACTACTGTACTTGTTATGTTTTAAAAATCCATGAACGTCTTGCAGTGCAAATTCCTTAACCTCAGTATAAAAGCCATCAGTAGCCTTACTGTGTTTCTGATAAATGCGAAGTGAATCTGGTTCGAAAAGGTCGCGTAGTTGCATGTAGTTCCATTGTTTGCTTGGGTGATATGCCCATCCAGTAGTTTGCAGTAGTCGTGTGAGCTCTGGTACTCCATCAGTTCGATTAACATCAATATTTAAGTGAACACTTTGTCCATATGATTCATACATATTAATAATTCCTGACCGTGCAAATCGCAAGAATGCCTCGTTTGCACTGTGATAGCTTCGAAATGGACCGTGGGCCATTTCGTAATATCCACTTGATGGCCCACCGATATCAAGGTCAGTTTTAAATCCAAGTGCGGCTAAAATTGCAACCCGATCAGTGGTAAGTACTTGAAACTGATAAGGGATTTCAATTTCATATCCAGTGAGCGGAACAATTGTACGAAGCGGGCTATGTCTGTGTTCAAACTCGCGGATACTTTTGTCAATTGAGGCATTGTTCCGATTTTCTTGAGGCAGAATGGAGCGTATTGCTTCAAATGTTTCGTACGATTGCCCATTTCGGATCGCAGCTAAGTCATAGGGTGAGATGGTGTCAAGAGTATGCTGGGTTCCAACATTACGGTTATATAAATCAAGAAGTATTTCATTAACCTTAGTGTCTGAAACGTTTAAACCCCAATGAGTAAGAAGCTCATCAAGCCGATGAATTTTCTGATCCCACATATTTGCGTCGCTATATTTATCGACAACACTCTCATACAAAATTGACGATTCAACCTGGTACCGCTTGACGAAATCTTCATCCATTGTGGGGTCAAGACCACAGAGCACTTGAGCCCTGTGTGAATCGAGCATTCTACCGCTTCTTTCCCGCATGGCGTATCATACGCCTGATTTTTAAACAAAAAAAGTGGGGTAGCAATACTGCTACCCCTTAATTCACCTAATAGACAAAGCTTGGAACCTCTTGTCCCATCTTTTCTACCGGTTTTTCGGCTGGTGCCATTACGACCTTGCTGAACAATTGTTCAGATAAGGAAGACCCAAGCTCATAGGCAGTTTCAGTTTCCGCATCTTCTACCAATAAGTCTGGCTCAGCCTCTAGGACAGGAGCAAACATGTTCAAGATGAACCTCCTATATATCTGTTATGCGGATGATACGGCCTAACGAATACCAGTGCAAGAGGGAGAACTTAAATACTAATCTCTTCGAGCTCCTTCACTCCACCAAATGCAATTCTATCCGGAATAAACCGCTCCGTATCAATCATTCGGGCAGGGTACACGACATAGTCTCCCCATCGTTTATGGATCGAATCAACCGCTTTCATTAAGTGAACTTTTTCAAGAGTGTTTGTGAACATATCAAGTTGTAAGTCATTTTCTTTGTGCAATTCAAACACCGAAATCGCAATATGCCTGAGAGGTGCATGAGGGGCACCATCATAGAGGCGCATGACTTCTTCATAAATATCCTGAGTGGAAAATAAATGTTTGGCGCACTTGTGACCTTGATGCCAATATCCACCTTCTTTATATTGCAAAGCCAAATGGACCCCTTGTGCAATAAGACCGGCTTTTCTGAGCCTCCCACTAGTTTTTGTAACCAGTTTAGAAATAATAGGAGAAACTGATTCTCGAGTTTCTAATGGACGGGGGAGGGAATAGCTGTTACCGTAGCTGCGCCGGGCATATTCAACGTCATCAATCTCATACCCTCGAAGTCGCATATACCAGTAGTAGCTGGTTACTGAATGAAAAGCGGCTTTCAGCTTCCAAAGAGGAGCTTCATAAAAATCCCATACGGTTCTAATCCCAACTGATCGCAAGCGAGCGGCATTTGCGTCTTTAATACCAGTGAGCTTGGTCAAGGGGAGATGTCTGTAGACCTCTTCATATGTAGTTGTGTCCAGTACCTCCAATCCATTTGGTTTAATCAGACCAGCGGCGGTTTTAGCAAGGTATCGATTTGGGCCAATCCCAATTGAAACCTGTATCCAGTCTCCAATCGTTGCTTCAATTTCATTTTTAATTTTGCGTGCAACAAGCAGGGGATCATTGTCGTAAATATGAAGTACCTGATCCAGATGAACGACAAACTCATCAATGGACTTAGGGCTCACGTGGGGAGAGTATCGACCAAGAAGCTTTCGAAAAAGTAAGTGAATATTTCGATATTTCCAAGGGTCAGTGGACATCACGAGTACTCGTGGACAGAGCTGCTTTGCGTCACGCACTCGCATGCCTGTTTTAACTCCAAACTGTTTTGCTTCAATAGAAGCGGCAAGTACACATCCATTTGCACTTTCATATGCAGCTACTACCAGAGGTTTACCTCGTAAAAAGGGGTTGGCCTGCTGCTCAACTGTTGCAAAGCAGGAGTTAATATCGATATGCAATACGCTCGGAGGAGCCGTATTGAACTTCATGCCTGGTTCTCAATAATTTGCTCGAGTTTCCAATTGAGAGTCTCACTATTGAAAGCAAGACGAAGGAAAGAACTGTCGGTTATGACACTGAATATATGTATCAGCGTTCGTCCCTCACGAAACTTATGATGGAGCCCAACTTTTTTAACGGTATAGACCCGTCCGCGCCAGGAAACTTTCATTGGAGCAACCACTCGAGTGTGGTGATTAAATACTAAGGAGACGGAGACATCTTCGTTTATTGTTTGGGTCTGCATATATCTTTTATAAACCATATAAAACCCAAAGTAAAGAGATCAAAATAGGTACATATAGTTTGAGGGAAAGTCCAAAAGGACTTAAATGTATTTAGACAGACAAACAATTTGTGATATATTTAGAGATATGAAGGAAATGAACACGAAGATTACAAAAGATATGAAACAATATAAAAAGAAAAATTCGGATAAGGGTAAAGTTATAAGTAAGGCAGTAAGAAAAGGATTGAAACAATATGCAGAAACCTTCAGACGACTCTCAAGCGTCTAATTTTAGATGGATTACTATTGAAGATTTTGAATTTCTTTGCTTCAGGTTAGCTAAACAATTAATGACATACTCAGAGCCGATTCCTGATTTTTCTACAGTGAAGATAGATTTATTAAAATCTGCGTTAGGAAATCCCCAACAAGGTACAATAGATGGCCTCTTATATCCAACATTATCAAAACAGACAGCAATTCTTTTTTATTCGTTAATAAAAAATCATGCGTTTGACAACGGAAATAAACGAATTGCTGTAATGGCCATGTTTGTGTTTATCTCACTAAACGGAAAATGGATTGAAATGGAGCCAACGGCATTGTACGAACTTGCCTTAAAAGTTTCAAATTCCAATCCAAAGGATAAACAACAGACATTAGAAGAAATAGAGTTGATAATAGGAACAAAGTTGGTTGATGAAGTATAAACTTGCTCCATTTTTGTACTTCAAATAGAAAGATTAGAGTAGGAAACGAAAAGAATAGAGAAACAAACTACATTATTTGAATTTGGAAAATTCAGAATTTATACTACACATTCGTCCAATGGTAAGGAGAATTCTTATGGACAATGGAAACAGTCATGGAAGTATCATCCGAATCAATGGTACCAGAGGTTACGGTGAACAGAGATTGTATATTTTACCCGATCCTCAAGCAGAACTTGTATTGCGAAATGAGGCATATTGGCAACTTCAACAGTTTAGCTGGAGCGACCTGATTTCATTGTGCCATTTGCCACACGGGAAAGCGGATACTCGAGAATGTTTCATTGTGGAAAATGCGTCACTTCGTGGCATTGTTTCTCGCCGACACAATACGATTTTCTTTAAAGTGGTAGGCGAAGGACAACAAACGCTATGGGCAGGGTGTATTAAGAGGTCTTTATTAATTCACAAAGTCAGTATTAATGATTAGTAACCGATGTGAAACCTCAACATTTCTGTGATACACTCCTAACAAGGATTTTAAGGAGGTCAGTAATGGCGAATTTGGAAATGCAGGACTTGATTGGACTGACTGAAGAGCAGGCAGAGGAATTGATCGCTGCGCGAGGAATGGAAGTTCGAATTATGCAGCGTGAAGATCAACATTTCATCGTGACACTAGAGTTACGGACAAATCGAGTTAACCTCTATATCGAAAATGGTGTTGTCTTTAAAGCAAACACCGGATAGTGTACTTAGCCCTGGGTATCCCAGGGTTTTTTTTATGAGGAGCTTATAAATGGTATTGAATTTAAGTCGAAAACGTAGTATAATTACTACTTGGTTTAGCTCTTTAGAGAAAAGGACAATACATGGAAATCATCGAAAAAATCAAATCAATTCGGGTATCAAACCCAGACAATATCATGGCAAAAACCATTGATCTTGAACGGCTTGCAGCACTTTCTCCTGAGGATCAGGTGAAGGTTGCACGAATCATCCGAAGTGGTATTGATAATGCCGACAGCCAAGTCGGCGCCTATGCAATGTCCCCAGACGACTATAGAACGTTTGCATGGCTCTTGGATCCAATCGTTGAGACATACCATAAGGTACCAAACACCTTTCGGCAAACTGCTGATTGGAATCTAAAGGGTGAGTTTGACTTGAAAAGCATTGACCCTTCACTTGGGGACATTTCAATGCGAGTCAGAGTTGCACGAAACACCACAGAGTTTCCACTTCCTGGTTCAATGACTAAAGAGCAGCGCGTTGCATTTGAAGAACGCATGACCCAAGTCTTCGAACCACTCATCGCAAATCCAGAATTTGGTGGCAAATATAGCTCACTAACTCCAGGATCAAGCTACGAGATTACTGAAGAGGAATACCAAGCACTCATCAAAGCTCATAAAATGTTCAAAAATATGGATAACGATCCATACTTGAACTCTGCCGGAATCAGCGGCGACTGGCCGTATGGTCGGGGCATGTATGAGAGCCAAGATGGAAACTTGATTGTGTGGGTCAATGAAGAAGACCAATTACGCATCGTTTCTATGTCAAAAGGTTCAGACCTTTCAGTTGTTTTTAAAAACCTGAAACGGTTACTGACGGCCATTGAGGAGAGCGGATTAACGTTTGCAGTTTCTGATAAATTTGGAAACGTAACCAGCTGTCCGAGTAATATCGGCACCGGTATGCGCGCAAGCGTTCACGTCGCATTGCCAAACCTTGTCCAAAACGAGGATCAATTGAAGTCTATTGCGAAAGCAAACGGACTTTCAGCACGAGGAACTGGTGGAGAGCATACGCCATATATCGACAATATTGTAGATATTTCACCTCGTGGACGACTCGGAGTCACCGAAGCACAAATTCTTCGGTCACTTTTCGACGGTATCAAGCAAATGCTTGAAGCTGAAGCGAGCCAACCAATTTTGGCTTAACTGCCAAAGACAATTACCTTTCTTTAGAGCTTAGTCTCAAAGAAAGGTTTTTTTTGCCTTTTTTTAAGCTACTGCTTTCTTCAAGGTGATAGCCAAACAAGTTCAAACAGTCATTTGATATTTTGATATAATGAATGGCATTTTAAAACTAAGGAGGATTTGAATGTCTCAACTGTACTGGAAACGGGATACGTTTTTCATGCTCGGTGTGAACGTTGCCGTATTTCTCGCGTACCTGATTTTAAACCAAGTATCTCCTCGCCCGGAACTATTGTCCACAGTACTGAAGGTAGCCATAATTTTTAATGGTGGGTGCCTCCTGTGGAGTATCCTTGTCAAAAGTATGTGGGCACCACCTGAAGAATAAAGTAAAGACAACTTTTGAGTAGGCGCTGATAATATTCAGCGCTTTTTTTGACCATATGACACGTAACAGTTTATAATTAACACTATCTGTTCATACATTAGAGAGAGGCTCGTGTGGTACACATAGTATCTGAGAAACCAACGAAGATTGGGTATCTACTCATAAAAGAAGTCACGTTTATGGCTGAAGAATTGAAGAGTCCGATAGACTGGACATATGTAAGAAACGGTCAATTTGTAGCGTGTCTGGTGTATAACAAAACAAGAAAGACATTCTTGTTCGTTCGCCAATATCGGATTACATTACTCGAGAATAAAGAGTCACCACTACTTATGGAAGTAGTTGCAGGTATTCACGACCAACCAACAACAGTAGAGACTCTACAAAAGGAGGTTGAAGAAGAGCTTGGCATGGGAAATTCAATATCTACCGTCGAATATATTGGACGATTCTACAGTACACCAGGAGTCACTTGCGAGTTTGGATATCATTTTTACGTTGAGATTGAAAATGAGAATCCCCCTAAACAGTTTGGTGGAGTAGAAGCTGAAGGAGAGTATATCGAACGGGTAGAGCTTTCCACCAAAGAAATGCTAAAGATGTTTAAGTTCGGTCAAATCATTGACTCGAAAACATCCTTACTTATCAACTGGTGGATCGCAAATAAAGCTGATTTGGAAACCATCCAATGGTATCGCGCATTGTAAAGCACCGTCGAGCCAGTCGTACTGACTGGCTTTTTTTTGTATTAAAAAATGCTACACTGTTTGTAATGAAGCCCGAGACTATTAAAGCAATCTTCACAAACCTTCTCTTTGTCATTGGAGTCATACTGCTTATTTGGGGGATTTCAAAAGCAGCCCTTACGGGTGCTCGTCTGGTAACTTTTGATAAGTATCCACTTGCCGGGTATGAGGAGACTCGATGTGAATATGCCTCACGTCCAGTGATTGAAGAGAAAAATGTAAACGTATCCCCAGATATGCTCACGGCACAACGCGCATCTTGTGAAGAGTCAGTTGAGCGTAATCGAAAAACACGACAAGTAGAGGATATTGTCCAGTCAATTGTGCTCCCACTTTCCGGGCTTGCCTTAGTGTACTTCTTCAGGCGCTACATTTTGAAGTAATTTACTGCAATAAAAAACCCCTTGGCAGGAAGGGGTTAATTCAAACTAACTCATGGGAATATCTTGTACTTCCCAACTCTTGATCTCTCGTTTTGCAAGGCGTTGCTTGATGAGTGTGTCGTAACTTTGTGCAGTTCGAACAATGTGCGGCTTATTTGCGCGCCCCTGTTCAATTATTACGACTTGTTGGTTTGGTTTTACTGACAATTTTTTCCACTCGGGTAACTGTGTGCCTTTGCACATACAAGGATCTCCTTAAGTAAAACGAATAAAAAAAGCGAAAACATCGTGCCCTGCCAAGGGTCGAATGAGTATTATAATGAACTGAATGGTCGAATGCAAAAAAAGTCCTCCGCGGAAACGCGGAGGAGGTGAGGTTACTGAACCCAGACGCCAATAATTTCAGGTAAGTGGGGGGCCACATTGTCACTGTATTCATCAGCAGTGGTTTCAATGCACGTACCGTCTGACTTTATCAATCGAAAATAACTACCACTATTTACCAAAACTTTCGGTTCAGGCGCATCGAACTGTTCTCGCTTAGGATTATAATCTTCCCACTCAGGCACTGCTGCATGCGCAATAAGCTTATATCCATCTGGAGAACTCGTACCAACTGAAGTAGCCATTCGTAACCTCTTTCAAAGAAAACACTATAAAAACGTTATAAGTAGTATATCAGTACTAGCAATCTTCTGCAAAAATCGAATAAACTGGAAATTATGAAGTTAGCTCCGCTCAAGAAAGGGTCACTGTCGACACCACCATCGATCATAAAACTCCTTGGGCCAAGCTTTATTCTGCTCGGACTCGGACTTGGAAGTGGCGAGCTGATCCTGTGGCCTTATTTGTCTGCCAACTTTGGACTTGGAATTATATGGGGAGCACTCCTTGGTATTTCATTGCAATTTTTCCTTAATATGGAAATTGCCCGCTACACATTGGTTACAGGCGAAAGCGTCTTCGTAGGATTAACCCGAAAGCTGGGGAGAATTTCACCTATATGGTTTATATTCTCAACACTAACCCCGTGGATGTGGCCAGGAATAATAGCTTCCGCTGCAACGCTACTGGCAGCGCTTTTAGGAATCCCTTATACCCCAATTCTCCCAATAGTTCTTTTGTTACTAGTTGGAGTTATTTTAACCCTTGGCCCAGTTATATATAAAACACAGGAAGCGCTCCAAAAAATAGTCATTTTAGTGGGAGTCCCCTTTATTTTTGTGCTCGCATTTAGATTTGCAACTCCTCCAGATTGGCAGGCGCTCTTTGCAGGACTGACTGGTCACGGTGACGGATATCGATTTTTCCCCGCTGGACTTCCGATTGCTACATTTTTAGCTGCCTTTGCCTATGCGGGAGCAGGAGGTAACCTAAACCTAACCCAATCGCTCTACATAAAGGAAAAAGGATATGGAATGGGAAAGTATGCTGGCCGTATCACAAGTGTCTTAACCGGTAGGAAAGAAAAGCTCACTCTTGAGGGAACAACCTTTGAGCTGACTCCACAAAATATCTCTCGATTTAATGTTTGGTGGAGACTCATTAATATCGAGCATGGCCTCGTCTTTTGGTTAACCGGAGCCCTTACCATGTTTCTTTTGAGTCTTCTTGCATATACTACTGTGTCAGGAATGCCTGATACTCCTCAGGGGATTTCATTCGTGGTGGCACAGGGAAGAGTAATTGGAAATACCATCGGAAACGTATTTGGAGTACTCTTTTTAATCGTTGCTACGGTCATGTTGTTTTTTACCCAGTTTTCAGTATTTGGATCTACCAGCAGAATTATGAGTGAGAACTTGATTTTAACGGCACCACGTATTTTTTCAGTAAACGCTTCATCCCGGTACTTTTATGTATTCTTGTGGCTCCAAATAATGATTGGCATTCTTATTTTTTCGCTTGGATTTAAAGAACCACTTACTTTGGTCATCTTAGGCGCGGTACTCAATGCCTTTTCTATGTTTATTTATAGCGGACTTATTTTATGGCTTAATCGCACAAATTTAGCCAAAGCACTACGACCAGGAATCCTCAGAAGTGGCGCCCTTGCTTTAGCATTCCTCTTCTATGGTGGATTTAGCATCTTCACTATAATCACCCAGCTTCAAAAAATTTGGTAACCTACTGCAGATGCAAGGTGTAAAATAGGAATATGAAAAAGAAATTCACGATCGCACTTTGTGGCATGTTGTTATTTATTGCAGGAGGGTTACTTGGCCGCGAGATGGGTACCCGGGCTGAGCAAGGGACACTACCTGCACCACTTGCGACTCCAAAGCCAACTCCATTGGCCCAGTACTCAATTGATAACCTCACGCAAACTATCCCGGGCAAGGTTAGTATGAGCCGAAATGAGATATTGAAAGAAGAAGATGAATTTACCGCACATAGTATTTCACTTTCCTTTCAGCCAGCACCTAAAAGCGAGGAAACAAAAAAAACTACAGGAATGGTTATGATTCCAAAAGCTGAAGGGAGTTATCCACTCGTTATCATGATTCGAGGATACGCTGACCAG
>Ga0163150_10009214_pt1 | contig 10976 bp, 9 predicted proteins | sample OliLakLV19P2IB_FD_148628 | JGI IMG/M metagenome (GOLD analysis project Ga0163150, IMG submission 148628) | Freshwater microbial mat bacterial communities from Lake Vanda, McMurdo Dry Valleys, Antarctica - Oligotrophic Lake LV.19.P2.IB | ecosystem: Environmental > Aquatic > Freshwater > Lake >...
AGGTCTGGCGTTTCTCACGGCGCTTTCACCTTTCACCTCGGCGGGCTCCTTTGCGTTCATGGGAGTTGGGGGGGCGGGCTTTTGGCATCTCCCGCTATGGCCTGTCTTCGGGCAGGGCGTGTTCTGCGCCATCGCGTTGCTCGTTGCATGGAAAATGATCCGGCGTCCATCGATGGACAGGAACTTCTCCACCGTTCCCACGCCACCGCCGCTTCCAGTTCCTGAATTGCCGTCAGCACCGGCCAGCAATGTCTCCATTGATTCGTCGTTCCCTGTGCCCGATGCGCCATGCGAACCCGCCAGCAACGTTTCCTATGCCGACAGCATACTGCCGCCGTGGCCGCCGGTGCCGGACAGGGTAAACCCGGTGTACGCGCGCGAAATGTTGCAGGTGCGGATCAACAACCGCATCACACCGCTCCGGTTTGTTGGCGGCCTTGTTCTCGTCCTTCCCGTCATGCTCATCCTCGCGGCGTCGCTTTCGGAAAACTTCGGCAACATTCGCGGAAGCGATGCCGCGCTCGCGATAACGACCTGGCTCATCGGCTTGATGGTGTTCATGGCCTTTGTATCACCGGCGATGAGCGCGACCGCCTGGAGCCGGGAGTACGAGCGCGAAACAATGGACCTTATCCGCACCAGTCTGCTCACGCCGCGCGAACTTGTCATGGGAAAAACACGCGCTGCATTGTCGGCCTGCGCGTTTCCATTGGTCCTCGCGTGCATCGCCTCGCTTCCCCTCTTCCCCTATGCGTTCGCGGGCGCGCACGCACTGCTGCAATTCATCCTCGGTGTGGTGTCCCTTTTCGTCACGATACTGCTCTGCAACGCCATCGGCACCCTGGTGGGTTTACTGAATCGCCGTTCCGCGACCTGCGTGCTCTATGGATACGTTTGCACAATGACGGTTCTGGCCCTTCCGTTTCTTATCGCCGTAGTTGTGCTACTTTTCTGGACGGTGACAACGGGGTTCCCCATGCCCGGCAACCCGCTTAATTTTTGGTTCTTCTCGCCGATAGTCGCGTACGGCGCGACGTTCAACAGTCTGGGCCGAGGCGCCGTGGCATGGTGGGCCATCGCGATGGGTGCGCATGTCCTGCTTGCGTTTTTCATTTTGCGCATCGCAGTCCGCTTGCTGGCCAAGCGTCACATGGCGGAGCGGTAACTGTGGTCGCGCGGGAACACGAATCCATGGTCAGCCGCTGGCTTCCTGTGACCGCCCTTGTCCGCCGCGAGTTGGTGCGCACACTGCGCACGAAGCGGTTCCTTGCCCTCATCGCACTCGGTTTCGCATTGAGTGGGATTCTGCTCGGCTTGAATTGGCCGAGAGAAGTATCCCGTCTGTCCACCGTGCGCGAAGTCGGTATCGGCATTCCCATGCTGGTGCTTGTTGGAATAGGCTGCCTCGGCATCGCGATGTTACCCGGCTACGCCGCCGCTGCAATCCGCGGAGAGAAAGACCGCGACACCTACGAAATGATGAGCATGACAATGCTCACGCCGGCGGGCATCCTGTTCGGAAAGCTGCTTAACGTCATCGGTGTCTTCGCGGTGATCGTGGTCACGGCGCTGCCGCTGATCGGAACAGACTATTTTTTGATGGGTTTGGAGTGGCAGCTTCTGTTGCCATTCGCGTTGCTGATGGTTCTGGCGCTGACCTGCGTGTCCGCCGGACTCTTTTGTTCCAGCATTGCCACCACCTTGCCCAGGGCCTTGGTCGGAACTTATTTGCTTATCGCCGTTCTGATGGGCGGTTACCTGATACCGCTGTATGTTTCCTTGGCGGTATATACATTTGCGTATGAAATGAGCGACAACTTTTCGGACTCTAACTTTTTGGACGTTCTCAATTTCCTAACGTCAATCACTCCGTTCGGTGCCCTTGAAGACTGGATCTTGAGTCTAAGTTTTTCACAGAGGCCTGTTCCTGGGATTTTCTTGTGCGGAGCACAGCAACTTATTTTTTCCGCTGTTTTGTTGTTGCTGACCTGGCTCATTCTCCGCCGCAATCCAGATCAAGGAAGCCGGTTTGTCGCACTGATCCGGCGAAAGCCGGCTAAGTCGCGGAAACCATCGCAAGCGCCTGTTGGAGCAATACCTGATCATCGCAACCCGATTTTCGTTCGGGAAATTCGTGCTTTGACGACGGCATGGCAGCGCGCGCGTCTTCGCGTTGTTCTGGTGACCCTCCTGGCGCTGGGCGTGTTTCTCATGACCGCATACACAATTCGAGAAGTGGGGAAATTTCCGGAAGTAACCAAATCTGACGAGATTTACGAAGGCGTTATTTTCTCCTGGGTCATGGGATTGATCGGAGTAGCGGCCCTTGTCGCTCCGGGGGTGAGCACGCCGCTCTGGGCGCGTGAGCGCGACAAGGATACACGCGAACAATTGATGATGACGCTGATGCGTCCGCGAGATATTGTCTTCGGCAAGTCCGGCGCCGCACTCTGTTTTACGATGACGGCAGTGCTGGTCGCGGCGCTGTCCACCTCTCCGTTGGTCGTAAGTCTGGCGTACGTCGAGAATGTTTTATTCAAAGTCGTATGTGGCGTCGCGACTATTGCGGTTACAGCATTCTGTGTCATAGCCATCGGTTCACAGGCCGCCCAACTTCGCGTAAATACCACCGCGTCCGTAGTACTTTCCTACGTGCTCGCCGCCGCGTATATATTGCTCCCTGCATTCCTGGTTACTCACGTGATTGAAGTAATGCGTCTTTTCGGTGCAGCGAACGATTTCCAAGTAAGAGCATTACTCAGCGCTTCACCCTTGTTAACGTGGTTGGACGCGATATTTCCCTACGCGTATTTTCCTCGAACACCATACAGGTCAGAAGTTGAAAACGTCCTATTCATTTCCTTCGTGCTTGCTGTTCACGCCGGTCTGGCGATTCTTTTACTCTTTGACTCTATTCGCGTGGAAGGGAGATTCAAGAATAAGGACCATTCGGCATGAAGCATATCGTCCAAACAATGGCAATCCTCGTCGTATTGATCGCAGTAGGATGTGGGGAAAGCCACGCGCCGGAAGTCGTCGTATATGTCGCGCACGACGAGATGTATTCTCGACCAGTGCTGGACACCTTTACTCAGAAGACTGGCATCATCGTTCGCGCCGTGTACGACACGGAGGCGTCAAAGACGACTGGATTGGCAAATCGTCTCATTGCCGAACAGTCCCGCCCGCGCGCGGACGTGTTCTGGAACAATGAAATCGCGCAGACAATCGTGTTGGCCAACAAAGGCGTGTTTGGGCCCTATCGCTCACCCTCTGCCAGTGCAATTCCGGACGCGTTTAAGGATTTGACAGGCATGTGGACCGGGTTCGCCGCGCGAGCCCGCGTCATCATCTACAACACGGACATGCTCACCGAACCGCCTGCTTCGATCATGGATTTTGTGAAACCCGAATGGCGCGGCAAACTCGCTATTGCCCGGCCACTGTTCGGCACAACGGCTACGCACGCCGCGGCCCTGTTCGCGGCATGGGGCGATGAACGCGCGAAAATTTTCGTTAGCGATCTCGTCTCCAACGATGTCGCCATTCTCGCGGGCAACGCCACCGTCCGCGATATGGTCGCGTCCGGCGAATTCGCCGCGGGCCTCACCGACACCGACGACGCGAACGGCGCAGTCATAGACGGAAAACCGGTGAAGTGGTTGTTCCCCGATCAGGAAGAGGGAGGGCTGGGCACGCTGGTGCTTCCGAACACTGTCGCGCTCGTAAAAGACGCGCCAAACGCCGATGCCGGCAAGAAACTGATCGATTATCTGCTCGGCCCTGAAGTCGAAGGATCGCTTGCGCGCGCGCGCTCGATCCAAATCCCTTTAAATCCGTCCGTGGAATCACCGCCCGAGGTGCCGCACATGTCGTCAATCCGCGCCATGCAGGTTGATTTCAACGATGTTGCTGCAAAGATGGATACCGCGATGGACTTTTCGCGGAATACATTTAATCAATGAGCCGAGTGCCAGTGGGACGCCGGTCAATGTTGCTCGCGCTGCTCGCGGCGTTTGCGCTTGTCGTTGTTGCGCCTTTGGCAATGCTCATCACGCAAGCACTGTCGAGCGGCCGCGGTTACGATTCCGTACTTGTCTCTCAGCGTCAATGGACCCTGCTTCTGCGCACGGTTGGACTCGCGTCGGCGGTGACGCTATTCTCGTCATTCATTGGCGCGGGAGCTGCATTCTTGTTGCAACGCCTTTCTGCTGCCGCACGGTATGTCGTCGCGTTCGTGCTCACAATGCCACTTGTCGTACCGCAACATATCATGGCAATCGCGTGGGTGGATGTCCTCGGCAGAAACGGCTACCTCGCGCAGTTTGTACACATTGCCTTGCCGGGCACAGCGCCCGCGCCATCACCATTCAACCTATTCGGCGCAATCTTTATTTTGTCACTGACTGCGTTTCCGATTCCGATGATCGCCACGCTTGCGGGTCTGCACCGATTCGATCAAAGGCTTGCGGAAGCCGCGCGTGTAGGCGGGCAACACGGCGGCATTTTCCTGCGCATAGCCCTGCCACTGCTATTGCCCGCAATCGCTACTGGCGCGCTCATAGTATTCGCCCTTACCGCTTCGTCATTCGCCGTGCCGTCCTTGTTACAGGTCACCACTTACGCCGTAGAGATTCACGCGAGCAGCTCCATGTTCGACTACGCCTCAGCCACCGCGCAGTCGCTTCCGCTACTGGCATTGAGTGCAATGGTGTTTATCGCTTGGTCCGTGTACGTGAAGCCGCGTCACGCATGGCTTAGCGGCTCGCAACGGTCCATTGCGATTCAGCCATCACCCACCGTGTTTACTATTGCATTGTTATTTTTGCTTGCAACTATCACGTGCATTGTGCCGGTCGCCGCCCTCTTCGTTCGCTCGCTGCCATTGCGCACCTATGCCTCGGTTTGGGCGACTGCGCACGACGAAATTTTCAATGGCATCGTGGTGTCGGTCGTAGCCGCGTCCGTTTTTACACCCATGACGTTCGCGCTCGTGTGCCTCTCGCGGCAACCCGTGTTACGCCGAATTCTAAACACGGTGGCGCTCGCGGCATTCATATTGCCGGGTTCGCTGGTGGCGCTGGGAATGATTGGCGTGTGGAACCGCTCGGGCTTGTTTGGCGCGGTGTACGACAGTCTTCTAGTCCTCGTGTTGGCCTGCGGCACACGCTTCTTCGCGCTGGGCGATACATTGTTTCCCGCCGCTTTCGCGGGACACTCCGCGCGCATGCAGGAAGCCGCGGCCGTTGCGGGCCTGACCTGGTGGCGAAGCCTAACCATGATCGTGTTACCTTTGACGCTTCCGCTCATCATTGTAGTGTGGGTGTTATTCTTCGTATTTTCCCTCGGCGAAGTGGATGCAGCCGTACTGCTTTGTCCGCCCGGCCAGAGCACGTTCGCGGTGCGGCTATTTTCGCTGATGCACTACGGACCGGATTCGTTCGTCGCGGCGCTGTGCATATTAACAATCGCGAGCGTCGGGACTGTCGCAGCCTGCGGCGCAACCGCCGCATATGTAATTTCCCGCAGGGTGCATCGTCGTGCTTGAACTCGATGGCGTACACAAGAAGTTTGGCAGCCGCACCATCGTGCAAACCTCACCGCGCGTGTCGATGCTGGTAGCGCGCTCGCGCTCATCGGCCCCTCCGGCAGCGGCAAGACGACGATGCTCCGGCTCATCGCCGGACTGGAAACAGTCGATGCCGGGAAAATATCAATCGGCGGACGCTCCGTTTCGTCGCGCAGTGTTCACGAACTGCCAGAGACGCGCGGCATTGGCATGGTCTTTCAGGATTTTGCGCTCTGGCCGCACATGCGCGCGGAAAAGCATCTCGAGTTCGTCTTGCGCGGACGCGGCATTGCCCGTGCTGAACGGCTCGATCGCGCGCGCGAGATGTTGTCGTGGTTGCAACTCGAACATTGCGCAAAGTCGTATCCCGGAACCATGTCCGGTGGCGAACAACAGCGGCTCGCGCTTGCCCGTGCCCTGGTCACCCAACCGCGACTGCTCCTCCTCGACGAACCATTTTCAAACCTGAACAACGCGTTGCGCGAATTGATTGTCGCCGAACTCCTGCGCCGAATGCGCGAAGAGAAAGCAGCGGTAGTATTGGCCACCCACAACCCATCCGACCCGATACATCTGAATGCAACGGAAATGGAATTTACGTAGCGCCCGGCTTCCACGCCGGGCGTCCTGTTCCTATTTTGCTCCCGCGAATAAAAAAAGAGGGCCTCGCTTCAGCAGAAGCGAGACCCGCAATAAATTGACCGCTTACATTGTGTTAGCTGCCGGAATCCTTGCCGTCAGATTCACCGGCTTTCCGGAGCCCGAGTTCATGGTCGAGCATGAATAACCCTTCTGGTGAATTCCCAACAAGCTCGAGACGTTTACGGATATCATCCGCAACTTTTTCCTCTTCCACCTGCTCGGTCACGAACCATTGCAGGAACGTGCTCGTCGCGTGGTGCGACTCCGAAAGCGCAAGGTCCATCAGCTTGTAAATGGCCGTGGTAACAGTTCGCTCATGCGCGAGGGAATCCTCAAACACCGACAATACCGTTTTGAAATCCGTCGGCGGTTTGGCGATAGCGTCCAGCTCGATGCGTCCACTGATATCGCCGATATACGCGTAGAACTTGATCGCATGGTCCACTTCTTCCTTGACCTGCAACCGCATCCAGTTCGCAAACCCGTTCAGGTGCTTGTGCTCGAAATGCGCCGCCATCGCCGCATAGACATACGCCGAATACAGCTCAAGATTGAGCTGCTTGTTGAGCGCTTTCTCGAGGTTTGGGCTGATCATAGAAACCGAAGGGCCTTACCCTTTGTCAGAAACAGGGCCAATTGCTGCAAAAACGTGTACCCGGGGCCGATCACCGCCGTGCGTGGCTGAGAAATGACGTTGATGTGTTTCATTGCGGGTCTATCTCCTTTTGTTGGCCGGATGCGTCACGCTAGCACAGCTTACTCCAAAGCGTCAATACGACAGCCATTGAGGTAGTGTCTCAGTTTGAAAAAATCCACGGATGACACGGCATAAACTTTGTGGCATACTTGAGTCATGCCTAAACGCTCAAGCAAAAGCCAAGACGCGAATCAGATCGCCGCGCGGTTGGTTCAGAATACTATCGACAAGACGGAGCAGGCCCCGCCAGAGAAGAACCCTGCCGCCGTTGCCTTGGGCCGTCTTGGTGGACTCAAGGGCGGCAAGGCTCGCGCGGAATCGTTGTCGGCGACGCGGCGTAAGGCTATAGCGAAGAAAGCGGCTAAGGCTCGCTGGAAGAATTAGCCTCAAACGCTATTTCGAGATTTTGGCCGCGTCGAGGCAACACCTGATTTATCATCTGTAAGAATTTTTGCCATCCATTGCCGTTTGCAAGAGCCAAGCGCTGAAACATCAGCAAGGCGTGCATATGCTGGGCGAGCATCGGATCTCCAATATCTTCCGTCAAAAACTGATGAAGCGCGTTTGGCCTATTCCCTTTGTCATTTTTAGGTGTTTTGCGTTCTAATTCTGCGAGAACGCCAGGCCCTAACCGCTCGTACACTAGATCGCGTGTGTAATGCGCTACTACGCTGAATCGATTCTTCTGCATGCCGGGCCATTGCCACCCTTTGAGTTTATAAATGTTTTCGTAAAACTCATCTGGAAATTTCTTTGCCCATGCCGCCAATTCTTTTCTTATAACCAGATCGAGGTAGGCTTGTAGTGCATTTTGAGGGCGGATTTTTTCGTAGCCTGTTACTTCATCAATTAGCGCTACAATTCCTGTTTGTGCCAACGCCCGAGTAAGTAATTCGGCCTTCTGGGCTTTTGGATATTGCCCGCGCTGCAATGCCCCTGCTTCTCTCGCTTTGAGCCAAATATCACAAACGATTGGCAGGACTGACGCATCGTAGGCACGGACAAGCCTATCGTTATCCATATAAATAATTGGAATAAGGGGCCCACTATCTAAATCGTTTCCAATGAAAGGCTTAAGCTGACTTGGAGCCAAAAAAATAGGCAAAGAGGTCCCTCCTTCCTCCATCATTTTCGCCCGGAGCCGCGATGCGCCGCTGCGACTACCCAGAACGGCTTTTGAAATGCCTGTTTCGGTAAGTACTCTTTGAATTCCGTTCTTTCCGCTGATTACGGCGCAAGGTAATTTAACGCCACCCAGATTAAGAACCCCCTTATATGGGAGCGCTTTCGGCGTTTCATCCGATGCGCTTTGCGCTTGTGCCCAGCGAGACTGCGCGGCCGCTCTTGCGATCTGCCTCCTTTCTTCCGAAGTTAGCTTCGCCGCGCGAGCCAACCCACCTTTTGCTTTTCCCTCAGCTTTCATTAGGTCGATGCGTTCCATGATGCATGCACTCCCGTAGGTTATGCTTGCATAGTAGCGCATTTATAGATAGAATGCAAGCATTGCAATATAAATGCTTGCATTTTCTTGACCGCTCAAGCATAATATCCTTATTGGAGGTCCACGCATGAACCGCTTGAGCAATCAGGAGCGCGCAAAAATCATCGGATGCCTTGTTGAAGGCAATAGCATGCGTTCCACTTCCCGCATGATGGACGTGTCGATTAACACAGTCACGAAGCTACTCGTTGATGCGGGAACCGCATGCGCAGTTTATCACGACGCGAATATTCGCAATCTGGCAAGCAAGCGCGTTGAATGCGATGAGGCATGGTGTTTTTGCGCCATGAAGGAAAAGAATGTTCCAGCCGAAATGAAGGGCGTGCTGGGCCTTGGTGATGTGTATACATGGGTTGCGATTGACTCTAACTCTAAGCTGGCGATCTCGTGGCTTGTAGGCCGCCGTGACGCACAGTACGCGCATGCATTCATGTACGACGTTGCGGCACGATTAAGCAACCGCGTACAACTATCGACCGATGGACACCACTGCTACCTTGAGGCCGTCGAAGCGGCTTTTGGATGTGAAATTGATTACGGAATGCTGATAAAGGTGTTTGGTGCGCCCTTGGGTAAAGAGTCTGACCGGCGCTACAGCCCCGCAGAATGCACGGGAACGAGCAAGCGGCGCGTATCAGGCAATCCCGACCAGAAGAATATCAGTACGGCATTTGTTGAAAGGCAAAATCTGAGCATGCGCATGGGAATGCGGCGCTTTACACGGCTTACGAACGGGTTCAGTAAGAAGATCGAGAACCTCGAACACGCGGTAGCCCTTCACTACATGCACTACAATTTTGCGCGAATCCATAAGACTCTGCGGATTACTCCGGCAATGGCCGCTGGCGTGTCCGATCACGTCTGGAGCCTTGAAGAAATTGCGGCGCTTTGAAAATGAGACACTACCGCCATTGACCCGGTGCGGCGTCAGCCGTACACTGCGGCATCTAATTCTGGGGAGCCAACCATGCGTGTACGAATCTCCGCCCTGGCCCTGTTGCTCATTGCAAGCTGCGCGACCTCGCCCAACCCAAGGGGTATAGACGAAGCACTGGGCATCGGTCCTGACGAGTTTTTGGTAATGGCCGCGGTCGGTCCGCAGGACGACGGCACTTACGTCGTGCCTACGACGCAGCGCATCGAGCCCGCGGGCGAACAAATTCTGTTTCCCGGCCGGCCGGTGGACCTCGCGTTAAGCCCCGATGGCGCGCTACTCGCCGTGAAGGGTAAGAACGATGTGATTTTCATCAATAGGGAAACGAAACAAATCGCGCAGACCTTGAAACTTCCATCTGGCGGCAACAGCTTCTGCGGGCTCGCATGGTCGCGCGACGGAAACATTCTATGGAACACTTCGCCGGACCAGTTTCTTCGCGGCGCAGTGCGCAAGCCAGACAACTCATTCGCATGGGAGATTGAGATTTTGTTGCCAGGCCCCGGCGACAAGAATTCCAGTCCCGGCGGGTTGACGCTCGGCGAAAATGGGCTCGCTTATGTGACCCTGAGCCGGAACAATTCCGTTGGCGTCATCAATCTCGAAACAAAATCGGTTGAAATCGAAATACCCGTCGGCATCGCGCCGTACACGGTATTGGCGCACGGCGCGAAGTTATACGTCACGAATTGGGGTGGCCGCCGCCCGCGCGAGGGAGAAGTGACGGGACCCACCGCCGGTAGCCGCGTGCTCGTCGATCCGCAAACGGGCATAGCTTCATCGGGAACGGTCTCCGTCATAGATCGCGCAACCCGCGCAGTGACAGCGGAAATTGAAGTTCAGTTGCACCCCAGCGAAATGGCTCTGTCGCCCGATGGCTCGCGCCTCTACGTCGCCAACGCTAACAGCGACACGGTTTCAGTCATCGATACCACTTCTGACACCGTGATTGACACGCTGGGCGTGAAACCAATGGCGGAACTCCCGTTTGGTTGCGCGCCAAATGCGCTCACCGTTTCCGCGGACGGCAACACGCTATATGTGTGCAACGGCGGCAACAACGCTATTGCGGTGGTCGATGTAAACACCAAACGCGTAACCGGGCTGATTCCCACCGGCTGGTACCCCGGAGCGATACTTCTTAACGAGAATACCTTGTACGTCGCGAATACCAAGGGTGTCGGCAGCCGGAATGAAAAAGCAAACCCGGAGGAAAAGAAGTCGCGCTTTGGAGAAAACTGGTCCGGCTTCAATTCGCACGACCACCTCGGTTCGCTTTCGATCGTCAATGTGCCAACGCCGGCGGAATTGGAGCCATACACGACGCGCGTCGCCAGCAACATGCGGCTTCCGCGCATCCACGAACAATTGACGCTAACCAAGGGTGAATCGCGCACCGTCCCCGTGCCCGAAAGGCCCGGCGACGTCTCTCCAATCAAACACGTGCTGTACATCATTAAAGAGAACCGCACGTACGACCAGGTCTTCGGCGACATGCAGCAGGGCAACGGCGACCCGCGGCTGGTGTTGTTTGGCCGCGACGTCACCCCGAACCACCACGCGCTCGCCGAGCAGTTTGTGTTGCTCGACAATTTTTACTGCAACGGCGTGCTCAGCGCGGACGGCCATCAAT
>Ga0163150_10009215_pt1 | contig 10974 bp, 8 predicted proteins | sample OliLakLV19P2IB_FD_148628 | JGI IMG/M metagenome (GOLD analysis project Ga0163150, IMG submission 148628) | Freshwater microbial mat bacterial communities from Lake Vanda, McMurdo Dry Valleys, Antarctica - Oligotrophic Lake LV.19.P2.IB | ecosystem: Environmental > Aquatic > Freshwater > Lake >...
AGTGAGGGGTTTGATCATGGAAAAACGGCTCGCGACCCTGTTGGGCCCAGCTGTAAACGGCGAGGGAAACTTTTGGATCCCGTTGTTTTCTTCGCGTCGGCCGACTTTCCACCATCGCGGTCAACCGTAATAGTGTCAGCACACCCATCTTAGATTCGCCACTTTTTGACGCCCGCGATTCCCGATTCGGGCCGTTGTTGTAGGCACATGAGTGACGAGCAAACGTCGGCGCCAACGCTTCGTCTGAAACCTCGTGTTCGGTCGAATGAAACCACCGCGGACCCAACCGCAGCCGTGGGGCCGAACCCGTTGCCGCAGCCGGCTGTTCCGGCACCAGAGCTGATGCCCGCGAGTAGTTCCGAATCGGTGAAAATTCGCCTCAAGCCACGCCTCAATGAGGCGCCTGCTTCCGATCGCGGTTCTGATCAGCCGGCGATTGGCGCGTCATCTGCAGCAGTTGCGCCAGTCCTGATTGCTGAGGTGCCTCTGCTTTCTCCGCCCGTTTCTCAGGAGGTTCCTGCGGTGGTGGCGGAACCCGTGCCGGCGACGCCAACGCTCCGAGTGCGCCTGCAAGCGCGCCCTAATCCTAGCGAGAACTCCACCGTCCCGGCCGCAATGCCGGTGGCAGGTCTCGTCGATCCTCCCGTTGTCATCCCTGCGTTTATTCCCCCGCTTGTGGCCGAGGCGCCGGCGCCGGTGATTGCTGCCCCGGCTTCGATTCCGTCGGATTCCGCGGTCGACTCGAACAAGTTTAAGTTGAAACCGTCGGTTGCTCCCGCGCCGGCCGCATCGATGATGATTGGCGGACTGAGGGTTTCATCCAAGCCTCCGGTTGCCCCGGCGGGTGCCCCGCCGCCGACGCCACATCTCAGTTTTCGGCAGCGTCCAAACCGGAAACCACTTATCGCTGCCCTGGTGGTGGTCGGGTTAGCCGCCGGTGCGTATTATGGTTCGGATTACCTTTCCAACGCCGCGACGAGCGCCGCGCCCAAGCTGACCGCGCCGGCGGCGGAACTGGCGTCTTCAATCACTCATTCTGAAACCCTGAACAAGTTGGCGACGATGCCCGGAGAGATGATTCAGAAGGCGAAGGATTCGATCTCCGCGCGCCGTGACCAGGAACAGTCGCGCGTCGATGCCTCCGCCGTCGGAGAGATCTCAGCTCCGGTGGCGAAGCCCGTGACACCTCCACGGCCTGCATCCGCGCATGCTCCGTCATCCGCGCCTCTACCTTTCTCGGACGCGGCTGCCACCGCCACGCGATCCTTCGCGCCCGGGCTCACGGCAACCATGAAAATCGAGGCAGCTAGCGATGCGAGTCCGGCATTCCGAGAGTTTGTCGCCAATGCGCGGATCAGCGGAATCGCCGCCACCCGGGTGATCATCAACGATCGCCTCGTGCGGGCGGGCGAAATGGCGGAAGTATCGCTCGGAATCCGTTTCGATGGCTACAATCGCGATACGAAACAGCTACGCTTCTCCGATCGAAACGGTGCTCACGTCCTGCGCCGGTACTAAGGCTCGATAAGACGGAGCGCGACCAACGCGTCACCAGACATCGATCGGGCCCTTGGGCACGGGAATGGCGTTGCGGGATAACGCTTCCGGCTCGTTCGGATCGCGCATAAACGACGCGACCATTCGTTCCGGCGCAAAACGGTCCTGTAGTTCGCCAGCTTCGTCGCAGAATTGTTTTCGCCACTCGACGTACTCGTCGATGGCGGCGGCAAAGTCCGCGCGGGATCTGATCGTGATGATCCGCTGCTTGAAGGGTTTCGCCGGGCCGAAACGCTTGGCGTACCACGGAGCCACTTTGCGGAAAAGGCGTGAGCCGAAATCCTCGCCGTAGAACTCGCAGTACCGCTCGAAGTGGCAGCGCATCACCCGAAGCCGTTCCTGAAAACCAGGCTCCGGCAGCAGTTCCCCGGTGCGGAGATAATGCTGCGTCCGGCGGAAGATCCAAGGATCGTAGAAGGCGCCGCGACCGATGCTCACGCCGGTGCAGCCCGTCTCGTCGAGCATGTGTTTCGCCGATTCCGGAGTCGTAACGTCACCGTTGCCGATCACCGGAATGGCCTTCACCGCGGCCACCACTGACCGAATGCCGGCGAGGTTGACCGTTCCGGCGAATCCTTGGGCGCGGGTTCGCCCATGGACGAAAATGGCTGAAATACCCACATCCTCCAGGCTCCGGGCGAGATCGGGCGCGGTGAGGTTGTCGTCGTCCCAGCCGAGGCGCATCTTCGCGGTAACGGGGATCTTTACGGCTTCGATCATGCCCCGCACCAAGGCGGCGGTCTTGCTCAGCTCCGTCATCATCGCGGAACCGCCGCCGATCTTGACGACCTTCTTCACGGGACAACCCATGTTGATGTCGATCGACTCGGCGCCGAGCTCCTGACACCGCACCGCGGCATCCCGCATCTCCTCGGGGACGCTGCCAAAGAGCTGAATCGAAAGGGGGCGGTCGCCGGGAGCGGACGCCACCAGCTTCAGCGCGGTGGGATTCCTCTCGATCAACGAGCGCGCGTTCACGAGATCCGTCGTCGCCCAACCCAAGCCTCCCAATTCACGCAGGGTGAGCCGCATGGGCAGATTGGTGTAACCAGCCAGTGGGGACAGAAAGAGATTGGACGAAAGTTCGTAAGGACCGAGACGCACGCGTGGGCACTGATGCAGCCGAATGGTCCGGCGTTCAAGCCGGCTTCCCAAAGGCGCCCCGTAGCACTCAGGAATCTCCGTTTATCGTAAGTAAAAACACTCATATAGTTTGTAAGTGAAGGTAAGGGAGTTGAGGATGACTTGCGTTTGGAGCCTGACCATCAGGGAAGGGCGCGCTCAAATTGCCGCTTTCACGTTATGATCTTCTCGTCCGTTGCTCTTTCGTTGGCCCGTGGTCGCCTGGGACTGCAACCAGCATCGTCGCGGGCGCAGGTCGTTTCAGTGCGGTGAGATTTGCCCCCCCCTTCCCCCGTGCACTTATTACATCTCGAAGACTCCTCCTCCGATGCTGAGTTGACTGGAATCATGCTGCGGCGCGAATGGCCGCGATGTGCGATCACGCACGTAACCGCCGCCGACGACTATAAGCGTGCTCTGGAAGCCGGCGGATTCGACTTGATCCTTTCGGATTTCTCGCTTCCTGGCTTGGACGGTTTGCAGGCGTTGGCGTGGGCAAAAAAGGAACGTCCCGAGACGCCGTTTATCTTTCTCTCGGGGACGATCGGAGAAGACACCGCCGTCGAAGCCCTCAAACAAGGCGCGACCGACTATGTCATCAAAGATCGGCCGGGCCGGCTGCTGCCAGCGATCCGGCAGGCGTTCGCCCTGATCAAAGAAGGCACGCGGCGGCGCCAGACCGAGGCGGCGCTCAATGAGAATGAAGAACGATTTCGCCAGATCACCGAGAGCGTGGCGGAGCTGATCGCGGTGGTGGATCCCTCCGGGCGCAGAATTTATCTCAACCCCGCTTATCGCCCGTTGCTCGGTGATCCTTCGCGCCTGATGGGAATGGATGCGTTCGCGGAGATCCATCCCGAGGACCAGCCGCGCGTGCGCGCTGGCTTTGCCCAGACGGTCGCGACCGGTTCCAGCCACTGCGGCGAGTATCGGCTGCTCGCGGCAGACGGCACGGAGCGTCTGATCGAATGTAATACGAGTGGGTTGCGCAATGGCGACGGCACCCTGCGCAGTGTTTTGCTCGTGTCCCGTGATGTCACGACCCGGCGGGATGCTGAAGCGCGGCTCCGGGAGCAGGCTTCGCTTTTGGACCGCGCGCGGGATGCGATCATAGCCACGGATCTCGATCATCGTATCGCGTATTGGAATACAAGTGCGGAGCGGCTTTACGGCTGGAAGGCCGCCGCCGTTTTTGGCCAGCGACTGGATCAGGTCGGGCTCGGTTTCGACCCCGCGCGATTTGCCGCGGCGAGTACGCAACTGCTCGCGACGGGAGAATGGCGCGGCGACTTTCGGCTGCGCACGCGCACGGGCGAGACCGTGTTGGTGGAAAGCACGTGGAGCCTGGTCGTCGAACCGGACGGGAAGCCGCGTTCGATTCTGGCGATCGACACCGACGTGACGGAGCGCAAGAAGCTGGAGACGCAATTGCTGCGGGCCCAGCGCATGGAAAGCATCGGCACTCTGGCCGGAGGAGTAGCGCACGATTTGAACAACGTGCTGACGCCGATCCTGCTGGCGATCGAGTTGCTGGCGGCGAAGGCGACGTCGGAGGAAGACCGGCGGCTGCTCGAGAAAACCAAGGCCAGCGCGAGTCATGGGGCAGCGTTGGTGCAGCAGCTTCTGGCCTTCGCCCGGGGCGGAGATGCGAAACACACCCGGCTCAATCCCGCGACGGCGCTGGCGGATGTGCAGCCGCTCATTCGGCAGAGTCTGCCGTTGAACATCCAGCTGACCGTCGATTCTACGCCGTGGGCCTGGCCGATTCAGGCGGATACCACTCAGTTCAAGCAGGTGCTCGTCAACCTCTGCATCAACGCGCGGGATGCGCTGCCCAACGGCGGGAAGATCCTGGTTGTGATCACTAATCTCGACGTGAGCGCGGCGCTCGCCCAAGCGAATCCCGGGGCCGAACCTGGTCCGTATGTGCGTATTTCGCTTTCGGATACCGGACTGGGAATCCCGGCTGATATCATCGACCACATCTTTGATCCCTTCTTCACCACGAAGGTGGCGGGGAAAGGCACGGGGTTGGGGCTTTCCATGGTGGCGGGAATCCTGAAAAACCACGGAGGCTTCGTCCAGGTGGAGAGCGAAGTCGGCAAAGGCACCACCTTTCATCTGTATTATCCGGCGATCGTTGAAACGCGCTCACCGATCGCGCCGGTCCCTGCTCCCGCCGCGCGGGGCGAAGGCGAAGCGATCCTTTTGATTGATGACGAACCAGTCGTCCGTGACACCTTGCAGCTGTTGCTCCAGCGCGCCGGATACCGGATTATTCCCGCCGGAGATGGGCGATCCGGACTGGCCGAGTTTGAACGTCACCACGCCGAAATCGCGCTCGTCATCACCGACATGATGCTGCCCGATCAAATCGGGACTGAGGTGGTGCGTGCGCTCCGCGAACGTAAACCGAATGTGCCCGTCATCGCGATCAGCGGCATGATGGGGTCCGGGCATTTCGACTCCTTGTTGAAGATCCAACCGCGGGTCGAGTGTCTGGCCAAACCGCTGATGCCCGCGACGCTGTTGTCGGCGGTCCGTCGCGCCATCCCGGCGGCCGTGCGCTAGCCGCGAAGCCGCCCGCCAGGGAGCCCCCGGATCCACGTTTCCAGTTTCCCCCTTTCGTCCGAGTTCGCGGTGCTCAGGCCGTCAAAGCGGCATCCATGCGCCGCATCGCTTCGACCAGCGTAGTGCGAGGGCATCCGAAATTGAGCCGCACATGGGTGCCTTTGGCCGCGCCGAACAGGGCGCCGTCGCTGAGTCCCACGCCGTGCTGCTCGAAGTGTGCGATAGGATTGGGCAGCCCCAACGCGCTCACGTTCATCCACAGCAGATACGTCGCTTCGACCGGAGCTTCGACGCGGATTCCCGGGAACTCGCGCGCGATCGTCGCGAGCAGGTAATCACGGTTGCCGCGCAGGTAATCAAGCAGTTTCTGGCGCCACGGCTCGGCGTCGCGATAGGCGGCTTCGCAGGCGGCGAAGCCCAGGTTTGTGACCTCCGCGACAATGCCGCTGGTGGCCCGGATAAATCGCGCCCGCCGCATCGCATCGGGGATGATGGCGAATGACGTGCCGAGACCCGGAACATTGTACGTCTTGCTCGGTGCCATCAACGTGATCGTGCGAGCAGCGACCTCGGGCGAGACCAGCGCGCTGGGCACGTGGCGTAGCGTTGGATCCAGGATCAGATCACAGTGAATTTCGTCGGAGCAGAGCACGAGATTGTGGCGCACGCAAAACGCACCCAATCGAGCAAGCTCATCCCGCCGCCAAACCCGGGCGAGGGGATTGTGCGGGTTACAAAGGTAGAAGAGTTTCGTGCGCGGCGTCACGGCGCTTTCGAGGGCGTCCCAATCGATCTCCCATGCGCCGGTGCCGCCGTTTTTCGCGGCATTTCCGACAAACGGAACCGTCACGGAAACACGGCCGCTATTTTTCGGTGCGCTCATGAACGGCGCGTACACCGGCGAAAGCGTGAGCACCTCGTCACCCGGCTCGGCGAACGCTTGCGCCGTCACGTTCAGGCCCACGACCAAGCCGGGAAGCCAGACGATCCACGCGGGTTCGACGGTCCACCCATAGCGCTCTTGCAGCCTGTTGATAACGGCATCGACGGTGGACTTGACGGGCCGCGCGTAGCCGAAGACTCCGTGTTCCACGCGGGCGTGCAGAGCGGATATAATGGCGGGGGCGGATTTGAAATCCATGTCGGCGACCCACAGAGGCAGCACGTCACGGCCGGCGTACTTCTGCCATTTTTGTGAATCGGTGCCGCGGCGTTCCGGCACGGTGTCGAAGTCGAACGAGTTCATCGAATCAGCAGCCAACCATGCTTCCTGCGTCGACCGCCACAACGAATCCGCCGTGTGGACAATTCTGCTCCCGACTGTGCTCCTGCGTCCAGCGGCGGCCTCCGCGCAGGCCCTAGCCGGGATATTTTCACACTCTGGCGCGAACGCTCTACATCCTTTGTATGTCCATTGTTGCCTTGTCATTGCGAGGAGCGCAGCGACGAAGCAATCCATCTAGCTGGATCGCCACGCCCTCGTTCCTCGGGCTCGCGATGACAAATCAGAGGGTGAAACATCCGGGCTGGGCATCGTCTCTGGAACGGTGCGGCCCGGTGGCAATAGCCGGTGGGCCGAGCGGGACGAATTTACCCACGCCCGGTGCGCCACAGCGTGACGGTTTTGCTCAGTCCGCCTGAGGGGTGGAGCCCGTAAACATCGATGCCTAGGCAATTTACTCCCAGCAGGGAAGGTGGTCCGCCTTATGCGACAGGGACGATCACTCACCAACCTAACAAACCCAACCAGGAAATCTATATCATGAGACTCGTTCGCTATACTTATCCCTTCCGTACTTTGAGCAATGCCCAGAATGAGGGCACGCGCTCGCCGTGGTCTGGTCTCGAGAGCGAGATCGATCGCCTGTTTGACACCGCGATGACTGACGTCGGTGGCAGTAGCCCGGCCACCCGACATTTCCCCATCGACCTCTACGAGGACAAAGACAGTACCTACGTCCGCGCGGAGCTTCCGGGCGTAAGTCGCGAGGACATCAACGTCGAAATGGTCGATGGCTATCTGACGATTTCCGCCAGCCGGAAGACCACCGCAGTTGAAGGTGGCGACGGCGAGAGAGGTTTCTCGTTCTCGCGCTCGGTGGCGATCAACGAAGCGGTGCAATCCGACAAGGTGTCCGCTGCTTATGAAAACGGCGTCCTCACCGTAACCCTGCCGAAACAGGAAGAGGTCAAGGCAAAGAAGATCAGTGTTACCGTGAAATAATCGAAGCTGGTTCCGAAATCTCGACTATTAACCTATAAACATTTCCTAACATGTCTCTCCTTAGCACATTTGCTCCCTCACTCTCGCGTCAGGCGGCGCGACCGGATCGTCCGGCCGACTTGGGTAATACCGTCAAACCGAGGTATGAAATCAAGGATACGTCCGACGCGTTCGGCATCACGGTTTATTTGCCGGGTGTGAACAAGGACGGCGTTGATCTGACCACGGAGGAAGGCCAGGTTCGTATCCTTGGCCGCCGCGCGTGGCGTCAACCGGAAGGTTGGACCTCATTGTATCGTGAATCCGCCGATGCGGCGTTTGAGTTGGTGCTGAATCACGACAACGCGATCGATGTCGACAAAGTCGCCGCGGAGTTGCGTGACGGCGTCCTGCGGGTCTCGCTGCCGAAGCACGAGGCCATCAAACCGCGCAAGATTGCGGTAAGCTAGTTGGCAGGTGGATCCGAGGCGAATGAGGCCCGGATGAAGGGACAGGCGCCGGACTCCGGGAGGAGGCGGCGCTTTTTTATCTCATCGAAGCGTGCGCGCGGAGCGCGGCGGCCTCGGGCCGCATTTAGTGTTTCCGCGAGTTGGAGGTTTCTTTGATCAACAGCGAGAGTAGAACGGACATCGTCAGGACACTGGCGATTACCGCGAGCGAGACCGTCGTGGTCACGTGTAGCCAAGGCGCGATGAGCATCTTCACGCCGATAAACACCAGGATCATCGCAAGACCAATCTTGAGGTAGCGGAACAACTGCATGATTCCGCTGAGGGCGAAGTATAATGAGCGCAGGCCGAGGATCGCAAAGATGTTCGAGGTGAGCGCTACAAACCCGTCGCTTGTAATCGCGAGGACGGCAGGGATCGAGTCGAGCGCGAACACCACGTCGGTCGTTTCGACGACCAGGAGCACGATGAACAGGGGCGTCGCCATCCGTTTCCCCTCGTGACGCGTAAAGAAATGCCCATGGTCGTTATGCGGCGCCACGGGGTAGAAACGCCGGAAGAGCTTCACCACAGGATTATTTTCCGGGTGGACCTCTTCGCCCTTGGACGGAATTGCCATTTTTATTCCTGTATAAACCAGGAACGCCCCGAAGATATATAGAACCCAGCTGAAACGCTGGATGACGCTAACGCCGACCAGAATAAAAACGGCCCGCATGACCACCGCGCCAATGATACCCCAGAACAGGACCCGGTGCTGCCATCGCGATGGCACTTTGAAGTACGCAAACACCAGGATGAAGACGAAGACGTTGTCCACGCTCAGGCAGAGCTCGATCAGGTAACTGGCGAGGAATTGCTGGCCGAGTTCGCTGCCGCGCCAGGACCAGATCAAGACGTTGAAAGCCATGGCGAGCGTGAACCAGACTCCGCACCAAACCAGTGCCTCCTTCATTTTTACCTCATGGGCGTCCCGTTGGAACACACCGAGGTCGAGCGCCAGCATGGCCGCGATAAAAACGAAGAACCCGATCCACGCCCACAGGGGCATGACATCGAGCGTTGCGAGCAAAAGATGCATAGTCGGCGAGGATGTGCCGGGAGTTTCAGGGCATGCAACACCGACTTAACCGCTCTCTTATGCGGGTCTGGCAAACCCTTTGACATCCCTCACCCGCGGCCTTGAGTCGTCGCGCCTATGAAGCGACTGTTTTTGTGGATTACGATGGCGGCCGTGGTGGCGCTCACCTCCAACGCGGTCGCGGCTGATGCCGCTGCTAGGCAGAACATTGACGCGGCGGTAGCAGCGTCAACGTTGCAGGCGGAAGTCGAAGGCGAGCGGCCGCCAGATTTCCTGGAAATGCTGGTCGATTCCATTCTCGGCCTCTTCAACATCAAGGAGAGTGGCAATACCGTTGCCCATTACTCGATCAGCGTGCTGCTGCTGGTGGTGGCGCTGCTCGCCCGCCGGATCGTCACAACCGTGGTCTTCGTTCTCCTGCGCCGGGTCGCGTCCCGCACGAAGACGACCTTTGACGACAAGCTGTTCCCGGCGTTGGAAACGCCAGCAGCTTTGCTGGTGATGGTGCTCGGCATCTACGCGGCCCTTCACGTGCTGAAGCTCACGCCGGGCGCAGATTATTATATCTCGAGCGGTTCGAGAGTGGCGTTTTCCCTGGCGATTTTCTGGGGCCTCTGGCGCGTCATTTCGAGTGCGCTCGATCACGGCAACGAAATCGCAAAAGGCAAAGGCATGGCGGTCTCGGCCTTCATGCCCTGGATCAAGAAGACCCTGCTCACCGTCTTCGTGGTGCTTTCGTTTCTCCTCACCGTGGAGAGCCTTGGCTATGACGTGAAGGCGATCCTTGCCGGCTTGGGCATCGGTGGTCTGGCGTTCGCTCTCGCGGCCCAAGATACGCTGGCAAACGTCTTCGGCGCCATCGTGGTCGCAGTCGATCAGCCCTTCAAAATCGGCGAGGTCGTCCGCATCGGGTCGAACGTCGGCACGGTCGAGGACATCGGACTCCGCTCCACGCGGATTCGGATGGTTGATCGGTCCCTCATGGTGGTCCCCAACAAACTGGTTGCAGCCGAAACCATCACCAATCTTTCACGCTTCACGCAGCGCCGGACTGAACAGGTGATCGGTTTGACCTATGACACCAAGCCGGCGGAGCTCGATGGGATCGTTGAGGATTTCAAGCAGGTCATCCTCGCCGAGGGCGAGGTCGATCCCACGTCGGTGATGGTTTACTTTCGGGACTACAGCGCGTCGTCGCTCGATCTCTGGGTCGTGTATGTCGCCAAAAGTCCGGACTTTCAGGAGTACATGCGGCTACGTCAGCGCATCAATCTCGCCTTCATGCGGGCGGTTGACGCGCGTGGACTATCGTTCGCGTTTCCGACGCAAACGTTGAACCTGCCCCTCGAAATTGTGGAACGATTCGGCGGTCCCCGCGAGCCGGCGGCGCGTCCGGCGGTCGGCGCCTGAGCGGATTCGCGGCAGCCCCGCCGAGCGGTGCGCCCGAGTAGCTCAGTCCAAAGTCTGCCGATAGCGTTTCACGCCGACCGCCATGGCCACCGCTAGAAACAGCAGAAGTGGCCACAGCTCCGGCGTGATTTCGAGCAGCCCGTTTCCTTTGAGGAGAATGCCCCGGACGATACGGAGAAAATGGGTGAGCGGAAGAATCGAGCCAACCCACTGCGCCCACTCGGGCATGCCGCGAAACGGGAACATGAACCCGGACAGCAAAATCGACGGCAGAAAGAAAAAGAACGCCATTTGCACGGCCTGCAGCTGGTTCCGGGCCAGCGTCGAAAACGTGATACCCATCGCCAGATTGGCGGCGATGAAGATGAACGCGACAGCGTAAACCAGCACGAGGCTGCCCTCGAGCGGCACCTGAAACAGAAAGCGTGCCGCGAGTAGAATCAGCGACAGCTGGATGTATCCAACGACAATGTACGGTATGATTTTACCCACCATCACTTCGAACGGACGCACCGGTGTCGCCAACAGGTTTTCCATCGTGCCGCGTTCGCGCTCCCGGG
>Ga0163150_10009217_pt1 | contig 10972 bp, 8 predicted proteins | sample OliLakLV19P2IB_FD_148628 | JGI IMG/M metagenome (GOLD analysis project Ga0163150, IMG submission 148628) | Freshwater microbial mat bacterial communities from Lake Vanda, McMurdo Dry Valleys, Antarctica - Oligotrophic Lake LV.19.P2.IB | ecosystem: Environmental > Aquatic > Freshwater > Lake >...
CGGCAAACCCGTCCTGGTCGATACGGCGGGCCCCGAGATCCAGCTCGGTTCGCGAGAACTGCTCGTGGCAACATACCCGATCGAGGGGGAACCCTCCGACCCCCGACCGGCCCGGCGCGAGCAGTCATTCGGTGACGTCGTGCTCCGCGAGATCACCCCCGACAAACCGCTGGAGACGCGGGTCAAGGCGAAGCCCACCCCCACCCGCGCCTGGGTGCAGTTCGTGGCGGAAAGACTTGGCGAAGGCGAAGCCGTCCTGACCCTCAACGGAACCCCGATCCCGCTCCCTGCCTGCGTGACCCCGGTCAATTCACCATGGATCCGCCGGGTGCCGGTGGATCCCGGCCTGATCCGCGCGGACAATTCACTCAGGATCGAGCTGACCGATCCAGCCCACGCCGGATTCCTGCTCGGCTCGGTCAGCCTGATCACCGAACAGGACTGAGCTGCCGGCATCGAGTCTCTCAGAACGGAACCACCGGCGGACACGAGCAAAACAGATTCCGATCGCCGTAGACATTGTCCACGCGGGCGACGTGTGGCCAAAACTTATGCTCGCGGGTCCACGGGGAGGGATAGGCGGCCAGCTCGCGCGGATAACCGTGGGGCCAATGGTCAGCCGTCACCGCCCGGGCTGTGTGCGGCGCCTGCTTGAGCGGATTGTCACGCGCGTCGAGTGCCCCGGAAGCGACAGCGTCAATCTCACCCTTGATCCCGATGAGGGCGTCGCAGAACCGGTCCAGCTCCTCCTTCGATTCGCTCTCGGTCGGCTCGACCATGAGGGTGCCCGCCACGGGCCATGACATGGTCGGTGCGTGGAACCCATAATCCATGAGACGTTTCGCGACGTCCTCGACCTCGATGCCGGACCCGGTCTTCAGCGGACGCAGATCGAGGATGCATTCGTGGGCGACGAAACCGCCCGTGCCGCGGTAGAGCACGGGATAATGATGCGCCAGCCGTGCGGCGATGTAATTGGCATTGAGAATCGCGTGCTCGGTCGCGCGGCGCAACCCCTCGGCCCCCATCATGCGGATGTACATCCACGGGATGACCAGGATCGATGCACTCCCCCACGGGGCGCCGGACACGGCTCCGATGGCGTGCGGGCCGCCGGTGGCAACAACCGGATGCGTCGGCAGAAACGGTGCCAGATGCGCAGCGACACAGATCGGGCCCATGCCGGGTCCGCCCCCGCCGTGCGGGATGCAGAAGGTCTTGTGGAGATTGAGATGACAGACGTCGGCGCCAATGTCGCCCGGACGGCACAAACCGACCTGGGCGTTCAGATTGGCGCCGTCCATGTAGACCTGCCCGCCCTGCCCGTGGACGATCTCGCAAATCTCCCGGATCGATTCCTCGAACACGCCGTGCGTGGAGGGATAGGTGACCATCAGCGCCGCGAGTTTGGAGGCATGCGCGGCGGCCTTGGCCCGGAGATCGGCGAGGTCCACATTGCCCGAGGCATCGCATGCAATCGCGACCACCCGGAACCCGCACATGGTCGCGCTGGCCGGGTTGGTGCCGTGGGCGGAGACCGGGATGAGGCAGACATCGCGCCCGTTGTCCCCGCGCGAGCGATGCCAGGCGCGGATGACGAGGAGTCCGGCGTATTCGCCCTGCGAACCGGCGTTGGGCTGGAGCGACGTGGCGGCAAACCCGGTGATCTCCGCAAGCCAGCGTTCGAGCTGATCGAACAGAGCCCGATAACCCGCGGTTTGATCGGCCGGGGCAAACGGGTGCATCTGCGCAAACGCGGGCCACGAGACCGGCAGCATCTCGGCGGTCGCGTTGAGCTTCATCGTGCATGAACCCAGCGGAATCATCGAGGTGGTCAGGGACAGATCCCGCGACTCGAGCTTGCGGATGTATCGCAACAGTTCGGTCTCGGTCCGGTGCGCATGAAAAACCGGGTGGGTGAGATAGGGAGAGGTTCGTGCCAGCGGGGGGGCAAACTCGGCATCGTCACGGGTGCGGACGCGTGCATCTTCCCCCTCAAGCCCGAACGCGCGCAGAATGGGTCCAAGGTCGGAGGTCGTTTCATCGAGCGCGATGCCCACGCGCGCGGAGTCGATCCGGCGCAGATTGATCCCCTGCCCCACGCCCGCGGCAATCACCGCACCGGCATCCACACCTTCCACGCACAGCGTGTCGAACCACGGTGGGCTGGCGACACGGATCCCCGCGGCGCGCAACCGGTCTGCGAGATCAAGCGCACCCGAGCGGACGCGTCGGGCGATGGCGCGGAGACCGTCCGGCCCGTGGTAAACGGCATACATGGAGGCCATGACGGCCAGCAAGACCTGGGCGGTGCAGATGTTGGAGGTGGCCTTGTCGCGCCGGATATGTTGCTCGCGGGTCTGGAGTGCGAGGCGCAGGGCGGGATTGCCGGCTGCATCGCGCGAGAGACCGACGAGACGCCCGGGCATCTGGCGCTTGTGCGCGTCGCGCACGGCCATGAACGCGGCATGAGGTCCGCCGAACCCCATCGGCACGCCGAAACGTTGGGCGCTGCCGACCGCGATGTCGGCGCCGCATTCCCCCGGGGATCGGAGCAGGGTGAGCGCGAGCAGATCGGTCGCGCAAATGGCGAGCGCACCGGCGGCGCGCACGGCGTCGAAGAACGGGGTCGGATCCGCCACGGCACCGAGCGTGTCGGGGTATTGAACAAGCGCCCCGATCCAGGTCGCATCGGGCGAGACCGTGGCGGGATCGCCGATGAGGAGCGTGATGCCGAGCGGTTCGGCCCGCGCAGCGACGACGGCGACGGTTTGCGGATGGCAGGTCTGGGCAACGAACATCCGGTCGCGACCCGGCTCGTCGCGGAGCCGCTGCGCCATCGACATGGCTTCCGCGGCGGCGGTGGGTTCATCGAGCAGGGAGGCGTTCGCGACGTCGAGCCCGGTCAGGTCGGCGACGAGGGTCTGAAAATTCAGGAGCGCCTCGAGCCGGCCCTGGGCGATCTCCGCCTGGTAGGGCGTGTATTGCGTGTACCAGCCCGGGTTCTCGAGAATGTTGCGCTGGATGACGCCCGGCGTCAGGCAGGCTTGGTAACCCATGCCGAGGTGCGAGCGGATCACCCGGTTGCGAGCAGCCAGCTCCGCCAACTCCGCCAGCGCCTCCGCTTCACCAACCGGGTCCGGTAAGTCGAGCGGATGTCCGAGCCGGATGCCCGCGGGAACCGTCCGCCCGATCAAGTCTTCCATCGTCCGCGCCCCGATTGCCTCGAGCATCGCGGCTTCCTCCGCAGGATCGGATCCGAGGTGGCGTGCGAGGAAGGAAGACATGGGATGGGGCAATGGAAGCGGATAAGCGGGCGGCCCGCGCCGGGTTCATCCGGCGGGTCGGGGGCGCCGGCTGCGGATCAGCCGATCTGGGCGCGGTAAGCGGCGGCGTCCTTCAGGGCGGAGGCGGCAGCGGGATCGGTCAGTCGGAGTTTGAACAACCAACCCGCTCCGAACGGGTCGGTGTTGAGCAGGGCGGGATCGGCTTCCACCGCGGGGTTCACCTCGACCACTTCGCCGTCGACCGGGGCGTAGATGTCGCTGGCAGCCTTGACCGACTCCACGACCGCCACCGGGTCACCGGCGCGGACCGTGCGTCCGGGTTTGGGGAGCTCGACATACACGATGTCGGTCAACTCGGCCTGGGCGTGATCGGTGATGCCGACGGTGCCGTCGGCTCGGAGCCATTCGTGGGATTCGCGGTAGCGGAGATCGTCCGGGACATTCATGCGGGGCGTTTGTATAGCGGCTTTTTCTGCACGGTTGCACGAAATCTCTTCTCCCGAATGCCAATTTCCAGTGGCGTGCCTGGCACCGCCAGGGCAACGGGGAGATGGGCGAGCCCGATCCCGATGCCGAGGGTGGGAGAGAGCGTTCCACTCGACAGCTCCGCGACCTGATTGCCGCCGGAGTAGACGGGGTAATGCGCTCGTGGGGGTGGCGATTTTTCATCCATTCGAAGCGCCGACCACTTGCGCATCACGCCCTGCTCGCGCTGGCGCACCAGGGCCGCGCGCCCCGGGAACTCCGGCTTGTCGAGTGCCACCGCCCAGCCCAGCCCGGCTTCGAGGGGCGTGATGCCGGGCGACAGATCGTTGCCGTTGAGCGGGTAGCAGGCCTCCATGCGCAGCGTGTCGCGTGCCCCCAGCCCGCACGGACGCAAACCCGCTGGGGCGCCGTGTTCGAGCAGCCGATCCCAGAGCGCCGGGGCCGCGCCGGCCGGTAGAAAGATCTCGAAACCGTCCTCGCCCGTGTACCCGGTGCGGGCAAGCAACAACTGTTCCCCATCGAAGGGCAATGAAATGACCCCGTTGCGCGGTGGGAGCATCCGTGCCCGGCCCAAGGCTTCCGCGAGAATCCCCATGGCGGCCGGCCCCTGCAGCGCCAGCCCGGCCGCGCGCCCGTCAAGGTGGTCGAGATGGGCATCGGGATGCGCGTGCGCGCGGAGCAGCGCGAAATCCTCCTCCGTCCGGGAGGCGTTCACCACCAGCAGGATCTGGTCAGGGGCCGTGCGGTACACGAAGAGATCGTCGATGACGCCGCCTTGATCGTTGAGCAGGAACCCGTAGCGCGCATGCGCAGGCGCCAGCGCACCGACATCACAGGTCACCATGCGGTCCAGCCACGGGGCGGCTGCCGGGCCCGTGACCAAAATCTGACCCATGTGCGAAATGTCGAACAGGCCGGCGGCGGTCCGGACGGCGCGGTGTTCATCGAGGATGCCGGTATATTGGATCGGCATGTTCCAGCCTGCAAAATCCACCAGGCGAGCTTCTGCCGCGACGTGACGGGACAGGAGGGCAGTGCTGCGGGATTCCATGGAAGCACAGAGACGTAAACGCTTCGGAGGCAGAGGGCAAACTCTGAACGTGGCGCTTCGCGGATCTCCTGAATTTCGGAGGAACCATCCCTGCCGACTGCGGCGCCCGCCGAGCGGCGGAAGCCACCGCCCCTGCTGCCTCCGCTGGGATGGCCGCACGCGCCCTTCCAGCTCCATTTGCTCTTTTGGCTTGCAAGGATCGAGGATGCCGCCAGGATGACATGGCAAACGGATCCCGCGTGCCCGTCCTGCACCAATACCAGTCTGGAGCCGGTTATTACGTGAAAGCTCACGTCGACGGCACCATCGTCACTTTCCAAATCACTTCCGAAGGGGTCCGCCAACTCGACCTCGCAGGTCACCTCCGCTCGGGTCAGATCCCGCTGCGCGCCTTGGGCGCCCTGTGTCAGTCAGGCCATGCCTATACCAAACGCGGCAGCCCGCATCTCCGCCCCGGTTTTCACCTCGCCGAGCAGTTCGAATTCGGGTTCACCTCCGACTTTCCACTGGTCCGCGCAGCCAGGGCTGCCGCGGCACACCCGGCGGCGATGCTGGCCTGATTGCCAGGCGACCGGGTCGCCCATCCACTGCGGTTTCCCGCGGCTTTTCTTGGACAACAGCCGCGCCCGGGTGTTTACTCGATCAACAAGACCATGCAACCCTTCCTCGCATTGAGCCCCCCCGGCCCCACGGAGTGGTTCATCATTCTGCTGATCGTGCTGGTTCTGTTCGGGGCGAAGCGCCTGCCCGAACTGGCCCGCGGACTGGGCAAAAGCCTGACTGAGTTCCGAAAAGCCAAGGACGAGTTCGACCGCGAAGTGCAGGGAACCGCCAAGGAACTTTCGGTCAAAGAGGCTGCGGACAAAAAGCCGCATGACCCTGCGGCCTGATCGGGACTCCCCGGGGAATTTCCGACGCCCCGTGCGCTCCCGGTCTGCCGCGCGGATCGCGTTGATCCGTCGATTTTCTTTCCTTCTCGCCGCGCTGGCCGCCCTTGGGCCGGTCGGCTTGCGAGCCGCGGAACCGGGCGCGAGTCCCACCCCCGACCCGGCCACAGTCGTGGTGGCCCACTACAACGTGCAGAACTATCTGGTCATGGACCGGTATCTGCGCGACGAACGCCGGACCGCCGCCGCGCCCAAGCCGGAAAAATCCATCGCTGCGCTGATCGCCGTGATTACCCAGGCGAACCCGGATCTCCTGCACCTCACGGAGATGGGACCGCCCGATCATTCCGGAGGTGGTCGGCAAGTTCATGGGCTGCGGGGATTTCGCCAAGGGCTTCGGCCGGGTGCGCTGCGATCACCACGCCCACGAGCCGAACCGGGCAGGAGCACTGTGAGACAGACAACCGAAGGTTGCCCGCAGGGCTGTCCCGCGGAGGGCAGGCGGGGCAGTCAATGTCTCACTGACAACCCCGGCAGCGGCGAGGTGCGCCCGCGAGGCTAGCCTTTTCCGCCCACCCATCCGCTGGCCCCGTCATTTCGGGGTGCGGGGCGCGCCCCGCATCACGAAATGGCGGGCGCTTGACTCTCAAACCCCGAGCTAGCACCATCTGGTCATGGAAAGACCCGCTTCCAGCTTCAAACTCCGGGCCAACGCTCCGGATGGCCGGAAGCGATTTCCTATCAAGTATTGCCGCAGGCCAGTGTCGCTAAGTGTCGGGACAAGAATGCCTTAGCTTGCAGTCAGGTTAACTTAAGCCAACTTCCGGCGTGAGCGTCGCAGGAACAGGCTCATGCCAACCAGGGCAAGCGCGAAGGAAGAGGGTTCCGGGATGACTTCCAAGTTTCCGATCCCAATTCCGTGCGTTAATCCAAGGAAATCCCCGGGTGACGTAACGTAAAGAATTTCGAAGATGTTGTAATTCCCTGCGATACCTACAGCCACGTTCCCAGTGTTGCCATTGTTGGGAGCCTCGTTCAAGCCGCGCACATCAGCGAAATTAGTCGTATTGTTGGCAAAATTACTAACCGCGGAGGCATATTCAACAGTACCGGTAACCGTCGGCCCGCCGGTTAGTGTCACTGTTCTGTAGATAGGCGGGTTGATGCCGTCGGATTGCCTCGCTGCTACCTTGATGTGGTCACGCCAGGAGTTGTCATCAACCGCAACAACCGGAACACGAAACGGGGTATCAATATCGTATAGGGTCAGACCAAGAAGAGATACATTCACATTGAAATTTAGTCTAAGGACCGAATAGTTGACCAGAGGACTCAAGTTAGAGTTTGTATTGTTCGAATCACCTTGCTGCTGGATACGCAAGCTCTTTGCGGGCCCGCCTCCTGCGAGGACCGTCGACACCGTCAAATTCTCACCAGCGACCCCATTGGCCGTTCCAGACGTTGTCCAGAACACGGCGACCGTGATGCCGTTACCAAGGTCAGAAGTGCCAGATGTTTGGCCAGCTTGGTAACCCACGACATTGCCACTGCCATGGTTCCAAATGCCTGTGTCCCAATTGACGAGTACCGCTTGGGACGCTGCGGTTGACGCGAACAGGCCAAGCGAAATCGCGAGTGCTCTGAGGGGTAGATACTTACGGAAGAGGATTGTTTTCATAATGTGCTTCAAGACTACAGTGGGGTGTGGGGTTTGGGGTGTGTTGTTGCCGGGCTAAATGTATTATTGCCTAGCTACAGGCGAGCATAGAAAAGATTTTGACAGCCTGTCAACTGTTTTCTTCAAAAATTTCATAAAACATTTTGGAGTCTGCCACCAAAGGCAAATTCAAACTCTGGCGTATGGGGCGAGTCGTTTCGGCAAGGAGGCGGCAAGCTTCGCGGATCCGCAGCTCCAAGAGGTAACGTGCTGGCGGCTGGGGGACGACCTCGGCCCGCGCAGCGACGACGGCGACGGTTTGCGGATGGCAGGTCTGGGCAACGAACATCCGGTCGCGACCCGGCTCGTCGCGGAGCCGCTGCGCCATCGACATGGCTTCCGCGGCGGCGGTGGGTTCATCGAGCAGGGAGGCGTTCGCGACGTCGAGCCCGGTCAGGTCGGCGACGAGGGTCTGAAAATTCAGGAGCGCCTCGAGCCGGCCCTGGGCGATCTCCGCCTGGTAGGGCGTGTATTGCGTGTACCAGCCCGGGTTCTCGAGAATGTTGCGCTGGATGACGCCCGGCGTCAGGCAGGCTTGGTAACCCATGCCGAGGTGCGAGCGGATCACCCGGTTGCGAGCAGCCAGCTCCGCCAACTCCGCCAGCGCCTCCGCTTCACCAACCGGGTCCGGTAAGTCGAGCGGATGTCCGAGCCGGATGCCCGCGGGAACCGTCCGCCCGATCAAGTCTTCCATCGTCCGCGCCCCGATTGCCTCGAGCATCGCGGCTTCCTCCGCAGGATCGGATCCGAGGTGGCGTGCGAGGAAGGAAGACATGGGATGGGGCAATGGAAGCGGATAAGCGGGCGGCCCGCGCCGGGTTCATCCGGCGGGTCGGGGGCGCCGGCTGCGGATCAGCCGATCTGGGCGCGGTAAGCGGCGGCGTCCTTCAGGGCGGAGGCGGCAGCGGGATCGGTCAGTCGGAGTTTGAACAACCAACCCGCTCCGAACGGGTCGGTGTTGAGCAGGGCGGGATCGGCTTCCACCGCGGGGTTCACCTCGACCACTTCGCCGTCGACCGGGGCGTAGATGTCGCTGGCAGCCTTGACCGACTCCACGACCGCCACCGGGTCACCGGCGCGGACCGTGCGTCCGGGTTTGGGGAGCTCGACATACACGATGTCGGTCAACTCGGCCTGGGCGTGATCGGTGATGCCGACGGTGCCGTCGGCTCGGAGCCATTCGTGGGATTCGCGGTAGCGGAGATCGTCCGGGACATTCATGCGGGGCGTTTGTATAGCGGCTTTTTCTGCACGGTTGCACGAAATCTCTTCTCCCGAATGCCAATTTCCAGTGGCGTGCCTGGCACCGCCAGGGCAACGGGGAGATGGGCGAGCCCGATCCCGATGCCGAGGGTGGGAGAGAGCGTTCCACTCGACAGCTCCGCGACCTGATTGCCGCCGGAGTAGACGGGGTAATGCGCTCGTGGGGGTGGCGATTTTTCATCCATTCGAAGCGCCGACCACTTGCGCATCACGCCCTGCTCGCGCTGGCGCACCAGGGCCGCGCGCCCCGGGAACTCCGGCTTGTCGAGTGCCACCGCCCAGCCCAGCCCGGCTTCGAGGGGCGTGATGCCGGGCGACAGATCGTTGCCGTTGAGCGGGTAGCAGGCCTCCATGCGCAGCGTGTCGCGTGCCCCCAGCCCGCACGGACGCAAACCCGCTGGGGCGCCGTGTTCGAGCAGCCGATCCCAGAGCGCCGGGGCCGCGCCGGCCGGTAGAAAGATCTCGAAACCGTCCTCGCCCGTGTACCCGGTGCGGGCAAGCAACAACTGTTCCCCATCGAAGGGCAATGAAATGACCCCGTTGCGCGGTGGGAGCATCCGTGCCCGGCCCAAGGCTTCCGCGAGAATCCCCATGGCGGCCGGCCCCTGCAGCGCCAGCCCGGCCGCGCGCCCGTCAAGGTGGTCGAGATGGGCATCGGGATGCGCGTGCGCGCGGAGCAGCGCGAAATCCTCCTCCGTCCGGGAGGCGTTCACCACCAGCAGGATCTGGTCAGGGGCCGTGCGGTACACGAAGAGATCGTCGATGACGCCGCCTTGATCGTTGAGCAGGAACCCGTAGCGCGCATGCGCAGGCGCCAGCGCACCGACATCACAGGTCACCATGCGGTCCAGCCACGGGGCGGCTGCCGGGCCCGTGACCAAAATCTGACCCATGTGCGAAATGTCGAACAGGCCGGCGGCGGTCCGGACGGCGCGGTGTTCATCGAGGATGCCGGTATATTGGATCGGCATGTTCCAGCCTGCAAAATCCACCAGGCGAGCTTCTGCCGCGACGTGACGGGACAGGAGGGCAGTGCTGCGGGATTCCATGGAAGCACAGAGACGTAAACGCTTCGGAGGCAGAGGGCAAACTCTGAACGTGGCGCTTCGCGGATCTCCTGAATTTCGGAGGAACCATCCCTGCCGACTGCGGCGCCCGCCGAGCGGCGGAAGCCACCGCCCCTGCTGCCTCCGCTGGGATGGCCGCACGCGCCCTTCCAGCTCCATTTGCTCTTTTGGCTTGCAAGGATCGAGGATGCCGCCAGGATGACATGGCAAACGGATCCCGCGTGCCCGTCCTGCACCAATACCAGTCTGGAGCCGGTTATTACGTGAAAGCTCACGTCGACGGCACCATCGTCACTTTCCAAATCACTTCCGAAGGGGTCCGCCAACTCGACCTCGCAGGTCACCTCCGCTCGGGTCAGATCCCGCTGCGCGCCTTGGGCGCCCTGTGTCAGTCAGGCCATGCCTATACCAAACGCGGCAGCCCGCATCTCCGCCCCGGTTTTCACCTCGCCGAGCAGTTCGAATTCGGGTTCACCTCCGACTTTCCACTGGTCCGCGCAGCCAGGGCTGCCGCGGCACACCCGGCGGCGATGCTGGCCTGATTGCCAGGCGACCGGGTCGCCCATCCACTGCGGTTTCCCGCGGCTTTTCTTGGACAACAGCCGCGCCCGGGTGTTTACTCGATCAACAAGACCATGCAACCCTTCCTCGCATTGAGCCCCCCCGGCCCCACGGAGTGGTTCATCATTCTGCTGATCGTGCTGGTTCTGTTCGGGGCGAAGCGCCTGCCCGAACTGGCCCGCGGACTGGGCAAAAGCCTGACTGAGTTCCGAAAAGCCAAGGACGAGTTCGACCGCGAAGTGCAGGGAACCGCCAAGGAACTTTCGGTCAAAGAGGCTGCGGACAAAAAGCCGCATGACCCTGCGGCCTGATCGGGACTCCCCGGGGAATTTCCGACGCCCCGTGCGCTCCCGGTCTGCCGCGCGGATCGCGTTGATCCGTCGATTTTCTTTCCTTCTCGCCGCGCTGGCCGCCCTTGGGCCGGTCGGCTTGCGAGCCGCGGAACCGGGCGCGAGTCCCACCCCCGACCCGGCCACAGTCGTGGTGGCCCACTACAACGTGCAGAACTATCTGGTCATGGACCGGTATCTGCGCGACGAACGCCGGACCGCCGCCGCGCCCAAGCCGGAAAAATCCATCGCTGCGCTGATCGCCGTGATTACCCAGGCGAACCCGGATCTCCTGCACCTCACGGAGATGGGACCGCCCGATCA
>Ga0163150_10009218_pt1 | contig 10970 bp, 13 predicted proteins | sample OliLakLV19P2IB_FD_148628 | JGI IMG/M metagenome (GOLD analysis project Ga0163150, IMG submission 148628) | Freshwater microbial mat bacterial communities from Lake Vanda, McMurdo Dry Valleys, Antarctica - Oligotrophic Lake LV.19.P2.IB | ecosystem: Environmental > Aquatic > Freshwater > Lake >...
AGCCAATTCTGCTGTCAATTTTTGCTTTTCGGTTTGCAAGTCGTGGTTGAGTTGGTGCAGTCGCAGTCCCGATCTCACCCGCGCTTGCAACTCATTGATCTCGATCGGTTTGGAGATAAAATCATCCGCGCCTGCATCTAGCCCCTTGACCCGATCTTCCACCGAATCCAGGGAAGTCAGTAGAATGAAAAACGTAGTCGATAACTTTGCATCTGCTTTGACCCGACGGCAGACTTCTATGCCATTCATCCGGGGCATCATCCAATCGCAAATAATCAGCGCCGGATGTAACTGCTGCGCCAGCGCTAAGCCTTCTTGCCCATCCTTTGCCGCCGTTACATCATAACCCTGTTTTTTCAGCAGTCTTGTCAGCACTAACTGTATTGCCGGATCATCATCAATAACCACAATTTGAAACATGGACTAAAAATGATACCATTCTTCTAATATTGAACCATCACTCAAAAGATTGGAAAATTTCATTCTCTGCCGGGTAGTTTTAAGATACGACCCTAGCACAGATGCGATCCAAATCAAGCAAAATTATTGTAAATTTAAGAATCGCCTCCGAGTTCTGGTTTTCTTGAATGAAAGGGTTTGTCAAATTGCCAGCATCCCGTAAAAGTCATTTACAACTTCACACAGATCTCAAAGCTTTACCTCAAGTTCTGTCGTGGTTTGAGCAGTTGTATGAACCGCCAATTACAAAAGAAGTATGGTTGCGATCGCAACTTGCATTGGTTGAAGCCTTTACCAATGCCGTTCGTCATGCCCACAAAAATAAATCCTCAGAACTTCCTATTGATATTGAAGTGGAGATCTTTGACGATCGTATAGAGATGCGAGTTTGGGATTGCGGCCCACCTTTCGATTTAGAGTCAAAGCTAGCTCAGATGGTTAGCAATAAGGACAACTTGCGTGAGGGAGGGCGGGGTCTGCAACTGATGAAGAGTATAGCCGATCGTCTAAGTTATACTCGCACTGCTGAGAATCGCAATTGTCTGTTGATGGTGAAACATTATGGTGATGATAACGGATTGAGCCAGCGTAGCACTACCGATTTTAGCTGATTGAATTCTCGATAGATTTCTTGCTTGACCCATTGACCGATCGCATCGAAGGGTGTAAATTCCTTTCCGCTTCGCCAGCTGATATCTTGACCCAAGGGCGTCAAATGGTTTCCGGCTAGGGTTAAAGGCGTAACCATATCGGGAAAGCGTTTTTGCAGCAATTCGGTTAAAGGAGATGTTTGGTCGATCGTATCTTTGGTAAATTTAACCAGGAGATTGCGCCGGACTTGGTAGCCCTTGGCGATTAGGTTGTTGGTTTCTGTTGGCGAAGGGGTAAACTCGACATTGAAACCAGGGTTGAAATTTAACTGTTCGACAAAAGGGATGGCGTCGCGTGCGGCGAAGTTATTGAAAGAAATTAAGACATTTCCGGCCCGATCGACTGGAAAAAGACTACCTATAAGTAAATGCAGCTTGGAACCCATGCTGTGTCCGATTCCGTAAGTTGGGAGATATCGGCGTTTCAATATAGATTTTGTCCGCAATTCATCTATGGTGCGATCGAAACTTTGCAGGACCGATTTAGCGATCGCACTATGATCCAGCGTATTCACAAACGGAGTTGCAATCACAGCGTATCCCTGGCTTCCCAGGTGTTCCAATAATAACCGATAGGTTACTTGGGGTGCAGTCGCGACGAAAGCACCGCCAAGGAAATGGATAATTGCCTTGGGATGCGGGGGAATCAATACCCAGTTACCGGAAACTTCCTGCCAATCCATATCGAAAAAAGATAGTACACAATTTTTTATATTAATGGTTGTTAGCGCTTTGCGTCGGGCGTGAGATATAAAAGGTATGTGCTATGACACCGAATCTGCCTCAAATGTCGAATACTGAGCTAAAACAGTATCTTTCGGAACATAGAAATGATGAGGAAGCCTTCCGCGCAGCTTTGGAAGTATTAATGAGTCGTCGCAATCCCGCCAATCTTCAACCTTATCCTTTTGACCTTGCGAATCCAGAAAGCGAAGTTGAAGCTATTTTGAGAGAGAAACTGCATCAAGGTGAGTAGCAGCAGGCTTTTTGAAGAATAGAGGTACGTTGTTGCGCTTTAGCGCTTTTCAGGCGAGTCAGGTACAGAGAAACCCGGTTTCTTCAAGAAACCAGGTTTCTTTCGCTAGGTTTCTGTGTTATACAGCTGTGAAGGTAGAGAAATTTTAATATGCCAGAGCTTGATTTAGGGTGGACTCAGACAAGGCTGTTAACCTGTACGGCGATTATGGCGGCTGGGACTTTGGTTTCAGGCGCACTCGGAGGGATGGCGGCGGGAGTGATGGGTGGGATGGTAGCCAATGATTTGGGGGAATTGGCTAAACGTAAACAATCTATTCAACAAAAACTGGCTAAAAGTCAGACATTGCAGAATTGGATTGCTGTGGGAAATTTAAGGGATAAGGAGTTTATCGACCAATTGGCAGAAAAGAGCGAGTATAACTTTATGTATCTGCGCTATGTTCTGCCAGATATTGAAACAGGCAAGTATCAAAATTTAGATATCAAAAGTTTGCCCTCTGGGTTAAATCAATATTACCGACAACACTGGCAGCGGATGGGGATGAATGCCGATGGTTTGCCGCAAATTAAAATCGATACGATTTACGTTTTGGTGAAATTGGGCGAACCTGTTTCGGCTGAATTAATTGCCGATATCGTGGGAGAATCGAAACCGAAAGTGCGGCGAATTCTGCGGGAGTGTGAGCAATTTTTACGTCAGGAAGAAAAGGACGGACAAATCTGTTACAGCGTCTATCACGCCAGTTTTCGAGATTTCCTCCTCCGCCAAGAAACTCTAGAAGAAGCTAATGTCAGTTTGAAGGATATTGAGGATCGGATTATCAATAATTTGCGGCAGGGGTTGTAAAAGATGAGCGATATACGGGAATGGTTAGCCAGTATGTCGCCGGACAGACTGCGGGTGACTTTGAGAACGTTACCGCAAGGTTTGGCGAAACAAGGCGATGGGGAAACTTTGTACCGCTTATTGACTGATTTTGATTTCATTGAGGCGAAGATTTCCCATCCTGAGTTTGTGACAAAGGATGTGATTGAAGATTATCAAGCTGCTTTGGATGCTGGGGTTTTGTTTGCTGGGGAAAAATCGGAGACTCTTAGGTTAATTCAAGGGGCAATTCGACTTTCGGCACATATTTTGGAGAAGGATAAGACGCAATTGGCAGGTCAGTTATGGGGGCGATTGCTGCCTTTTGATTTGCCAGAAATTCGGGAAATGCTGGAAGTGGCAAAGCAAAGGCAAACTGCACCTTGGTTGCGCCTTTTGACACCTACCCTAACACCGCCAGGGGGTGCTTTGCTGCGGACTCTCACCGGACATACCAACTCGGTAAATGCAGTAGCGATCTCTCCCGATGGCAAATTCGCCGTTTCTGCTTCAGATGATAGCACCCTGAAAGTTTGGGATTTGGCATCTGGTCAGGAACTCAAAACACTCACCGGACATACCAACTCGGTATATGCAGTAGCGATCTCTCCCGATGGCAATTTCGCGGTTTCTGCTTCAGAGGATAACACCCTGAAAGTTTGGGATTTGGCATCTGGTCAGGAACTCAAAACACTCACCGGACATACCAACTGGGTATATGCAGTAGCGATCTCTCCCGACGGCAAATTCGCCGTTTCTGCTTCAGATGATAGCACCCTGAAAGTTTGGGATTTGGCATCTGGTCAGGAACTCAAAACACTCACCGGACATACCAACTCGGTAAATGCAGTAGCGATCTCTCCCGATGGCAAATTCGCCGTTTCTGCTTCAGATGATAGCACCCTGAAAGTTTGGGATTTGGCATCTGGTCAGGAACTCAAAACACTCACCGGACATACCAACTCGGTATATGCAGTAGCGATCTCTCCCGATGGCAATTTCGCGGTTTCTGCTTCAGAGGATAACACCCTGAAAGTTTGGGATTTGGATTCTGGAAAGGAAATTGCCACTTTCGCCGGAGATAGTTTTTTAAATTGCTGTGCTATAGCGCCCGATGGGGTGACAATTGTGGCGGGTGAGTCGTCGGGTAGGGTGCATTTCCTGCGTTTGGAGGGGGTGACACAACCAGAATTTTAAACACAGAAACACCAATTAATATAGGAGTTAATATGAGTGATTTTAAAACACAATTAGCCAGTATGTCGCCAGACCAGCAGGGGGAATTTCTCGACAAACTACCTGCTGCTTTAGCTGCCAAATCCCAAAGCGAACAACTACTAAAAAAGGCGGGATTTAACTCTTCAGGTATGTTGTTGCGCTTCAGCGCTTCTTTAAGATAGCGCCCAAGCGCAACAACATACCAATCTGCGGGGTGTGTCGCCTGCTACCGAAGCTGACCCATCACCTCAAAAAAGCTCCTCTTCAGAAGGTTCGTGCTTAGAAAACTCCGAGGGCGGGCGTTCGTTACTCCATGCCCACCAAACACAGCCACACTGGCACTGGTAGAACTCCTGCCATTTTTTGCGGTAATCTTCGGTATAGACTGGCGATCGTCTATTGATCCAGACCCGCTCAGCTTCCATGCAGGTAGCGCGGCAAGCGGGACAGCTGAATTCGTGGGCGTGAGTCGCAACTTCAGTCCAGTTGGGCGGAATTGGGGCAAAAGCTTCCATGCGTCAAACTTCCTGGGGTGTAGAGGCCATTATCGGCTTTGTGAGAGTGGATATGATATCGTAGATAACTTTGCCAACGGCAGTCGAATTTTAAACTTTACCTAAAAAAAGGAACTTCTTACTTGATTTTGCATCACGAGTCGTGCAACATCACCTCAGTTATAAGATTATTGTCTTGGGTGTATCGTGACCTACCCTCGATCGGTTAATTTTTCGGTAAACTACTGATTTTAGCGTCGCCAGACTTTTGGGCTTTTATTCTCCCACCAAGGATCTACCCATGTCCCATCCTTTCCACCTCAACATAATTTCCTTTTTTGGTATATTTGGCTTATGCGCGATCGCCTGGTTATTTTCCGAACACCGACGAATCATACCCTGGCGTGTCATCATATCCGGCATTGCCTTGCAATTAATTCTAGGCGCTTTAGTATTTCTCTTTCCACCCACCAGAGAAGCCCTGCAATGGTTTAGCAGCTTACTAGATACTGTATTTATTGCGGCGGATGCTGGAGCTAGATTTGTCTTTGGCGCGAATATCGTCCCCAGACCAGATGTAGTACCTCCTGTGAATCTGGGTTATATTTTTGCCTTTCGGGCATTACCCACAGTGATATTCTTTTCCGGGCTGATGGCATTACTTTACAACATTGGTGTTATTCAAGTAATAACCGAAGTTTTTGCCAAAGCCTTTTATGCCGTCATGCGCTTGAGTGGCGCAGAGGCATTGAGTGGCGCTGCCAATATCTTTGTCGGTATTGAAGCAGCGATCGTTGTCAAGCCTTATTTAGCCCAAATGACGCGCAGCGAACTTTGTGCCATTTTGTCTTGTTGTTTTGGTACAGCAGCTTCATCAACTCTGGCAATTTATGTAAGTTTCCTTAAACCAGTTTTTCCCAACATCTTGGGGCATTTGGTATCTGCCTCAATCATGGCAATTCCCGCTTGTTTCGTTATCTCAAAAATTTTGGTTCCCGAAACAGAAGTTCCTCTCACTGCTGGCGGTATTCCCAAAGAACAAAAAGCATCAAAAAATAGCAATAAATTCAGCGGCACGGAACTCGGCGGCGAAGAGTTAAATGACGATCTAAATGACGAATTTAAACAGGAGACGGTGGGAGGAGAACCCATCGAGCGAGTTAGCCCTTTAGATGCAGCAATTGTGGGAGCATTGGATGGGGTGAAAATGGCAGTGGCGATCGCAGCCGTCCTGATTTTGATTTTGGGTTTAGTTTCTTTAATTAATCAATTCTTTGGTTGGCTGGCAGTTTTACCATCTCCAATAGGCGACGTTTTTAAAGTCGTGACCTTACAAAATATTCAAGGATTCTTATTTTATCCCCTCACTCTCTTAACAGGAGTACCCTTTGACGAATCTTGGACAGCATCGGTAATTATTGGGCGGAGACTCCTAGAAACAGCCATTCCCCCGTACCAATCCTTAGCAGAAGCAGCTGCAAAAGGAGAAATAAGCGATCGCACCGTCTTAATCGTCAGCTACGCCCTCTCAGGTTTCGCCCACCTCGCCTCCGTAGGTATTTTCGTCGGTGGTACGATCGCCCTGATACCTTCCCGACGCAAAGATATCTCAGAATTAGGTTGGAAAGCTCTATTTGTCGGCACCTTAGCAACTATAATGATTGCTTGTGTCGCTGGCGTATTCGACACCGGCAACCGCAGCATCTTAGGTGACAAAAAAGCTCCTGCCCCCACAGCAGCCCCAATTCAATCCCCAGCGAATACTACTCCCAGACCACCACAAACTGCACCAGAAATCAAGCCAGCTACCCAAACTGCTCCCAAACCAACTCCCGCCCCACAGCGTTAAACTCACCGAACAATTTTAGCGAAACCCAACGCATTTGTGGGGTTTCGTGCCTCAACCCAACCTACAAAGCGCGAGCGAAACCCAACGCATTTGTGGGGTTTCGTGCCTCAACCCAACCTACAAATTAAGCATTTTAGGTTTTTGGCGAAGGTATTGCTTTAAAGATTGGGTTTTCCCTAGTCCCTAGCCCCTAGCCCCTAGCCCCTCTGATTGTATGGAGTCAACCACTGAAATTCGTCGCCTCTTAGAGATCATGCCTGCCTCCGGTCGCATGATGACGAAAATTATCAGCAAACCGGAACAGGCAAAAGTAGTTGATACCCAGTTTCCCCTACCTTGGTCTGGCGATCGACCGATTTGGATTAATTTTGACCTGTGGAGTCGGTTATCCAGACCAGGGCGCGATTTAATCCTATTGCGGACAGTTAGCTGGTTGACAGGAATCAAGTGGTTTAAGCCGGATTTGTACCAAGGCGTCACAGTAGCCGGATTTTTAGGCGCAATGGTGGAACTCGTGCAGGGGGATGCAGTGGGTGTGATAGTCGCTGGTGGATTAACTGCGCTTGCTACCACCCAAATCTGGCGCAACACTCGCAGTTCTCAGTCTCAGTTAGATGCGGATGAACTTGCGATCAAAATAGCGCAACGGCGCGGCTACTCTGAAGTAGAAGCATCCCAGCACCTGCTTTTGGCGATCGAAACCGTAGCCAAAATTGAAGGGCGTCCCAGCTTAAATTTTATCGAATTACTGCGCTGCCAAAATTTGAGAGCGATCGCAGGTCTTTCTCCAATGGGCATCCCCGAAACCATCAAACGGGAATAAGTGTTAAGCTGCTACGCACCTAAATTTTACAGTCAATTTAATGAAATTCTTGTGGGATGGGCGTCTCGCCCGTCCCTAACTACAATTTAGATGCGCGACAGCTTACTAAAGAGATGAACCCGTGCTAGTAGCTTACTAATCCAATGGCACTTGCTCAGGGTTTTCTCTTTGGGTTTGTACTTCTGCCAAAATATTATATTGCTATAATTTAGAAGTGTTGGTAATAAGCTATTACGCATCTAAATCGAATACAAGGACGGGCAGGATGCCCATCCCACAAGAAGCTCAGAAAAACTGACTGTGAAATTAGATGCGTAGCAGCTTAGGCGATCTCCTTTTGTAAGAAAACCGATGGTATCTACTCTAATATCGTCCACCTCAATCATTCCTTCCCTAGAAAACGGCGACAAACTAACCCGTGCTGAATTTGAGCGTCGCTATTCTGCTATGCCTGATTTGAAAAAAGCGGAATTAATTGAAGGAATTGTTTATATGGCATCACCGCTAAGAATTACCCAACACGGCGAACCTCATGCTCATATTATGCTGTGGTTAGGCTTCTACCAAACTTTTACCCCTAATCTACAATTAGGAGATAATTGTACTGTGCGACTTGATGCCGATAATGAACCCCAACCTGATGCACTCCTAAGAATTAAGATCGGTGGACAATCAACAATTAGTCAGGATGGTTATGTAGAAGGTACGCCTGAATTAATTGCTGAAATTGCAGCTAGTACCGTTTCTATTGACTTACACCAAAAACTCAACGTTTATCGTCGCAATCAGGTACAAGAATATTTAGTGTGGCGAGTTGATAACCGTCAATTTGATTGGTTTATGTTAAATAACGAGGAATATATTAACCTTGAACCTAATGCAGATGGTGTAATTTGCTCTCAAAATTTTCCTGGTTTATGGTTAGATCGAGCGGCTTTATTGGCCGGTGATTTAGCTAAAGTTTTAGCAGTTTTACAGTTAGGATTAGCTACACCACAACATCAAAGTTTTGTTAAAAAGTTATCGGGCGATCGCATCTAAATCTAAAAACAGCAACAATCATCCATCAAAACTAGAATTTTTTATGTCTTATAGTGAGTTTACTTTAACTAAAGCCAAACAAGATTTCGGCTTAACCACATTGGAAAAACCAGGTATTTTCGACGATGCTCCCGAATTAGCAGCTAGTAACTTACTTGTAGATATCCTCAACTATAACCAACCGATCGCATTTGGTAGTAATAGTGAAAAAGCCCGTTCTGAACTGATCATTGCGCCCATATTAGTCGATTTACGCCGACAATTAAAGGAGCAAATTAATTTATTTTCCGGGGTAGATTTTACGGTTGATGATACTAGAGGATTAAACGGTATTTGCGACTTTATTATTACAAAATCTCCAGAAATTCTCATAGTGACAGCACCAGTAATTATAGTAGTAGAAGCTAAAAAAGAGAATATCAATGCAGGTTTAGGCCAGTGTGCGGCGGAAATGGTCGCAGCCCAAATTTTTAATGCGAGAACTGAACTAAACTCCGAAGAATTGGCTAACGATATTAACACAATTTATGGCGCAGTAACTACCGGGAGTATTTGGCAATTCCTCAAACTACAAGGTCAAACATTGAGTATTGATTTAAGCGAATATTATCTCAAAGATGTGAATAAAATTCTCGGTATTTTAGCTAGGGGCATCTTTGGTAATGATACTAAAAAACCCTGTATTCTATAAGTTTCGGGCATAGTTGTCACCCCTTCAAGGTAGAAATCTATCGTTTCAATCAAACCCTTGATATTGTCCAGTTACCTACTACTTTATCAGCCGAAGATGTCTTAGCAGGATTTGTTTTAGATTTACCTGTTTTCTGAGAAAGTCCAAGCGATCGCTCTCAAGAAAAACATGAACAAAGGGTAAAATTTAACCAGACATGATATGATTGGAGTATCCAGCTTGAGAATTGCAGCGTTTTCTGGGCATTTATAATCGCAATGATTACTTCCGAACCCGTTATTTTAAACTTAAAAACCGTTGACTTAAGCGATGAGCAATTTTACCAGCTATGCCAAGTCAATCAAAATTGGCAACTGGAACAAACTGCTAAAGGAGAATTAGTAATTATGCCCCCGGTTGGTGGAGTAAGCGGCAATCGAGAAGCAGATTTGAATGCAGATTTAGTTATTTGGAATCGTCAAACTCAACTAGGAAGAGTCTTTAGTTCTTCTACCATATTTCGCTTACCCAATGGTGGAAACCGTTCTCCCGATGCAGCTTGGGTCACTAACGAACGCTGGGAATCATTAACGCCAGAAGAACAAGAAAAATTTCCCCCATTATGTCCTGATTTTGTCATCGAATTGCGATCGCGTACCGACTCCCTAACCCAACTACAAGAGAAAATGCAAGAATATCTCAACAGTGGTTTGCGGTTAGGTTGGTTGATTAATCCCCAAGCACAACAGGTAGAAATCTATCTTCCGAATCAAACCGTTGAGATTGTCCAGTTACCGGCTACTTTATCAGGAGAAGATGTCTTACCAGGATTCGTTTTAAATTTACCTGTTTTTTGAACTGTACATCCATTTATGATATAGTATAAAAATGTCTTATACTCAATTCACAACCCTAGAAATGATTGAAACCAACCTTGGCATAACCATTGCCGACAAAGTTGGCATTTTTGATAATATATCCGAATCTAACTATAGTGATTTTCTGGGTCAAACTTTGCAAGAAAATATTTCTTTAGCTTTAGCAATTAATACTGAAAAAGCTCGCTCCGAATTAATTATTACGCCTATTTTAGTAGAACTGAGAAAGCAATTTGATTATCAAATTAGTTTTTTTTCAGGGAAAGAGTTTAATGTAGATGTAGAAAAAGGATTGAATGGCTTTTGTGACTTTTTGATTAGTCGCTCTCCCGAACAACTCTTAATCAAAGCACCAGTTGTCGCCCTAGTAGAAGCTAAAAATGATAATATCCAATCGGGATTACCTCAATGTATGGCTGAAATGATTGCGGCTCAAATCTTTAATGAAAGAAGAAATAATAATATTTCCCCAATCTATGGGGCGATCACCACCGGAACTAACTGGAAATTTTTACGACTTACTCATCAAATTATGGAAGTTGATTTGAATGATTATTTTATTGATAATATTCGTAAGATAATCGGTATTTTAAAGTATTTAGTAAATCCAATTGGCTAAGGAACAGCACTGAACTCCTGCGAAACCGGGTTTCTGGGGTGTATTCATGCAACTGCAAGCCGCTTTAATCACAGTGATAAAGCTGATAATCATAGCCATCGACAAATGGTAAAGATTGGGAACTAGCAGAACAATTTTGTGATTTGACATCAATAGTTGCCTGAAAATTCACCAGCCACAAATCTAGAGGTCGTGGCACTGTACTCAGCGTTTTTTGCAGCGTTATTGTAGGTAAAGTCGAATTTTGACTATCTTTATGAGCTAAGAGAAACATGGGAGTAGCAGATATTTCCGAACTAGCAAAACGTTTAAATTCCCAACCTAATCCCATGATTTCCCCAGTTTGTACGTGGGTTTTATGAGTTGTGGCAATCAGCACGTTTGCCTTAGATACCTGTTGAATCACAGGCACTAATAAATCGGGAC
>Ga0163150_10009219_pt1 | contig 10970 bp, 12 predicted proteins | sample OliLakLV19P2IB_FD_148628 | JGI IMG/M metagenome (GOLD analysis project Ga0163150, IMG submission 148628) | Freshwater microbial mat bacterial communities from Lake Vanda, McMurdo Dry Valleys, Antarctica - Oligotrophic Lake LV.19.P2.IB | ecosystem: Environmental > Aquatic > Freshwater > Lake >...
GTCTTTTAACTTATTGCCCAGGATGACAACACTCGACAATGTCGCTTTACCGCTCGCCTACCGCGGAGGCGGTACCATTCGTAACCTCAAAAAGGCTAGCAACATACTCGAAAAAGTTGGGCTAAAAAAACGGGAGTACTACTTCCCACGGCAACTTAGCGGCGGGCAAGCTCAGCGTGTGGCGATTGCTAGGGCGCTTATTAATAAACCGAGTATTGTCATCGCCGACGAACCAACCGGCAACCTAGATTCGGCGGCTAGCCGGCAAATTATGGAGCTACTGCGCGACATCAATCGCGGTGGCAACACGATTATAATGGTGACCCACAATACCGATTTAACAGAGTACGCTAGCCGAATTATCTATCTTCGCGATGGCCAAATCGAGCACGACCAAAAGCTAAAAAATGGCGAAAAAGTTGATCTCGGCAAAATCAAAGCCGCTAAAGAATACGACGCCGAGGTCGACCGTGATATCAAGAAAACTCGGGCCGATGAGAAGCTAGAGAACAAAAAGTCGAGGGTCAAAAAATGATTAAAGCCCATGTCAAGATGGCGACCACTAGTATTAGGAGCGCTCGGATGCGATCATTTTTGACGGTTATCGGTATCGTAATCGGCGTCGCCAGCGTAGTAACGATCGTCTCGCTCGGCGAAGGCGTCAAAAAAGACGTTACCTCAGAGATGAACACGCTTGGCGGCAACCTTCTAACCATCCGTTCTGGCCAAACCATTGAACGCGACAATCGCGGTAACGTCACGGGTATTAACATCGCGGCAGCTCTTGGCGCCAGCACCCTAACCGAAAAAGATGCGACCGACCTTAGCGCTGTAGATAACGTTAAAACGGTGGCGCCAATCGCCCTATTATCCGGCACTCCAACAACGCTAAATGACGACAGTTACCCTTCGGCATACATTGTCGGCACAACCTATGAGTTGCCAGAAATATTGAACAAAAAAGTTAAGTACGGGAGCTTTTTTGAGAAAAGCGAGATGAACCGCCGGGTAGCTGTCATAGGCGCCGACGTTGCCAAAAACTTATTCTTCGAGGATTCGCCGGTCGGCCAAACAGTTAGGTTTAGAGGCAGCAACTTCATAATTCGAGGAGTTCTAGATAAATTCAAATCTTCAAGCCTGGAGCTAACACCGAGTCTCAATAATGCCGTGTTCATTCCGATCGACGTCGCCAAACAAATTGGTGGTGGGGTCTTAGAAATCCGTGATATCCAAGTCAAAATTAGTGACGAAAAGTTGCTAGACCAAACCAGTAAAAACGTGAAGGCTGTTTTGCTTAAGAACCATTCCGGTCAGGAGGACTTTACGATCTTCAAACAAGAGGAATTTTTGTCGATTGCCACCCAAGTTTTTGACAAGTTAACTACCCTAGTCGCGGCCATCGCCGGGATATCGCTATTTGTTGGCGGTATTGGGATTATGAATATTATGCTGGTTAGCGTTACTGAACGAACGCGCGAGATTGGAGTTCGAAAAGCTCTAGGCGCTACCAACCGCCAAATTTTAGGCCAGTTTTTGGTTGAAGCAATCGTGCTTAGTGTTTTGGGTGGAGTAATTGGCGTGGTTATGGCTATAGCGATTGGTGTTGGTATTGCCTTCTTCACTTCATTGACACCGGTTTTTACGCCAGGAACTATCCTGGTAGCGATTGGGGTGTCGACGGTTGTCGGAATAATTTTTGGCATCACTCCGGCGATGAAGGCAGCTAGCAAAGACCCGATAGAGGCATTAAGGCATGACTAACATCAAGCTAGAAGCTGGCGGTGATTATGATGAAATTGAAGTAATAAAGGGCGACTATTCATCTCAAAAAATTACTAACCTACGACTTGCGAGTGCTCTGTTTTCTAACTCAACCTTTGCGAATACAGACCTTTCAGACAGCACCGTCTACCAGACGAAATTCACCGACTGCGACCTCACCGGCACACTACTTGTCGGTACAAAGTTGACGGATGTAACGTTCACAAACTGTAAGTTTGAGTTAGGCTCGTTCATGCTTGCTAAACTCAGAGATGTCAGTTTCGAAAAATGTACTTTTAAAGAAGTTGATTTTCGCCAGACAAGCTTACAGGATGTTTCCTTTAATAACTGTTTAATCGAGGGAATAAATTTCACAAATGCTCTTACTCGAGGCAAACTAGATATAAAATCATCCCAGCTTATTGGTATTGAAGGCGTAACAAAACTAAAAGGCCTTCTCATAAGTAATGACCAACTTTTCTCGCTCGCCCACTATATGGCTAGCGAGCTGGGCTTTACCGTTTCGGAAGACTAGCTTGCGTTGATTTCTTTTTTGAAGCGTTCAAGCAAATCGACAGCTGTTGGGTCGACGTTATTGATTAGTGCCAGATAAATCGAAACAAAGTCGCCAAACACGACCGTCCAAAGCAACTGCTCAAGCAATGTGTCGCCTTGGGCGTTAACAACATGAGGCACAGGTCGGCGACCAGATAATAACCTTGCAGAGACCTCGAAACGCTTCAAGACTTGCGGGTGTTCAAAACTGCTACGCAGATCAATAACAGAGTAGGGTTTGTCGTGTGGCTGGCCGGTCCAACCTATAAATTCGTTATGATTAAACTCCGGTAATGTCCCACACCAGGCCAAGTTTTTGGCGTTTTCGTTAAAGCTAATCTTCCATTTATATGCCGCTGGCGACATTAACGGACCGCCGTAAACAACAATGCTCTTCCCGGCCAGTTCTTTGGCAAGTGCTTTGGCGGGATTGTCTTTTGAAGGCACATCTGGCGCCCAAGTTTTGACCGATTCTTCCAGGAACTTAGCAACCTCAGTCAATTCTTTATCAGCAGTTCCCTCCTCGACCAGTCCAACAGTTTCTAGAATTCTAATTAATGCAGAGAAAGAATAAAGTACCGCGTATCTAGGTTGCATATGCGATGGAATTAACACCAGTGGGTGTCCTTTAGTCTTAGCGATGTCGACTAGCTGACCGCCAGAACTAATAACCACGATTTGCGCTCCGGCAATCTCGGCCTGAGCCAAACACTCCAGCTCCTCTTCGGTGTTGCCTGAATAGCTAGAAGCAATAAATAGCGTGTCGCTGTCGACATAGGACGGTAATTTATAGCCCCGCACAACCTCGAACGGTTTATTAATAGTCGGCCAAGTGCGCGACAGTAGTGCCGCTAGCGCCGAACCTCCCATGCCAGCGAAGACAACGTTATAAACGTGGTCGGATTTTAACTCAGGCTCAATTTTGTATTCGGCCAATAATTGCTGACACTCTTTGGCGGCTAGCCCTAGAGCATCAGATTTATCTTTTTCGTGAATGAATTTTAAATCGTCGAGCATATACCCCTTATGTTACAATTATTGTAACCTAATATTAGCTTTTAAGGGGGTGGAAAAAATGTTTAGTTTAGACGAAAATCAAAAACCAATTGACGACGGCCTAGTAGTGCCGGAGCCGGTAGTAATGCCGTCAAGTGATTCGACAAGTACAATACAAATGCCTGTAGCAGATACTAACCCTGTCGTGGCACCAGAACCAGTTACAGATAATGCCAAAACTACCGAGGTTAGCGACGACCTAGCCGACCTGCAAAAACAGGCCATTAGCGAGCTCGCGCCGATACTCGGCAAACTCGACCTTAGCAACGAAGATAAGTTCAACACCACCATGATGATGGTCCAAGCGACCGATAATAAATCCCTGCTCTCGGGCGCTCACGAAGCCGCCAAAGCCATTGAAGACGACAAAGTTCGCGCCCAAGCGCTCTTAGACATCATCAACGAGATCAACTACTTCACCCAGAAATAAAAGATAAAATTTGGTAGGTGGTAGATATGGGCGGCCGGTTATTAAACAGATACTAGCCGACGAGTTATGAATCCGCTAGATCTAGCTACTTTATTAGGGTTATCGATGAGAGATTCTACAACTTCGATCGCCTGTAACATCTGTTTCTCTGTGACGCTAGGGTTATTATTCGAAACAGCAATTTTAAGAGCCCGCAAGTACAACTCTGGATTCTCTAGAAACTTAGAGATAGATCGTCCGGAGACCATGTCTATAGATTTTTCGTAAAACTTACTACTCTGACCAGACTTACACTGTACTAGTCTTTTTACCAAACCGTCATTAGCGATCTCCATAAAATCAAAGTTATGGTTAGGATCAAATACTATTGCTGGGCCGTCCTGAAAACTACTCGCCCCAAGAACCAATAGCGCGTCGTATTGCTCATTTTCATAAAGCTCACGCCGGCGATTTGTAATTGCAAATAGCTCAAACATCTTACCAACGAGCAGACTTCTCTCTTCGATTGCCGACAGCTTATTGTTATCGGCCAGGGCAATAAGCTGTTTCTGAGATCGGGCTAATGCATTTGCCCCCTGTATGATAACTGTCTGGACTTGAGCTTCTAGGCTCTTTAGGACTTTAGCCTGATTTGACTTGTCGCCTATCAAAGAGGCTCGACGGTAGTTTTCGAATGCCTCGAGATTAGTTAAATCCAAAACGCGCATGTAGATAGATAATTCATCAGATGACTTTAAGTCAGGTTTTTTGAGCCATTCTTTGGCGGCATCAATTGCGATAGTCGTATAGGCCAAAACACTTTCGCGACCCTCTATAAAGTCTAGGTATGCTAGATCTGTTGCAAATTCTAAAGTTTCGGCAAGGTCACGACGCTCCGTGGCACCGGACAGGCCTGCAACGTCAGCTATTCTAATACTCACAGCTTCATCTCCTTCGGGAAATACGCTAGCTAGGGGGTCAAGCCTACGACGCGCGTAATATTCACCACTTTCGCCAATAGATTTGCGACAAAAGTGAGGGGCGGTATCAGAATTATAGTTTGCGCTCATTTTTTTTGTTTTTGTTTATTACATGATCCATGGTATCATAAATAACATATTATGTCAATTGAATTGTGTGATACAGACGGTCATGAAGCAGCATCGCTGATAGGCGAGAAGATTTTCGACCGTACGTTGATAATTTCTGTTGGTGGCAGGGTACTACGCGAAGTAGTAGAAGTCGACCACGTTGGTGACGGCATGCTTGTTGTATCTTTTAACGACGACGAAGGAGAAGCGGGTATTTTCCAATTCTCGCCCGGTCTTCAATCTTTTCAAGAATCCGCTCGGGGGAATGACGGCGAACCAGTTTGTGCTGACTGTTAGTCTTCGTAATCGGACCAGACCGTACTGAGTAAGTTTTTAGTCATATCTCTTTTATCTACCATCTTTTATCTTTTCCCTAGATAGTTGTCCGTTGCAGAGTTGGCAGTTGTGAGTTTTTCAGTAGCTCATTTTTCACTTTTAATCGTAAAATACTTTAGATGCAAAGAATAAACTCTAAAGTTTTGATGTCTGGGGCGGAGTATTTTGATGACAAAGACGCTATTAATGCATATATGGACAATCGAGTTCCGGTCGATGTTCAAAAAGCCGTTGCCGAACATACAAAAATAGCCGATTGCTTCAAAGAAGCCGGTATAGAGGTCATAAAAGTCGGTGCTCCTTCGGGCTGCCAAGACGGAGTTTATGCCGCTAACTGGGCTTTAGTGCTTGGTGGCAAAGCAGTAATGGCGAACCTGCCGAATAAAAGAAAAGCCGAGGAGATTAACGCCGAGGATACTCTGAAGTCGCTCGGCCTCAGCACTGTAAGGTTGCCTGAAAATGTATATTTTAGCGGCCAAGGAGACGCCCTACCTTGCGACAAATATCTATTCGTCGGGACCGGTTATCGGACAAGCCCCGAGGCTCATCCACTGCTCACCAAAGAGTTCGAGCTCAAAGTTGTTAGCCTGCAGACCGTTCCACAACTTGACTCGAATGGACAGCCTGTTACCAATCCAGTTACTGGCCTAGCGGACAGCTTTTTTTATGACCTAGATCTGGCAATGGCAGTGATATCGCCTAGGCTGATTGCTTGGTGCCCAGAAGCATTTGTGCCAGAGAGTCAGTCAAAGATTAGATCCCTCCACGATATTGAAAAAATAGAAGTTAGTCTCGACGAGGCCAAGAATGGCTTCGGCTGCAACCTGGTTTCTACCGGCAAAGCAGTAGTGATGAGCAACCATGCGCCGAACTTAAAAAAAGCCTTACAAATCAGGGGCCTAGAAGTCTATACTCCAGAGGTTACGGAGCTTTTGAAGGGCGGTGGATTCATCCGCTGTACCAGCCTGACTATCGCCTAAGGTTTACCTAAGATTGCTTTTTTAGCAGTCTTCACTTCGTCGTAGTCGTGCTTGATAACTCGCCTTTCGTCTTCGTCATTTTGTGGTAAATGGCGTAGCTCGGCTGCCTTAGGACCATTGCTGAGAATTGATTTTTCGTGGCCTTTGCCGAGCAAGATTATAATGTCGCCGGGTGCAGCGATATCAATTGCCCTCCCCACAGCTTCTGCTCTTACGTGAACCAAAAATAGGTCTTTCCCCGCCACCTTGCCGGACTTTTCGGCGCCAGAAGCTATCTGTTGCATTATTAGTTGCCCGTCAATATCGCGGTCGTCCTCTTCAGTAACAATGACCGTGTCGCATAGTTTGCCAGCGATGGCACCCTGCGCCACCCGCTTAGCCTCGTCGCGCCGCCCGGCACTACCAAAGACACAGATCAACCTGCCCTGAGTTAGTGGCCGAACTTCTGACAGAATCTTTTCGAAGCTTTCTGGCGTGTGGGCATAGTCAACAATGACTGCAAAATCCTGGCCTTCGTCGACCCTGGTCATCCGACCCTCGACTTGGTGGAGGCTGGCGATTCCATCAGCAATTTGCGGCCCGGATAGACCAATGGCCAACCCAGCAGTCACGGCAGCCAGCGAATTATAAACATTAAAGCTCCCTGGCAAATGACACTCGATATCTAAGCTTTCAGGAGCTTCAGGGAATACAGACTTATTAACCTTCGCTGAATAACTTGACCCATTTGGGGTCAACTCGACATTTTCAGCTTGGATGTCAGCATCCTTCGTACCATAAGTTATGGGGTTAGTAACATCGTTTGCGAACAGCTTCGACGATGGATCCTGGGCGTTGATGATGCCGATTCGTAACCCAGACCTATTCTTGTTAGCTAGTTTAAATAGTCGGCGTTTGGCATCGCGATAATTTTCAAAAGTCCCGTGATAATCCAGGTGCTCATGCCCGACGTTTGTCATGACTACTAGCTCAAACGGGATGCCAAAATTTCGGTATTGGGCTAAGCCGTGCGATGTAACTTCCAGCACTAGCCATTCGACTTTATCATTCTTCATTTTGCCGAGAACGCTCGATAGTTTTTTAGCTCCAAGGGCAGTTAGACGCGAAGGGTTGTCTCTCGGGCCTTTGCCGTCGCCATAATCTATAGAGATTGTGGTTATCATGGCGACTTTTTTGCCGGAGTTTCGAAGCATCTGAGCGATCAAGGTGCAGGTAGTAGTCTTGCCGTCTGTGCCAGTAACGCCTATGACCTTCATGCTTTTACCGGGGAAGCCAGCCTTAGACTGATAGATAACAGCTTCGACGAGGTGCCCGAAGGGTTCAATTTTTTTGAACACCGAGGCAGGAACGAGTCTTTTAACCAGCTTCTTCATATTACTGATTATATATCAGCGAACTTAAGTTTTTAGTCATACCTCTTTCATCTACTATCTTTTAACTTTTCCTAAGATAGTTGATTGTTGGCGAGATTGTTGTCCGTTGCAGAGTTGGCAGTTGTAAGTTCTTTAGTAGCCCATGTCCATGCCACCACCCGATGGTGCTGGGGCGGCTTTTTCGGGGATGTCGACGACTAGTGCGCCCATCGTAATGCTGGTACCGGCGATAGAAACGGCGTTTTGAACAGCTTCGCGGCTAACGCGGGTTGGGTCGACAATACCATTCGATTTCAGATCGACTAGCTTGGTAGGGTCATTAACATTCACGCCCTGCCCGGCCTTACCGCTCTTAACTTTTGGTAGCCATTCGTCGGGGTTGATACCGGCGTTTTCCATCAAAATCCTAAACGGCTGATCAAGCGAGCTTTTGAGTATCATCTTGCCGGCGACTACTGTTGTATCGTCGGTTTTGTCAGTCTTAATAGCCGTCGCTAGGTTAACGAATGTTACGCCGCCACCGGCGACAACGCCTTCTTCCATGGCGGCTTTAACGGCGTGGACGGCGTCGTCGACGCGGAACTTCTTCTCTTCGATCTCGGTTTCGGTAGCGCCACCGACTTTAATGACGGCAACTTTGCCATTTAAGGCTGCGGCTCGTTTTTGGTAATTTTCTTTGTCGTATTCGCTACTTGAGGCCTTTTCTTGGGCAGTGATTTGAGTAAGGCGTGCTTTTAGGGATGCGGCAGTGCCGGCGCCTTCGATGATGGTCGTTTCGTCCTTGCTAACGATGACTTTACGGGCCGAACCGATCATCTCGATCTCGGCGTTTTCGAAGGTAATGCCCCGCTCTTCAGAAATGACTGTTCCGCCTGTCAAAATAGCGATGTCTTCGAGCACCTCGGCACGGCGATCGCCGAACGATGGAGCTTTGACTGCTACGGTGTTAAAGACGCCTTTTAGGCGGTTCAAAATAAGCGTTCCGAGGGCCTCGCCTTCGATGTCTTCGGCGATGACGACTAGGTCTTTTTTGCCGGCGGTGGCTAACTTTTCGAGGATAGGCAAGAACTCTTGGACGCTGGAGATTTTTTTGTCGGTTATTAGAACGGCCGGCTTGTTATAGACGGCTTCCATACGGGCGGAGTCGGTCACCATGTAGGGGCTGACAAAACCGCGGTCGAAGGTGAAGCCTTCGACGACTTCGCTCTCGAGGTGCAGACCCTGGCCTTCTTCGACCGTGACAACACCATCTTTGCCAACACTAGCCATGACATCGGCGATTAGCTGTCCAATACTAGCGTCGCCAGCAGAGATTGAGGCAACTTCGGCAACTCGGTTTTTTTTGCCACTGATGTCTTCGCTTAGAGTACTCAGCTTAGAGATAACCTGCGCGGCAGCGGCTTCTAGGCCTTTTCGAAGTAGCATCGGGTTGTGGCCGACGGCAATTAGCTTGTTGGCCTCGTTCAAGATGTGATAGGTGAGCACCGTGACGGTCGTAGTACCGTCGCCAGCGACATCGTTCATCTTGCTAGCAGCTTGTTTGATAAGCTCAGCGCCGACTTTGTAGCCTAGTGTTTCGTCGTCGGCTTCGGCGATGTCAATGCCTTTGGCGACGGTCACGCCGTCGTGAGTGACGGTCGGAGCGCCATAGCTTTTGCTAATAATAACGTTGCGACCTTTTGGCCCCATCGTCGATTTGACGGCTTCGTATAAAATTTTGGCTCCGGCTAGAACTCGGCGGCGAGCATCTTCATCATAGAATACTTTTTTACTCATTAGGCACTCCTTTTAAGTCGTTTCATTTAACATTTTACATTTGTCATTTTTCATTACTTTGTCATTAAACATTTTTGGGGTACATAGCTGATAAATGATACCTGTGAAATTAATGTGGAATGTGAATTGGTTAATGGGAAATTTGTCATTTTTTTACCTACTTCACGGTAGCCAGTATGTCTTCTTCTTTTACTAAAATGTACTCATCGGCACCGACTTTTACGTCTGTAGTGCTGTAGCTTTTATAGATGATTTTGTCGCCTACTTTGACGCGCGTGACGTCGCTACCAACTGCCAAAACTTTGGCAGTTTTTGGCTTTTCGGTGGCTGAATCCGGCAAATAAAGTCCGCTGGCGGTTTTGGCTTGCGCCTCCTCGCCTTTGGCGACAACATAGTCGGCTAGTGGTTGGATTGGTGTGTTCATAAAATTCTCCCTTTGACTGGATGCATTCTAGCACTTAAGCACCGAGAGTGCCAGTTTTTTCAGGTTTAGAGTACTTATGACCTAAACGGGACAAGTTCGAAATCTGCCCCTAAAGACCTAGTGATGCCCTCAAGCATAGTGGTTTCTTGGTCGGTAACTAGTTGCGCGGCAGATCCAATGTCTATTAAACCGTCTAGCCCTTTTAGCAAAGTAGCCATTTCGACATCTGTATTTGTTGGACTAGCCAGTTCCTCATTCTCAGGAACTGGGAATCGTCCATTAGTATCAAATCTATGGAAAGTATCCACGCTGTTTAGTAAACCCTGAGTGCGCACCTCTTTTTGTAACCAGAAAAGGGTTAGAAAATCATTACCAGACTCGCCCTCTGGGACATATATAACCCAGGTTTCGACAACTGGTATGCCGTCGACATACCTAAGATGTTTTTGCGTAAGACGAAAGGCGATGGTATCTACGGGCATTACTTCGTCGGCTATATAGCGCTGCAAAAAGCCACCCTCGAGTGCTTCGCGCGCAATAGCGCCACGAAGCAAACTAGTAGTAGCCGAAAAGACCTGTTGAAGTCTAAGGTCAAATTCGCTTACTCCGCGTGGTTTAGGTTCGTATGTATCCATCCTCATATATTATGACATGATATAACAAACTTGTATATTTGTACACTGGTCTTCTTTGTGTAAGCATTGACTTTTTATGCTCGAAGGTGTTTAATCGGCTTTACCCCTTTTTTGGGGCTACCTAGAGTGAGGAGAAGGCGTGGAGCCCAGCTCAAAACCAAGTAACCGTAACCTGAGGTTGCTACTCGATTACATCAACGCTCCGAAACGCGTCGCTCGAATTTCGACCGGCAGGCCGTTCAGCCCTGCCGGAGAAGTATGGCTGCAAGGCCTGCTTCTGGGCGCGAAGGGAGTCGGCCAAATCGAGACCGTGACCGTATTTGACAACGAATCGCCGTTTCTTATTTTGGAGTTTTCGCGAAGCTCCAGTGGAACGACAATCAAGCAGGGTGTCGAGACGTTCATGAAACTTGTCCGGGCAAATCTCAAGGAAGCGCCTAAGGACATTTACGCCGGCAGGCTTGAGGAAGACGTGGGCTCTGCGATGGCTACGAGCTCTCTAGCAAGCAGAGATGGAGGCGGCCTGCGGCATGGGTAGTAAGTGAAGCCCTGGAGACGAGTGAGAATAGCGCAC
>Ga0163150_10009220_pt1 | contig 10968 bp, 12 predicted proteins | sample OliLakLV19P2IB_FD_148628 | JGI IMG/M metagenome (GOLD analysis project Ga0163150, IMG submission 148628) | Freshwater microbial mat bacterial communities from Lake Vanda, McMurdo Dry Valleys, Antarctica - Oligotrophic Lake LV.19.P2.IB | ecosystem: Environmental > Aquatic > Freshwater > Lake >...
ACGTCACTGACTGTGCAATCCGTGGCAATTCCAATCGGCCCTTATCCGCATCCTGCTCGGTCTTGAGGTCCAAGACTCCGAAGACCCGCTCTGCCGCGGCCAGTGCCTGTTGAATCATATTATTAGAACCAGACAACTTCCGAATCGGCGTATAGGCCATGAACATCGCGGTCAGAAATGAGAAAAAGGCCCCCGGCGTCATCGACCCGTTGATGACGAGGAAACCACCATACCAAATAATCGCGGCGACCCCCACGACACCAATCACCTCCATGTGCGACGATCCGAGGGAGGAGACCTGAATCGCCTTCATCGTCGTGCTGAGGAACGAGCGGTTGCTCTGTTGAAACCGCGCCGCTTCCGACTCTTCACGCCCATAGGCCTTCACCATGCGAATGCCGGATAACGTTTCCTGAAGTGTGGACGCCATATCCCCCATCCGCTCTTGACCGCTTGCCGCTAACGCCCGTAACCGCTTCCCCATCCGCACCATCGTGAATACGGCCAAGGGAATGACGATCACCGAGAGACTCCCCAGCCGCCAATTCTGATAGAAAATCACGCCCATCATGGCCAGGAATGTGAGTCCTTGCTGAAAAATATCCTTCAACACTCCCGCCACCGCATTGGCCATCAACGTGACATCGTTCACGACACGGGACACCAGCCGCCCTGACGTATTCGCATCGTGGTAGGGAACAGGCAGCCGAATGAGCTTGCCGAACAACTCCTGTCGAATGTCGGTAATCACCTGATTCCCGACATAGTTCATGAGATAGTTTTGCCCGTAGTTGAAGACACTCTTGAGCACCGCCACGGCAAAGAGCGCAAGCGGAAGGATGAGGAGGAGGCTTTCGTTCTTGTTGATAAAGATCTCGTCGAGGACCGGTTTGACGAGCCAGGCATAGGCGCCGGAAAAGGCCGCCACCAATCCTGAGCAGGCGAACGCGGCGCCCAATCGAATCCGATAAGGCTTCAGGTAGCGAACCAATCGTATCAGACGATCTAGAGTCGACATTCTGCTAAGACCACTTGAGCCGCTCGATGCGACCCACCCGGCTCTCCCAACGATTGCCGAACCTGTCGCAGCCCTTCTTGCATTGCATTATACGCCGACAGATCGCGCAAGAGGTGCAAGACTTCCTGACACAGCCGCTCCTCCGTCGCCTCGTCCTGAATCAGCTCAGGCACGATCGATCGGCCGGCCACCAAGTTCACAAGCCCAATCCATTTCACATTGATCAGCCAACGCGCCAGCCGATAGGTCAATGGCGACGTCTTGTACAGTAACACCATAGGTGTTCCCACCACCGCCGCCTGTAACGTCGCAGTCCCCGACGCGATGAACAACACATCGGACAGGGCCATCACCTCACTGGCTCGATCGTGCGCCACTCGGACCGGCACAAGGCTGTGCTGCAACAGGGCCTGGATCAGATTATCGTCAATTGAGGAAGCCTGCGCCAGGATAAACTGCGTTCCCGGCTCAGCCGCGACCAATCGAGCCGCCGCCTTGAGGAGCACCGGCAAGAGCATTTCGACTTCACTCTTTCGACTTCCCGGCAACAATCCAACGACGCGAGCAGACTCCTCAAAACCGAACTCCTTCCGCAGCTCCGCACGATCATACTGCGGCGCGACCGAATCTAGGAGTGGATGGCCCACAAATGTGCACCGAACTCCTGCCCGACGATAGAGTTCCAGCTCAAATGGGAGGATGACGACGACATGATCGACTCGGCGCTGAATCCACTTCATACGTCCCGGCCGCCAGGCCCACACTTGAGGAGCGATGTAGTAGAGGACACGCCGGCCGGCAGCTTTGGCGACCCTGGCGAAATGAAAATTCAGCCCGGGATTGTCGATGAGCACGACAAGATCCCAGGCTTCTGCCTTCAGCACCCTTCGAATCGCGCGCACGCGCTGCACCATCGCTCGGATAGCAGACAACCCGATCAATCCCATCACATCTAACTGCGGGACACCAGGCACAAGACTGACTCCGGCAGCCCGCATCCCAGACCCACCAATGCCGACCAGCTGAGCCGTCGGGTCGAGTGCCATGATCGCTTTAGCCAAATGCGCCCCGTGGAGATCACCGGAGGCTTCGCCTGTGACAATCAGTATTCGCATGGCCTCTATGGAAGGGGCTCGGAGGGAAGAGACCACGCCTCTATCCTGTGATCCCCCTCTCTCGCGATCCCGTGAATTCCGGATACCTCCACGATCTCTTTATCCCTTACGATCCCCTGCTTCATGGCGAGCCGCAAAGGTCTCAATGGCTTGCAAGACCTGGTGCGCGAGACCCACTGCCGCCGCGCCATCCTCACCTGATACCACAGGCCTCGCGCCCGTGCCGGCTGCATGAAGAAACGATTCAAGTTGAAGCTTCAGCGGTTCTTCGTCTCCACCCTGCAGCTGCTCAACCTCGACGGTGGGCCGCTCCCCTGCCCTGACATTGCGCCGGCAAATCATCCCCTGCCTGGTCTGGAAATCGATCGACAGATAATTATCTCGCTGGAAAAGGCGCAACCGGCGCATCTTATTCGTCGACACACGGCTGGAGGTCAGGTTGGCCACGCAGCCGCTCTGAAACTGAATGCGGGCGTTGGCGATATCGATCGAGGAGGACAACACCGCCACCCCTGCGGCACGCACCTCTTCAACGGGGCCGGGATTCAACGATAACACGAGGTCCAGATCATGAATCATCAAGTCCAACACCACATCCACGTCCGTCCCCCGTTCACTGAAACTGCTGAGACGATGACACTCAATGAACACAGGTTGCCCGATAAAGGGACGCATCAGCGCCATGATCGGATTGAACCGTTCACTGTGTCCCACTTGCAAACAGCAGCCTCGCTGCTTGGCCAGTTGCACCAACTCTTGCGCCTCTCCAAGTGTGATCGCTATCGGCTTTTCGACGAGGACATGTTTCCCCGCATTCAGACAGGCTTGTGCGGCAGCATAGTGGCCTGATGTGGGCACCGCCACACTGACGGCATCGACCTGCAACAACAATTCATCGACCGTACGAAAGACGCGCACGCCATGCCGATCTGCGACTATCTGTGCACGCTCGACCGACTGATCCACCACACCGATGAGTTGCGACCCTGGTAACGAGGCATAGAGACGCGCATGGTGCTGCCCGAGATGTCCGACGCCGATGACTCCTGCCCTAATCGGTTTCACATTCAAGGCTTATTTCCGGCTCGGATCGAGTTTCGTGATACCGACGATGGCAATCCGGGCAGACTTGGCCTTTTCCAGCACGATCTCGCGATCCAATAGAATCGTGCGTCCAGCCTCAATCGCCAAAACAGAAGCCTTGACCGAAGCCATCACCTCAATGGTCCGAGGCCCCACGGCCGGGAGATCGAACCGCATATCCTGCTGCGGCTTCGATCGCTTGACCACCACCGCGCCCTCCTTGGCCAAATCGCCGCCGCGCTTGATGGCTCCGTCGGTCCCTTCGACAGCCTCGACCGCCACAACGACACAATCTTTGATCACGACACACTGCCCGATATCGAGACGACCGATGTCATGGGCCACATCCCACCCATAACGGATGTCTTCCCACTCTTTCTCCGATGGCGCTCGCGTCGTCAACGTCCCTTCCTCTGCGAGGATCCCTTCGAGACCAAAGGTCGATTCACAGATCGCGATCCCTTCCCCTTCAAGTTCCTTTGCGAGTTCGCGCAGAATATCGTCGTCTTTTCGAAGCGCCAACCGCGTCGCCATGGCTAAGGTGCGGAGATCCGGCCGCAGGGTGGTAAACATGTGGGTCTTCTTGATCCCACCCAACATCACGGCCTGGCGAACCTTGTCCTCCTTAAACGCTTTGATCAGCTTGCTGAGCTGGCCGATTTTGATCCAATGAATTCGATCTACATGACCGGCTAACTCGGGTTCCGTCTCGCCTTCATGTGCCACAGCCGACACGTGATAGCCCAGCCTTTTTGCGTTATCTGCGAAGATGATCGGGAAGCGGCCATTGCCGGCAATAAGCCCAATCCGCTCGCCATTAGTAACGTGAGGTCGCGATGCCACGATGTTTACTCCTCATCCTCTTGGTCTTTACCGACCGACCGGCAAATGCCTCGTTTCGTCCCCTCAAGAAACTTCACGACCGTCATGACGTCCGGTTGATCTCCAAACTCGGCCTTGGCAAGCTTGGCGGCTTCAGCGGTTCGATGTCCAGACCGGAAGAGCATATCGTACGCCCGTTTCAGAACCGACACCCGATCCGTTGAAAACCCCTGTCGGCGCAATCCCACCGAATTGAGACCATACATCCGCGCGCGATAGCCACCAGCAGCCCGCATGAACGGTGGAAGATCCTGCCCAAGCGCACAACAACCACCGACCATAGAATAGGATCCAACCCGTACATGCTGATGGATACCGGTCAGTCCGCCGATGATGGCATGGTCGCCGATGGTGATGTGGCCGGCTAAACTCGCGGCATTGGCCATAATGAGGTGACTCCCGAGCCGGCAATCATGCGCCACATGCACATAGGCCATCAGAATATTCTTTGACCCGAGCGACGTCACCCCTCCACCCTCCACAGTGGCACGGTTGATCGTGACATATTCGCGAAGGATATTGTCATGGCCGATGATGACCTTGGTTGGTTCTCCCTTATATCCAAGATGCTGCGGTGGCCCGCCTATCGAGGCAAATGGATGCACTTCATTCCGCTCCCCAATCTCGGTCCATCCGTCGACTGTTACATGAGACAACAATCGGCTTCCTGTTCCAATCGTGACATGCTCACCGATCACACAGAACGGTCCGATCTCCACATCATCGGCAAGGCTTGCCTTGGGATGAACTATCGCTGTTGAATGAATCTGCACTCTGAACCTCCAGTAGAAGCGGTCATTGGTTCCTGGTCATTGGTCATGCGTACGCGAATTCGTTGTGTTCACACGATTGACGAGTGACCATTGACTATTGACCGGCTTTCGCTTCCGTCACCATGGCTGTCACTTCAGCCTCACAGACAATCTCCTCCTCGACAAACGCCTTACCCTGCATCTTCCAAAATGGCGCCCGTTTCTTGACCACGTCGATCTCAAACCGTAACCGATCACCAGGCACAACCGGTTTTCGAAACTTTGCCCCATCGATGCCGGTCAGATAGACCACCGGACGCAACGCGTGCCCCATTGATTTCAATGCCAGAACTGCGCCGACTTGCGCCATGGCTTCGAGGATCAACACCCCTGGCATGACCGGGCGGCCCGGGAAATGGCCTTGAAAGAAGGGTTCATTGATCGTCACGTTTTTAATTCCGACGATCCGCCTGTCGGGGTCCAATTCTTGAATGCGATCGATCAGAAGAAAGGGGTACCGGTGAGGCAGAATAGACTGAATTTCGGCTTGTTCCATCACAGACATCGTCTAGACCTCCTACTTCGAAGCTTCAGCCAGTAGAAAGCGGTATATCCTCGAACGAGGATGCTCAAAATGGCCGTTCAGCAAGGCCGCAGCGAGCGAAGAGGCGAGGAGGTACGGACCGCACTTCGTGTAACCGTTCGCCCTTGCAATGAATCTTGGCGAACGGATAAGCCCCTTCAGTATTTCGAATATCCGAGGCGTGCCCCTCAACGTTGAGCCTCTAAGCAATGCGAGAACGAAGCTGACGGACATTTTCAGCATCCTCATTTATTCTGTCGATCGAACTCTTTCACCACCTGATCGGTCACATCCAACGCAGGTTGATGGTAGAGTACAATCCTCATCATGACTGTCTCGTTTCCCTTGTCGATCACCGCAACATACCCATTTTTTTCCCCGACGGCTTGCGCAGCGGCTTGCACTTTTTTTGAATATTCCGCCACCATATCGCGCTGCTTTTGTTGAATCTCGCGATTGAAATCGGATAGGCGGCGTTGATAGGCGTCTAGCTTGGCCTGGAACTGACTTTGCTTCTCTTGCTTTGCGCTGTCGGACAACTTCTCGTCTTGGGTCGCCTGTTGCAACTCTTTCAACTCTAGATCGTCGGCATTGATGATTCTCTGCCTGCTCATGGAATACGCCTTCAGCTCTTCCAATGCACGTTTGCCGGCCTTCGATTGCTCAACCACCACTTGCTGGTTCATCACGGCAACTTTGAACGTGTCATCCGACAACGCCGGCGACACCATCGCCAACCACAAGGCGGCCACACCAATCAATTGAAGTATTCTCAGTCGTTCCATCGAACCCTCCTTCGTTCCTCATGAGTACGACAGTCACCCACTATAGCCACGAACATTTCTCCGGCCATCGCCAGACCGCTGCTCTTGGGAATGAACGAGATCGGTCTACGAGCAATCCGCTTCCCCGACACCGCGTTATGAATCATGCGGCACGATGCCTCTCTCACACCGCCATTCACCACGAATTGAAAGACACACAGGCAGATGCGCGATGGCATGCCACGAAAAACAGACGCGTATTCGCTCGAATACGTGAGGATTTTCGGGGCCACGAACATAGGAGATGCCTGGCCATCGTTTGCCGCACGAGAATGAACCACCACGGACCGATGCCTACGGATACTCACGATTGAATTCATCGATCACCTGACCGGTTATATCGAGGCCTTCATCGCTATAGAGGGTAGGGCCCCCTTTCCCCTTATCGATGACGACCTGTAATCCAAGGCGTTTCGATACGTTCCCCACCATGAGTCCGACCTTCTCACGGAACCCTTCAAGTACGTCTTTTTGTTTTTCTTGAACCTCGCGGTTCATGTCGTTCGCTTTCTGCTGATACTCTGTGACACGACGTCGAAACTGCTCTTCGCGCTCCCGTTTCGCGGTCGGGCTCAAGACGCTCGCCTGCCTCCCAAAATCTTCTTCCATCCGGCGAAGTTCTTTCTCATCCATCTCGATCAATGCCTGGCGATTCTTCGAGAAGATGGTCAAGGAGTCCTTCGCCTTCTTACCGACATTCGTTTCGCTGAGAACACGGGCCGCATCAACGACTCCTATCTTCCCATCGACCTTAGCCACACCGGCAGCACAGCCGGACACAGCGAGGAGCGCCGCCAACAGACCGGCTACACTGAACATCTTCTTCGCAACCGCGTCAACCTGGATCACACTGCCACCTCCACTCCTGGTCAAAGACTTGCCCTCTCAGAACAGCTGCCCAATCGTAAACTCGAAGACCCCTTTTCGCTCTCCTGGGTTGGGATCGATATTGATCCCGTATGCGGCACGGAGGGGGCCAAAGGGCGAAATCCACCGCCCTTCTAGTCCAACTGTTTTCCGCAACTTGGATGAGAGAGGCTCGTCGTCGTCGAAGCCTTTCCCATAGTCGAAAAAGATCACTCCGTTCAATTTCGCATCAGCGGAAATCGTAAAGATAAAATCGTTATTGAAGATCAACTGCTTGCTTGCCCCAAGAAGGGAATTAGTGTTGGTCACCGGCCCCGCGCGCCCGAAAGCGAACCCACGCATTGTATTGATGCCGCCGACAAAATATCGCTCAGTCAAAGGAATAGGTTGCCCCTCAAGGCCGACCGCGGCGCCATAGCGAGCGCGAAAAGAAAACCGTGTATCGAAAGGCAGTGGAATATATTTAATCACATCCACATAATATTTATAGAAGTTATTGGTCCCGCCTAGGTAGGGCGTCCCCACGTCGAAGCCCACAGCGGCTCGCCAACCGGTGCGTGGATCCATATAGTAGTCTCGTGTGTCACGAGCGAACGACGTGCGGAACCCGGTCGACGACTGGCTCCCAAGTTGGCGACACACAATCGGAAATCGATCCGGGCAAATGCCTACTGCCGGATCTTTAAAATTCAATTCTTCCGCGAACAGACTCACGCTTCCAGAGGTATATTCTGAAAGATATCGACCCAACGTCACGCTAGCGCCGGTTTTCTTCTCGAAATAGGTGATATAGTTCGTCGCCGTGGCGTAGACGTCCAACTGCATGGAGGTCAGGGAGTCGTTCACGTAGGGGTTGCGAAATGTGATCAACCCGATTTGCCGCCGCTGGCCCAACTGACCGCGGACTCGCCCCATCCAGCCATTCCCACCAAGATTTCCCTCCGTAATATCGGCGATGGCGACCACCTGATCCAGCGTGCTGAATCCGCCGCCGACGCTAAACTGGCCAGTGGGTTTTTCTTTCACGCGAACATTCAGATCGACCTTGTCCGCGCCCACCTGCGCCGGAAGGATTTCCACCGTCTCAAAAAAGTTCAAGTTATTGAGACGCTGAAAGCTCCGTTTCAAAGCGGGGGTATCGATGACATCTTGTTCATCGACACGGATCTCACGACGAACCACATTGTCTTTGGTCTTCTCGTTCCCACTGATATTGATCTGACGGATCCGCATCATCTCTCCTTCCTTGATGGTCAGAATGATACTTGCGGTCCGCTCCGTGGTGTTCGGAACCACATTGGGAGAGACATCAGCAAACGAATAGCCCTTACTCCCATACAGATCGTTCAATCGTGTAATCTCGTCGCGGAGTTTCTGACGCTGAAAAATTTCCCCTTCCTTCATCTTGAGCCCCTGGCGAAGCTCTGGATCTTCGAACACCGTATTCCCGCGGAACCCGATTTCACCGATGGTGAATGGCTCTCCTTCCATGACCGCGTATGTCACAACGAACCATTTCTTGTCCTCACTAAGCTCCACCGTCGGCAACCCAACCCGGGCGTTTAAATAGCCTTTGTTGAGCAGGACCTCTTTGACCCGCTCGACGTCATTGTTCATTTCTTCCCGCTTTAAGACCCCAGCATCTGAAAGAATAGACGGCAATTTGAGTTGCGTGATCAATCCATGCCAAGGGATCCACTCTCGCGTCGCCATCACCTTAAACATTTCGTCCTTCGTTGCCGCATGCAAACCGTCAAATTCGACCGTTTTCACGCGTGCCTTGTCCCCTTCTTTGACGAGAAATGTCAGGCGCTTCCGATCCTCGTCCAGGGTCTGCACGACCGGGATCACGCTGCAATTGAAATAGCCATCCCCTTGGTAGGCCAGGCGAATCTTTTCCGCACTCTCTTTTGCCTGCAACTGATCGAGAAAGGCTTGGCTCTTGATCGTAATCTTCTCTTTGAGCTTATCGTCGCTGAGCGCGGTATTCCCGTCAAATACGATCTCGGTAATAAACGGTTTCTCACGGACCAGAAACGCCAGGGCCGTACCTCCCGTCCCCGCTTCTGTCTCGACCTGCACCTCTTCAAAGTATCCGGTTTCGTGGAGGATCTTGATCTGTCCGCGGACGTTTTCAGGGGTGTAGGGATCACCTGGTTTCAACGTCAATCGACCGAGAATCGCCGGTAACTCGATCCGTTTGTTTCCTCGAATTTCTATCGTCGTCACTTTCACTCCGGCTGGCTCCGCAGCGAATGCAAACACCGGCAGCAGACTGCAGACCAGAGCGATGAATACCATGATGACAAGCCAGCGTGGCCCCGCCCAACGGCAGACTCCCTTCACTGGATCTGTATCCCATAGGAACACGGAAGAAATAATACTGGCATTATGGGCAACCCTAACTTTGGCCGTAACCGTGCCTGCTCCCCCTCACCACACATTCGCACACACGATGGAACTGGAACACTTGTGCGCCGCTGGCAGCAGGAGCGACGGGCGTGAGCAACTCGGGCGATCAACGCACACGTGCCCCTCACGGTCACCTCCGTGCAAAACCCCCGGATTATATTGGGCAAGTATTTGAATGTAAAGCTGATAACCCATAATTATTCACGTAGGCTCGTTGCAACCTGGCGAGGCAAGCGCGGCTGACGACGATTCGAGGTTCGACGCTCGCTGTCGTGGGACGTCGCGCCTCAGATTATGCGATGGAGTGAACATGTTGCGGGAAGTGCAACTCAGATTTCAGGATAAGGCGATGCTTCAGGTACGCCGAGAATTTCCTGAGGTTGATGAAGCGCTGAGATCCGACAAGCAAAACAAGTTCACCAAGGTAGGGAGAGCGCCTAGAAATAAGATGGACGCGATTCTCGACCTGAACCGATAGAAGTCAGGAATCTAAACAACGTAGTCCAGAGATGCTTCCACTCGCAAGATGGGAGACGGCGAAGCCATGTCGCCGGTTTCAACTCTCTTGACTACTACCTTATTGAAAAGACAGAAACGCACTATCTAGTTTACAGACTAGTTAGTTGAGAGATTTTTTTAAAAGGCGACCAAGGCGAGGGCTGCCGAACTCCCACACCTTGAGAGAGTTGGCGAGGATGCTGACGACAGCAGCAGCGGTGATGAGGGGAGAGAGGTCCATCTTGTATTTGAGTATCTCACATTAGATTGTGAGGAATCAATTAGCGGAAATACCATCCAACCTATGCGGCCCTCTTCGATAGTATATTACTTGCCTAGCCGTATTACCCGGTCGTATGCTCACACTGCCATGGCACAGCGAGACAAGCAATTATCTAAGATTGACCGGCTTAATAGGCGCATGAATCGCTATATGAGCATGGATAGATTAGTCCTCTTCAGAGGCCTCGCGTATGGTGGGGCCGCGTCCTGTCTCATCATCATAATACAATTGGCACAAATTGGTGGCGGAGAATTAGCCCTCCATGTGGCTGTTGTGGCAGCATCAATCGGTCTTCCTCTTTGGCTATTGTTAGGCGCAACAAGCGAGGTATATATATCTCTCGGGAAGCAAAGTTACCCACATTTTCGCTCAATGGTTTCCCAGTTTTTTTTTGGAATGTTGCTTTTTTTAGGCGGTACCGCACTTGCCGCCGCAGTAGGCGGCCTACTTTGGCACATCTTACCTGAAGCCGCCGTGATATTCGGTATCGCTGCCATTGCTTGTATTCTGTTGGTTAATTTATTCCACTGGTGGGTGGCACACTGGTGGTTCGGAGAAAATGGGCCGACTTCGCGCGAATCGGAGGAGTGAAGAAATGGCGACTAATTTAGATAAATACCGAGCGGATCTAAAAGGTCTAATAGATCTCGG
>Ga0163150_10009221_pt1 | contig 10968 bp, 6 predicted proteins | sample OliLakLV19P2IB_FD_148628 | JGI IMG/M metagenome (GOLD analysis project Ga0163150, IMG submission 148628) | Freshwater microbial mat bacterial communities from Lake Vanda, McMurdo Dry Valleys, Antarctica - Oligotrophic Lake LV.19.P2.IB | ecosystem: Environmental > Aquatic > Freshwater > Lake >...
GGGTGCCGGCGCGGAAGACGCGCGCAACGGAGCGGGCGCTGCCGATGCTGCCGGCAACACGCCGGGAGACCGCACCGCTGGAGGAACGTGCACCGTGGGTGCCGATACGGGCCGGGGGGGCGTAGGCGCCGGGGAAATGCGCGCCACGGGCGGCGGCGCAGACACATAACGCGGGGCCGCCGGAGGCGGAGGAAACATCGGCCGGGGTGGCGCAGGTGGAACGGGCGGAGCAGAAACGACTGAAGCGGCGGCGGGAGCGGCGGGCTTGAGCGCGGCGGCTTTGGTGGCCGCTGCGGCCTCCCGCTCGCGATCGATATCCAGCTTCGATTTCACAAAGACCCCCGATGGGATCATCACCTTGGGCGGTCCACTCGACCCAGCCTCAGGTGCGGTCTCGGCTTTCGACGCCGCTGCTTCCTCAGCAGTCGCCTGCGCCGTTGGAGCGGAGGGCGCCTCGGCGGCCTGCCTGGCAGCAAACTCCTCGCGCAGCGCCGCAGCACTGATGTTATCCACCGTACTGGACACCGACCTCACATCCGGAGTGATGATCTTGCGCTCTTTAAGAAGCGCGATCAGCTCCTTGTTATCCAAGCCGAGTTCTTCGGCGAGTTTGTGGATGCGAATGCTCATGCAGCGGTAAACCTAGTAGATGCGGACAGATTGAAAATTACTTGGTATGCGCGGAAACCCGGCCGATGATATCGGCGGCTTCCTCGGCGGTAAAACCAGCGCCTTCAAGATCGTCGGCTTCGACGCCCTCGAACAGCTCCAAGGACACAAAACCGGCCTTAACCAGACGGAGCGCTTGGGCCTCGGGAACTCCCAAAGTCGTCACGAGCTTGCGCTTCGCGTCACCTTCAGGATCCGCACCAACCGCCTTGAACTCCTCAATGTCAAGGCGCCAGCCGATCAAGCGCGATGTGAGACGGGCGTTTTGGCCCTTACGACCGATCGCCACCGCCAAATCATCCGTCGCAACCTTCAAGAGGATGCGATGGGTCTTCTCATCAAGCACGATCTCGCGCGGCACCGCCGGCTTCAGCGCTTCAATGATCATTTCGCGGGGATCCGCGTAATACTTAATAATGTCGATCTTCTCGCCTGCCAGTTCGCGAACGATCGTCTTCACGCGCGCTCCCCGGGCACCGACACACGCACCGACCGGATCGACTTTGGGATCACGACTGGTGACCGCGATCTTCGTGCGATATCCTGGCTCCCGCGCAAAGGCTTCGATCTTAACCGTCCCGTCCGCAACCTCCGTGACCTCCAATTCGAAGAGACGACGCACGAACTTCGGGCTCGCCCGACTCAGAATGATCTCCGGACCACGCGGGGTGCTCTCAATCTCCATCAGCAGGCAGCGAATGCGCTCGCCGGGTTGATACTCTTCCCCAGGCACCTGCTCTTTGCCAGGCATGATCGCCTCGGCCTTGCCGAGATCGACAAAGAGATCATTGCGTTCCCGACGCCGGACCGTCCCGGTCACGATATTGCCGACCTGATCCTTGAAGTCGTCGTAAATGCGATCCTTCTCAAACTGCCGCAGGCGCTGCATCACGGCCTGCCGGGCGGTCTGGGCCGCAATCCGACCCAAGCTCGATGGATCGACTTCACGCTCGATCATCTCACCAACCATCGCTCCCGGCTTGATTGCCTGAGCTTTTGCGACATGTAGTTCCGTCTTCGGATTACTCACCGAATCGACCACCTTCATCACCGCCCACGCATGGAGCTGTCCGTTCTTCGGATTGATATCGATCCTCAACTCCTGGCCGGAATTAACGCCTTTCTGAGCGGCGGTCTTCAGGGCATTCGAAATCGTGGCGATCATGTCGGCACGCGGAATGCCCTTCTCCTTCTCCATGTATTCCAGGACGGATAGAATTTCGCTGCTCATAGGTTGGCTTGATAGGGAAAAAAAAAGCGGGCCGCAGGGCCCACTTTTTGAAAAGTGAGTTGAATTGAGAGGGTGAACGTATCCGCCCGTGTAAAATTTTGTCAAGCCCCCCGGCCCGACGGAACAAATGCGTTCTGCCCCGCTGGCCTCCTATCTCCTTTTATGTCCGGGCTTCGCGCGCAAGCAGCCAGCCCATCAGGCCTTGGGCAGCACCGTGGCAAGCAGGTCGTAAGTGCCCATCAAAAACCCCCAATCGTCGCAACCCCGTTACCAACACCGGCGGAAGGTCACCTGCGAACCAGTGATGCCACAGTTTGATCTGACTTTGATCGCCCATCACCGTGGCCAATAGGGGCAGCAGTCCGTCGCACACCAGATTATCCAGCCGTGTCCCCATCAAAGCACCTCCGCAAATCGTCTGCGCCACTTCGGAGCGGAGCGCACCCAGTCCCAGCACGCGACGTTGTTCGCGCGTGGTCGTAGCATTCGATGGCGAGGCCGCGGCCAGCGACAATTTCAACCCCAGTACTTTCACTCCCGCCGGCCACTCCGGCCGCACCCGCATCCATTCCGCATATTGGTGCAAGCGGCGCCGGGGATGATTGGCCGGGCGGACACCTTGCAGGCTCCAGTGGTCGCCTTCGCATAAATAGATCGCTTGGGGGTCGATCGCCGAATGGGACCACTCCGCCAACGGCCAACGGCCAGCCACCCGCAACATGGGCGCTCGGTTGTAACGGTAACCCAACACATCCAACGCCGCGTGATGGCAAGCGGACTCCCAACCCAACCGCTGCACCCGCAGCCGCGCAAAATGAACTTTCTGCGCCCACCGCTGGGCCGCATGCGTCTGCAGGAGCGCATCAAGCTCGTCAGCCGGGAGCCTGCCCAGTTCCTCGGGAATTCTCGCTACGGCCCGATTCGCGAGTTTCTCCACCGCTTCATCCGCCGCAAACTCTTCGAGATCGTGATGCAACAACGGGAGCAACGCCAGGATCGGCAACTCCCTTCCCTGCGCCCCACGCGTGACCCGTCCCGGCCCCGGCGGAAACAAGATCACATGCAAGATCACACCATCATAGGCGGAATCAGCCGCATGCCGATGCGCGTCCCAATCTCCCACCCGCAAGTGCACCTCGACATCACCATGCAGTTCCACCCCACCGTCGAACCGCAACCGCGCGCCTTTGAAATCAGGACCGCCCAGGAAATTCCATTTTCCCGGATGGATAATGGTCAGTCCCCGCCCATCCGCCGTCACTGCTGCACTCCGGTCGAAATCACCCCGCAACCAGATTTTCTGCAGGAGCTTTTCCGGGAACGTATACGCACCATAGAGCCCCTGAATTTCGGTGACGGAGTGCGCAGATAGGTCCATATACAGAGTGAAGAACAGATACCGTGGAAAGGCGCCGCTGCACTCACAATGCCGCGCTTCCCCTGAATATAGGGGTAGTCCAATTCAGAAAGGTAACACCGGCCTTCCTGCCTGTGTTCAGACGAAACACTCCAGAACAGACAGGAATGTCTGTTTCACCCCGCGCCGACCCGCCGCGAGCAGGGCTTCCGGCACTCCACTCGTTTCGTTCTGCGTCAGGAAAATGCTCCCGGGATCCGTGTCCGCAATGGCCGCACTGACGTGCGCCGGCGTGATCGCCCGATTCGCGCCGGCAAAAAGCACAATGGCATTTTCCCCCGACTCCGCGACTTGGATGATCGCATGCCCAGTCGCAACCGCTGTCGTTCGAACCGCGTCGATGTTCACTCCGTCACCCGCCAGCAGCTCACGCAGCCAGACACCGTCGGTCCCGATGCCTCCCACATGGGAAACCACTGCTCCCGCCCGCACGACCGCGAGCGACTGATTCAGACCCTTGCCGCCCGCACCCCGAATGAAGTCCGTCGAGGCCAGCGTCTCCCCGGGCCGCACCAAATGCGGCACCCGATAGGTGTAATCAACGTTCAGGGAGCCAAGGCAGAGAACAGGTTTCATGCCGACAAAGTGAAACAGACATTCCTGTCTGAATCTAAAGTGTAGTTACAAGCTTCCACTCCCTTTTCATTCCTGCCTCTCCCCCGATCTCGATTCATCAAACAGCCGCCACGACCACCGGTATCATTTCGATCCGACCGCCTGGGCCCGCGGCGTGAACCGCGCCACCACCCGCGTGCCCGCCAGCAACTCGAGCTCGCCGCCGTTCGCCAGGCGCCAGCTCGTCGTCGCTTCCAGCACCCAGAGATAACGCGTCTCCAATGCATTTCGCTCCGGCGGCCCCGCCATCTTCGTCGCCAGCAACGGGCCAAAGGTCAGCGCGGCGCCCTCGATTGTATAGCGCCCGCCATACCGGTTCACCCCACTCATGCCACTGACGCGCGCTTCCTTCGGATCAAAGCGCAAGCTCGGCCGCCCGCGCTCCTCGGCGACCTCCACGGGCCGGCCTTCCAGCCCCACCAACACCCACTCCCGCTGAATGAGCCGGGCCGGCGCCAGCGCACTCCCGCCCGAAGCGATCTCCTGCGCCACGGCAGGCACCGCGTTGGCACACGCCGCCCCGCTAACGCCCCACGCAACCAGACCGGCTAGTCCAATCAAAGCGGATACGTTCACTTTCATCGGGTGATTTTGCTTCGTGCCGGCGGGCCCGCCACCCGGGCCGATCGCGTTGGAATCAGGCAAGGATGTCATTGACCACGTGTCCGTGCACGTCGGTCAGACGGAAGTCGCGGCCCTGGAAACGGAAGGTCAACGCCGTATGATCAAACCCGAGCAGCTGCAGGATCGTCGCCTGCAGATCATGCACGTGTACTTTGTTTTCAACGACGCTGAAGCCCAGTTCATCGGTCTGGCCGTAACTGATCCCGTGCTTCACGCCGCCGCCCGCCAGCACGAGCGAAAATGCGTCCGGGTAATGATCGCGGCCCAAAACTTCGCCGCCCGAGGTGCGGCCTTCGCGGAAGGGCGTGCGCCCAAACTCGCCACCCCAGACCACCAGCGTGTCCTCCAACAGGCCCCGCTGTTTCAAATCCCGAATGAGCGCGGTCACCGGTTTATCCGTGCGCGCCATTTTCTCCGTCAGGCCGTTGCGAATATCCTCCTTGGGACTCGTCCCGTGAAAGTCCCAGCCCCAGTCAAACAGCTGCACGAAACGCACCCCTTGCTCGAGCAGCCGCCGGCCCAATACGCAATTGTTCGCGAAACTCGCCTCACCTGGTTTGGCGCCATACGCCTCCAGCACCGACGCCGGCTCCCGCGAGATATCCATGACCTCGGGCACGCTCGCCTGCATCCGAAAAGCGAGCTCGTACTGCGCAATGCGCGTCGCCGTCTCGGGATGCCCCAGCTCCACCGCCTGAATTTCATTCAGCGACCGCAAGGCATCGAGTGTCTGGCGGCGCATCGCCCGCGACATGCCCGGAGGATCGCCGACGTAGAGCACGGGGTCGCCTTTCGACCGACACTGCACGCCCTGAAAAACCGACGGCAAAAAGCCGGTGCCCCACGCGCTGCTCCCCGCACTGGGTTGCACGCCACTGCTGATCAGCACGACAAAACCGGGCAGGTTCTCATTCTCGGATCCAAGACCATACGTCACCCAGGAACCCAGCGAAGGCCGGCCCTGACGCGGCGAACCCGTGAACAGCAACAGCTCCGCGGGAGCGTGATTGAACTGATCACTGTTCATCGATTTGATGACGCAGAGCTCGTCCGCGATCGATTGAAAGTGCGGCGCCGCATCCGAAATCCAAATACCATTCCGGCCGTGCTGCGAGAACGTCCGCGGCGTGCCCATCAATTTCGGCGTACCGGTGGTAAACGCGAACTTCTTTCCCTTGATGAAGTCATCGGGCGCGAGCTGTCCGTCGCGTTTCACCAGCTCCGGTTTGTAATCGAAAAGATCAAGATGCGGCGGCCCGCCCGACATGTGCAGGTAGATCACCCGTTTCACTTTCGCCGGGAGCGGTGGCGGACGCACCGCCAACGGATTCAGCGCCGCATTTCCGCCGCCCAGAGTCGCACCCGCGCCGCGCAAGGGCGATCCCAACAGCGACTCCATCGCGATCGCTCCCAGGCTGAACTGCCCGACGTTCCGCAGAAACTGCCGCCGGGTCTGGTGATGGAGTTTTTCCAGGTGAAGATTCATGACAGAAGGAACGCCGAGTTGATCGTGAAAAAGCGGGGCTTCATCGTCTCATCAACACTTCATCGAGATTCAACAACACATTAGCCACCGCGGTCCAGGCCGCCAACTCCGGCACATCCGCGGGTTTGACGCCGGGGCTGTCGCTGAGAATTTCCGGCGACGCGATCAACGCCGCCGCCTGTTCCGGCTCGCTCCGGTAAGCGGTCAGCGCCGTCTCAAAGAGTTGCACCAGGTGTTTCGTCTCGGCCGCGCTCGGCATCCGTGCCAGCACGCGCCGCACCGCGTCCCGCACGCGATCCTCCGGTGAGCCGACGTTACCCACGATCAGGCGCGCGAGAGCCTGCGCGGCCTCGACATAAACCGGGTCGTTCAACGTCACCAGCGCCTGCAACGGCGTGTTGCTGCGATTACGCGTCAACGTACAAACCTCCCGGCTCGGCGCGTCAAACGTCACCATCGATGGATACGGACTGCTCCGTCGCCACTCTGTATAAAGTCCCCGTCGCAACCGGTCTTCCCCTATACTCGCGGTCCAGTCCAGCGCGGACCCAAAGGCCGCGTTCAAACCAAATGCCGGTTGATACGGCCGCCCGGAGGGACCGTGCATTTTCGAGCTCAGCAGTCCGCTCACCGCCAGCGCCTGGTCGCGGACCATCTCCGCCGTCATCCGGAAACGGGGCCCGCGCGACACCCACCGGTTGTCCGGATCGAGTTCAAACGCTTCCGCCGTCACTCGCGCACTTTGCCGATACGCGGCCGAAGTAACCAACAGCTTCAAAAAGCGTTTCACGTCCCAGTTCATGCCGACGAACTCGAGCGCGAGCCAGTCAAGTAACTCGGGATGCGAAGGCGGTGCACCTTGGGAGCCGAACTCTTCCGTGGTTCGCACGAGCCCCAGCCCAAAGATCGCTTCCCAAAACCGATTCGCCTGCACCCGGGCGGTGAGCGGATTACTCGCATCCACCAACCACTGCGCAAACGTGAGCCGGTTCACCGGCGTTCCGTTTGGCATCGAGGGAAACACCGCCGGAACTCCCGCCGGAACTTCATCGCCCAGCGCCTGCCAGTTACCGCGCAACTGCACGTGCGTCTTTCGATGCTGCGCGAGGGGAATCTCCCGCATGATTGGCGACGTGTTGATCGGCATCGTATCGATCGTCCCCTGCAGCGTCGCGACGCGTGCCTGCTCCGTCTTCCACTCTGGCGCCACGTGGCGCACATAATGATCGAGCACCAACGCGCGTTCGGCGCTTGAGCGATCTCCGGCCGCCGTCTGCAGCGCCGCCAGCATGGGTGCGGGCAACGCGAGATGCTCATCCGCGCGCGGATCCGTCGTCGTACCTACCCGAAAATAATTCAGCGTCGCCTGCTCGTGCTCCGATTGCTGCTCGATCGTCACGATCAGCCGCTCACCCGGCGCGAGCACAATGGGCTTTTCCGGTTCAATCGACAGCGTCTGCATCTCCCGCGCCGCACCCGCCACACCCCAACCGCGCTTGGTCGCCGTGCGTTTGCGAAGATTAGGCAACTTCGGATCCTGGTCGCCCACCACCAACGTTTCGTCGAACTCCGGCTGCGCGAAACTCGCGACCACCCGGCCCAATTTCATCTCGCGCGGATCCCCCAGGTTGAACTCCCGACTCGGCCGCGGTGGCTCGCGCCCAACCTGCTCCCACACCGGCTGCCGCTGCTCGTCCAACACCACGACGCGCAATCCACCCAGCGTCGGCTCCAAGCCGGTCCGCCCCCAAAGCACCACCCGCTCCAGCGCCTGCGTCGTCTGCAGATCGATTTCCCACCAAGGGTTGTCACCGGCTACCGTCACGCTCACCGACTGGCTGGCGACGTCGCCTTCCGTGCGGCCATCGGTTGCCCGCGAAGCCGCAGCCATATCCTCGGTGGAACTCTGGGTCGCTTGGCCGCGTCCCGCAATATTCGCTCCGCCACTAAAGATCGTGACCTCCGCGAGCGCAAGAGAGCGATTCTTCCCGGGTAATTCCACGCGCACATAACGTCGGTGCCGGATTGGCTCCGCGGGTTTCACGCTCGCCCGCACGCGCGTCACGACGAAGTTGCCGTTCTCATCGCCGCCCGCGCCCTGCCCTGGCAAGGTCTCATGCGGCAGCGCCTCGATCCGCAACGCCGTGATGGCCGCGCCCACGTCCACCGGAACGTCGAGCGTGGTGGTGGCCTTCTTCCGCCCGCCCGTAATCAAGACCCGGCCCCGATCGTCCGCCGTCGCCGAGGCCCCATTTCCGGTCTTCAAGACCTCGGGCTTCGGAAAGCTCCAGTTCAGCTGCGCTGGAAAAGTCCCCGCCCAGGTCTCGGCGGCGGCGGCGTGCACCGCCTGCGTGGCGCGCATGGTTTTTAGCAACGCTGTGATTTCGGTTTCCGCCTCGGTCCGCGTGCGCTGTTGCTCGACCGTATAAAACTCGTGCAACGGCGCCTCGTCCGCACGGTCAGCGTCTTCGGTTTGATTGAAGATCGCGTAAACCTGAAAATATTCGTGATGAGTCAGCGGATCGTATTTGTGGGTGTGACACTGCGCACACGCCATCGAGGTGCCCATCCAGACCGACATCGTCGTATTGACCCGATCAATGACCGCCGAAATGCGGAACTCTTCATCGTCAGTGCCGCCTTCCGTATTCGTCATTGTGTTACGATGGAATCCGGTGGCGATCAATTGTTCCTCGGTCGGATTCGGCAGCAGATCACCCGCGAGCTGTTCAACGGTAAACTGATCGAACGGCACATTTCGGTTAAACGCCTCGATCACATAATCACGATACCGCCAAATGCTTCGCGGCTGGTCATCGGCATACCCTTTCGAATCCGCATAGCGGGCGAGATCGAGCCACGCGCGCGCCCAATGCTCACCATAACTCGGCTTGGCCAGCTGCTGATCGACGTAGCGCTCGTACGCATTCGGCCGCGAATCCGCCACGAACGCGTCCACTTCCGCCAACGTCGGCGGTAAACCCGTCAGATCCAGCGCGGCGCGACGCGCCAGGGTGGCTCGATCGGCTTCGGGTTGCGGCCGAAGCCCCACGTGCTCGAGTTGCGCGAGAATGAAGCGATCGATCGGCCCCTTCGCCCATGCGGTATCTTTTACCACGGGAGGCGATACCCGCCGCGGCGGTTCATACGACCAGTGCTGCGCGTAGTTCGCGCCACCCGCAATCCACCGCCGGAGCAGATCAACCTCCGCCGCTGAGAGTTTTTTCCCCGCATCAATCGGGGGCATGATCTCCTCCTCATCATCGTTGGTCACCCGCATGAGCAACTCGCTCTTCTCTGGCTGGCCGGGCACAATCGCAAACCCGCCGCCGCCCAAATCTTCCAATGCTCCTTCGCGGGTATCGAGACGCAGGCCATTTTGACCGCCCTTGCGCTCGTGTTCGTCCGGTCCGTGACACCGGTAACACTTGTCCGACAAGATCGGCCGGATCTCGCGATTGAAATCAGGCAGTGACGCTGCGTGCAGAGAAACCGCACTCAGCGCTGAAACCGCGACAAAGGAAAACAGGAGCGACCTCATGGGGAATCAGAAAGAGTGTTAGCCAACGCGCGCCGTCCGCAAGACGAACCGAAGTGATACAGACATTCCTGTCTGTTCCGTCCCCCCATTCCCTCCCAGCCCATACATCCCTGCCCCAGAAAACACAGGAATGGAGGTATCATGCCTAACGCACCAACCACCACGCCCCGGCCAGCACGAGCGCGCCACCGATCGCGCCGACGAGCGCGCCCACCCTTACCATATCCGCCACTGCCAAATCACCGCGAGCAAACGCCATCGCATTCGGCGGTGTGCTGATCGGCAGCGCCATCGTGAGCGACGCCGTCAGCGCGATCGCCATCCCGACCGCCTGCTGCGCCGTGGCCACCGCCGCCGCGATGCCTATCGGCAACAACAGATTGGCCACCGCGGTATTCGAAAGAAACGTCCCCAAGGTGAGCGTGGCCACCACGAGCGCCGTCACCAGCAGTCCGCTTCCACTTTCTCCGCCCGGCAGCCATGCGACGATCCGTTGATCCAGCTGCGTCACACTCATCCCCCAGCCCAGCGCAAACCCACCGGCAATCAACAGCAACACGTCCCAATCCAGTTCGTTGATGTCGAGCCGCCCGATGACGCCGGCCACGAGCAGGACCGTCAACGGCACCAGTGCTACCACCGACGACGACACGCCATGAAACGTCTCGGTGATCCACAAGAGGACCGTCACCACGAAGACCACCACGGTTATGATTCCGCGTGCCGACAGCCGTTCGACTTTTCTCATCTCAAATCCGCGGGTCTCTCCGGGTGGAAACGCTTTCAACAGCACCAGTCCCAGCACCGTGAGCAACCCGACCACGAGCGGCACGGCATAGAGCATCCATTCGCCGAAGCTCACGTGATGCCCTGCCCGGTTGAGATAGCCAAGGGCGATCGCGTTCGGCGGTGAGGCGATGGGCGTGCCCATGCCTCCGATGTTACAGGCAAACGGAACCGCGAGCAGCAGCGCCTTCCGGAAGGTCGCCCCCGGAGGCAGCTGCGCGATGAGCGGCGCCACAAGCGTGAGCATGAAGGCCGCCGTCGCCGTGTTGCTCATCCACATCGAGAACAGCGCCGCCACGCCGATGATGCCAAAGAGCATGCGAACCGGTCCGCTGGAAAATGGATGCAGCAGCCATCCGCCGAACAGCACATCCACTCGCTCCTTCACCGCCGCACGCGCCAGAACAAAGCCACTGAAAAACAAGACCAGCACCGGATCCGCAATCGCGCCCAACACCGTGCGAAGGGACGGCGTGGGCCCCACCGAAAAATTCCAGGCCGGCGACTCCAGGGGATTCGTCAAAAGAAAAACTTCCGCTGCGATCACGAGCAAGGCGGTGGCAAAGATCGGCAGCGCTTCCGTCACCCACAGCACCGCC
>Ga0163150_10009222_pt1 | contig 10968 bp, 8 predicted proteins | sample OliLakLV19P2IB_FD_148628 | JGI IMG/M metagenome (GOLD analysis project Ga0163150, IMG submission 148628) | Freshwater microbial mat bacterial communities from Lake Vanda, McMurdo Dry Valleys, Antarctica - Oligotrophic Lake LV.19.P2.IB | ecosystem: Environmental > Aquatic > Freshwater > Lake >...
ATCCACCGCGTTGCGGATCAGGTGGATCAGCGGCTCGGCAATCTGCTCGATGATCTTCTTGTCGAGCTCGGTCTCGCGGCCGCGGATCGTAATGTCGATGTCCTTGTCGAAGGTGCGTGCGAGATCGCGCACGGCGCGCGGAAACGCGTCGAACACCGAGGCGACGGGCAGCATCGTGAGCTCGATCACGCTCTGGCGCAGCTCTTCGGTGATGAGGTTGAGGCGCACGCGGTCGTCGCTGAAGCCCACCAGAAACTCGCGCATGCGGCGCGTGACCGCGTCGAGCGCATCCGCGTACTCGCCAAGCTGCTGGCCGCGATCGAGGTCGGCCGAGTCGGGCGTAATGCGCGCCTCGCGCACGCGGTCGCGCAGCCGGCTCAGCATACGCTCGAGGCGCCGCAGCTCGGTGTGCCGCTCGAACGCCTTGAGGCTCTGCACGACCATCTCGGGTGCCAGATGCGCGAGCCGGTCGAGCTTTTCGACCGGCTCGCGCATCTGGTGCCGCAGTTCCGGCGCCTTGGCCGCACCGGGGACTGACGAAAGGGGCCGGGAGGGGTGTTCGTCAGGGTTCTGCGAAAACCCCTCCCGACCCCTCTTGTCCTCCGACTCGGAATCCCGATCGCGCTTGACCAGCAGGTCGGCGAGGCGGGTGCAGATCTCGCCGACTTCGACCGCTTCCATCTGGCCGCGGGCGAGCTGGTCCACGCGCGCCGACATCTGATCGACCGCGCTGAAGACCACGTCGAAGACATCGCTGTCGAGCACGGACGGGTTCTGCCTGGCGGCGACGAACAGATCTTCCAGTTGATGCGAAATCTGCGAGAGGTCGGTGAAGCCGAGCATCTGCGCGGCTCCCTTGATGCTGTGCGCTTCGCGCATGGCTTCGCCAATCGCATCCATGGCGCCCGGTGTCTGCTCGAGGCGCAGGAGCGCCACGCCGAGCGCCGTGACGCGGTCGCGCGCTTCCTCGACGAACTTGCCGACGAAGACCGAGATGTCGAAGCTCATGGCGTGTTGGTCCGGCTGAAGCCGGACCCCACCAGCGGCAGGACCGGGCCTGGCGACTTCATACCCTGGTGACCCGGGCCAGATCGAGCAGCCCCATCAACCCCGACGCGACGCGCGCGGTGCCGATGAAGCACTCCGCGCGCTCGGCGGGCCAGGTGGCCGGCGGCGCCTCGATGTCGTCGAGGGCCACCGAGTAGATGTCGGCAATCGAATCCACGATCAGGCCGAGCGGATCGCCGAATCCGCGAAGCGCCACGAGAAACGGCGGCTCCGTCGAGGTCTGCGACGGAAGCCCGAGAATCGCCCGCACGTCGAGCGCGCAGAGAATCTCGCCCCGCAGGTTCACGAGGCCGGCGACGCCCGACGGTGCGCCCGGCACACGGCGCACCTGCGAGACGCGCGCCACTTCGCGAAGCTGCTCGAGCGGCAACCCGTAGACGTCGCCGCCAAGATAAAACCCGAGGTAGGGAACGCGCTCCTGCTCCGGAGGCGGCTCCGCATCGCTGTCGCGCTGCTGTTCGATGGCGGCGAGGATGGCTTCAGGCTCCATGCGGTCCCTACAGCTTGAATTCCCGGATCCGCACCTTGAACTGATCCGCCAGCTGCTTGAGCTCGCCGACGGAGTGCGCCGACTGCTTCATCCCCGACGCGGCGTGCCGCGTCACCTCGGCCACCTCGCGCATCGTCTGGACGATCTGCTCGCTCGCGCTCTGCTGCTGCTGCGTCGCGAATGTGATCTGGCGGATGGCCTGCGTCGTGCGGTCGACCATTTGAATAATCTGTTCCAGGCTCCCGCGCGCGCGCGTGGCCAGCGATACGCCGTTCTCCACTTCCTTGACGCCCTGCTCGGTTGCGAGCACCGACGTGTTGGTGGCGGACTGAATCTCTCCCACGATGCCCTTGATTTCTTCGGCGGACTCGCGGGTGCGCTCGGCCAGACGCCGCACCTCGCTCGCGACGACCGCGAACCGCTTGCCGTGCTCGCCCGCCGCCGCCGACTCGATCGCGGCGTTGACCGCGAGCAGGTGGATCTCCCCGGCGATGTCCTTGATGAGATTGAGGACTTCGGAGATGCGCTGCGAGCGCTCGCCGAGCAGCAGGGTCTTGCCGGAGATGTCGGCCACGCGCCGGCGGATCTTCTCCATGGCTTCGAGCGCTTCGCCGACCGATTCGTAGCCCGCGTGCGCGGCCTGCGCGCTGTCGTCGGCGATCTTCTCGACCGAGGTGGCGCTCATGGCGATCTGCTTCGCCGTGTTCGTCAATTCCTCCATGGTCGCCGTCACCTGCGCGATCGACGCGGCCTGCTGCACCGAGCCGGACGCGTGATCTTCGGCCGCGGTCAGCACCTGCGTAGACGCGCCGGTGATCTGAAACGACGCCTGCTGGAGATCCTGGAGCAGCTTGCGCAGCTGGGCCGCCATGTCGTTGGCCGCGTCGGCGAGCATGCCCAGTTCGTCGTTGCGCTTGATGGAAAGACCCTGCGAGAGGTCGCCGGCCGCCACCGATTTGAGGAACGGCACCAGCGACATGATGGGGCGCGAGAACTGCGTCGCCCAGTAGACCGATCCCCCGGCGGCGAGCGCAGCCAGCGCGATCGACAGCAGGATGATCGTCCACAGCAGGCTCGACAGCGGTGCGAAGGCGACGTCGGTCCGCATCAACAGTACCGTCCGCCACAGATCGGGCAGATAGGCGCGCGTTTCGGTCGTGGCATAGCCGACGAGGTACGTGTCGTCGCGCACCTCGAGGGTGCCGCTGCCCGTCGGTGCGCTGATGATCGTCGGAAGGCCGTCCAGGCCAAGGCTGTTCAGGCGCGTGACACCCGGCTCCCAACCGGCGAGGAACGGCGGCGCGCCAAGAATCACACCCTGCGAGTTGGTCAGCACCAGATAGCCGCGCTCGTCCTGCCCCTCTGGCATCACACGGACGCCGTGAAGAATCGAGACAATCTTCGGCCAGTCGAGCATCGCCACGAGCACGCCGACCGGCTTGGACCGATCGAAGCTCGCCTGCAGCGGGAATGCGATCGGCATGCCCACGCGGCCCGTCAGATCCTGCATCGCCGGCGACCCCACCCACGACTCGCCCCGGCGCGCGCCCTGCATCCATTCGCGATCGCCGACCTCGCGGCCGCGCAGCGACGGCAGCGTAGACGCAATGACGGTGCCCGCCACGTTAGCGACCCAGAATTCCTGCGCGACGTCGGTGTTGCGCTTGGCTTCCTGGAGGAACTGCAGAATGCGGCCGTCCGCATCGCCCGTCACCGCGTCATCGCGGATGAACCCGAGCTGCGACCAGACGGCGAGATTCTGATGCTGATCGAGCAGCAGCCGCTCGAGCTTCTCGTCGCTCTGCAGCGCGAGGCTTTCGAGGTTGAACCGGATGCGCTCTTCGAGGGCGCCGCGCGCAATCCGATAGGCCAGCACACCGACCACCACGATGGGCAGCAGCGACAGCGCCACGGACACGAGCGCCAGCTGCCATCGGATGTTCAATCTCATTGTCATTGCAGCCCGGTCACCTTCACCACCATGACGGTGTCGTCCACATCTGCCGGAGGCACGTACGAGATCGCGCCGGGTACGCCCGCGACAAACCGCAGCACCGACCGCGCCGAGCGCTGCGTGGACGGCGGCGTGATGCCCTGCGTCATCGACTGCTGCACCCAGTATTCGGCCATCTCGCGCACCGAGCGGTTCATCACCTGCTTCGAAAACTGCTGGCGCACGTCAGCCGTGCTGTCCCAGTCGACGGGGACCATCGGCTCGGCGTGCGACCACATGCGCGACTGCTTCATGAAGATGCGGCGCAGCTCGACGAGCGTCAGCGCCTTCACGGGATTCGCCTTGTTGACGACGACCACGAACGACGCGCCTTGCGTGGACGGGTGATCCGTCCACAGCAGAACGAGCAGCGCTGCCGCGAGCAGTGTTCGGATCACGAGACCATCAGAAGAAAAACACCGCCGCCGCCGCGAAGCCGTTGAACGGCTTCTGCTCTTCGTCCGCGTGCGTGAACTCGCGCTCCAGCGGCTGCGAGCGGTAGAACTCGCCTTTCAACGCAATCTGGGGATACGGCCGGTAGTTCAGCCCCGCGATGTGCCGCCGCTCGGCGCGCCTGATGCGCGGGCTGTCGAGCTGCTCTGCGCGATAGAACGAGATCCAGTCCTCGTGCAGCCGTACCGCGGGCTGGACGTAGTAGCCGGTCCGCGACATCCCGAGCGATTCGCCGCGCGCCCACTCCGTCTGCAGCCGGAAGCGCGAGATCTCGAGCTGACTTTCGAAGCCCACCACGTTGTCCTCCACCAGCTCCTTCGTCGTCAATCCCACGTGGCCACGGTAGATGTCGGCCGCCACGTCAAAACGCCGCAATGCTCCGCCGGTCGGGAAGCGCAGCTGACCTCGCGCACCCCACGCCTTGCCGTCGCGAAGATCGGCCCGGCTGTTGCCTTCGAAGTTGTTGTTGGCGACGTAGAACTTGTATCCGACCCCGAACTCAGACGATCCGACCGGCTTGGCCACAGACCCCTGCATCATCACGCCGACCACTTCCGCCGGGAACAGCTCGCGGAGATAGATAGGGAGCAAGGTCGAGAGCGTCAGGTTCGGATAGTGGTTCTGCCACCAGTACTGGGGGGAGAGCTGCTTGCCAACCCGGACGCCAAAGTGCCGGTTGTGATTGTATTCCATCCACGCGTTCTCGACGGCCACCTGGCCCTCGCCGCTGATGTCCGATTCGGGTTTCTCTTCGGGCCCCTCGTCGGCGTGCTCTTCGCCATTTTCAGGCGTGATTTCCGGGTGATGCGGTACGTTCTGCAGCTCCAGCTCCATTAGGAAATTGAACCGGCCGAGCTGCTTCGCCATGATCACGCCGAGATGATGCTGCTGGAAGGCCGCCGGCTCCTCGGACCCGTCTGCGGAGAACCGGAAGTTGTAGTAGCCGTTGACGTTCACCTTGTTGTTGACGATCTCGCGCAGCGAGTTCACCGAGTCTTCCTGCGCGTTCAGGTCGTCCTGCAGCTCCTGCACGGCGGCGCTGGCCGGCGCGGCGACGGCGCTGGAGGGCTTCTCTTTCTCGAGCGCGTCGAGGCGCTGGAGCAGCTGGGCGATAACGGCCTGCTGCCTGGCCAGTTCCGCCCGCAGCGCGGCAATTTCGCTTTGCTGCGCCAGCGCCGGACGAGCGCCGGCAATAAAGAGAACTACCGCCAACACAAGAGTGCGCGTCATCTCTGCTCCTTTACAAGCTGCACAGGGCTGCACAAGGCGTGCTGCCGCTGCACCGGTTATCGGCCGGTTAGTGCGAAAACAGTACATTTGGGGGATGGTGGTTACAGGTTAGTCGTTCGGACAGCCTTCGAACTTGCTGATCGGCAACCCGCTCGGCACCGCTTTCGGCACCAGCTGGCAGAGGTTCTCTTTGAGGGCGCGCGTGTCGAGCAGGCCGGTCGTCACGAACTGCGTGAGATCGGCAATCTGCGATTCCGTGAGATCGATGCCGTTCTCGAGTTTCGCATCGAGCCTGTCGAGCACCGGCTCGATCGGGCCCATCCGGCGGCGCGTCAGATCCGCGTCGATGCCCGCCTTCTTCGGGTTGTAGCGGCGGGCCGAGCGCACGGCGTCGAGGTGATGCCGAATCGCCCCGTCAATCGTCGTGAACGACCCGTTGTGGAAGAAGGCCGGGGCCACGGCGAGGTTGCGCAGCGGCGCCGTGCGGAACATGTAACGGTCCTCCGGATCGCCGCTGATCTGCTGCGCGCCAAAATCCTCGTTCGAGTCGGGGCCGTCGTAGACCATATTGCTGCGGTCGACGCCGAAGAACGGCGCGATCTGCGGGATGCCGATCACGTGATTCTCGAAGTCGCTGAACATCTCGTTCGACTTGCCCTTCACGGCGTGGCACTGCACGCACTTGCCCTCGCCGAAAAAGACGACCGCGCCGCGCTTCTCCGCGGCGCTCATCGCGCCGGGATTTCCGCGCGCGAACTTGTCGATGGGCGCGTTCGCGAACACGAGCGTGAACTCGAACTCCGCGATCGCCTGGCCGAACATGTCAAACGTGATCGGCCGACCGTGCTTCACTGCGGGGAACACACGGCCGAAGGCGAGCTTGTAGCCAGGCGTTCTGTTCAAGATTCGCAGCCCCTTGTCGCGAATGGGCTGATTGCGGAAACCGGAACCGTCCGGCGGCGGCACGGTCAGGCCTTGACCGTTGTCGAACCGATCGAAGTCCGGATGGATCGTGCCGGCCGTGCCCGTGAATCCCGCGACCTCCACGAGCTCGGTCGGCGGAATGAACGCCTGCGCCTGAAGAAGATGATCGTGGTAGCTCAGCGACTGGTTTTCGGGTGCCGGGAACGTGAAGCCGAAATTGTTCTGGAACGGATCGCCCAGCTTCTGTCCCGGGACAGGGTTTGCGAAGAACCGGCCGTTCCACATCAACTTTGGATAGAACGCGGTGTTGATGACGCTCGGCGAGCGGCGCTGGTTGCGCGCGCCGGTGCGGTTGGGCCCCACAAGGCCGTTGTTGTCGACGCCGATGGCGATCGACTGCGTGTCGCCGAAGCCATTGGTCGGCGAATGGCAGCCGGCGCACGTGTTGTCCTGGTGCAGCGAATGGACGTTGTCGAACCAGAGCAGCCGGCCCAGATTCGCGAGGTCCTGATTGACGCGCCGGCCCAGCCGCGGCTCGAGCGTGGACTCGATGCGACCACTGAAGCCGTGCTGCGCGAGCATGCTCGCCAGCCTGGCGTTGAGGCCGCCGCCGTCTTCATCGGCATGAACGACAAGGCCAAGCGAACCCGCCCAAACCAGCGCCGCGGCGCCGATAAATTTTCCGACTCTCATGTATGTCGGTCTCCTGAACTGACACCTGTCCCGAGCCGGGAATTTCAGCTGGGCGTGCCGCCAGTGATAGCAAGACCGACACCAAACACTAACTAGCTTTAGAATCAGCGACTTGAGGAGTCATTCCCGGAAAGGCTGTGCAAAGGGTGGTCTATCCAGGCACATCAAATTACGCTGTTTGCTGGTAAACGTCTGTAGTGATAGGACTTAACTAAGTATCATTTTAGCACATCAAGAGAGGTCGAATGTGCCAGAAAGGAACAGTTCGGAGCAGGGTGGGGTCAACGGCGTCGACGGAGGACCTCGCGGACCTCGGCGAGGAGCGGGCCGAAGTCTGCCGACTTCTTCACGAAGGCGTCCGGCCGTGGCTCGCGGGCGATATGGTCGGGGTCGTGCGGGTCGCCCGCCGTCAGCATGATGACCGGCACCGCCTCGGTCGCCGGATCCTCCCGCAGGGCGCGCAGAAACCCGAACCCGTCCAGGCCGGGCATGATGCTGTCGGTGATGATCAAATCCGGGAGCGATTGGAGGACCTTCGCAAGGCCGTCGACACCGTCGGTCGCCGTCATAACCTCGTAGTGCTCGCTCTCAAAAATGGCCTGCAGAAAGATAAGGATGGTCTCGCTGTCGTCGACGATGAGAACGCGGCTCATGAAGGGGGCTTCTGCGACTCCGAAATAGGTCGTTTGCCTGAAGTGAAGATGTAGTCCAGCCTCTCCCACTCCACCGGCGGCCGCCCCCGGCGATCGGCATCGACCGCCTGAATATCAACCGGGCGCCGGCGATCCCAGATGATCTCCACGTTGGGATCGGTGCCGAACGTCCGGCGCAGCAGCTCGTAGGTGAGGAACCGGCCCCGCCGCACAATGATTCGCTCCACTGGTTGAGTTCGCCAAATTTAACACGGGTCCGGGCGATGGGCGATGGGCGATGGTCAATGGGCGATGGGCGATGGGCGCGGCACGGAATGTGCCCCTCGCCGGGGCGTGAGAGCCAAGAATATTGAGGATGTCGTGGTTTATCGCGAGGCGACGGCTGCGGCCAGCAGCTCGCGGTTTACCTGGGCCGTGCACGCGGTTCAGCGCTCGAAACTCGCGATCACCTGAGCAAGGCGCTCAATGCCAAAGTCATTTCACACGATGAATGCACCGATCTGCGCAGTCGATACGAAGTGATTGGCAAAAGGCGGACGCGATGGATCGGCTATCTCTATCGCTCGAACTGGAAACACCGCGGCTGACCATCGACCATCGACCCCTAGTGCATCATCGCGTACAGCAGCACGTTGATGCCGATCGCGTACCCTTCGACGGAAAACCTGTAGAAAAATTCCGGGTCATCGGATTCGCGCTCGTAGGCGTCGCCGAAATCGGTATTGTGGGTCGTCAGCACGACGATGCGGCCGTGCGAGTCGAGCAGCGCGTAGGCGTGCGGCGTCGCACTATCCTCCCGTTGCTCGGATGTCTGGCCGCCCGAGCCCTGGTAGAAGCGGATGTTGGGAATCTGCGGGATCCGCTGCGCGTCGAACAGTGTGTGGAAAATCGCGTGGTTCATCGGCAAATCCACCAGCGGATACTCCGCGGCCGGCAGAATCCGACGGAGCTGGTCGAGCCAATGATCCCACGCGCGGGTTCCCCACGCATCATCCGCCCACATGAAGCCACCCTTCTGCAGATACGCACGAAGAGCGACGCCCTCCTCCGGATTGAAGAACGCGCGACCGTGGTTCGTCACCGCGACGAACGGGCACTTGAAGAGCTCGGGCTCGGTCGCCTGCAGGACGACATGGGCGGGCGTTCCGGACGCGTCGAAGGTGACGCCGGCTTCAGACAGCTCCGAGAGCCGGATGGACAGATTCTCGTCCGCGCGCGGGTAGTCCACGCCCCACCCGCCGCCATAGCCGCCATACGACGAGCGGAAGGCGATCCGGCAGAAGTTGAAATCCCCTTTGAAGGTATTCAGACCGGGACGGCGTATCTCGGCGTAGCCGCCACCCCCGCGCTGCGCGAACGCGGCAGTGGACACGAGCACCAGCGCGGCCAGCATCAGCCAGCGGCCGATCCTGCGAAGCATAAGGGGATTCTACCGGAGTCTTCAGCGGAGCCTGGCGTAAATGCTCGACGAGAGCGCCAGCGTGTCGCGCAAGTCACGACGCCAGGCGCGGGCCGCGTGCGCTCCCCACGCCTCGTGCCGGGAACGACGAAGCGATGCCCGTCGAGCATCTCGATCAGCCGCACGGCTTCGAGACGTTCGAGGCGCCTGATGAGGTTACGCAGGAGGGTCAGCCGCTCCTGTCCCCGCTGCTGGCGCAGGACCACGAGGGACGGCGCGGTATGCGGCATCCGGGCCTCGAGCGAGGCGAGCAATGCGATGCGCACATCCGCGTCGCGCACGCGGCCCAGCGAACGCCCAAGCCGCTTGAACCGGGCGTGGAGATCTTCGATGTTCTTTCGACGATTGCGGTCCCCCAGGAGCGGCAACAGCTCGCGGATGCGCCTGGTGGCGACGCGCGCCTCGTGAATACTGCCCTCGATTCCGTCCAGCACGCCGGGCAGGGCACCGCGCAGCGTATGGATTTGGGTACGGAACAGGCGGTGCGGCGTAACGAATTCAAACATAGATGGTCCATCCAGCGCGGCCAGCGCCTTCCGCTACACTGTTGCGCCATGAGATTGCCCGCCATCGCTCTTGCCTTCACGTTCGGCGTCGCGTGCGGTTCGAGCCCCCAGCAGCCAGCTTCGCAGCCGCCGGCTCAAACGGCCGCCCCATCAGCGGCACCTCAGCCACTCACCTACGGCCAGCACCATCATCCGATCCGGACGTCGAGCGCCGAGGCCCAGAAGGCGTTCGACCAGGGGATGGCGCAGGCCTACGGGTTCAATCACGAGGCGGCGATGAAGTCATTCGAGCGCGCGTCAGCATTGGATGCGGGTGCCGCCATGCCGCACTGGGGCCGCGCGTGGGCGCTGGGGCCCAACTACAACCTCGACATCGACGACCCGCGCGCCAAAGCGGCGTACGACGCGATCGCGACCGCGCGATCGCTCGCCGCGAACAGCACCGACGCGGAACGCGCGTACGTCGAGGCGCTCGCCGCGCGCTACTCAGCGGACATGAAGGCCGATCGTGCGGCACTCGCACGGGCCTACAGCGAGGCCATGGGCGCGCTGTCGCGCCAACATCCCGACGATCTCGATGCCGCCGCCCTCTACGCAGAAAGCCTGATGAACCTGACGCCCTGGAAATTGTGGTCGATCGACGGGCGGCCGAACGTGAACACGGAACAGATCGTCGGCATCCTCGAGTCGGTGTTGCAGCGGAACCCCAGCCACCTCGGCGCCAATCATTACTACATCCACGCAGTCGAGGCGTCGCGCTTCCCCGCCCGCGCGCTGCCGAGCGCAGCGCGGCTGACCACGCTCGCCGAGCAGTCAGGACATCTGCTTCACATGCCCGCTCACATCTACGCGCGCACGGGCGATCATGCGGCAGCGGCGGCGGCGAACGACGCGGGCGCGGCCGCCGATCGCCGGTACATCCTGACGGAACCACACGGCCTCTACGGCATGATGTACTACTCGCACAATCTGCACTTCCTCGCGGACTCGCACATGATGCAGGGGCGATTTGCGGATGCACAGCAAGCCGGCGCGCGCGTCGCGGAACATCTCAACCCGCACGCCGCGATGATGCCGATGGTGGAATCGATGATCGTGACGCCGGTCAACGTGCTGATGCGGTTCGGCCGGCATGCCGAGGTCCTCGCGCTGCCCGAGCCGGCGGCCGATCGGCCGGTGCAGCGCGCCTGGCACCGCTTCGCACGCGGTGGCGCGCTCGCCCGCACCGGCAACGCCACTGAAGCCGCCGCCGAGCGGAACGCGCTCGCCGCGGCGATCGCGGCGGTCCCGGAGACGGCGCTGTTCGGTGGAACCGGCCTGGCATCCGCTCGCGATGTGCTCGACATCGCCGCCGTGGTCCTGGACGCGCGCATGGCCGCCGCACGAAGCGAACACGATCGCGCGATCGCGTTGTGGCGGCAGGCAGTCACGGCGGCCGATCCGCTGCCGTACGACGAACCGCCGGTCTGGTTCTACCCGATTCGCGAGTCGCTGGGCGC
>Ga0163150_10009226_pt1 | contig 10966 bp, 6 predicted proteins | sample OliLakLV19P2IB_FD_148628 | JGI IMG/M metagenome (GOLD analysis project Ga0163150, IMG submission 148628) | Freshwater microbial mat bacterial communities from Lake Vanda, McMurdo Dry Valleys, Antarctica - Oligotrophic Lake LV.19.P2.IB | ecosystem: Environmental > Aquatic > Freshwater > Lake >...
GGAAGGGGCTTCGGCAGCGATAGCCCTCGTGGTTGCGGTCTTGATTTCGGGAACGCGTCAGGGCGAGCGCGGTTGACAAAACCGACGGCGACCTGGGCGTGATGCCGCCCAGGTCCGGATTGGAAGGCTGATTATCGTTTAATATTGGCGCCATCCACAATCGTTTTGAGGGTGGCGGAGAGTCGCCCCAGTTCTTGAGCGGCGGAGAGGGTGTTGTTGGCGCCCTCCGTCGTGCTCTTGGCGGCCTGTGAGACGTTCGTGATATTTTTCGAGATCTCGTTGCTCCCCTTGGCTGCTTCCGTGGCGTTACGGGCGATCTCGTTGGTGGTGGCGGACTGCTCCTCCACTGCACTCGCAATGGTGTTGGAGATGTCGTTGATCTGGCCGATGACTTTGGCGATTTCGGCGATGGCCGTGACGGCGCTTTTCGTGTCGCCCTGAATGGCTTCAATCTTGCCGCTGATGTCCTCGGTGGCAGCCGCGGTTTGCTTGGCGAGTTCCTTGACCTCGTTGGCGACGACGGCGAAACCCTTACCGGCTTCCCCGGCCCGGGCCGCCTCGATCGTGGCGTTGAGGGCGAGGAGATTAGTCTGTTGCGCAATGGACGTAATGACCTTGATGACCTTGCCGATTTCGATGGAACTTTCTCCGAGCTTCGCAACCGTTTTGTTGGTTTCCTCGGCGACCTTCACGGCAGTCGTGGCGACCCGGGCTGCATCATTGGCGTTCTTGGCGATTTCCTTGATGGACGCGCTCATCTCCTCGGCGCTCGTGGCGACCGTGGTGACATTCTTCGAAACCTGCTCGGAAGCCGATGCGACGACATTGGATTGAGCCGAGGTTTCTTCGGAGTTCGAGCTCATCTGCTGCGCCACCGCGGAGAGTTCCTCAGAAGCAGAGGCCAGGGACTGCGCGGTCGACCCGACGGAATCGAGCGTGACCTTGAGGTTGGCCGTGATTTCGAGTTCGCGCTTTTCCGCCGCAAGCTTTTCGGTGATAACCGACCAGCTTACCATTGATCCGAGGAAGACCTTGTTGTTGTCGAAGATGGGGCTGACCAACAAGTCCAGGGTTTCAGGTCCGACATTGATTTTTGCCGACCGTGGCAGGTTTTTTGGATCAGAAAGGAGCGTTCGCTGGTGGCTTGGGTTCTTATGGAACACGTCAATATTCTGACCGAGCATCTTATCCACTGAAACCGGCAGATATTGCTGGATGGTGCGGAGCGTCCTGACCGAAGCGGGATTGATATAGCGAATCGCGAGATCGCGATCGGCGAACATGATATTGATCGGAGCCTGGTCCATCATGGACATGATGCGGGCCATTTCCGCTTCGCCCCGGAGTTTTTCGGTGATGACAGACCACGTGACCATCGAGCCGAGGAAGGCCCGGTTCGGGTCGAAGATTGGACTGACGAGAAGATCAAGGGTCTCGGGGCCGACGGTGATTTTGGCCTGGCGGGGGAGATTCTTGGCGTCGGCTAAAAGGCCGCGTTGATAACTTGGGTTCTTGTGGAAAATGTCAATGTTCTGACCGACCATTTTGTCGGCTGGAACCGGGAGATATTGCTGGATCCCGCGGAGGGTTTCGACCGACGCTGGATTGATATAGCGAATCACCAGATCGCGATCGGCGAACATGATGTTGACCGGTGAGTTTTCGGTCATCGAAGCATAGCGGAGGTTTATGTGCCGCGCCATCATGGCAGCGGTAATATCCGTGGCAAATTTGACCACTTTGGTGATCTGGCCATTGGCCCCGAAAATCGGATTATAACTCGCCTGAATCCAAACTTCTTTTCCGCCCTTGCCGATGCGCTTGTATTCGGCGGCTTGGAATTTGCCATCAGCCAGGTCGCGCCAGAATTGCTTATAGGCGGGATCTTCGCGGTCGGCGGGAGTCACGAACATCTGGTGGTGGCGGCCTTGAATCTCGTCCAGACTATAACCAAGGACATCGAGGAAGTTGGCATTGGCCGTGATCACGGTCCCATCGGTTTTGAACTCAATCACCGCCTGGGATTTGCTGATGGCGTCAATTTTTCCCTGAAGGTCAGCGACATCGACCGTGGATTTTTTAGCGGAAACGGTCGGAGGATTTGAAACAGCCTTCTTGGCGAGGCGATTGGTGGGAGCAGAGGCTTTCATGTTTTTTGGACTGGGGGAATCTGGCGTGGGGGTGTTGATAATGTCTGCAGCGAGGGGACCGACTGCGGCCATGACTTCGCCGATCAGCGCGGCCGGAACGGCGAGCCCTTTTAATGTGGCACCGAGATGCTGCGCCACCTGGCCGAAGTGTTTTTCTTGAATGGGAAACCGCGCATGCGCGCGTTTCATGTCACTGCCCTTATATACTTCCGGTCCGCCTAGAGCTGTAGTAAAGAAGTCTTTTTGCTGCTGCTTCATCCGGGTCATTTTCGTCTTGGCGAAGAAGTCGACGAGGAGCGGGTCTTTGAGTACGCGGACGTAAAACTGCTCAACAGCAGCGTCGATGGCGGGGGCGCCGCCGAGGCGGGCAAAAAGAGAGGTGGCGCTGGCAGTTGACATAATTGCGATATCGTTTGGGGTTGTTGAGGCAGAGCGTTTGCAGGCTGGGCTGGAGAAACATCCGGCTCAGATGACGCGTTGATGATAGTGGGTCCTAAATTGCGCTACCCGCGCTGTTCGCTGAGTTCAACGCGCGCACCCGGCTGTTGGGGAAAACCTTGGTTCCGTCTGTGGGCTCTGCCGTTGATATCATGAAATTGAACTTGGTTCTGCTTATCGGATTAAAATATTCCGTGTTGAGCTGCGTAGGGTTTTCCTTTACGTTTTATTTTCGGGCTTAGGGACTCGGTCAGAAATAAACGCTCAAATCTACTTGGGCTTGAGTCGCGATCCGGCGTTGCTGGCTCAGTCACCGATCGGAGATAGGCTCCGTCGCCAGCGCCTTGGCTGGCGACCCAATCCCGGCGCAGCTCTGCGCGTTTATTTCTGACCGAGTCCCTTATGTCCCTCGGCCCTATGAAATTCCTGCAACTGGGACGCATTACCCTGCATCCGGCAGTTCAGATTTACCGCGGATGATACCGATGGCATGGATCCAGAGAATTGCAGATCAAGGAGCACCTGACACCCAGTTGCCCGCCAGGTGCAGAGTCCGAAATGCTGCATGCCCTGCTAAGCTGGGTCCATCGGTTAGATCTGTGGATCCAACTGCGGCTTCAAAGGGGACGGGACCCGGAGACGTCTTGCTGGATGGATAAATTGGCTCCGGGGGCCGGCCTGATCGGGTTTCTCTCCCCGTTGCGGGCACCAGCAGCGGATTGTGCTCATCGTTAATTTTTTCAATCTCCGCCTACCGCCGGGTGTTTTGGGGAGGACGCCGACTGATTGTTTTTAGGACGATCTCCCGCTCGTGCATGTGGATCAGCTCGACGCGCCGCCAACCGATTTCTTTTTCCGCCTCCGCCAGCGCCTGAGGCGCCGGCCCGCTCGCTCTCGGTCGCGGCGCCTGGAGCTTCCGCTTTTCATCCAAGGTTTAGGCCGGCGATCGCCGTTCCTTTGCGACGGTCTTGATCGTGAGATCGTCCTGCCGCGTCAGTTCCACCGCATGGCGCTTTTGGGTTCGTCCTAGTTGCGCCGAACCGGTCGAATCCGAGTTCACCGCCTTTTGGTGGTTTCCGGCGGCGAGCTTTCGGTTCCGGTCCTTGGAGGCGATCCAACTGTTCCCCGTCAAAACGGTTGTCGATGGCCACTATATCGAGGCAATTTCAAACCTTACGATCCGTCAAAGAAGGACGTATGCTTTGTGCTCTGAGCGTGGGAGATCGTGCTCGGTTCCCTGATCGTTGATCAGGTTTTGAAAAGCCTGTCGTGATTGAAGTTCGCCGCCGCCACCGTCCGCGGCTACCGGAAGCCGGTCGGGCAGTTGAGTCGACAAGGGGCGCAGCCGGGTTACGTCGAGTCCAAGGGGTATGGTTGAAATCCTTACGCGGCCTTCGTGAGACCGGGAGCGACTTTGTCGTGCACGGTAACCGCTTCATTCGTATCAATAATGAGCAGCAACGAGTCCTTAAGTTTATAAACACCCTGCACGATCTGGCGGGCCGCCCCCGTCAAGGTTTCAGGCGGGCGTTCGTAGGTGCTCTCATCCACTTCCAGGACATCGCCGATTTCATCGACGAGTAAACTGACGGCGCCGTCGTCAGTGCGAACCACGACGTTCATGGGGAGTTGGCCAGGGGGCCGATCCGTAAGTGCGAGGCGACGCCGCAGATCGATCGCGGTGACGATTTGCCCCCGCAAATTGATCAGCCCGCTGACCATCGCGGAGGCGAGGGGAACTCGCGTCATTTCCTGGAACCGAATCACTTCTTGAACCCGAAGCACGTCGACGCCGAAAGTCAGACCATCGACGATAAAGGTACAAAATCGTTTGTGTGAACTCATTGTCAGTATTTTAGTTTAAGCGGCGGATTGGGCGGAAGTGGCTTCCGCGGCGGCGATGAGTCCGGGAACGTCGAGCAAGTCGGTGACTTTTTCATGAACAACGGCGGAGCCGAGGATTCCCCGGGCAGTCGAGGCCCGCTTGATCGTAATAGCCTCTTCCACGATGTCGTTGATTTGACTGACGACCAGTCCGTAACTGCGGCCCTGATCCGAGTAGACTACAACTTGGAGGATGTCGGTGGGCGCCTCCTGAGTGACGCGCCCCGGGATGTAGTCCGCGACGCGAATGAGCGGGAGAATTTGTCCACGATATTGGACCACATCAAGGGCACCCGTTCGTTCGATCTTCGAAATTGGGAACTCCTCAAGCCGCGCTGCGAGCGACAGGGGGATGGCCATCCGGCGATCTTTTCCGACACTGAAAAGGAGCAGGGTTTGGCGGTTATCGACGCTGTCCTTCGCGCGGGTCTGAACGTTGGCGGCACTTCGATCACGTGTTTCGGCAACGACATTCGCGTGTTGAGCCAATCCGACAACGTCGAGGATCAAGGCAACGCGGCCGTCTCCCATGATGGTAGCACCGGCGAAGCTGGTAATCCCCTTCAATTGTTTACCGAGAGGCTTAACCACGATTTCCTCCGTATCGTTGATCTCGTCGACCACGAGGCCGAAGGGGCGTCCGTCAGCTTGGAGAACAATAATATTGATCACGTCATCCTGTTCGGGTCCGCCTTTCTTCGTGCCGGCGGCGACTTTGAATTGCTGGTTCAGATACGCGAGGGGCAGCAATTGTCCGCGTAAACGGTACACTGATGCACCATAAAGTTGTTCAATTCCTTTGCGGGCTTGCGCTCCTTCGAGTCTGACGAGTTCCAGGAGGCTGACCTGTGGAATTGCATAGCGATCGCCGCCGCTGGTGACGATCAGGGCGGGAATAATGGCGAGCGTGAGCGGGATTTTGATCTTTAAAGTCGTTCCCTGCCCGGGCTGGGTTTGCAGGTCGATCGAGCCACCAATTTTTTCAATATTGGTTTTAACGACATCCATGCCCACGCCCCGTCCCGAAACATTCGTGATTTTATCGGCCGTCGAGAGACCCGGCAAAAAGATCAAATTCAGCGACTCGCGTTCCGAAAGGTTGGCGGCGCGCTCGGCCGAAAGGAGATTTTGGGAAATCGCCTTGGCCTTCACCCGCTCGAGGTTGATACCACCGCCATCATCCATGATCTCGATGTTGACCTGCCCCCCCTCGTGGTAAGCGCGGAGTGACAGCAGCCCCTCCTCGGCTTTGCCGGCGGCGCGGCGTTTCTCCGGTGATTCGATCCCGTGATCGATGGAGTTACGCACGATATGGGTGAGTGGATCCTTGATCGCCTCGATGATGGTACGATCGAGTTCCGTGCTCTGGCCCTCCATGACGAGGCGCACCTTCTTGTGGAGCTCGTGGGACACATCGCGCACGATCCGCGGGAACTTGCCCCACACGTTCCCGATGGGCTGCATGCGGGTTTTCATCACGCTTTCCTGGAGTTCCGTCGTGATGATATTCAAACGCTGCGACGCGGTAATCAGGGCGGCCTGATCAAATTGAGCGGTATTGGCGATGATCTGGTTGCGGGCGAGTACCAGTTCGCCCACGAGATTCATCACTTTGTCCAGCTGGGAGATGTCGACGCGGATCGCATTGTCGGCCACGCTGGATCTGTTTCCCCCCTCGGGTGCACTCGCAGCCGGCCCAACGTCGTGGGCGTGGACCGCGGGCTTCGCGATCTGAATTTCGGGTTGGGGCGCTGCGGCCGGAACGGCGGCCACGCTTGGTTCATGGCCTTCGGCGGGAGCGACCGGTTCATCATCGGAGAACAGTCCGTAGACCGCTTTGGTCGCCGGCGGAGCCGGCACCGTTGCGGCGGACGCGGCGGGAATGACCTGAAGTTGTTCCAATTTTGCGAGGAGCTCGCTGTGGTCGGCGGTGCCGTCGGTCCCGGTGGCCTCGAGGGTCCGGAGCATGCCCCGGAGCGCATCAGACAAAGCGAGCAGCGACGTGATCATCGCTGGGGTGATGACGAGTTTACCGTCGCGGAGAAGGCTCAGGAGATTTTCGCCCGCGTGGGCAGTATGCTCAATATGGCTAAGGCCGAGACAGCCGGCTGTGCCCTTGAGGGTGTGGATGACCCGAAAAATATTGTTCATCGAATCGCTTCCGCCCTGCCCTTGTTCAAGGACGAGCAACTCGCGATCGAGGCGGTCGAGGCCCTCGTGGCTCTCGAGCAAAAGGTCTTTGATCAGCTCTTGCTGTAGTGTTTCAGTCATGACGATGGGGTTTTAGGCGGGCAGCACTTTTGCGATGATCGCGAGGAGCTGTTCCTGGTTGAAGGGCTTTACAATCCAGCCGGTCGCGCCGGCGGCACGCCCCAGCATTTTTTTTGCCGGATCGGATTCGGTGGTGAGAAGAATGATGGGCGTTCGGGCGAAAGCCGGGAGGGCGCGTAACTGACGGGTCAGTTCCAGACCATCCATGTTAGGCATGTTCACGTCCGTGATTACGAGGTCGACCGAGCGTTGGCTAAGGACGGCGAGCGCCTCCTGGCCATCGCCGGCTTCCAAAACCTCGTGACCCGCGCCCTTCAGCGTGAAGGCCACCATTTTGCGCATCGTGGCGGCATCATCGACAGTGATGATTCTCTTACTCATATACAGTCAGTGGGGACCGGGGTGATAAGTTTGTATTCGCAGCCAATGGGTTTTGCGACGCATCGACGGGAATGGTTGAGCAGACGAGTCCGTTTGATTCGGAATCGGTAGAAGCACTATCGACTAACGTTGTACTCACTGAACCCCTATTAAGCGATTGGTTGTAGAGTTGTGTATCCGGGGGGGAAATGGTCGCTGCCGTGGATGGCTCCGGGCAAGCGGGGGGCGGCTCATCGAGCCAGAGGTCGACCTCCGCGCCGGGCGGGGTGACCACCGCTGCCGCAGGCGCGGGCTCGTCGAATCCGAACAGTTCAATATCGCCGACGGCCGGGGCGGACGTCTCCGGGCCAAACAAGTCGATGTCGCCGCTGGCCGCTGCACTGGGTGGGGCCGCCAGAATGGCCTGGCCGAGCGCTTTCCGATGCGCATCGACCTCTGTACTCATGGTATAAAACTTGAGGAAGTGGTCCGTCAGGCCAGTTGTTTCCACTTGAACGCCCGTCCGGTCAGCTGCTGATGTGGCTGTGACGGTAAGTTCGGAAATTGTGGCCTGCAGGCTCATCAAGGGTCCGTTCGCAAGCGTGACGAAATCAGCCTGGGCGAGGGCGGTCTGCGTCTGCCTTTTCAACTCCGGCAGGATTTCGCCGATCTTGAGCAGGACCTGTAACGAGCGATCGCGATAGCAGTGGAGCGCTGCTTCCGCGGTCATTGTATTAGCCGACAGGGATTGATTAAAGGCAGTGCTACGTTCCCGGATCTCTTGAAATGCTATAACGATGTCGCTCAGACCAGCGGTCAGGCCGTCGAGATGAGCGGCGAGTTTCACGCTCAGTTCGGTGGTTTCCCGCGAAATCGCGCTTGTTTGAGCTGACAGGACTTCGAGGCCTGTTCCTTTTCCGATGTGGGTGGACTGCACTTCGGCATTGAGCCCGATGAGTTGAATTTCGAAGGAGAGGTTATCAATGAACCGCGTGAAATTCGTGGTCTTTCCTCCGATCGGCTCGATGGTGGCATGCGATTCCGTGGCGAAGTGAGCGGCATCGCCGACCAAACGCTGCACGTCCTTTAGAGAATCGAGGAGTATCTGCACCGCACCATTCACGCCGGAACTGACGTTATCAATGTCACTCAACGTAATACAGTTTTTATCGAGTGCGGTCATCTGTGTCACGATGCCCTGGATGCCGCTGTTTACAGTCACACCTGCGGCGCGAAGTCCGGAAGTCATCTCATCAATCTGGGCGCAACAGACTAGTCCGGATTGCTGCAGGAAACGAAGGGTTTGGCACGCGGCCTCCCGCTGCTTCGGAATTGACCCGCCGCGAGTTTTCATCTCGGCCAGGATTCGTTGGGTATGCTGAAGTTTCTGGGTGAAGGCATCGTAGAATTGGAGCGACATCACCACTCGTCCCGTCTCGACCGCGACGGCCCGGCTTACCTCGGAAAACTGACTATCACGCGCGCGTGTCCGACTGTGGCTCGCCTGCATCGTTTTGAGCGATTGGGTGAGATCTGAACGAAGTTCGAGGATTCTTGTCTTCGCCTCGGTGGCCCGGGTTCGGAGTTGCTCGATGGCACGTTTCAAGATGAACTGAATATCACCAATCAGCTGGAATTTTTCCCGAAACTCGTTTTCGACGTTAAGGCGAACCCGCTCGATATCGAGGACGAGAGCATTGAACATCATCTGGAACTCTGGTTCCAGGCGGGACGACTCCACGCGGAACAGCGATTGCACGAAGGTGAGTGGCCCCAGGGTTCTTCCCAATGCTTTTTCCGCTAACAACAATTGGTTGAGTTGTTCACTGCTGGCGACGAGTCTCCCGATCAGCTGGTCGCTTTCCTCAATACTGCTTTCAACGAAAGCAATGGAATGCCAGATGTGCCTGGCGGTGTCGTCGATGCAGATTTCGCCGCCCCCCGGGCCGAGGGCGAGCGAGGTGAGCGCTTCGCCCAATCCCACGAGTTCGCGGCCGATCGTAGTGGTGCTTTCTACCGTGGTGCTGATGTCGAGAAAGCGCGTTTCGATTTCCAGGACGATCTCATCAACCGCGATCGCGGACTTGTGGACCTGCGCCAGAGGCAGCGGCAGCTCACTCCCGGGATTGCGGAGCAGCCCTTTTAAGCGGGCGAAACGCGATCCAATATGATTCCGGACTCTAGCGCCTTTTTCCGCGAGCCTCATGGGTGACTGGTATTCCCTGCGTGCTGGTAGACCGTTGTGTTGCCAAAGGAAACGGCGGCCCAGGCGGGATCGAGATTGAGGGTCGTTTCCGCGGTACCGAGAAAGAGCGTGCCTTGCGGTTGGAGACAGGCACGAATCCTCTTGAGAATAGCCTGTTTGGTGGGGACATCGAAATAGATCATCACATTTCGAATCAGGACGATGTCGAAGGGCATGAAGATCGGCCAGGGCTCGATTAGATTCATGGGCCGGAATTCAATGCCCCGTTTGAGGTCGTCGTTCACATACCAGCGCTCTCCCTGTTTGTTGAAGTGCTTTACCAGCAATGGCGCCGGCAGGCCGCGGTTCACTTCGAATTGATTATAGCTGCCCTCTTTGGCCTGGGCGAGGACGGTGGGCGAAATATCAGTGGCGAGGATGGAGACGTTCCAGCTGGCCAGCTCGGGAAAGTTTTCCCGCAATAACATGGCGAGGGTATAGGGTTCCTGACCCGTCGAGCAGGCGGCTGACCAGATATTGAGGGTCCGCTTCGAAGCCCGTTGCTCGATTAACTTTGGGATGATATCCTTGCGGAGCGCTTCGAAGGGTTGAAAGTCGCGGAAGAAGAAGGTCTCATTGGTGGTCAAGGCATCGATCGTCCTGGCGTGCAGTGCGCTGGCGGTCGGATTTTTTCGGATTAGCGCAATCAGTTCCGTCAGGGTCTTACATCCCTGGCTGGCGATCAGCGGTGCGAGGCGCGACTCGATGAAGTATTCTTTTCCTGGATCGATGACGATGGCCGCGGTGCGACGGGCCAGGTCGCGGACGTAGTCAAATTCTTGTGCGGTGATTGCCATTGATGGAAAGGGTTTAATGCGACCTAGATTCAGCAGTTTATTTTAACCGCAGATTACACCGATGAGTACGGATCGAGGAGATTACTAATAAAAGAAACCGTGCCGCAATTCACCGAGAAGGTGAAGGGACAGTAAGCTATAATGATTTGTTTGGCTGTGCGCATCGGTGGATTCTGTGGTTTCGACGGTACTTTGCAGGATTAAACAAAGTTCCGGAGTTTAAGGGAGAGTCGGCGCATGATCTCCGGGCCCAGTTCCGGGAGCGGCAGTACTTTTTCGGCCAAGCCCGCCTGGGCCACATATCCGGGCATGCCCCAGACGACGCTGGTGGCTTCATCCTGGGCGAGGACCCGGCCCCCGCGCTCCCGAACCAACTCACAACCTCGCAGGCCATCCTGGCCCATGCCGGTCATGATGAGGGCCAGAATATCGGCGCCGTAGACAGTCGCGACGCTGCGAAATAATACGTCCACGGCGGGACGGCAGGAATTCTCCGGAGGATTTTCGGTCAAATGTAGACGGATATTTACGCCGTCGCGTCGCACCTCCATATGCAGACCGCCTGGGGCTATATATACACAACCAGGCTCAACGAGTTGATTTTCGGAGCCCTCAAAAAAGTTATTAGGCGAGTTTTTTCCCAGACGCTCAGCCAGCATCCTGGTAAACAGGGGGGGCATGTGCTGCACGATGACGGTGGGTACCGGGAGCGGACTCGTGATATCAGCGAAGAAGGCGGCGAGGGCGTTGGGTCCGCCCGTCGAGCAGCCGATGGCGAGAATTTTTGGCTGGGAGCCGGTGAATGGCGGGTGGGCGGCAAG
>Ga0163150_10009232_pt1 | contig 10962 bp, 10 predicted proteins | sample OliLakLV19P2IB_FD_148628 | JGI IMG/M metagenome (GOLD analysis project Ga0163150, IMG submission 148628) | Freshwater microbial mat bacterial communities from Lake Vanda, McMurdo Dry Valleys, Antarctica - Oligotrophic Lake LV.19.P2.IB | ecosystem: Environmental > Aquatic > Freshwater > Lake >...
GACAAGATTTTCTACTCTCCCAGCGAGCTGAATGTTTGTCCGAACATGAAGAAGACGACGCTCGACAAGATCAAGATCGTGCTCGAAACCCACGAGAACGAGATTTTTGTCGATGAGGACATCCGCGTGCTGGCGTACCAGTCCCTCGATCGCATGATGGCCTGCTCCAAGCTGGCAGCCCCGCTCCTGGAAGGCAAGGAACGCCAACGTGCCTCCGAGCGGGTCGCGGTCGTTGCTTAGGCTCCCCTACTCCGGCTTGCTCATCAATAGGGGAGCCGGACCCCATCCCCCGGACAACGGCGTTGTACGCCGCCCGTGCGCCCTCCCCCGGACCGCGGCGTTGTACGCCGCCCGTGAATATCGACGTGTTCCTAAAACCATAGGCTACATATTTGACTTGTATTTGTTTATTTTTCAGTCGATTGCACACACCAGCACGCCTCAGGAGACATTACAATCAGAGCCCATGGGCTGTACCTCCGGGTACAGGCCTGAGAGGATGCACCCGTCAACGATGATCGCACCCCGGTGATGATGGTCCCGGTACGCCCGCATAGCGCGAAGGCGTCGCGACCGGTTGGCGACCTCACGTACATGGGGCCGTGTGTCCCCTCGGGCGGCGATCCGATGACCTGGGAGTCGGTCCCCCGCACCCCCCGCAGCATCGGCGAGATGACCTACATCGGTCCGAGTCTGCGCGCTGAAGATTTCCGTCGCCGGTAGCCTGCTGAATCGATTGCCGTTCCGTTTGTTTCTGTACTATCCCGATTGATGCCTACCACTCTCCCCTTACGAATCGCGCTGCTTGGCACCGGTGCCATGGGTCGCTTTCTTGCGAAGCACATCATGACGCGACCGGACCTATCCCTGGTTGCCTGGTGGGATGCGCTGCCTGCTGCCCGTGAGGCGTTCGCCAGCCATTTCAGAGATTTTGCCGAGCTGCAGGCTGAGCCGACCACCTGGGGCCGACTTGATGTAACACACCTAATCGAAGCCGCACACCCCACGGCGATCCCACTCGCCCTGGAGTTGGCGTCCATTTACAGATGCGACGCCATCCTCGCCAGCGTCGGCGGACTCATTGCTCCGGCCGGCGAAGCGGCGTTGAAATCCGCAGAGGCGGCGGGGATTCGTGTGCTGGTGCCCTCCGGGGCCATCGGAGGATTGGACTTGCTCCGGGCAATCCCGAAAGAGCAACTCTGCAGCGTGACGCTTCGCACCCGAAAGCCTCCTTCAGCGTTGCCACCTGAGCAGGCGGCAGCGATTAGCGAGCCGACGTGTATCTTCTCTGGAACCGCCCGTGAAGCGATCGCCAAGTTCCCCAAAAATGTCAACGTCGCAGTGACCCTGAGCCTTGCAGGAATTGGCCCGGATCGCACCTGCGTTGAAGTCTGGGCCGATCCGACGATCACCCGGAACACTCATGAGATTGTGATTGATGCCTCCTGCGGTACTTACCTGATCTCCTGCGCCAATGTCCCCCTGGAGGAAAACCCCGGGACTTCCGCGCTTGCCGCCATGAGCATCCTCAGTTTGCTGGAGAGCGAGTTCACCACCTTTAGGATCGGCTCATGACGCTGGAGATCACCCAAGACATCATCGACCTCATCCAGCGCGAATTGGCGACCGACATCGGCGATGGCGACCTGTCGACCCGCGCCTTTCCTGAGTGGCGCGATCGTCAGGCGAAGGTTGAGCTGGTCGCGCGGGAAGCGGGCATCCTCGCCGGATTGCCCCTCGCCGACGTCGTGTGGGAGTGCCTGGGGGTCGCGATCACGACAGCCGGAACCGCGCAGGATGGCGAACGTCTGAATGCTGGCCAACTCATCGCGACCTACACCGGTCCGGCCACGGCGATCCTCGCGGGCGAGCGGACCCTCCTCAACATCCTGAGTCACCTCTCTGGCATCGCGACCCTCACCGCGCAGTATGTCGCGGCGACCGCGGGCACGAGCGCGAAAATCCTCGATACACGCAAAACGCTTCCCGGATTGCGTAGCTTGCAAAAATACGCGGTCACATGCGGCGGCGGAACCAATCACCGGATGGGGCTCCATGACATGGTGATGCTCAAGGACAACCACCTCGCGCTGATCGGCGATGACCTGACGGCGGTGGTCCAACGAATCCGGGCGGATATCGGACCGGGCGCAAAAATCGAAATCGAAGCTGACTCGATTGCGCTCTTCCGCGCAGCAATCGTGGCCGGAGCCGACATCATCATGCTCGACAACATGGATGACGCGACGGTCGCGTCATGCGTGAAGGAGCGCCCCATCGGGACGCTCCTGGAAGTCAGTGGCGGATTGACGCTCGAGCGGATCCCGGTCCTTGCCGCGATGGGGGTCGACTACCTCTCGGTCGGACGACTCACCCACTCCGCGCCCGCCCTCGACCTCGCCCTGGATTTCACGCCGCTCTAGTGGTTGGCCACAGGCTTCAGTGGGTAGTCCGGAGCCTTCACGCCGAAGCCATCGGGATTCTCCTGCCACTTATGTTCCGGTCGATTCATGATCTCCTCGACTACGGCAGAGCAGGCATCCGCCTCTGCGACTTTTCCCTCATGGCGGGCCTCTTCGATGAGGGTCCGCACTTCCGGGATGAACTCGCGATACCACCGCTGGGCGACCTCGAAGGTGCCATGCCAGTGCGTGTAGTCCGGGGCCATCATGCTGGCGCCGTGTCGGGCGCGACGGCCTTCGTGATGCCAGATGAGGTACCAGGTCCACTCGACATCCTCATCGAAGTCCGACTTGCTCAGCAGCTTGTTGTCCTTGAGGGCGGCCATGATCGCCAGCCCCGGCTTGCCGTACTTCTCGTTGTAGGTCCGGACGAACATGTCGTACTGCTCATAGAAGTTGCTGACATAGGGCCCGGTATGGCAGGTGGAGCAGACCTGCTTCATGCGATTGCGCTTCTGCTCCCAGGTGTCGACGATTTGTCCCTGGCGTGCCGCCGGATCCTTCTCGGTCACGACTTTGTGGTCCTTGTCGGTATCCATCGCGAGTGAGACCGGAGGACGATTGGTCCACGAGATGCGCTGACCGGGATCGTGGGTGATCTTGCCGCCGCGGATGTTCGCCGACATGTGGCAGGTCGCACAGGTCGGCGCCTGGGAATAGTCCTTGCCGAGGATCCACGATTCCGCATCGAGATTCATCTCGTCCTTGAGGTCGCGATAGGCGACGCCATGCTTCGACTCCTCATAGATTTCCGCCTGCGGATGATCAGGCCCCAGGTGGCACTTGCCGCAGTTTTCGGGCTGACGGGCGCGTCGCGGCGAGAAGTCGTGACGGCTATGGCACGCCGAGCAGGAGCCCAGGGAGCCATCGAGGTTGATGCGTCCGATGCCCGTATTCGGCCAGGTGGTGGAATCGAGCAGCGGACGTCCATCCTTGTCTTTCATGATGCTCGCGAGGATCGTAGTATTGGTGGGCATGCCCTCGGCATCGGGCTTGAGCTCATCGAGGGTGATGATGCCGCCATCCTTGTGTTTGAGCCCCACTTTTGCGCCGTGGCACTGCTTGCAGCCGACAAAGGCGGTGGACATACCATCGACCATGCTCGCATCGAAATCAGGACGTCCCGGAGTCGGCGCGTGGGGATTGAACGGGATTCGCGAGCCCTCAATCGTCTCCGCGAGCAGGTTGTCCAGTGAGGCCAGGATGTTGCCGGCTTTCGCGTGGTGGCTCGCTTCAAATTCATCGTAGACATCCGCATGACACCGGGAGCAGTCAAGCGGAGTCACGACCGCCGCGATCGTCGCGCCGTAATGCTCAAAGGCATCGGCCTCGCCGGTGTTCGCCTGGTGGCATTCGACGCATCCGACGCCAGTGTTGGCATGCTCGGAGCCGATCCAATGATCGATGATCCCCGGGCTCACATTCTTGTGGCAATCGACGCAGGCCTTGGAGCCGTCGGGGACCGTGATGTGGTGCTTCGTGATCCCCGCTTCTTCCTGCTTCCGCGCGACCTCGATGTACTGCACCATCAACAGGGACGCCAGAAAGACGAACGCCAGTAGCGTGATGATGTTGCGCTTGATCGATAGGGTCATGGGATCACTTCCTTCGTCTGACATCGATGCAGTGAGCTAGTGCGCGACTACGGCTTCCCAGACAGTCAGGCCGACGATGGCCAGGACTGCGGCGATGCCGACATACACGCTGAGCTCGGAGTTGGGGTTGCGTTTGCGGATCGCGCCATCGATCCAGGGCCAGGCGAACATCGTGACGACGACGACGCCCATGCTGATGACCGCAGCCGTTCCGGAGAAGAGCTTCAGCCACCGGAAGGCGACATAGAAGAACCACTCGGGTTTGATGATTTCGGGCGTGGTGAGGGGGTCGGCGGGCGGCCCGAGATGCGCCGGGACCGCCACCGCCAGCGTGGTCAGGATGATCAGCAGCGAGAGGCCGATGATCAGTTCGGTGTAGAGGTGATCGGGGAAGAAGTTGAAGCTGCGGGGCGTATCCTTCGCTTCATCTTCGAACCGCATTTCGCTGACCCCATGCAGCCGGATGAAGACGATGTGGACCGCGATCAGCAGGATGATCACCACGGGCAACACGGCGGCGTGGAGGATGTAGAACCGGGAGAGCGTGTTCTCGTTGTAGACCGTGCCCGCGAGGAGCATCTGCTTCATGAATCCGCCAATGAACGGCACGTTGTCGGCGATATTCGCGCCAACAGTCGCCCCCCAGTAGCTGAGCTGCTCATAGACCAGGCTGTAGCCGGTGAAGCCGGTGATCAGCGTGCAGATCAGCAGGCACATCCCGATCACCCAGTTGAGTTCCCGGGGAGCGCGGTATGCGCCGGTGAAAAAGACCCGCATCTGATGCAGGATCACGGTCGCGATCATGAGGGTCGCCCCCCACTTGTGCATCCCGCGCAGATACCAGCCGAAGTTGATGTCCTCGGAGATCCGTCGGACCGATTCATAGGCCGCGGCTTGCGTGGGCTGGTAGTAGATCGCGAGCAAAATCCCCGTAAAGATCTGGCCGCCGAAGAGCATCGCGGGCGTACCGCCGAGCGCGAACCACCAGCGCTTGATGTGATTCGGCACCGGCTCGTTGGTGAACTCCCGGATCTGCTCGCCGCTGATCGGGATGCGATTTTTGATCCAGGTTTCGACCGCGTTCATAAGTGGTGTCCCTTATCCGACCTGGGTCGGCACTGGGACTTCGATGAAGAGGAGACCATCTTCGATCTTCAGGGGATACCGGGAGAGACTCTGCTTTGCTTTCGCGGGCGGACCTTCGGTCGCGACTCCGCTCGGATCGAATGCGCCGTTATGACATGGGCAGAAAAATCGATTGTTGACACTTTCCCAGTGGACCTGGCAACCCAGATGCGGACAGGTCGACGACAGTGCGATGAAATCCTCAACAGTCCCCATTTCTCCTTGCCGCGCAATGGCGATCTGTTCGCCCAGCGCACTAACGAAGGGCAGCGCGGCACCGGGAGCGACCTCGCTCACGATCGCAACGAAGACCCATGCAGTGGGACGTCCTCCTGAGGGGTAGAGAAACTGTCCCGCGATCCCGGCAAGGCCAGCCGCAGTGCCGGTCAATCCCAGGGCCATGCCGATACCGGCCAGGCCCGTGAGCACGGTGCGGCGATCCATCTCTTCCGGAGCGGGAGTTGGATCTGAGTTAGTCATGATGTCTGCCTTTATGGGCTGGGAGTGAGCGAGCAACGCAAGCATTCGTCTGAATCTCTTACTAAGCAAGTCAGTGCGTGATGCGAGTCACAGAAAAGAATCTCTCGGGCAGTGTTATTGCCGAAGAATCGGTCGTGGAGGGTTCATAACGGCGCAAAATCAGGCAATGCGCGGATCTGCGCACGAAATGGCTCGCCCTGAGTAGAATGCCCTTGGTACTGGCGATCTTACGTACGAGGTATCCATGGCGACCCCATCCCTGCCACCCCCGGAAGAGCGGCTCACTCAACAGGAGCGGGCCAATTTCCTCGAGGACTACATCCGCCATGTCACCGCGGAGATCGACGACTTGCTCAACGGCCGGAACTTCGAAGCCGAGATCAAGTCCATCAAGTTCCGCATCGCGGTGCTCAAGAAAAGCGATTCCAGCGATTTCTCTGAGCGTGTCAAGGAACTCATGACGGAACTGCGGAATGTCGAGGCGGAGTTCGCCAAGAAACGCCCGGACATCGAGCGCTTAGAGCAGGAACGTCGCTTCTATCGCAGTCAAACATCGGGCTTCTAGCGTGAACGGACGGAGTCGCGAGCATGCTGCTGACAGTCGACATCGGGAACACCAACATCGTCCTCGGCCTCTTCTCAGGCGAGGATCTGGTGACGACCGCCCGGGTCGCGACCGATGCCAATCGCACCGTCGATGAGTATGGCCATCTGATTCAGAGCATCCTCGAAACCAAGCTGCGTCAGCATGTCCGCGTCACCGGCGTCTCGATTTCTTCGGTCGTCCCAACACTGGGCGATACGTTCCGCGATTTCAGCCACAGCTGGTTGCGTCAGGAACCGCTCGTAGTCGGCCCCGGCATCAAGACCGGCCTCGCGATCAAGTATGACGACCCGCGCAAGGTCGGCGCCGATCGCATCGTGAATGCGGTCGCGGGATACACCTTCTACGGCACCCCGTTGATCCTGGTCGATTTCGGTACGGCGGTCACGTTCTGCGCCCTCTCCCGCGATCGGACCTACCTAGGCGGCGCGATTTTCCCGGGGGTCCGCATCGCCTTCGATTCGTTGTTCTCTCGTACTGCCCAACTGCCGCGCATGGCGTTTCAACGTCCCCCCAAAGTCATCGGCGGATCGACCACCGAGTCGCTGCAGTCGGGGGCGATTTATGGGTATGCGTCGCTGGTCGATGGGATGGTCGCGAAATACCGTACAGAGATGAGGGAACCCGATGCCCGTGTGATCGGGACCGGCGGCCTCGCCAGCCTCATCGCCGGCGCCAGCGAAGAGATGCAGACGGTTGATGAGCATCTGACCCTCAAGGGCCTCAAGGTTTTGTGGGAGATGAATCGGAGTTGATGGATTTTTCGTAGCGATTTGTTGGGTATTAGCGACAATTTTCGATCAACACCTCGATATTAGGGGTAGCGGAGATCCGGGTGGCTGAAGAGTCGCCTGAGTCAGGATGGATCCTGGCGACTCCGCGAGCGGGGAACACACGCACGACAGCTACTGCTTAATCAGTTAAGCGGAGCTGGCCAGCTAAGGAGAGCGCCTTCCATGCTCAGTCAGAGCGCCGCGACGACCTCCGCCGAGCGGTTCGCGTTTTTGCCGTTGGGCGATCTCTTGCACGCCGATCGCGCGCCCTGGATGGAATGTCTCAAAGCGTTTCTTGCCGCGACCCAGCTCCTGGAGCATGATCCTGCTGGCGCGCTGGTCATTCTCGAGGCCCTCGCCCAGGCGCCGCTCCTCCGCTACCTCTGTTGGACCTGTTCCGCCGATCCCGAACCCCTCATGCGCTTCTCCAATGAGCAGGCGTTCATTTCAGAAGCCCGCGAAGCGATCGAGTTTCAGCGACAGGAATTCATCCAGGCGGCCGCGAATGATTTAGGCACCGGACCCATCGCCGAGCATCAGGTGCAGATCTACTGGAAAGAACACCAGCACATGATCCTCGCGACCTTCCAGCGCCTCTGCGTGCTGGCCGGACGTGCCTGTCTTGCGCTCAAGGACGATGAGAACCGCGAGCATTGGGCGCATCGGGCGCTGATGGCGTGCGTGATTTTCGAGATGCCGGTGGTGGAAGAAGTGGTTCAGCTCGCCGAGGGCGATGAGTGGCGAGTCGGCGATCGGCCAGCCGCACTGCGGTTCGCCCGTCGCTGGGAATCGACCGTCGGGACGTCCATGAAGCGCAGCCAGGCATAAGAGCCACCCCCCAGCCCCCTCCAGCGCACTTCGTTTGTGGAGGGGGAGCACAGAACTCATCCGAATGACTTCGTAGCGGCGCTGCTTGCTGCGCCGTGGATCTGGAATGGGCCCTGGACGGCGCAGCAAGCAGCGCCGCTACAGTGGGATGTGGAATGGGCTCTGGACGGCGCAGCAAGCCACGCCGCTACGAGTGGGCTGTGACGATGGGCATTGATGGCGCAGCAAGCCACGCCGCTACCGTGGGATGTGGAATGGGCTCTGGACGGCGCAGCAAGGTGACCGTCTCACAATTCCTGATCCTAGCCCCAAGCGTAAGCGCGGGGTTTCTGGAAATCGTTCCCGTACGGCAGCACCGCCGGAAACCCCGCGCTTACGCTTGGGGCTAGGATCAGAATCGGGGGTTAGAAGACAGACTCCGAGCCACGCCGCTACAGTCGTTTCGTTGAGTACACTTGTCTGCTGATGCCACGAACCAGCGCGTTGATCCGGGATCTGGAATCCCAAAATCCGACCCTGATCCCGGCGCCGCTGGCGGGATACACCGACCATCCCTTTCGCAAAATCCTCCGTCGCAATGGATCGGCGCATGTCTTCATGGCCTGGGTCTCCAGCCACGGGATGGATCGCAATCCGGAATACCTCGCCAAGATCAAGCGCGACTTCGCCGATGACGCGGAAACGAATGTCCAGATATTCGGCCACGACCCCGGCCTCATGGCGCAGGCGGCGGTGACGCTGGCTGAATTGGGTGCGGCGCAGGTCGACATCAATATGGGCTGCTCGGTGAAGAAAGTCTGGCAGGCGAAGACCGGGTCGCTGTTGCTGACGCAGCTCGACAATGCGCGGGACATTCTGAAAGCGGTCGCGAGCGCGGTCGATGTCCCGGTGACGCTCAAGACGCGCATCGGATGGTGCGCGGGCGGCGATGAGGGACTGCGTCTCTGCCTGGAAGCCCCCGACTACGGCATCGCCGGTATCACGCTCCATGCACGCTACGCCAAGCAGGGATTCCACGGGCAGGCTGATTGGTCGCATGTCGCGTACCTCAAGGAGCGCCTCACGATCCCCGTGGTCGCGAACGGCGATGTCACCGATGGCCCTTCCGCGAAAGCGTGCTTTGAGGCGACCGGCGCGAACGGCATCATGATCGGACGCGCGCAGATGGGGAATCCGTGGGTCTTTGGGCAGATGCGTTCGTTTTTAGCAACGGGTATCGACGCCGGGGAACCGTCGTGGGAAGAGCGGATCGACACCGCGATCGATCATCTCGGCTACATGGTCGCGTTCTACGGCGATGACCGCGGCACCCGCGAATTCCGCAAGCACCTGGTCCGCTACCTCGCCGGCATCCCCCACTCCTCCGCCGTCAAGCAGCAGGCGATCGAGCTGCCGACCAGCGAGGAAGTTCGCGAGTTGTTGCTGGGGTATCGCGCACGGTTGGTTTCGTTCGTCGCCGCCGAAACTGTCGCCACTCCGTAGCCGCCGAGCTTGTCTCGGCGTACTTCGCTACGGATGCTTAAACTTCGGACACGTGTCGAAGTTGACGATGAAATAGGTGACATCTTTACCCGGCATGAACATGCAGCGCAGATTCGGCGGGAGGGCGCTCGTCCACTCGGCATTGTCGGTCGGCTGCCCAAAGCTGCCCCCGAGCAAGCCGAGCCGCTCATCCTTACTGAGGCGGTTCGTCCCATAACGGGATGCGGCGTTGTCCGCTCCTGGGGGAATATACAGAGTCCAGGACGCGAGCTTCCATTGATTCGGGTCCTCACCGGGCAAGTCGGCTTCGGTCACCACGACATGCATCACGGCATCCGGAACATCTGTAATGACCTGGAACGCCTCGCCCGCGACATGCTTGCGGCCGATTTCGCGAGGAATCGGAACCTGCTTAAGCCGGAATTCCTTGCCCGTGTACTTATCTGAACTGCCGATGATGACCTGGCAAATGCCGAGTTGCAGCCGCAGTCCGCCTTCCGAGGGGACAGTCCCCCACACGACATCCTCCGGGAGTGGCCCGTCATAGCGGAGGGGATCGCGACCGATGTCCTTTTGGCGTTCTTCCGGCGACAGGTTCCCCGCGGGAGGGGCGTTCCCGTTGGCGGGATTACCCATAGGGGTCTCACTCACATCGCGCGAGTTATCTGCATTTCGTGTCCCCGTCGCACCCTGATTCTGGACAGGCGCAGATGAATCGCCTCCATTTTCCGAGGGCGCCTTATCGGAGCGCACTGTCCCGCCTTTCATGTTCTCGATCGAGTCCTCATCTGCGACTTCCAGCAGCTTCGACTTAGGCGTCGCTGCCAGGCATCCCATCAGCAGCGATGCTCCGACAAGGACAACGATTACCAACGTGCGGGTCATGGAGAGACTCCTTGATGAACGCTGCGGTGCAAAACCGAGGCAGGGTACTCCATAAATTCGCCAACAACACTGCGTAAGTCACTCTGATGATGCTGGCGGGGGCGAAGTGCGCTCCTCACATGCGGTTGGTCCGCGGGCTGACGCCGGGCGGCTGGTTGACGGGTTGAACGTGCGACGACTGCGGCGGTGGCCGATGTCGGTTAACAGGCCCGGTGGCTGGCGCTCGCGGCTCTGTGGTTGGAGTCGCGTCCGCTACCCTACCCCGCTATGGAGACCGCTTCGCCATCGCTGACAGCGCTCGGGGAACTCGCGCGGGTGTTTCTGTTGCTGGGGGCGACGGCGTTTGGGGGGCCGGCGGCGCATATTGCGTTGATGGAGCGGGAGCTGGTGAATCGTCGGGAGTGGCTGACGCACGAGCGGTTTCTGGATCTGTTGAGCATCACCAATCTCATCCCCGGTCCCAATTCGACGGAACTCGCATTTCACCTGGGCTATGAGCGGGCGGGTCCACGTGGCGCGATTGTGGCTGGTGTCTGCTTCATCCTGCCCGCGGCGCTCATCACGCTGGGATGCGCGTGGATGTACGTGACATGGGGCACCCTCCCTGCGGCGGATGCGCTCCTGGATGGCGTCAAGCCGGTGATCCTCGCGATCATCGGACTGGCGATCATCAGCCTTGGACGGACTCTTTCTTCCAAAGGCTGGCCGCTGTGGATCACGGCCATCAC